>Ga0247727_10002548_pt1 | contig 41482 bp, 35 predicted proteins | sample WisWelCaveWW1625_FD_202498 | JGI IMG/M metagenome (GOLD analysis project Ga0247727, IMG submission 202498) | Biofilm microbial communities from Wishing Well Cave, Virginia, United States - WW16-25 | ecosystem: Environmental > Aquatic > Deep subsurface > Groundwater > Cave microbial mat | place...
GATTCCCGCTGTCATACCGTGCACCGTATCTTTCTCATCCGGATCATCGAATGTCGAACCAAACTCATACCAGAATCCGGCGGTCAGTTTTTCACCTCTGCAAAATCACCTTCAGACCACACATTCGAAGTAACTAAGAAAAAGCAGGTTATCGCAAACAGATATCGAATGATGAGATTTGTCATACCCGCATGATACAGGAAAATGCATATCGTTCAACGAGTTTTTCGTATTTTCAGGGTTCTTATTTTGATACTGCTTTTTTCGTGCCGTTACGCGCGCTCTCGTTTATGCAAGCGGCGGGCGGTGGATGCGAAGGGATGCAGTCGTTGCCGCTGATCATCGGCTTGCTTTCGCATCTCACAGAAGGGATTTATAATTACAATCACATTTGCATTTTCAGGAGCAAAGAAGTCATGACACACAAGATTCGCACGGAAGACGAGTGGTTTGCAAAACATGAACGAACCCTGATCGAGGACATCAAAAGAGAACGGCAACGTCGGGAGCTGCAATTGGCCGAAATGTTGAAGCAGGAGGAAGCACAAAAACGAAAAGCGCTGCATTGGATGAAATGTTCCAAATGCGGATCGGACCTGGCGGAAGATCCGCATTACGAAAACGTCAGGATAGATCGCTGCACTCGATGTGGCGGAATGTTCTTCGATCGAGGCGAGCTGGAAGAAGTCTTGCTGAATCCGTTGGAGGAGAAGAAGACTTTGCGAATCGGGATTTTACATCTTGTGTTGCCATCCTGGCTTTCAAAGGATTTTGACAGAAGTAAGGTGCTGGAAGATTTCCGTATCGATCAAGAGCGCAGGAAGAAGGATGTCGACAACTGGCTCGCCACAAAAGAGGGAGCCGATGCAAGAACGAACCACTGGATGAAATGTCCGAAATGCGGTTCCGACATGCAAGAAATCGACATATCATACGGATTGCATCTCGATGATTGCACGGTTTGTGGCGGCATCTATCTGGATTTCGGTGAGCTGGAAACCATCGGCGCTTTAACGGATGAGGAAAGAAAAACCATTCGGGATCGAATCCTGTCACTCTCAATTCCGCATAATGAATAGCCATTTATATGGAGATACGTCTCACGTCCTGTCGATGGAAAACGGAGTCTAATCAGAGATGAAAAACAGTAAGAATGTCTTGCTTCTGTTGCTTCTACAAATTGTGGCTTTACCTCTTGCCGCAGAGGACCGGCTGTCCGCACAACAAGTCGTTGAAAAAATGGCCGCCAATGCCGACGAGATGGAACTCGCAGGGGAAGAGTGGGGCTACTGGCGGGAATCTGTTGAAAAGAAACTGGACAGCAGGAATCGCATCGAAGAAGAAAAAAAGAAACTTCGCAGAACCATCTGGCTGGAAGGCAAGCAATATATGGAGCTCGTGAAAATAAACGATCAGGATCCGGATATTGGAGAGAAAAAAGAAGAAGCCGAAAGAAAAGAAAAATTTGTGAAGGCACTAAAAGATGAAAAGAACAATCCGGAAGATGACGATCCAACCTGGAAACAATTGATTCAGAAATACGATTATTCCCTGCTTTCTTCTGACGGCAAGGCGGCCTATCTCATTTCATTTCGCCCTAAGGAGTCCGGCGTTTCCGAACGGAATCGGGCAGACAAAATTTTCAATAACCTGAGTGGAAAACTCTGGATCGATGAAGATTTTAATTTGATTCGCGCATCCGCAAGCCTTAGACGTGGCCTCAGATTCGGCATGGGATTGGTTGGGAAATTAGAAAAGCTGGATATCGATTACCAGTGTCAAAAGTATGAGACCATGTGGCTGCCATCCAGCCTGGATTTGCAATTCAATGCCCGGCTGATGGTTTTTAAAAGCGTACGGCAGCAGGTGAACGTGCGGTTCTTTGATCCGTTCCGGCGTCCCAGCATTTAGAGAGAATTTCAAGAATGGCTGGGGGACAGGGATTTGAACCCCGATAAACAGATCCAGAGTCTGCTGTACTGCCGTTGTACGATCCCCCAGCAAATGGGTTGAACCGAAGAAGATAGCACCGGACCGAACCTGTGTCAAACGGAAACGAGGCCGCTCAGAGACGCTTCCAGTAATGCCGCTCATATGATCGCACTCACCTCTTTATGCTGTGAGTGTTGCAAAGATAATGGAGTTTGAACATTTTCGGTTAGAATTAGCAATCGAAAAAGAATAATTTATTAGCAGGAGATTTCTGTGAGAATGAAACACTTTTTAGAAATGTTTGCGGTAACAATTTTAGCTGCCGCCGTGGTAGCGCCGCTGTATGCACAGGATGCAGGCACTCCAGATAAGGAGGCTATAGAAAAGGCGCTTCCGAAGAAAGCATATTCGCCTTACGCCGGGCGCAATTTCCCGACACGTCCGCTTTTTGGCGATACGCATCTTCATACAGCGCTTTCTCTGGATGCCGGGGCAGTCGGTTGCCGGCTCATGCCCGGGGACGCGTATCGTTTCGCCAGAGGTGAAGAAGTTACATCTTCCAGTGGCCAGCAGGTTAAACTTTCCCGTCCGCTCGATTTTCTTGTGGTGAGCGACCACACAGATAACATGGGTCTGGTCACGGACCTGTTTGCCGGCAAGCCCGAAATCCTGGCCGATCCACAGGGCCGCCTCTGGTATGACATGATCCAATCGGGCAAAGCAGTCGAAGCAGCCTACCAGATGATCACTGCTTCTTCGGAGGGAAAACTACCGAAAGCCATGACCTACTCGGCCGATACACCCCGCTACCGCTCGTTGTGGCAGGACATCATCAAGGCAGCAGACGAAGCGAACAATCCAGGGCGCTTTACCGCCTTCATCGGCTATGAGTGGACCTCGGCGCCGGGAGGCAACAATCTTCACCGAAACGTCATCTTTCGCGATAACGGAGAAAAGGCAACCCAGGTTTTGCCCTACACCACCGTGCCTCCGCTGGGCAGCGATAACCCTCGCGACCTCTGGAAGTGGATGGCCGCCTACGAAAATAAGACGGGCGGCGACGTGCTGGCCATCCCGCACAACGGCAACCTCAGTGGCGGTCGCATGTTCCCGATCATCGAACCCGGCACAGGCAAGAAGATTGACCGTGAATACGCCGAGCAGCGCTCTCGCTGGGAGATTCTCTACGAAGTGACGCAGATGAAAGGCGACAGTGAGACCCATCCGTTCCTCTCGCGCAATGACGAGTTTGCCAACTTCGAGCGTTGGGACAAAGTGAATCTGGGTGGATCTGAAGCCCACAGGCCGGAAATGTTCGAGTTCGAATATGCACGTTCAGCTCTGAAGAATGGGCTGAAGCTCGAAAAGGAACTCGGGGTCAATCCCTACAAGTTTGGCCTGGTCGGCTCGACAGATTCGCACACCGCACTTTCTACGGCAGAAGAAGACAACTTCTTCAGCAAAGGCGCCCCCTATGAGCCGAGCGCTCACCGGTGGGAGCACGTGTTTATCAAAACACCTCATGGTACGATCATGGCCTGGGAGCTGACATCCTCGGGATATGCCGCCGTCTGGGCAACCGAGAACACGCGCGAATCCATTTTCGACGCAATGGAGCGTCGCGAAACTTACGCAACCACCGGCTCGCGCATGATCGTGCGCTTCTTCGGTGGCTGGGATTTTGAAGCAAAAGATGCGCAAAATCGCATGCCTGCAGATATCGGTTATCGCAAAGGCGTTCCCATGGGTGGAGATCTCAGTGCCGCGCCGGCCGGCAAAGCGCCTGCATTTCTTGTTGCGGCACTCAAAGACCCGATCGGCGCAAACCTGGACCGCATCCAGATCGTAAAAGGATGGCTCGATTCGAAAAACGAAGTGCAGGAAAAAGTGTATGACGTAGTCTGGGGCGACGCGGCAACGCGCAAACCTGCGGTAGACGGGAAACTACCCGCTGTTGGAAACACTGTGGATCTTCCAAGTGCAACGTGGACCAACACCATTGGCGATCCGGAGCTGATCACGGTCTGGAAGGATCCGGACTTCGATGCGTCACAACGCGCTTTCTACTATGCACGCGTTCTGGAGATTCCGACCCCGCGCTGGACCGCGTATGATGCAAAGTATTTTCAGGTCCAGATTCCTGAAGAAGTTCCGATGACTCAGCAGGAGCGCGCATATACTTCACCCATCTGGTACACACCGGGCAAGTAACGGCTAATGCTTCGTAGAGTTTTAAGGGAACCGCTGTTTCATTTCCTTTTACTGGGCCTCGCTATCTTTCTTGCATCGGTTGCGCTTCGAGATTCAAAATCGACGGAACAGCCGGGTGAGATTGTTATCACATCCGGGGTGGTCGAACAAATCACCACAGCCTTTACCCGCACGTGGAATCGTCCACCCGGCGAACAGGAGCTCAATGGCCTGATGGAAGACTATATAAAGGAGGAGATTTTTTATCGCGAAGCGGTTGCGATGGGTCTGGATCGGGATGACATCATCGTGCGCCGGCGACTTGCCCAAAAAATAGATTTCCTTTCCGAAGAGCTGAATGCCGTTCCGGAGCCCGGCGAGCAGGATCTGCAAAGATATCTGGAATCAAACAGGCAGCAGTTTCAGATCGGAACAAAAATCAGCTTCACGCAAATCTACGTGAACACAGAAAAGCGCGGAGCTTCTGCTGAAGCCGATGCGCAACGGATACTCACACAGCTCATCCGGAACAAAAACCTTGATACAGGTCAAGTGGGTGACCCATTCCTCATTCCCGATGATCACGATTCGCAAAGCGCCGATGAGATTGCCCGAACGTTTGGTTCGGGTTTCGCCGCAGAAGTGGTGAAAGTAAAGACCGATCAATGGACAGGGCCTTTAAAATCGGAATACGGACTGCATCTGGTCCTTGTGCGTCAAAAAGTGGAAGGTCGAATGCCCTTGCTCGCTGAAGTTAAAGACGCTGTCAAGAAGGAATGGATCAGAGTTGAACGCGCGAAGGCGAAGCAGGAATTTTACCGGTTATTGCGCGCACGGTATACAGTACGAATCGAACCGGCACAAACTGCACAGGTCCCAGGGAAGCAATGAGCGATACTGTGACGAGCCCAACCATAATCGATAACACAGCAACTTTGGTTAACCGGCTGAAAGCCGGCGTTGCACTTCTGATACTGCTGCTCTTCCTCTCATTTCCTCTATCGGCGCATGAAATACGGCCTGCCTATCTGGAATTGAAAGAGACCAGCGAGGAAACTTTTGATGTGCTATGGAAGGTTCCCGGTCGTGGCGGATACCGGCTCAGTCTTTATGCCAGGTTGCCCCTGAATTGCACGCCGGTGAGTTTACAAAGCCAGTACGAGACCGGTGACGCTTTCATTGAAAAATGGAAAGTTCATTGTCCCGGTGGATTAACCGGACGCGAGATTACGGTTGAGGGGCTTTCCGCTACGATGACCGATGTGCTGTTTCGTTTCCAGCGGTCGGATGGAACAACACAGGTCACGCGTCTGAAGCCTTCCTCGGCATCGTTGATTGTTGAAGGCGCACCGACTGTAGCCGCGGTACTGAGAACCTACGTTCAACTCGGTGTTGAACATATTCTTGGCGGAGTTGATCATCTACTGTTTGTTACGGCGCTGTTGTTGATGGTACAGGAAATGCGGTCTTTGCTGAAAACGGTTACAGCATTTACAGTTGCCCACAGCATCACTCTTGCTATGGCAACGCTCGGCTTTGTTCGCGTGCCGCCGGCGCCGGTAGAAGCGATCATCGCACTGAGCATCGTCTTTGTTGCACAGGAAATCATTCATCTGAAGCAAGGAAGGGACGGATTAACTGCCCGCTCACCATGGATTGTTGCTTTTACTTTTGGCCTCCTTCATGGCTTCGGTTTTGCGGGCGCGCTGGTCCAAATCGGTTTGCCCGAAAATCATATTCCGATGGCTTTGTTGTCGTTCAACGTAGGGGTCGAGATCGGGCAGTTGATGTTCATTGCTGTTCTTGTGTTCCTGATTGCATCAGGGCGGCGGACCAGGATTTCGGTTCCCCGGTGGACCGAGCTGATTCCGCCATATGCAATAGGCGCACCAGCAATGTTCTGGGTCATCCAAAGGATCACCGCGTTCTACTGAAAATGCTCTCACATCCGATCGACGGAAAGCAGACCGCTTGACTCGCGCCCAACAACAAAGGAACCGCCTCGCTGCAACATCAATATCGTGGCGGCGGTTCTCCGGAAGATTGCACAGTGATTGTGCCGGACATGACTGATGAGCCGTGGACCTGGCAGTAATATGGGAACGATCCCGGATCAGTGAACCGGAAGGAGAATGTATCTCCACGCGAGAGCGTACCGGCATCGAAAATCGTTCCAGGATTAGATTCGGATCCGCTGGTGACTGTGTGCGGATTGTTTCCGTTATTGACCCAGGCTACTGTTTCACCTGCTGAAATAGTCAAATCTCCATTTCCATTGCTGGAGGAGAAGAAGTTATCGCCGATTGTAATGTTCTTTTGTGAAGTGGCGTTTTCATAAAAGAAGAGCGCTCCACGAATGCGGAACTTCGCATCACCGCCTGCAGCTATTGAAGTTGCGTCTTCCGTTGAATCCTCCCACACCGCAATTGCATTGCCCACCTGTGCATCATAGGAAGTAGTAGGATTCAATGAATTCGTGAATTCGGAGGAGGCGATTTCGAACGGATCCTCCTCAATGTCACCGGAGGACGGATTCATACCCAGGACGCGAATTTGATTCGCCATGGTCCAGACGCCAACAAACAGATTATTACGCGAATCAAAAAGGATGCTGGTCTGGCCCGAATTGTCATCGGCTTCATCGGGAATCTTTTTTGCCGTGGAAGCCAGTCCGCCTTTTCGTGAGAGTTTTCTCCGAATGAGTGTATCGTCGTCGCTCCAGAAGGCAACGCCCGTGCCGGCATCGGAAAAACTGGAATCCGCAAAGTTTGAATTCAGATCAGGATCGGACGGGGACAGTCCAAGCGGTTTCTTCTTCTGCAACGATCCATCCGGTTTGATTCGGTAACCCAGCAGTTTTCCGGTCGATCCGTCCGATTCGGAAACGATGGCCATAAGATTGCCGGTATCCTGATTTGTCGAAACGTTCAATGACCGGAAAGTTGTTCCGGGCGAAGAAGAATCAAGAGTCAGAATCGATCCACTGATATTACCGTCGATGTCCAACAGTACACTTTTCAAAGAAGAGCCGCTGTCGCTGATCCAGAACAACAGGAACTTCTGATCAACCGGATCGAACGCCAAACGCGGGATGGTTCCACTCACGCCGGCTTCAATATTTTCAGCCGTTCCTTTTTTCTTCAGGATATTACTGAAAAGCTGCGCTTGAAGTCCGGAAGCGTTTTCGTATGCCAGGAGGTAATTGTAATTCACGGAATCAAAAAAGATATCGAAACTCTGTGCTGCGCTGCTGACTTTCTTTGCCAGAGTCTTTTTTGACCGCAACGTGCCATCGGATTCGATAAGGCGACCTATGATTTTTGAGGGCGAACCCTGTTGGCGCCACGCAACCAGCCACTCGTGATCAAAGCCGTTTCTCACGATACGGGGAGTTCCCGGAACGTCAGAAAAATCTTTGGTAGATATTTTCAGAGTCTTGATGACTGTTTGCGCAGACACCGCGGTTACCGCAAAAAGTAAAACGAACAACGGCAAAAATAAACGACTTCTCATGAATCCTCCAACCATTCCCATCCTTTGGAAGTTTAATGCGCTTCCCGGTGTAAAAATTCTGAACGAGCTAAATCAAGGGTAATTACGGCGCGAACAGTATTTGCGGGAGTTCCTCACGCCCACCCAGCATTCCAATACTAAGCCGCCAGCAACTTCTTTGCCAGTTCGCTTCATTTCGCCGGCGGGTCAATCCTGCCTGGAAAATCCCCGACCAGTGGCGGCAGGCGTCCCTGCCTGCCGTTTATCATCGAGCAGGCCGGCGGGCACGGAGGCCCGCCGCCACGGATCAGGGATTTTTCACACGTTCTACACGAAAATCCAACGATTTGAATCGGCGTTCAGAATACTGGATTACGTGTGACAGGGCACCGTTATTGCACAAAGGTGCGTGATATGATTTCACGCAAATGAACGAAGCACGCGTAGAAAAGGGCCTGGCGCGGTCAGCGGGAGCCGTATCGTTTGCCACCATGATCAGCCGTTTTCTGGGACTGATCCGTGAAATGGTGCTCGCAAAATATTTTTCCGTTTTTGCAACCGATGCCTTTTTTGCGGCCTTTCGAATTCCGAATTTGTTGCGCGATCTGTTTGCAGAAGGCGCTCTGAGCGCCGCGTTTATTCCGACATTCACGGATTATTCGCAGAACCGCGGTAAGGAAGAAGCCTGGCGGCTGGCCAATATCGTCCTCAATTTGTTGACAATTATCCTCAGCGTCATCACGTTGTTGATTCTGTTTGGGGCCCGCACGCTTGTTTATTTTCTTGTCTCGGGCTACAGCAAAATTCCCGGCAAGATCGATTTGACCGTACAGCTTACGCAAATCATGGCGCCGTTTCTCCTGACGGTTGCGCTGGCCGCAGCGGTGATGGGAATTCTAAATACTCACGGACGTTTCTTCATTCCGGCGCTTGCTCCTGCATTTTTCAACCTGGCTTCAATCGCTGCGGGCATATTACTCGCGCCTCAGATGCCACGATTCGGACAGGAGCCGATCGCGGCAATGGCAATCGGCAGTCTGCTTGGTGGCGCGCTGCAGCTTTACGTACAAATACCATCGCTGTACAAATGCGGATACCGTTACAGCAGTGTCCTGGAATGGAACCATCCCGGTGTGCGACGCGTATTCGGGTTGATGGTTCCGGCAATTTTCGGCCTCGCCGCAACGCAAATCAACATCCTGATCGACAATCAACTGGCTTCTTACCTGGGAGATGGTCCGGTTTCATGGCTCAATTACGCATTTCGTCTGATGCAGCTTCCCATTGGCATTTTCGGCGTGGCAATCGCGACCGTCAATCTGGCCTCCGTTTCCAGAAAAATTGCTTCTAACGATTTAGAAGGAGTGAAATCGAGCCTCGCAGAGGCCATCAAACTCGCCGCTTTTCTCAACATTCCCGCCACTTTCGGTCTGATTTTTCTGCGTTTTCCGATCGTTCAGGTACTGTATGAGCGCGGACGCTTTTTGCCCGAATACACAATCCATACCGGAAATGCCCTGTTGTTCTATTCGCTCGGGCTCTATGCGTATTCCCTCGTAAAAATCATAACCCCAACATTCTATGCGCTCGGAGACACAAAAACTCCTGTGCGGTATGCGGCAACCGTTATCGCCGTTAAGGTAGCGGTAAATCTTTTGCTGATCCGCGAGCTCGGATTCATGGGACTGGCGCTGGGCACCTCCGTTGCTTCACTCTTAAATACGCTCCTGCTTCTGAACGCTTTAAAGAAAAAACTCGGCGCTTTTACCGGCTTGGAATTGACTGCTTCGCTTATAAAGATTACGATCGCAAGCGCGATCATGGGCGTTGCCGCATGGAGTCTCCATGCGTGGATGACTGCAGCCTGGCAACCATTCAGCCTGGCCGCCCGCTCAACTGTACTCGGAATATCAATCAGTGCCGGAATCCTGGTGTTGCTGATAGTCAGCCGTCTCCTGAAAATCGAACAGGCCTCTGAAATCACGGGGTTCATCCGACGCAGGCTGCACATCCAGTAAAAGAGAAATGTAAAGTCGTAAAATAAATCAGGCTTTGTTTCGAATTTTTCGTGCAGCGGCATATACTTATCAATTGACACGGAGGACTTATCCATGGGTTCGTTTGAAGAAAAGGCGGAATTGATTTATGACTGGAACAGCCTGGAGCCGCAGCCACGGCCCCGAAATTTGTTGTTGGATGACGAAACTTTACGGGATGGTTTGCAATCGCCTTCTGTGAAGGACCCTTCAATCGAAGAAAAGATCAGGTTGCTCCACTACATGGATGAACTGCGGATCGATGCTGCGGATATCGGGCTTCCGGGCGCTGGACCCCGCGCGAAGGCGGATGTCGAGGCACTGGCGCGAGAAATCGCATCGAGCAAGCTTTCGATCAAGCCGAATTGCGCCGCGCGCACGGTTCTGGCGGACATAGATCCGGTGGTGGACGTTTCACAAAAAACAGGTGTGCCGATAGAGGTGTTTTGTTTTCTCGGATCGAGTCCGATCCGGCAGTACACGGAAAACTGGACGCTCGACATTTTGTTGAAGCACACGGATCAGGCCATCAGTTATGCAGCCGGCAAGGGAATTCCTGTGAGTTATGTTACGGAAGATACAACGCGATCCGATCCTGAGACGCTGGCAAAACTGTACAGGACAGCCGTGGATTGTGGAGCGCGCGGCATCGTAATCGCTGACACGGTAGGTCACGCGACACCTGCCGGCACGATGGCGCTGGTTCGCTATATCCGGGGCATTGTCGGAGAAAACATTCGCGTAGACTGGCACGGGCATCGCGATCGCGGAATGGCCATTGCAAATTCGTTTGCGGCCTGGGCTGCCGGCGCTGATCAGGTTCATGGCGCCGCCATCGGTCTCGGTGAACGGGTCGGCAATACACCCATGGATCTGTTGCTCGTGAATCTGCGATTGATGGGCTGGATCGATCGCGACCTGAGCCGCCTGAAAGATTACTGCAATCTCGCCTCCAGAGCCACCGGCGTTCCGATTCCTGACAATTATCCGGTAGTCGGCAAAGATGCGTTTCGAACCGCCACCGGTGTTCATGCTGCCGCTGTCATCAAAGCATATAAGCGAAAAGATGATTGGCTGGCCAACAACGTTTACTCCGGCGTTCCCGCGTATCTGTTCGGTTTGAAACAAAAAGTGGAAATCGGTCCGATGAGCGGCAAATCCAACGTATTGTTCTGGCTGGATGAGCACAGGATCGATCCGACCGAAGAGCGGATTGCCAGGATTTTCGATGCCGCAAAAAAATCAGACCGTCTACTGACTGATGAGGAAATCGCCATGCTTGCCGGCTGATTCTTTATGGAACTGCCTGCGAAAGATGTCTCGAAACGGGAAACACCCTTCTCATTTGGCCATCCGGACCGGCTTTTCGCGTACATCGATCAAAACATGCCTGCCTTCATGGAGAGCTTGATCCAAATTTGTGAAGTGCCGGCGCCGACTTTTCTCGAGGAAAAGCGCGGCAGGTATTTTGCATCGCTTTTCCAGAATATGGGGACTCCGGAAACCGATGCTGCGGGCAATATCATCATTCCGCTCAGCCGGAACGGCAAACCCCACGTCGTCCTCTCTGCCCATCTGGATACTGTTTTCCCATTTGATTCTATTAAGGTAGAACGACAGAATTCGATGCTTCGGGCGCCGGGCATCTCGGACGACTCCGCCGGACTTGCCGCGCTCCTGCTGATCGCCCGGGCTTTTTGCCAAACGGGATTACCGGCAACAGGCTCTCTCACGCTTCTGGCAACCGTTGGAGAAGAAGGACTGGGCAACCTGCGCGGCGCCCGTCATTACTTCGACAATCATGGCGACACAGTCGACTACTTTATTTCGCTGGATGGATCTGATGCCGTGCGTCTCGTAACGGTCGGACTTGCAAGCAAGCGCATCCGGATTATCTTGAGAGGACCCGGCGGTCATAGCTGGGGCGACGCAGGCACAGTGAATCCGATTCATGTAGCAGGCGAGCTGCTTTCGCGAATCAACCGTCTGGCTCTTCCTTCCCGGCCAAAAACATCTATCAATGTCGGAATCATCAGCGGCGGAACTTCGATTAACACCATTCCTAACGAAATGTTCATGGATGTTGATATGCGAAGCGAAGGCGCCGAATCGCTTCGATGGCTGGATCAGTATGTACAAAACGCGTTAAAAGAAATCGCGGATGCACACTCTGCGATCACCGCAGAAATTAAAGTCGTCGGAGAACGCCCATCGGGAAGTGTTTCTCCGGATCATCCTCTGGTCCTGAAGGCAGTAGCTGCCAATCACAAATCCGGTCTGGATGCAAAACTGGAAACCGGAAGCACCGATTCCAATATTCCTTTTTCGCTGGGAATTCCGGCAGTCACCATTGGAGTCGGCGGAGAAAGCGGAAAGATTCATACACCGGAAGAGTGGTACGATGTAACAGGGGCCGAAGCGGGACTCAAGCGCACAGCGTTGCTGTTGATGCAATTGCTGTCGAACGTTTCGTAACAATTGTTCCGGCCATTGCCGCCGGAATGATGTTTCGGAACAGGATGTTTCAACGTATGCGCACAATTGTGCTCGTTATCGGATGTCTCCTTCTGCCGGTTTTCAACTCATTTGCAGATGACTCTCCTTTGTTCGATCAACTGCAACAGGCACTGTACAACCGCGACATGCAGGCCGTCCTGGCACTTGTTGTGCCGGATCCGGAAATCCAGGCCCGTCAAAAAAGATTTATAGAAGGTTTTTTTTCTTTTTCTTATGAGAAGGCCGTCATCCGGCTGTCGGAACAAAAAGACAACCGGATGATCATTCACCTGTTTTTGCAGTCGCGGACCCAGGCACGATTCGAATCGTGGGTCCTTCGGCTGGAAGAGCGCCAGAACGGCAACCTCATCCAAAAATGCGATGTCATCAACGCAGTCGGCGGCCTTTACAGACTGGAAATGAGCGACCGCCCCATGACGATCAGGAATCTGACTTACGCGCATGCGGATAGCGTCATCCGGTTCGTTGACGGGTTGCTCTTTCCAATTGAAGGAGGCGGCGACATCATTGGCTTCTTCTTCATGGGAAATGCAACTTTCGAATTCGAACCGAAGGATCCAACGGAGCGCCAGCAGGTCACTCTCTTTTCCGGGCAACCACGTCTCGAAACAACAATTGAAAGCCTGTACATGCGCAGTTCTCCCGAAACATTTACACGGCTGTTGGATGGGCTTTCTGTTTCACAGCCCCGGGTAAACGAGCAGCTCTATCAAAAAGCGTCAGGGCTGATCAATAAGTTTGATCGCGATGTATACAGTGTGAAACTCCCGTTCACCGATGAGTTATGGTTCGCACAAATGGAAGAGAACGCGCTTTACATCGAAATGCGAACGCCGCTCGGGACCCTTCTTTATCAACACTCGCCCGGTGAGACAGACGATATTCTTGTTGGACAAAAGGACAAAGACCAGATCATATCCCTGTACAACGGCTCGGGAGCCTACAACCTTCAATCGGAATCAGCCGATTTCACGGTTCAGTCCTATAAGATGAAAATCTGCTTTCAGCCGGCGTCGACTCATCTCTCATCCGTTACAGAGGTGCGACTTAAATCGGCAAAAGAAACCACAACTGTAATTTTCCGTTTGAATCCTGAATTGCGCGTTTCACAGATCAAAAGCAGCCAGGGTTATCTCCTGTATTTTCAAGAGAAACAAACGAGCAATCTTCATTTGATTTTTAATGAGCCTGTAAAGGCCGGAGAGGAGATTCGTCTGGAATTTTATTATCAGGGAAAGATTGCGCCGGAAAACAGGCGCAGCGAAGCAATGGCAATGCAAACCACAGGTGAAAGCGACTTTTTTTTGCCGCCGACCTTTCTGTATTCGAACCACTCCACGTGGTATCCCCAACTTGTCTCGCGCCCTTATTCGGGGGTGGAGGTTTCGATTACCGTTCCGCAGAGTTATGCTGCAGTGACCAACGGAATGCAAACCGGTATCGAAACGATAGACGGGAATGTCACCTATTCTTATCTTTGCCGGTTGCCCGCAAAATATTTTTCGCTTTTTGTGGGCCGGCTCGATTCACATTTCCGGAAAGAATCTGTGGTCCCGATCGATGTTTATTACGTGAGCCTGGACCGCGTCGCTGCCGAAGAGTATTCCAAAGCAGCGGACAAAATCCTTCGATTCTATTCGGATTATTTCGGTAGATATCCGTATCAAAACCTGGCCCTGGTGCTTCGTCCTGTTCATGAGCCGGGCGGACACGCTCCTGCCACAGTTGCTATCGTGAACCGTGTGTTTAAGTTTTTTCAAAAGCGTTTCGCGCCCGATCCGTTGCACATTCCGGAGTATCCTCACTTTCTTCTGGCGCATGAAATTGCGCATCAATGGTGGGGACAGACTGTCGGCTGGCGCACCTATCGCGATCAGTGGCTTTCGGAAGGGTTTGCCCAGTTTGCCGCGTGGGAATACATGAAAGCCGAACACGGGGAAGAAGCGTGGAAGAAACTGGGACGCATTTTTTATAACTGGATCGAAGACAAGACGTATGCCGGTCCCGTCATTCTGGGTGCGCGACTCGGACACATAAAGGAAGACCCGCAGGCATTTTCAGCTCTTCTGTATAACAAAGGCGCCTATACATTGAATATGTTGAAAAACTGGATGGGCGAAGAACAGTTTTCAAAGTGTCTGGCCGAGTTCTATAACGCATACCAGTTCAAGCGAGTTGGAGTTGAAGAGTTTACAGCGATTGCGCAAAAATACAGCAACGATGATCTGGGACCATTCTTCCAGCAGTGGCTTTACGGATGGGACATTCCGGAGCTGAAATGGACTCAAAGGATCGACGGAACGCCTGAGAATCCAGTATTGAAAATTCATTTTCAGCAACAGCAGGCGGCATTGTACAGACTGAAAGTTCCGCTTGAGATTCGAGGCGCCAAAGGTGAAGTCTACAATGCTCTCGCCCGTCTGGATCAGGCAGATCAGGAGATCAGCATCTCACTGCCTTTTATGCCTGTATCCGTTGATGTGGATCCCCTTCGCGAAAACCTCATCCGAATGCCGGAACCCCGCAAACGCAAATAAGCCAAGGCGGTTACTGCTCCTGAACTCGCGTAAACATATTGCTGCCAAGACTGAAAGCCACGATCGGATCACCCGGCACCGGAGCGAAGGTGTAGGATTCGACTGAACCGTCTTCCCCATGAAAGATCATGGTGGATCCGGCGATTTGCAGTTTTCCATTCAGATTCCTGGTCTCTTGATAAACTGCTCTGCCGGACACCACACCGCCGCCGCCGGCTTCCCAGTGAAATGAGCCGTCCGCACCAATCGTCAGAGTGTGCGTTTGATTGATGCCTTCCCCACCCCATTGAGCCGTGCCGCGAGAGGATTCCCATCTGCCGGCAAGGGCCGAAACCTGGACACTCGAAGGCTTTGCGTATCGTTTTCCGTAGAATTCGATTCCGTTGGAAGTGACCGTGAGAGGTCCTTCATGGGTCCCACCGTCTCCCCAATTGATGCGCAATTTGCTGTTGCTCATTTCCCATTTTCCACAGTCGCCCGAATGATTAGCTTGATGTTTTGCCCAGTCAAAACTATCCAATCCGCCTTCCGGAATCGCGCGCGTAATTCGTCCACCGCTCAAAAACAACAAACACACCGATTTCCCTGTCAGGAGACTTCTTCCCACAAACATACCATGGGGCGTTCCACTGATCATCGCTGCCTCAGGTACTCGCTCCCCTTTTCCAGTAATTCCGGTTGCTGTTGATTGAAAAGGGCGCGGAGAAGAACCCGAAATCATCATGCTTTCAAAGAATGACCGGATTGCGCCAGTGTATTTACCGGCGGCATCTTCACTCACAGACATCGCAAGCGCGATGGTTGCGTTCCGGCCATCGGTGACCGCGTGATACAACCGGATTGTTGCTATTCCTTCTGCATCTTGAATTACCCGGGCAAGCGTCGCACGGGTTGTGTTTTCTTGCTTTTGAGTTGTGATTTCGCTGGTTTGAAGTAACTTTGCTCCGCCCAGCAAATCATCACTCAATTTTTTTTCGAGCCATGACTCAAAGCTTTGCCCGCTCAAACTCTCAGCCGGACCCACGACAAGTACAGTGGCCGTTTCAGGCGTAACGTCACTGGGAACAAAGCCCATAGCTCCTTCTGCCGGTTCTGACTTCCAACCGGCTGGAGCGGTGAAATCAACTCCCTGATACGAGGCGGAAAAAGCAACAGTGAAAAGGATAAAAAGCGAAGCGAACGCTAAAGCGGCTAATTTCATATGCGCAGAAAGTCTACCGGGCCACCGCCGTTTCAAGAAGCGCCGGAAAATCGTTAACGATAGCGCTCTTCAGTTCCGTGAGTTTACCATCGAACAAATGGACGGCGCCATCAATCAGATTTAATTTTTTCGGCTCGGAAAGCCCGGCAAACCATTCACGAAGTGCGTTGACGGATCCGTATTGATCGTGTGTTCCCTGAATGATGAGTTTCGGTTTATCGTAATCGTAAAGAAAACTGAAATCTGCGACATCCACCGTGACACCGGTCCCAATCACTGCAGAGATTCGCTCATCTCTGGATGATGCGAGAAGTCCGACTTTTGCTCCAAACGAAAAACCGCCAAGGACCATCACAGCATCAGGATAAAGACGGTAATAATGATCGATCACCGATTCAACATCCCGCTGTTCTCCGATTCCATGATTGAACGAACCTGAGGAACGGCCCACACCACGAAAGTTGAAGCGCACCGTTGCAAAGCCGATCTGATTCAAAGCCATCGCGATGGAATAAATGACTTTGTTGTGCATGGTGCCTCCATACAGCGGATGGGGATGACACAACACAGCAAGATGAGTGACCTTCTTCGAAACGTAGGAGTAGATCCCTTCCAGTTCTCCTTCCGGGCCCGGAATGAATACCATTTCGCTTCGTTTCGCCATCGTGGAATTCATAGAGGCTAATGATATACGGCTTCAACCTTGCGTGCAAACAACTCCTTCATCCCGATAAGCTACCGTTTGGGAACGCGCGTTCCATGCGATGCGACAGCCGACCATTTACCGTTTTCTTTGATGAAAACATCCGTATAATGAATGGTTTCCGTTACGTCTTTGCCGTCGAAGGAATACGTTCCACTCCAGATGCTGTTTACGATTGCAGCATCCCCGTACACACGAACATTCGGGAATTTCACATCTTCCGACTTAACCTGGACACGCGGGATAGTATCCAGATACTGGCGTTTGTTGAGTACATAGGCGTCGGCATCGACAAGCATGTAATCGTCCCGCAAAACACGTCCAACCGCCTCCTGATCGTGCCGGTTGTATGCGTCGTTCCATTCACGCTCAAGCTTAATCAACTCTTCCGTAACGCCTTCATCTTTGCTCTGCACACGTGCTGCATATGCAAACAGAACGGTAATCACTGTCACAGTAACAGAAATAAATTTCTTCATATTCAGATTTTCTACATTTCGTGCGAAGCAGGCAAGATGCCTGCGGCCCGTAATGCGGACTGGAAGTCCGCGGCCCATAATGCAGGCTGAAAGCCTGGCTGAAAGCCTGCGCTCCATAGGGAGCGCGGACTTCCAGTCCGCAGTCCGCCGGAGCTCGAGCTCTGCCCACGGGACGTGGGCGCTACAAATCGCAAACGAGCTTGTACCGACTGTGATATAATAGCAAGTTTCCACTGACAGGACTTTTCTAATGGATTTCGGAACTTTATACAGAGATATTACGCACGCGTACACGACGATCCCGAAGAAGCTCGACAAACAGGGACGTGCGTTCCCGCCGCTGCGGGTGGCAATCGTCATCACTCATTTTTGCAATTTACGGTGCGAGTTTTGCATGGTTGTGAGTCCCGATAATATCGAGCGGGCCAAGAAGATGCAGCCTCAGGTTCTCACGCTCAAGGAGATTCAGGACACCGTCGATCAGCTTCCCCGCTATTCTGTGGTTACGATTACCGGTGGTGAGCCGACTGCCCGTTATGACTTCATGGACATCATGCGCTACATCAGCCGGGGTCACAAGGGGCACTTTGTCACGAACGGCACGGTGCTGAACGATCAAAAGCTGGCTGAGGTTATTTCGCTCGGCGCAGCGAGTCTGTTTACGAGCGGATTGATGTCCGTAGGAGTATCGATCGAAGGTCCTGAAGAATTTCATGACCATATCGTCAAGATCAAAGGCGCTTATAAGAAGACGGTCCGAACGATCCATACTCTTTCAGAAGAGAAGAGGAAACAAAAGAAAAAGTATCCGATTATTGATCTGAAGGTTGTCATCACTGATGAAAACATCAACAGTCTTGTGGATATTTTCAAGCTGGCGGAAGAAAACGGCTCCGATCTGGTTTCGTATCAAGTGGTAAATAATCAACCTTCGTCCTACGGCATTGAAGGTGTCGGCGATCAACGAGCTCACATGAAAGTGCCTCCCCCGGTTCGGCCGATCGATGCGCAAACTCTCAGACAGGCGTGCGAAGAGCTGATGGCCCGTTCCAAAGCAAATCCTGTCACCAGGGTTCGTTTCAATCCGATCATGCCGGTTGATGATATTGTGGATCATTATCAAAACACTCCTGATCTTGAGCATTTTACCTGCCGCGTAGTCTGGTCAACCATGCATGTCGGACCGTACGGTGACGTGTTTCCCTGCTTCAGTTACAATATGGGAAACATCCGCAAGAATAGTTTGATGGAAATCTGGAACGGCGAAAAGTACAAAGCTTTTCGCAAGCAGTTGCGACAGGCAGGGATCTGGCGCGGATGTATCGGTTGCTGCATGATATCGTACAAGGAACCGAACGGGTCCAGCAACCGCATTATGAATAACGGAACAAAAGCCATTCACCAGATCTCCTATTCCGGCTGATGGGGCCCCCGATTCTTCCCCGGTTGGGATGAATGATGAACGATAGAACTGCTGAAGACGTTGCATCCCGGGAGCGTCCGTACACTGATTTTCAGTCACAACTCACGACCACTGCGAAAAATCCGCTGCACAAATACATGGATATGCAGATCGGAATGCGATCTGTGCGGGTTCTGCTCAAGTACGAATTCGTGATGATGCTTTGCAATTCCCGGTCGGGAGCGCTTGGCTATATTCTTCGCAAACTTTTTTATCCATGGATTTTCGGAAAGATCGGTCGCAATGTTACTTTTGGTCGAAATATCACAATTCGGCATCCGCACAAAATCAAAATCGGCGATAATTGTATCGTGGATGAGAACTGCGTTCTGGATGCCAAAGGCGATGATCCGCGAGGCATTGAAATCGGCGATAACTGCGTGCTCAGCCGGAACAATATCTTGAGCTGCAAGGGCGGTCACATCAAACTGGGTGACGGCACAAACATCGCACAAAATTCACTGGTGCATTCGGAAAAAGCCGTTGAACTGGGAAAAAATACGCTCGTCGCGTCGTATGTCTATTTTGTGGGAGGCGGCAATCACGATTTTTCACGCACCGATATTCCGATCATTCAGCAGCCTTCTTTAACTCGTGGCGGGATCTTTATAGAAGATAACTGCTGGTTCGGCGCGGGTGTAATCGTGCTGGACGGTTCCCGCATCGGCAGCGATACGGTTGTGGCGGCAGGGGCCGTGGTAAATTCCGACTTGCCGGCTTATTCGATTGCTGTGGGAACGCCGGCGCGGGTCTTGCGAAACAGACTGGAGAATCCCGAATCATGAAGAAGCTGCTCCAACTGCTTCCGCATATTCGCGGGAAAAAGATCGGAGTGTACGGTGATTTGATCGCCGATGAATACGTGTACGGCACAATTCGTCGCTTTTCACGCGAGGCGCCGGTGTTTGTGGTCAATTATGAGGCTTCGCAGATTGGTCCGGGAGGAGCCGCCAATGCAGTCAACAACATTCATGAACTGGGTGCACGGCCGTATCCGTTCGGAGTACTCGGTACCGATCCGGCAGGCCGTTCCCTGTTGAATCTGCTGAAAGAAAAAGGCATCTCAACCGATGGAATTGTCAACAACGATCATCATGCGACTTTTGTAAAGCAAAGAGTGGTTGCGGGATCTCCACATTCAGTAAAGCAGCAGATCCTGCGAATTGACCGATGCCTCCCGCTTCCACCGGATTCCGCGAATCACCGGCTATTGCTGGATCGATTTCGTGAAATGGCAAAGGACCTTGATGCTTTGATCATTTCGGATTACGGTCTCGGAGTCGCTCATCCCATGCACCTTGCTCCTGTAATCAGGGAGCTTTGCCGGCTCGGACTTCCCTGTTTTGTTGATTCGCGTTACAGCCTTCAACAGTTCAACGGAGTCACAGCAGCCACACCCAACGAACCGGAGCTCGAAACAGTTTTGGGGCGGATCATCGACAGCACGAATTTGATTGAAGCAGGACGAGAAATGATTCAGAAGCTGGACATGCAGGCGCTATTAATCACACGCGGAAGGGACGGCATGGCATTGTTCACGCGCGATCAGGATCCCCGGATGATTCCGATTTTCGGGTCGTCAGATATTGTGGATGTTACAGGAGCCGGAGATACAGTCATCACCACTTTTGCTCTGGGGGTCGTTGCAGGAGCATCCTTCCATGATGCTGCGCTTCTTGCAAATTGCGCGGCGGGTCTTGTTGTCATGAAACGCGGCGCGGCAACGGTTTCACCTGAAGAGCTGGCAGACGCAATCCGCGTGGCAGACATGCATGAATAATCCAAAGCTCCGAAGCCTTGAAGAGCTCAAAGAAATTACCGGTTCGTGCAAAGAAAACGGAAAGCGAGTAGTGTTCGCCAACGGATGTTTTGATGTGTTGCACGTCGGACACGTCCGCTATCTTCAGGAAGCCCGCGAACTCGGCGACCTGTTAGTTGTAGGATTGAACTCGGATTCATCGGTAAGACGACTGAAAGGAGAAGGACGTCCGGTCCTTGATCAAAACGCAAGAGCAACTTTGCTGGCTGCGCTGCATTGTGTGGATTTTATCGTTATATTTGAAGATGACACAGTTGATCGTTTACTGGTAGAATTAAGGCCCCAGTTGCATTGCAAAGGGGGAGACTATACACCGGAAACTGTTCCGGAAAAGGAGACGGTAAAGCAATATGGAGGTTCAACTTCCATTACAGGAGGAGCAAAAGTACAGTCCACTCGCAGGCTCTTCGAAGAAATCCGGCGCCGCTACTCCTGAAGACCCGCATTCCATTTGCATTTTCAGGCTGAGCTCCATTGGTGATGTCATTCACACTCTTCCTGTAGCTCACTTGCTCAAAGAGCGCTTTCCGGACGCGCGCCTGACATGGGTTGCTGAAAAAGGAATGTCTCCACTGTTGAATCATCATCCGGCAATTGATCATCTTCTCCTTGTTGACACAAAGAGCTGGCGGAAACGGCCCTTTTCTCCCCAGGCGTGGAAGGAAGTTGTCAGCTTCCTGCGTTACATTCGATCTCAGGAATTTGACATGGCTCTGGATTTTCAAGGACTTTTTAAGTCGGCTTTGCTGGCACGAGTTACCGGTGCGCCACGACGAATCGGTATGGCAAGATCGGACCGCAAGGAAAAATTCAGCTCGTTGTTTTTGAATGAATTCAGCGTCGAAACATCCGGAAAAAGACACATCATAGAAAAAAATATTGCACTCTTGCAACAAATCGGAATTTTTTCAGAGAACCAGCCTCTGCATTTTCATATTCATCCGGATGAGGAAGCCGTTCAATACGTGGATCAGGAGCTCAGGAAAATAGAACTTGAAAATTTTGTGTTAATCAATCCGGGTGGCGGATGGATCACAAAACTCTGGGATGAGGATAAGTTCGCACAGTTGATCGATTTGATCTACAACGATCTGCACATTCCTTCATTAGTTACCTGGGGACCGGGGGAAAGAGCGATTGCCGACAAGATCGCGCGAAAGTGCATCACACCCGCTGTGATTTCCTTCAGCACGAATCTTACGGAGCTGATCGCTTTGATACGGCGGTCCAGACTTGTTGTGAGCGGCGACAGCGGACCGTTGCACCTTGCATCAGCGCTCGGTATTCCCGTTGTCGGGTTGTACGGTCCAACAGATCCTTTGCGGAACGGACCCTGGAATCCGCATGATTCCGCCTGCACCATCAATTATCAATGCAGCCCCTGTTATCAACGAGTGTGTCCGATCGGAATCCAGTGCATGAAAAAGCTCGAAATTCCGCAAGTTCTGGATTCTGTAAAACGGACCTTTTATCTGTCCACATCGCTCAGCACAAATCAGTAGTGTATTCACACTGGATACGCCGCAATCGTCGAAATGTCGGCATTCCCCTTGCGCTTGTAGTTTTGATTCTCGCGAAATTTGATGCGCGATACCTGTGGCTCAGCATCGCGATGGTTGCATCCGGTGAAGCCATCCGGATTTGGGCAGCAGGGCACCTCCAGAAAGAGAAGGTAATGACGACCGGTGGGCCCTATCGACTGATTCGCAACCCCCTCTATCTGGGGAGCTTCCTGATTGCTGCCGGCTTCAGTGTCGTTGCAGGATCAATCTGGGTCTGGCTGATCGTGTTCGCTTATTTTCTGCTGTGTTACATTCCCGTGATCCGGTACGAAGAAAACATCCTGCGTGAAAAGTTTCCGGACGAATATCCGCCTTACGCACAGGCTGTGCCCGCCCTGTATCCAGGCACAAGATTGTATCCGAAAAGCACCACCTTCTTTACCTGGAAACAAGCGCTGAAAAACAAGGAGTACAACGCAGTCCTGGGCATTCTCGCCGGATACGTCTGCCTGTTCGTGCGGTCCGCATTCCTGTAGAGTTGCGTCGGGAAATCCCCACCCACTCGTGGACCGGCCCTCCGTGCCCGGTAAGCCTCGATGATACCTCTTTGGCCGGCAGGGAGAACTTGTAACCGGTGTGGATCGATGATACGTTCGGTTAGATAAAACTATCCGAAAGTGTTTGTCTTTTGAATTATCTTCTCAAACGTCAATTTTGTTTTTATCGACAACAACCGGGCAAACATTTGTTCCGGACTTCCCATCGGGAATGTGTGGCACGACAATTGCCAAAGCCAATAGTGTTCTAGAGATTCATCCGGAAAGTCCAGTAGGGTTCGGAGCGCAGGCATCCTGCCTGCATTTAGGATCGCGGACTTCTAGTCCGCTCGACGGCAGGCTGGAAGCCTGCGGCCCGTAATGCAGGCTGAGCCTGGCTGGAAGCCTGCGCTCCATAATCTTTTCCGGTATAGAAGGGTTTCCGGATGGACTTCTAGAAGCATTAAACAAAATCGTTTTGCGATTCAGGGCAAAATCAGCCCGGGAGGTTCTATGTGTAAGAAAGTTATTTGTGTCGGGATTATCCTGTGCCTGGTTCAGTCGATTTCAGTTTCTGTAGTTCATGCGGAGAATGTGCAGTCCTTACTTCGTTCGCTCGGCACCGGTCCGGATTCGCATGTTGAACTCCAGATGCGAGACAACACCAGGGTGAAAGGTTACATCATTGCATCATCGGAGGAGTCTGTGATACTCAGCGATCGCTCAAACCGAAACTCTGTGGTTGTTCCCATCAGTGATATCCAAAAAGTAAAAGGATACAATCTTTCCACGGGACAAAAAGTCGCAATTGGTGTTGGTGTCGGCGCCGGTATCGCTCTGGTGGTACTCTGGATCTGGCTGGAAAACGCTGACTGAACGATTCACGAATCGTCCGGCTATTCACGGGGCGCACGACATTGCGCCCCGTCAAGTAGAAACTGTATGCTCACGGACGCCTGTGTGTTCAAGCAAATTCGTAAAGCTCCGGTTCTACGATCAATCGAACCGTAAATGTTTGACTGATTCTCCCGAATCCCGAAGTTCTTTCAACGAATCAATCCCGATGGAAAGATGTCTTTCCACAAACTCAGAGGTTATTTTCCTGTCGCTGGCTTCGGTTTTCACTCCTTCGGGGACCATCGGATTATCGGACACTAAAAGAAGGGCGCCACGCGGAATTTCATTTACGAAACCGATCAGGAAGATCGTCGCGGTTTCCATATCAATGGCCATTGCGCGGGTCCTGACCAGACGGTCTTTGAAGGCTTCATCGTGCTCCCAGACGCGACGGTTGGTCGTGTACACGGTGCCCGTCCAGTAATCAAACTTGTGCTTGATGATCGTGGAGGATACGGCCCGTTGCAACTGAAAAGAAGGAAGAGCAGGGACCTCGGCCGGCATATATTCATAACTCGTTCCCTCGCCTCTAATCGCAGCAATGGGAAGGATCAAATCTCCCAGTTGCGTTTTCTTTTTGAGTCCTCCGCATTTACCGAGAAACAGCACAGCCTTTGGTGAAATTGCCGATAGAAGATCCATAACGGTGGCCGCGAGTGCGCTGCCCATTCCGAAATTGATGATCGTAATATCTTCGGCGGTAGCACTTTGCATCGGTCGATCCAGACCGTTTATCTCGACATCAAACCGGCCGGCAAACATCCTCACGTAATCACTGAAATTCGTCAGCAGAATGTAGTGACCGAACTGATTCAATGCAACCCCGGTGTAACGAGGCAGCCAGTTCTCAACGATTTCCGTTTTCGACTTCACAACTTCAGTATACTCGTATCGATGTTACCCGGTCATCATAAACCAGGGGCCTGCATGGATATCTGCAGTACACGGAGAATCATTTTTCTGCGAGTAAGGCCTTTCTGGCTAAAGCTAATTCCTTGAGTTTTTCCTCCGTCACAACGGGATAATGAAGGTCGAGGGATGCGAGCGCATCAATTACGGCGGCCGCCACGATTACGCGTGTGTACCATTTGTTATCGGCAGGCACAACGTACCAGGGCGCTTCTTCTGTGGCCGTGTTGCGAATGAGATCCTCGTATGCTTCCATATAGTCCTTCCAGTATGCGCGTTCCTTTGCATCGGTCGAGGAAAATTTCCAGTGCTTCTCCGGCTTCTCCAATCGTTCAAGAAAGCGGCGCTTTTGCTCTTTACGCGAAACATACAAAAAGAATTTTCGGATCAGTATTCCGTTGTTGGTCAAATAGCGCTCGAATGACCGAATATCGCGATATCGTTCTTTCCAGATGTTTTTGTCAACCAGTTTTGCCGGAATTTTCTGGCCTTGAAGAATGGTTGGATGAACTCGCACAACGAGCACTTCTTCGTAATAGGAACGATTGAAAATGCCGATGCGTCCGCGTTCGGGCAAATGCTTCTGGCATCGCCACAGATAATCGTGATCCAGATCCTCCGCCGAAGGGGATTTGAAGGAGGCTACCTGGCACCCCTGCGGGTTCACACCGGACATCACGTGTTTGATTGCGCCGTCTTTGCCGGCGGCATCCATTGCTTGAAAAATCAGGAGGACCGCCCACCGGTCTTGCGCGTAAAGCATGTCCTGCAGTTCGGCAAGAGCATCCACTCCGATCTGGAGCGCCTCTTCCGCGCGTGGCTTATCTTTATCCGTTAAATCTCCCGTATCATCCGGATCAATATCCTTCAATCGAAACTTTTTATCGTCCGCGATGCAATATGGACGCGACCACTTACGGGCCCGTTTGATAACAGTTTCAAGTTTTATTTTTCCATCTTCGTTTTCCAGCACGCTTCAACCTCCGTACCCATACGGGCTTCACTTTGCTTGAGTTTGTTTGACGGCGTCCCCCGGCCGGTGAGCCGGATCTTCTGCTTTTGACTGTGGACTTACAGGAAGAACTACTCGAAAGAGACAACCTTTGCCGGGTTCGCTTTCAACCTCAATTGATCCTCCGTGCATTTCCACCAGTTGTTTGGCAATCGACAGGCCGAGTCCGGTAGAGGCCTCTCCACCCGTTGGACGCGCAGACAATCTCTGGAACCGCCCAAAGAGTCGCGCCCTGTCTTTTTGAGTCAAGCCAGGCCCACAATCCTTGACTTCAAATCGGACATGCGCGCCGTCCGTAATCACATCCACTGATACGGGTTTCTTAACCGGTGAAAACTTTATGGCGTTACTCACAAGATTGTCCAATGCTTCGCGCAAAAGTTTTTCGTCTCCAAGTACTGTACAGCTTCCACTGGAAGTGAAAACCAGCAACTGTTCTTTGTCGGAAGCCTGTTGTTCATTGGTCGCCAGAACGATTTGAGCCAGGGAGGAAACGTCTACAGTAGTAATTATCATTGGAATGCTACCGGTATCCATGGCAGCGGCGTGAAGAACTTCATCTATTAAAGAAAGCATTCTTCTTGCAGCACGAAGTATCGAGCCCGCCATTGTGCCCACTTTCGGCCGCTCTGCGGATTCGTGAACGATCCGATCCGAAAAACCAAGAATCGATTGCAATGGATTCTTCAAATCGTGCGCCGCAAGATTCAATAAATCCATTTTGGTTTCGTTGGCTTTGCTCAATTCTTCGTTTGTTTTGGACAGTTCCATCCTGGCTGCCTCTGTTTCTGAGAGGGCCCTTTCAACTTTTTCCTTTTCCTCTTCCAGATCTGCGGTGCGTTCCTGAACAAGCCTTACCAGTTCCTTTTCACGGGTTTTCAACTGACGAACCCGCCCGCGATAAACTCCAATGCTCAGAAGGAAAAGAAAGGCCACCGCTGCCGCCTGAAATAAGCCCGTCTGATAAATATATGGCTTGAGACGAAACGACAGGGTTGCTCCCGTTTCATTCCATATCCCGTCGTTATTGCCGGTCATTACCTGAAACCGGTATGTCCCCGGTGGAATGTTCGTGTAATAGGCGGATCGCCTGTTTCCGGCATCAATCCAATCCTGATTGAAACCATCCAGTCGATACTTGAAACGAACCTGCTGCGGAGAGAGAAAACTGAGACCGGAATAGTGAAACTCAAAGGATTTTTTTCCCGGAGAAAGCTGGATAATTCCTTCTTCCTGATTGAACCGTTCGGAATCCACTACAAAAGATTCAATGACTGTTGGGGGTGGTACCAGATTTCTGGGAATTTTCCCAGGATCAATAACAACCACTCCGCGAGTTGTAGGAAACCAGAGTCTGCCGGCTGTAGATTTCGTTCCTGCCGGAAAACCACTGTTGCACTCGCTGCTTCGCATGCCATCCGATTTTCCGAAAGATACGGAGTGAATCGAAGAAATTTTACCCGATGCAAATTCTTCCAACTCAACTTTTCTGACGTAGAAAATGCCCTTATTACAACTCATCCACAGATTTCCTTTTTCGTCATCCAGAATCTGATGGACAACATCATCGAACAGGCCGTTCTTTACGGTATAAGCAGTGAACTTTCCATCACGAAATCGGTTTAACCCGCCTCCGGCGGTCCCGATCCAGAGAGTACCGGCGGAATCTTCGTGAATGCTTTTTACAAAATCATTTGAGAGTCCATCCGCGGCCGTGAAAACGGTGATGGCTCCATTTTGCAAACGGTTCAGTCCGCCTCCCCAGGTGCCGATCCACAAATCGCCGTTCCGGTCTTCATGAAGCGAGAAAACAAAATTGCTGGAAAGACCGCGATCAACGGTGTAGACATCGAATTTCCCATCTTTGTAGCGGTTCAGGCCTCCACCATTTGTGCCGATCCACAGGTTTCCGTTACGATCTTCAATGAGGGACCAGATAAAATTATTCGAAAGACCGTTAGCCACATTGATATTTTGAAAGCGTCCTTCCTGAAAACGATAGAGTCCTCCACCGTAGGTCCCAATCCACAACGCTCCGGCATGATCTTCCTGTATCGCCCAGACCAGATTGTTGGTTAATCCTTCAGCAGCGGCGTACGTGCGGAAATTGCCGTTCTTCCAGGAAGTGAGTCCACCTCCGTAACTACCGATCCACATGGTTCCGGAGCGGTCCTGATACAGAGCGCGAACAAAGTCATGTGACAGCCCTTCGCTGGTTGTGTAGGTCGTGAACTTTCCGTCTTTTAGACGGTTCAGACCGCCACCGAGTGTTCCCACCCAGAGACTGCCCTCGCGATCTTCGTGTATTGCCCATACGATATCGTTGGAAAGGCCCGATTTGGAATTCAACACTTCAAAACGGCCATTCCTCCAGCGACAAAGTCCACCGCCATAGGTACCGATCCAGAGGTTCCGGTTGCGGTCTTCGTAGACAGTCCAGACAATTTCATTCGGCAATCCATCGGCGATACCAAAAGACTCGAAAGTTCCATTGCGAAACCGGTTCAACCCGCCATCAGTGCCAACCCACAGATTGCCGCTTGAATCTTCGAAGATACAACGAATGAATTCGTTAGAAAGCCCGTGAATCTTCAAGTACTGCTGTATTTTTCCATTTCTGTAAACGTTCAATCCTGCAGAAGTTCCAATCCATAGATTGCCGGCGCTGTCCTCCAGCAACGAGCGAATGGTATTTGAGGATAATCCGTTCGAGGTTGTCATTATATCGAATCGCCCGTTTCGCCACAGATTCAGTCCGTCGTCGGTCCCGATCCACAGATTTTTTTTGTTGTCCGCCAGAATGCAACGAACGAAATCGTTTGAAAGGCCCTCCTTTTTTGTTCGTGTTTCAAACACACCAAACCGATACCGCGACAGTCCGCCGCCGTTTGTTCCGATCCAGAGATTTCGGTCAACATCTTCTTGAATACTCCAGATCTGATTGCTTTTCAAAGCATCTGTATTGCTTTTATCAAAAACAGTGAACTTTACTCCGTCAAACCGTACCAGACCTTCCTGTGTTCCAAGCCACAGGTAACCGTCTTGAGTCTGAACGACAGCATGCACGGAATTCTGCGGTAGTCCATCGTCCGTTTGCCATACATCGATGCTGTACTGAGTAATGGCTTTTCCTGAATCCAGACTGTAAACAAACGGGACGCAAATAAGAAGTAAAATTATGGCCCGGGCGATCATGATCAAAGGACGCCTTATACTGTCAGAATGTTGAGAAAGCAGATTCGGCATGCATGTGGAACGAGCGACGATTAATTATGATTTAGGAGCGTGGAAATTCCAGGAAGTATAAAGCTGCCGGAATTGTTCGTTTTCACAGAGCGCCTTGCTGAGGCCATAGTACATTTTGACAAGCTCGCCAGTTTTTCTGATGCGTGTGGTGAGACTCCTGGTAAGCGATTCCCACAACTTGGAGGACAGAACATTATTTTCCGCAGTGATGGACCTGAAATCTTCGCGAAGCATTTTGAAAACAGTGGTGTCTGCAATCGCCTGAACCGTGGCGGAGGTAGGAGAGTCATCAATCAATGACATTTCGCCAAAAAAGTCATGCGGCCCGAGCTCGGTCAGGTGGAACGACTCGGTATCGAATAACCGGCTTACTCTTACTCTTCCGGACCAGATGATGAACAAAGCGTCTCCCGCTCTTCCCTCTTCAACGATCTTTTCACCGTCTTTGTAGTGCTCTTCTTTAAGCAGCTCGCGCACTACGCGATTCTCATGCTCATCCAGATTTTTGAAAAGAAAAATATTTTTGAGGAAAGATTCGTCCACCATAATAAGGATTATATTGTATTTAGCCTTCAGTCGCAATTCGCTGCAACGCCTGATTCAAATCCCTGATACTGGCAATGGCATGGCTCCTGTCCGTTGCTGAATGACCCGAACCGATCAAAATGGTTCGCATGCCGAGAGATCGGGCAGGTTTTAGATTGCGTTCCATATCATCGATCAGCAAACAGTTTTCTGCGGAGACGCCGGCATACAGGAGAACCTGCCGGTAGGCCTCCGGATTCGGTTTGGGAATGTAGCCCATGGCTTCAATATCGAAAATTTTTTCGAACAGATCACGCACGCCAAGGGCATCGAGAATGCGATTGGCATGCGCTGCATCGCTGTTGGTAAAGATAATTTTCCGGCTGGAAACTTCCATTAACGTTTTTCGGAGCTCCAGATCAAGTGTAAGGAATTCCCGGACCGGGACGTCATGAACAAAATTCAGGAAATCGACCGGATCGACATTATGATGGAGCATGAGCCCGCGTAAAGTGGTCCCGTATTCCAGAAAATACTTTCGGCGAAAATCGGACACCTCCGTTTCCGGAATCTGGAGACGCGAAATCAACCATTCATTCATCCGCTGATCTATCAGATCAAAGATGCCGGACTCTTCCGTATACAGTGTGTTATCGAGATCAAATAAAATTACGGGGATCATCGTGTCAAAGTAACCTCGAGCACCATCACAAATTCGAAATCCTAATGTCGAAATCCGAAACAAATTCGAAGCACGAAATTCTAAACTGGTAGTGGCAACTACTGGAGCCAAATGTTATTTCGTGCAGTTGTTGCCACTGCCGTTTAGGATTTCGAATTTCGAGATTTTGCAGTCGTTAACGGATGTAGTCTTCCTTGAACAGATGCTCCATAATAATTGCCGCAGCATCTGCCGGTGTCAGTTCGGCTGTTTTAACAACAAGCTCTGGATTAACAGGGACCTCATAAGGGTCATCGATACCGGTAAAACCCTGAAGTTCGCCGCGCCTGGCCTTGGCATACATTCCTTTCACATCGCGCTGTTCGCACAGTTGCTGGGGCGTATCCACAAAGATTTCGATGAAGTTGCCGGCAGGAAACATGGCACGGACCTGGTCTCGGGTGGAGCGATAAGGGCTCACTGCGGCGCAAACAACGACTCCGTTATGGCGAATAATTTCCGCTGCGACAAATCCAATCCTTAAGATGTTGGCATCACGTCCGGGTCGATCGAAACCCAGTCCTTTAGAGAGGTGTGTGCGCACAACGTCACCATCCAGAAAAGTTACGCGACGTCCTTTTTCATACAGTTTGACCAGAAGGATTTCGCCGATCGTGGATTTGCCTGCGCAGGGCAAGCCCGTAAACCACAAACAAAAACCCTGTTCGAATTTTGGTGGATACGTCTGCATCAGGATTTCCGCAACCTCGGAACGCGTATACCAGTCCGGCAACACTTTGCCGTTCTGCAAATAGTTCTCGCGAATATCGGTTCCCGAAATATTCATGATCGTTTTGCCCTGTTCCACTTTGTTAACTTCTTCGTACCGTTCATCTTCTTTGACATAAACAAATTCCTGGAACAAAACAGTTTTCATTTCGAGTTCCTGTTCATGCTTTGAAGCAAGCTCCTGGGCATCATACGGACCATAAAACGGTTTCCCGCTGGAATCTTTTCCGGGACTCGCATGATCGCGACCGATGATGAAATAGTTGGCGCCGTAGTTGCGTCGAATGATCATGTGCCACAGCGCTTCACGCGGTCCGGCAAGCCGCATTGCCAGAGGGAAGATGCTGAATAAGACTCGTTTTTGATCGTAATGATTGTCCACAAGGGCCTGGATGCAGCGAACGCGAGTGTAGTAATCAATGTCTCCGGGGCGCGTAATACCAATCGTCGGATGCAACAGTAAAGAGCCATGCACGATTTCCATCGCTTTCTTAGTCAATTCTTCATGACTTCGATGCATCGGATTCCTAGTCTGGAATACAACTACATTTTCATAGCCCAGGCTGCTGAGCAGATCACGGACCTGTGCGGGAGTTCTTCGTAAATGGTTAAAATCATAATGCTTCGGCAGATCGATTATCCTGAGCCGGCCTGACAGATTCAGTGGTCCCCAGTTCGTCATTTCCGACACAAGGGGGTGCCGCGTATCAAGAGTTCCGTAAACGTTCACTGCTTCGTTCCGGTAATCCCACTGATAAATCTCTTCCACATTCAAGATCGCAAGGATTTCGTTTTGTGGACCGCGTAAAGCGATTTCTTTATCCAGTCCGAGACCGTCGAAGTGCTCAGCCGGCAGAGTCAGTGGAATCGGAAAGAGGGTCCCATCGGCGAGTCTCATCTCTTCAACAACTCGTCTGTAGTCCCTGCTTCCCATAAAACGATCCAGTGGCGAAAAAGCGCCTGTCGCCATTAACTCCAGATCGCATAGCGACCTTGGGGAAATCTGGATTGAAGGCAGACTACCTGCGTGTTGCTTCAGCAATTCTCTTTCTTGAGGATCGTGCACAACAAGGTCCAGGAGTTTTCCACCAAACGGCACAATTAAAACGGAATGATTGAGAGTTTCCATCTAAAATTTTTCTCCCTTCTTAATTAATAAAGCTTTCCAATCCGGCATCTTTTCAAACAGGAACTTGCCCAGGGCGTAAAAAGGCGGATTCAACATATTCGGACGATTATAATCGATCACAGCGCCGGACGGTTCACAGATCAGACCACCCGATTCCTCTACAAGAATTGCGCCCGCAGCCGTATCCCATTCCATACTGGGTTTCAGTCGCGGATAGAAATCCGCTATGCCTTCCGCCACGGCGCAAAATTTTAAACTGCTTCCCAGCCTGGATACGTCGGCATTTGGAATTCCAGAGATCAAAGCGCTGAGTCCTGGTGAATGATCTGTCTGAGATAACAGCACTCGAACGCGACCGAATTCTCCGTTGCTCAGCGGAAGTCGCTGACACTTTTCTTCAATTTTATACGCGCCCCTTCCCCGGCTCGCCGCATAAGTAATCATGCTGAGTGGAGAATGGACCAATCCGAGGACCGGTTTACCATTGTGAATGAGCGCCACATTGACCGCAAATTCCGGAATGCCGGCTACAAATTCCCTCGTGCCATCCACAGGATCAATCAAAAAATAATATTCCCACTCTTTTCGAACCTCATAAGGAACGTCTTCCGATTCTTCCGACAAAATTGGAATTCCCGGAGCAATCTTCGAAAGGCCTTCGCAAAGAATGTTGTTGGAGGCGCGGTCTGCTTCAGTCAGAAAAGAATGATCCTTCTTGAGGGTCTTCTCATAGGTGCCGCGCAAATACACTTCCCGGACCGCATCACCCGCAAGCTTCATCACCGGTAGTAAATCGTTAAACTCCAAATTCACCTCGCCCTAATACACATCCGTATCGCTGATGTCGACCTGCAGGGCAGCGGATTGTTGAATTAAATCCACGGAAAGTACCAGCAGATGTTTCTTTCTTTTTTCAATCAATATGCCCTCAACACCCTTCAACGGACCGCGCACAACAGCGACATACGTACCCTCTTTCAAATAGGGATACGGATCATAATTCAGCCCGCTTTCCACCAGTTTTTGAATGGCGACAATTTGGTCCTGGGGAATCGGAACAGGACGGTTCCGCTCGCTCAATATGTGCACAACTCCGGGAGTCTGCAAAACGGAAAGACGTTCCATCTCTGGAAATCTCACAAACACATAACTGTTGAATAACGGCACAAATACTTCCTTTTTACGGTCGGCCCACCGGCGCAAAACTTTTCGAAGCGGTAAAAACACTTCGATCCGCTTTTCCTGAAGTCGTGAAGCCACTGTCTTTTCGTGTCGCGACCTCGTGTAAACTGCGTACCAGTGATCCACTGTATTCATGATGACAACTCAGTGATGAGTGCTAAGTAATGAGTGCTGAGGCTACGCGCCTGCCGCTTTACTCATCAACAGATCCTGTGGCGGGCAAAATGCCCGCGCTACATCCAAGAGTCAATGAGTTTCGAGTCTGCATTGTCTGCAAACAATCGGGAGAGCCAGAAAATCCACCCTGCGACCATAACACCCGGAATCCATATACCTCCAATGACAAAACCGAATTTAATCACCCAGACCGTGAGAAGCAAGAAGAGAACGGCCCAGAGCATCAGAAAACACTGAATTTAATACGAAGATATTTTTTGGGATCTTTGCGAATTTCCTGAACCAGTATGCCCAGCTCGGCCATGAATTTATTTGTGTTTTCGTAGAGTTCTTTATCGTGAAACAGCTTTCCGACCGTTCCTTCTCCTTTTGCGACTTTCTCGGAAATCGGTCCGAGACTCTCCGTCACCCTGTTGAGATTGTTATAAAGGGACGGATCGCTTGAAAGTTTCCCGAGTGTTCCCTCACCCTTTTCCATTCGCGCCAGAACACCCTCGAGTTTTTTGATACTGGACTCTATGCTCTCACCGACTTCCTTATTGCTGAGAAGCTTCCCGGCAGCGCCTTCACCTGATTCAATCTTTGCACTTACCTTTCGTAGATTCGCCGCCGTGTTGCTCAGCTCACGATACAGGGCTGCGTCATTCAACAGAGAAGCAACTGTGCCGTTGCCTTCGTGCAAACGGCGGGTTACTTCGTTCACATTCTTAAACAAAGAATCATCGCGCATTAATTTTCCGACAGTCCCTTCACCTTCCAGCATTCCCTGAGTAAGTGCCTTGATATTGTCTACCGTCTCACTCAACGTGTCGAAAGTATGAGTGCCTCTGGCAATCATTTGATCCAGATCCAGAGGCGGAGCGCCCGTAATCACTTCTCCTTCCTTCAACACACGTCCGTTGGGCGTGCCCTGCGAGATCTCTATGTACTTGTCTCCGAGTAATCCTAACGATCGCAGTTTCGCAATTGAATCGGTCCGGATCCGGTTTTGATATTTCTTCAGAATCCGCATCTCAATGCGAACCCCTTTCTCAAGATCATCCGATTCAAATTCGTATTTCTCCACCGACCCTGCCGCCACACCTTCGAGCATCACCTGCGAATCGGGACGCAATCCGCCTATATTCGGAAGATTCGTGTATAAGGAATACCGCTGAGCAAACGGCGATTCTACGCCAAGCACCAGAACTATGATTGCAGCAAGAATCGATAGTGCAATGATGATGAGAATTCCTACTTTCAGCTCAGCCCAGGCAATCGCCTTTTTTGACGGCATAGAACCTCCTGTCTAATCCAAGAACTCCTGAATGTATAAATCGGATGAATTCCGGAATTCATCCGCATTTCCCTCAAATACCACTTCCCCTTCCTGAATCATGAAGAAACGTGTTTCGTGCAGTCTTTTTGCGGAAGTATCTTTGACCATCCGCGTTTCATGACCTTCCTGCTCAACTACATTATATGCAAGGCGGAAACCATCCTCTAATTTGTGAGAGACAAGAATCGAAGTCACATGCCGGAAATCGCGTAGCTTCATGATTTGCTTGATGATTGTTTTTGATGTAACCGGATCGAGCCCGGCTGTGGGTTCGTCATACAGAATGATTTCCGGATGTGCTGCCATGGCGCGGGCAATCGCAACACGGCGCTTTTGGCCACCGCTGAGCTCCGCGGGCATTTTGTTGATCATTTCTTCCAATTCAACAAGCGTTAACAGTTCAACAACCTGTGCTTCAATTTCTTCATCAGTCATTTCTGCGCGTTCGTAGAGAACATATCCGACGTTTTCACGCACGGTCAGTGAATCAAACAATGCGCTTTCCTGAAAGACCATTCCCAGTTTTTGTCGCACCGGCATCAATTGTTCTTCAGTATGGCGGCTGATTTCTTCACCATCCACATAGATTTCACCGCTGTCCGGTTTGATCAGGCCGAGAATCAGCTTCAGCACCGTGCTTTTTCCGGCGCCGCTTGTGCCGCAGATCAGCGTCGCCGAGCCGACTTTCACCTGTAAGCTCACGTTTTTCAAAATCTGGAATGCTCCTACAGAAAAGTAAACGTTTCGCAATTCGATCATGATTGCGTCTTTTGGTGCCGTCATGGTTAAAAAATCGCAAAGAAAAGCCGCGTGAGCAGAAAGTCGGATGCCAGAATCAAAACGGAACAAACGACAACGGCCTGAGTTGTTGACCGGCCGACACCCTGTGTACCTCCTGTGGTGCTCAATCCCAGATAGCAACCAACCATCGCAATAATGAATCCGAAAGCTACCGGCTTGACCATCCCTCCGATAAGATCTTCAACGGCCAGAGCGTCTGTTGCCGATCGAAAGTAAAGTCCGCCCGGAATTTTCAAAAGGACAAGCGAAATCAACCATCCGCCTATTAAACCCACGGTGTCTGAAATCACTGTCAGCATCGGAAGCATCACCAGTCCGGCGCCCAGTCTGGGAACAACCAGTCTGCGCAGAGGATCCGAGCCCATAGCCCGCATGGCGTTGATTTGATCCGTCACCATCATGGATCCAAGCTCTGCGGCAATTCCGGATCCGACTCGGCCGGCAACCGTCAATGCAGTCAGGACCGGACCAAGTTCGCGCACCATGGAAAGGCTCACCACACGTCCTACATAGTTTTTTGCGCCGAATGTTTCGAGACTCAGAGCCGTCTGCAGCGCAAGAACCATTCCGGTAAAGAGTCCGGTCAGCACAACAATATTAAGGGACCCGACACCCATTGCATCCATCTGAATGAACATTTCACTGGGGAATCGTGGACGCGTGAAAAGAGCGCCGACTGCCCGAAAAGAAAGAAAAGCAAATTGCTGTACTTCGTACACCCATTCCTTCATTTTCTCGTTGACCGCGTTCATGGCAAGATCAAAGTATAGCCCAACGAGTCAAATGAGCAATGCAGGCCGGCCCTGCGCCCGTCCAGGATGCTTTTTTGTATTCAGGCGCTTTCAGTAATAGAATAACGACATCAGGTGGACATAGTGCAGAAAACAGCAGGAGTTGCCGGACCGGTCCGGTATCCCCAACCGCAGGAAAGGTTCGGCAATTATCGAATTGAATCTTTTCTTGAGGAGGACAAATCCGGAAGAATCATCAAAGCTTATGACGAGATTTCTTCCCGTCCTGTCTGTCTCAAGATTCTCTCTACCGATTTAACGCGAAATCCGGCCTTTCCCGATGTGCTGAGAATCCAGATGCAGGCCGCCTCTTCGATCAATCACCCTGGAATTGTGCCGCTTTACGAGCTCGGAACCGCCGACAGTTTGTATTTTATTGCTTCAGAATGGTGCCCCGGATCCTGGCTTTCACAGCACGTGATCAAACGACAGGAATTCAGCTTGCACGAAGCCGTAGATATCGTTATGCAATGTGCGGAAGCCCTTCATACAGCAGCAGCTAAAGGCTTGTTCCACGGCAATTTGCGTCCCAACAGCATCCTGATTTATCCGGATGGCCAGATCAAAATCTCGGAAATGGGGTTCGTAGCGGCCGTCAGAGCCCTGTTCGGTTCAACGGATCTTCCTGTTTACCTCGGTACCGCGCGTTTCCTCGCGCCTGAAATGACCGTCAACGGAACGGTGGATTTTCGTTCGGATATTTATTCGCTGGGGTTGATTTTCTATTTCCTGATGTTCGGTGTAACTCCGTTTCGCTATGAAGGACAGCAACTCACCGGCAAGAGCGAGACAACTGAAGCGGATCAGATTACACAGGTGCTGAAAATAGTCGGAAAGATGACTGAAAACAATCCAAACAACCGGTATCAGGACTATCCATCGCTTCTCGTTGATCTGCGAGGCCTCATGGCGGTATCAGCTGATTCTGTCAGCGTTCCCGCAGTAAAAAGCTATCTCGGCGGCAGCATCACGAACCAGATTTTTAAGACGATGAGCGCGTTGTATGCTTCCGGCACGTCGGGAGTCTTATCTGTCGAACAGGACAGTTCGAGAAGACATCTTTATATTCGAAACCGGGAAATCATCTTTTTTGAATCGAACCGGCCTGATGACAACATCTGGAACTGGCTTGTGGAGAAAAAAGAAATCAGTCCGGCGAACAAGCCACCGGAAAATGAAACTTTTCAGCGCGCCCTGAATCGTGTTTTGACCAGGAAACTCATGCGGCTTGAAGATTTTCGCTACAGATATCAGGAGCTTGCTGTGCGGGTTCTTTCGGACATCATGAGGAAGCCTTTTGCACAGGCGGAATTTGCAAGCGCCGAAATCATGTTTGACTCTTTGATCACTCTACGTCTTGGTGATTTGTTATTGAAATCCGCCCGCCATACAGTGGATTTTTCAAACGTCTTGAGCGACATCAAACCGGACAGTTTTTTAAATCGCACGGGTTTGTTTGATTTATTGATTTCCGGATTGACATTAACCGCGGAGGAAGGAACACTCGTATCCCATTCCAGGGAAGGAATCTATACAGGAAACTTGAAAATCAAGCCAGGCAGCAACGAAGAAAAAGGTATCCGGTTCCTGTACCTGTTGAAACAAATCGGCGCACTGGAGATGAAAACGGCGGAGGTTTCAGGAGCTCCGGACATGAAGAAATCCGGCCAGACAAAGAAACCGCAAACCGTTTTACCGGAAGCTGATTACCGTGATTTTGGAATCGAAGATAACTTTGAGCCTGATGAACATCATCATCACGAAGAAGACAGTGATTTGATAGCCACCGATGCCGTGCGAATGGAAGTGCATCGAACGGCCTCAAGAACAGACCTGGATCGATTGGATCAAGAAGCACAACGAAGGTACGAGCAGGCAAAAGATAATTACAGCAACGGAAAATTCTGGGAGGCAGCGTCTCTCTGCGAACAGGCCCTTGGACTTCATGAAGACGGAAAACTTTACTGGTTGATGGGTCTGTCGTACGCCAAGCATCCACGTTTTCGGAATAAAGCGGAGGACTGCTTTCATCGGGGCATTAAGCTGGATCCGTTCAATGATGATTTGCATGCGGATCTCGCAGAATTTTACGCAGACAACGGACTTTATTTGCGGGCTCGCACACACTGTTTGAGAGCGCTTGAAATGGTGCCCAATCACCCTCGAGTCCTCGAAATTCTGTCCCGCAAACCATTCGAAAAACTCGGAAAAGGCGGCTGTTGCTGCGAACATGACCACGGCTGCCACCACAGATAAAAACTCCAGTCATAAATTCGAAATCCTGATATCGAAATTCGAAACAAATTCGAAGCACTGGCTTTAAATCCGAAATCGTAATATCGAAATCCGAAACAAGCTCTAAATTCGAAATCCGAAACCGTAGCGGCAACTACTTGATGAGATAACATTCGGTTTCAGTTGTTGCCACTGTGCTCAGTTTAGAATTTCGTGCTTCGAATTTGTTTCGAGTTTCGATATTCGGATTTCGAATTTTTTAGGTTGAGTTGTTCGAGTTCAGAGGTTTACTGATGCGCTTCTAGAGATCCATCCGGAAACCCCTGTTGTGTGGCGGTCGGGCGTCCCTGCCCGCCGTTGGGCCCGACGAGCGATGGGCAGGCGCGGAGGCCTGCCCCTACTGATTGATGGGTTTCCTGATGCGATTCTAGAGTTTTCGAAGTTTCCAGCGGCCACGTTTGAACACAATTGCGCTCACGACAGCTAACGTAGAAAACGCAATCGTGATGGCAATAAACACACCACCTGGACCCATCTTAAGACGGTGCGCCAGCAAGTAAGCGATGGGGATTTCCCACAACCAGAAACAAAATAGATTGATAAGTGTTGGAGTTGAAGTATCTCCGGCTCCATTAAACGCTTGAGTAAGGACCATTCCGTAGGCGTAGAATCCAAAACCAAGGCTCACGAGCCGCAGGCAATCAACACCATAGGGAGCCACGACCGGATCCTTTGTAAACAAGGCAATGAAGTGTTCAGCAAAGAGAACAAAAATGAAACCAACGGCTCCAAGAAAAACAAGATTATACTTGCAGGTAATCCAGACGGACTGCTCGGCACGATCCGGTTTTTTCGCGCCCAGATTCTGGCCGACCAGAGTAGCGGCTGCGTTGCTCATGCCCCATGACGGCAGGATTGCAAAAGCAATAATGCGGATTCCAACTGTATAGCCTGCGACTGCAGCGCTTCCAAAACTCGAAAGAATACGAATCAATCCAAGCCAGCTTGTCATGCCAACCAGTGATTGGATTATCCCGGTTCCCGATATCTTCAGTATGGTTCGCATCACGGGGACGTCCAATCTAAGATGTCTTCTGGAAATCTTGATGCGTCCGTTCTTGCGAAGAAGCTGAGAGATTTGAAACAACACCCCCATTCCGCGACCAATGTTGGTTGCGAATGCGGCGCCTGCTACGCCGAGAGCAGGAAACGGGCCCAGCCCGAAAATTAAACAGGGTCCCAGCAAAATATTGATGCTGTTGGCAAACCATAGAACACGCATTGCAATGGCAGCATCACCGGCCCCTCGAAAGATTGCATTGATCAAAAACAGCAAAAGGATGGTTGCGTTTCCTCCGAACATGATCCGGGTAAAACCGGATCCCTGTGAAATCACTTCTTCCGAAGCTCCCATCAAAGCAAGCAGGCGGGGAGCAAACATCGCACCGGTGATCCCGACTGGAATCGCAACACCGATCCCCAGGAGAATAGCCTGAACAGCGGCCACGGAAGCCGCTTCCGGATTCTTTTCTCCGATCCTCCTGGCCACTGTGGCCGCTGCGCCCATACTCAAACCGATCGCCATGGAATACAGCAATGTCAGCATGGCTTCGGTCAAACCCACCGTTGCCATGGCAGCGGACCCCAATCGTGATACAAAGAAAATATCGACTACTGCAAAGATCGACTCCATGCAGGTCTCAAGCACCATCGGAACCGCGAGTAATAATACGGCGCGTCCGATCGAGACTTCCGTAAAATCCTGATGCGAACCGCGAATCGCTTCACGAATCGATGTCCAGATACTCTGCGGCTTTTCGACAAACTCTACAGATTTTTCTCCTTCCGCCTGATTCACGGCAATTATCATAATGTGATTACTCCGTCGTGGCTACAAAGCCATCCATGCAATTTCGTTTGCAGTCCGTGAATGGCAGAGTTATTCTATGCATTTCATTCAGGAGCCATGTTTTCATGAAAAAGCCAATCATTGGAATTGCGGTAGATCGTTTAAAGCGGCTGCCGCCGTATCAACACTCGGTGGAGCAGGCCGGCGGCGAGGTGGATGTTTTACTGCCGGAATCCTTTTCTGAAGAAGGGATGGGGGATCTTGACGGCGTATTGCTGGCGGGCGGCGGGGATGTCGCCGCTGAGGAATTCGGCGAAGAACAGCATCCAAAGTCGCACCGTCCGAACAAGTTGCGAGACCGAATGGAACTGCGGTTGACTCAGTTTGCCCTGGAAAAGGATTTGCCTTTATTTGGAATCTGTCGCGGGTTGCAGGTGATGAATGTGGCGCTGGGCGGAACACTGTTCCAGGATATTCCTGATCAAAAACCGTCGGAGATTTTGCACGATGATCGTTCTGGAAAGCGGAAGGATCCGGCACATCATGTAGTGATACATGAGAAGTCAGTCTTACATTCGATACTGAGAGCGGAACGATTTGAAGTGAACAGCTTTCATCATCAGGCAATCAAAAAGCTCGGTACGGGATTGATTCCAACTGCCTGGGCTGAAGACGGTATCATCGAAGGAATCGAATTGCCCGGCCGGTCGTTTTTTCTTGGAGTTCAATGGCACCCTGAGGAATACTGGGATTCGCCGTCACCTTTTCGTTCACTTTTTCACGCGCTCATCGAAGCATCCGGATTCCGGAAACCTTATGTAATTGCTTTCTGATGATGACTGAGTAAATGCTTCATCCGCGCGCTTCCATCGCTACGGACTTTAAAGTACACAAAATGGACCGTTTTGGACTCTTATGGCTCAGAATGGTTCGAAATGGACCCAAATAGTTTCATATTGAACCATTTTGGATCAAGTTGTATTCATTCGTACGAGTGCTGTTTTTTCCACTGGATTGCCGTAATCACTATGAGAAGCAGTGACGGTAAGAACACCATGGGCAGATCCAACCGCCAGTGCGAGTGCGGGAGGCGCCCTGTCAGAAGGTCCACAAGATGCGTCAATGCATGTCCCGTGAAGAAAACGGTAATCAAGAGCAGCACGACCCGCGAGCGCTTTGGATAAATCGCGCACCAGCCGAACCCGACTCCAATTAAAAGGAAGACCACACCCAGATCGCGAATGAAATGCTGGTTGAACGGTCCGGTATCCGGAACAGCCGCCGGAAGATCCGTGTACCAGGACAAAGGCAAAAATATCATCCACAGCGCATTCAGCAGATTCACGAAACACGCAAACACGTAAAATCCGCGCAACAGCACCTTGTATGCTCCTTTGTCGTTGAGTTTAACAGAGTTTGTATCGCATAGTGCCACAGTGCTGAGTGCTGAGAAGCTGTGAAAAAATAGGCAAAAACGGGCTTGACTAGCGTTATCGCTAGCTATATAATTATACTTGATTGAAGGGGTGTAGCTATGGGGTACGTTACGAGAGTT
>Ga0247727_10002549_pt1 | contig 41469 bp, 28 predicted proteins | sample WisWelCaveWW1625_FD_202498 | JGI IMG/M metagenome (GOLD analysis project Ga0247727, IMG submission 202498) | Biofilm microbial communities from Wishing Well Cave, Virginia, United States - WW16-25 | ecosystem: Environmental > Aquatic > Deep subsurface > Groundwater > Cave microbial mat | place...
CGCCATAAAACGGCCGCGGCCGCAACACTTGAACCTCCCGGCCATACATCGGATGCCAGGGATAATGCACCTTGACCATACTCCCAGAACAGGCAGTATGTCGCAAGATCGTTCTTTCAGAATGACAGTATAAATAATTCGAAGCTGATCGAAGCTGCAAACGCGAGCCAGAATGTTCGTGAATGCGCGGCAACAATAAACAATCGCGATTACAAAATCAAAGTATTTTTGGTTGCTGATTGCTCGTTGTTGGTTATTCGAGTATCAAGCAACAAGCAACCAATGCAAGTCTCAGTGAGAAACAATGTCTCAACGAAGTACACGCGTCCTCGGCAAATGTCTTTTTGTAAATGCGCCGCGACAAGCAACTCGTTGTTTCAACATGAAGCCATGCGAGGTAGCGCTGTATCCAAGTGGGCATATGGTTTGCTTAAATTCGCAAACGTTGTCGATGCAGTTTCGGATTTTGCTTCACGGCCTACCGCCTACAATCCACTGGGAAATTTTTTACGCAACTCGAGAACACAGCAGATGGACTCCAAAAAACTTTCCTTACTCGTTCCGAAAATCGTGCATGGGGGGTATACGCAGGGGGAGCTGGTTGAATTCATCAACCTGGTGCAAAAGATTTCTCTGAGCTACCTGAAGTATCAAGAAGTGATCGGCAAACACATTCGATGGGAGCGGCGACGCAAGAGCGGCGAGCTCGATGATCTCGCGATCGATTGCGTGGCCGGCTTGTTCATGCGCAACGACAATAACGAATTCGTGCAGTTGCGGCGCTATTTCGGGCCGTGCCTCGAATCCACCGCTGCGCCCAACGACGTGGAACTGCTGATCATGCTCCGTCGTTTGGTCATCAAAAAAACCAAGCAGGAGCTTTCGCGGATTTTCAAAGAGCGCGACCCCGAAGGCGCCAAGATCATCCGCAACATTCGCGTGGCGGTGAAGAACGCCGCGGATTTGGCGACGTTTCGTGAGATGGGAAGAGAGTACATTTATTTGAGGAGCGGCCGGATGATGCGCAGCCTCGCTCATCAACAGGAACATGCCGCGGTTGCGGTGCAGGCGCCCGCGGGCGCTGCCGAGTTCTCTAATGAAGAGCTGACGTATCTGCGCAAAGCGAAGCCGACCATTCCGGAAAAATCTCTGAAGCAGAATTATCTCGAGCTGTATGCGCCGAAGGACCACGTTTCTTCCACCATTCGCAAGATGCTGTCCGTGGTGGAAAGCGACGAGCGCTTTCAAAATTTTTTGCCGACGGACGTGGTGGCGCGCTTGATCCGCCACACCAATCTCGAAGTGGTGCGCAATCGTCTGATCGCGCAAATCGAGGACGTGTCGCCGTTGGACTATGTGCGCATGAAGGAAATCGAACGCGCCAAGCAGAAGGTGTTGCACCGCGTGCGTCACAAGATTCAGAATCAATATGTCATCAGCAGTAAAGTTGCGCCGGAAAAAGGTGAGATCTATTATAAGACTCTTGCCGATGTACTGGAAGACATTACCCACAGCAAGAAGATCGAGTCATATTTCCGTCATTTGCGCAAGTACATGCCAGATTTGACCCAGCGACGGTACCGTCAGGAAGAACGTACCATCTTTGAGTACCTGGGGAAACTGACCAAAAAGTGGTTTCGCGAGTACCTCAAGGAATTGCTGTAGGCAGGTAAACAGGACCTGGCCGTTTTTTGCGACTTGCCGGAAAATAGTTTTTCCGTGAACCAGGGGTATTGTCAGTACATAAAAGTACAAATTCGAAAGTACAGCGTCCTGCAATGAGACAACCGGACGAAAGGCAACGCAGGACGCGAAACGACCCCGAACCCTCCTTGGACTGACGGTTGTAAAGGCAGTGAGGAGAAAATCACGAACGAAGCATGATGAAAAACTATTTTCGCCAGCGGGATTGGATCCCTCGGACTGCCGAGGTGATCAGGGAAGAGTGTCTGGATGCCGAGTCGTTGGAATTCGTATTGCTTTCCGCACAGCGGAATCGCGCACTCTACGAAAAATTCGAAGATCATCTCCTGACTTGCGAGCGTTGCATCCGCCGCGTGCGCGCGGTCGCGACGTATTATCGCATTTTGGAGAGCGAGCTTCAGCGACCGGCTTCTCCGCGGCTCGTTGAGTTGGCGCGGACACTGGCGGAACCAGTGGAATAAAAAACGCCTCTCGAATTTTTGTTTACGCGCGGAAGCGGTGTTCCGCTCGAACGGTTTTTATTCCACCGCAGATCGAACTCGTAGTCGGTCCGCCCTCCAAAAATTTCCCTCCCAGAGCGTGTTTGCAGCGCAAGCCGGTCATCTGCGCGAACGTAGCAGATGGCGTATTTCCGTGCCAAACATATGGGGCAGGTGTTTGGTGTGCTCCGGCCCGGCAATACCATCACGCTCCTGTCGCGTTCCTCGCTTGTTGCAAAAATTTCATGGCCAGCGGATGCCCCTTCCCAGTTCCAAGTCCCAAAAAAGGCTTGACAGGCTAGGGCCTTTGCCGTTATATTGCCTCGCCTTTTTCAGGCGTGTAAAACGGCGAGAACCTCGCGCCGAAAAGGCAAATAATGTAATGGCCTATTCTTTTTTTATATTCGCCTCTCGAAAATACAGCAACAGGTGGTTCCTGCAAAACGAATCACCGACGACATGGCATCACGGCGAGTTCACGTGAGCATTCGAATTCGCCACGAACGAAAGTGCGGCGATTCATGGAAAATCCGACTATTCTGGTTGCCGACGGCGATCAGAAAAATCTTCAAATTTTGCGCGACAGCCTGGAAGCCTCGGGGTTCGAGGTGATCGTGGCCGCGGACGGCCTGCAAGCCTGGCAAAAAATTTCTTCCGAAGTTCCCGACCTCATTCTCTCCGAAGTCAACTTGCCGCAATTGGACGGCTTTCAGCTTTTGGAAAAACTCAAAGCCGACCCGGCGACCTCCGCCATTCCACTGATGTTTCTCACGAATCGGCGCGAATTGCAGGATCGCGTGCGCAGTTTGCGCGGCGGCGTAAAAGATTATATGATCAAGCCGCTGCACGTGAAGGAAGTGCTCGCGCGCATTCGCATGATTCTGCGGCGCATGGAGAGAATCAAAGAAGAAGAAGTGGATGCTTCGCGCAAATTAGCCGGCCGCTTGGAAGAGTTCAGTCCGGTCGATCTCATCGAAAGCTTCGGCGTGGAGCGCAAAACCGGCGTGCTCACACTCAACAATGAGAACAACCGCAGCGGCGAAGTTTATTTTCGCGAAGGCGCGGTGGTCAATGCGGCTTTGGGCAATCTCAAAGCGGAGAAGGCGGTTTATCAAATGTTGCCGTGGAAGCGCGGCAACTTTACAATGATCTTCAAAGACATCAACGTGCCCGATGAAATCTCCGTGAGCAATCTCGGCCTGCTCTTGCAAGGCTTCAAACGCATCGAAGAGCGCGAGCAGTTGTTCAAGCAACTGCCTTCGCCCGAAACCACGTTCGTGATGACCGAGACCTTTCGCAGCATTATGCAAAAGCGCGAAGCCTCGCCCGAAGTGGCGAAATTCATCAGCTTGATCGACGGGCGCCGCGACATTTTGCAGATCATCGACGAGAGCACGTATGACGACATCAAAACGCTCGAACGTTTGGTGAAGTTGTATCAGCAAGGCTTCATCAAGCCCGGCAAATCCGCGCCCAATGCTTCCGAAGAAGAAACGAATTTTTCGGAAGACCTCGCCGAGCCTAAAATCGTGCAGAAAATTTTACAAACGCCGCCCACGGCAAAAAAAGCGACGCGAGCACTGCCCGAGCCGCGCGTTGTCGATTTGCCGCCGTTCCGGCCGGAATTGAGCTTGCCTGCCCTCGCCACTCCAGAAAAAGACATGGAGTTTTTTTCGAATCGCGCGACACCGCTTGAAAACGGCGATGCGAAAAACAATGACGGCCGCCTCGCTGCGATTCCGCCGGCGCTTCCGAACGAATTTGACGATCCGTTTGCAAAAGAGAGCTTGGAGCGCAGCGGCGAAACGAACGGGTTGAGCCTCGTGAACGCAAAAGACGACCGTATTTCGGAAGAGGACGCGCGGCGCGCGCAGGAGTTGGAAACCACGCCGGAAGACGATGACGTCATCGAGATTCACGAGCTCTCTTCCTCTTCCGGGCCGGAGGCCGGCTCCTCGTTCGACGTCGATCGCCTCATGCGCACGATCGGACGCGGCCTTTCGCCGGAACATCTCGAGCCCGACCTTCTGCCGCTCGATCTCGGCGAAATCATGCAACGTCCGATTGCGCCGCCGCCGTTTCTCAATGAACCTCAAAGCCCGGAAAATCGCGCCGCCGCCGAGCCTCCCGCGCTGGCAACGCCGTTCAGCATCGCGCCTTCTCCATTTGGGTTCGATAAAATTCCCGAGCCGCCTTTTACAGCAGATGAGCCTTCGCAAGCTGCGCCCGAGTTGATTGAAGATTTGCCTGGGATTCCAGACGAACCGGAGCCGACGAATATTTTTACGCTGCGGCCGGCTCCGCCTTATAAGGCCCCAATCTCGGAGCCAATGCCGCCGATATTCGATGAACCCGAGGCGATTGCAGAAGTGAAGAGCGCTCCGCAGCACGTCGAAGAACCGCCCTTCCTCGCACCGGCGCAAGAGGAGCGTCGCGCGTTTGTAAAAAACGAGCCTCCGCCACGAGCGCCTCACGAAGTATTGCAAGAGCCGCTGCAGCCAGAGCCGGTGTTCGAAACCCAGTTGCGCGAGCTTCCCGCGGTTCCGGTTGCACCGCTTGCGGCTGCCGCCCCCGAGCCATTCGTCACCATGCGCACCTCACCTCCGGCGGATGAGGGTATCGCGGCCGCGGAAAGTTCTTCGGAAATCATCACAAGGGCTCTGAGCAAGCTGGCGCAACGCCGCAATGTTCAGCGGCCCAAGCTGGTGGTGATCGGGCGCGAAGGTCATTCCATTTCAGCTTTTGTTCGCAATGTTTTAGGTGCAGAATCGAGCCTGCGTAAGATGGCAAGCGCGACGTTTCAGCATTTGGAGATCGGTGAGCGTAAGTTGATGGGGCAGCCCTGCGACGTGATCGGCATTTCGATGGAGCAACAGTTCACGAAATTGCTCGCCACCACGGCGCAGGAGTTGACCGCTTACGTGATGCTTGTGGAAGCACATCGCCGGCAGGATTTCACTTATCTGTCGTACTTGTTGTCCGTGCTCAAAACGGGTTATCGCATGCCCTTCGGTATCGCCATGCTGCGGTCGAAGGATGGGAAAAATTTATCCAAGGAGACGATTCGCGATCTGCTCAATCTTGCGGAGGCTGATTACTTGCAAGAGTGCAACCCTCATGACGTTGCCGGCGTCGCCGGTTTTCTTTATGGCTTGACGAGCGCAGAAAATCTCGCGCGCTGGGCGGAGAAGAAGTAGCTTCGACGTTGCGTGGTGGAGGCTCTTGCTAAAACAAAATGACATCATCGAGGGGCGTGTTGCCAACCAATCCTTGCTAAGGGTTCGTCACCAAGCTCCATAATCAACCTACCGCAAAGCACTTCGCCGAACCTTCCTTTAATCTTTTGGGCCTGGATTATTCGTAACGATTGCATCGCAATGGAACGGAAAAAGATCATTCTTGTCGATAAAGAGCCGAGCGCCGTGGCCGAGCTGCGCAAAGTTTTATTGACCACGGGCTATGAAGTTCGCGTCGTGCTCAGAGCCGTGGATGCGTTGGCGCTTGCGGAAAGCTTCCGCCCGAGCTTGATCATGGCGGAAACGCAGCTGCCAGAAATGGACGGGCCGCGCTTGCTGGAAGAAATTCGCAAGCGTCCGGACTTGCACAGCGTGCCCTTCGCGCTCATGGGTAAGTTGAAAACCGTGGAAGAGCGCCTCGCACTCATGAAGCTGCCGCTCGATGATTATTTTCAAAAACCGCTCGAAGCCGAAGAACTGGCCGTGCGTTTGGAAAATCTCATCAAAGAAGTGGAATTACGCTCGAGCGCGCCGCACCCGAAATGGCGCGGCTTCAGCGGCAATCTCTCCGAGATGAATCTCTTCGACCTCTTGCAAACCATCGGCGTGGGCAAAAAAACTTGCGTGCTGCGGTTGCAAGCGAACGGCAAAACCGGCTTGGTTTACATCACCGAAGGCGAAGTGCTCGACGCGGAGCTGGCGGGCGTGGAAGCGCGGCGCGCGTTGCTGCGCATGTTCACATGGACCGAAGGCTCGTTTCAAGTCGAGCTGCGGCCGCACGATCATGGCCGCATGCTCACGGCGTCCACGCACGATCTGCTCTCCGAAGGCTTGACGCGGCAAGATCGTTGGTTGCGCCTGCTCAAACAAATGCCGCCCTTACAATCCGCTGTTGCGCTCAAACCGCAAGCGAATAAAGCCGGTTTGAACGAAGAGGATTCCGGCTTGCTGGGCTTGCTGGCCGGGCAAAAGAGCCCCAAAAGCTTTTTGGAGATTGTAGAGGAAAACCCTGCGGATGAGCTGCGCACTTTGACTGTGCTCAAAAGGCTGCTCGAACAAGGCTTGATCACGGCCACGGCAATGGCGCCCGAGAAAAAGAACGACGAGGATTACTTCGCGCGCCTCAAACAACGCCGTGAGCAGAGCGCCGAAGCCGCGACGGAATTGCACGCGCGTTTGGAGCATTTGCTCGCGGCGCATGAAGAAGCCGAGCCGCGCGCGAACGAGCGCCGGCGTTTGCACCGCCGGACCGGAGATCGCCGTCAAAACGACCGGCGCCGCGGGCTCAATTCCACCGAAAAAGCTCCGCTCTTTTTGAAGAAAAGTGAATTATTGATGATTCGGGAAAAATTAGCGCGCTAAAGGCACAACGGGCAAAAACTTTTCACACGGAGAAAACAGGTTCAACGGAGATTACAAAGCGGAAGAGGGTTTTTCATGCATGGCCCTCTCTGTTGACTCCGTTTTCTCCCTGTTCATCTTTGGGATTGCGGTTTGCCCGTCTTCTGAAGTAGGCGCCGGTTTTGGCAGGATATTATTGCGACATGCGCATTGCTGAAATAGCCGTCATTGCCCCTCGGGCCGAGGAGGGAAAAAAATTCATTGCCGCGATTTGCAGCCAGCTCGAGGTCGCGAGCGAGCACCTCGTCGTCGGGCGCTCGATCATCAACGACCAGCTTGTGCTCCACCTTTACGGCTTGGCCATTCCGCCGGAAAGTAAAAACCTGTCTTGGGATTTGCTCGATCGCAAACTGCTCGGCTATATCGTGCTCTTTTCGTGGAATGACGAGGCCTCGTTGGAGAGCATCAAGCGCAGTCTCGATCAAATCACCGCGCGGCCGGAGGCCGTATTGGTCGTAGCCGCCAATGTCAGCGCGGCCGAGCCGCCGGCTTTGCAAGCTCTGGGCGATAAAAGCCTCTTCGTCAATCAGCAAGGCAAGTTTATTTTTTATAAAGAAGACGAGGCCGGCAGCGCGAAACAAGTATTGCTCACGTTGATCGATCTTTTGATCGAGCGCGCGGAATGAGATAGTAATGAAAAGCTCACCATGCCGCAGGGCAGTTTCTCAAAAAAACATTGGCAGGATGATTTGCCGGCAGAATCATTTCAACAAAGTCAGCTTTCTCGTTGCCGTGAATTCTTTCTGCGTGCGCCCGTAACGCGCGTGCAAACGATAGAGGTAAACGCCGGAGTCGAGCTGCCGGCCGAACTCGCCTTTGCCGCTCCACTTCACCGCATGTTTGCCCGGCGGTAAGCTCGTTTGCAAGATCTTTCCAACCGACCTGCCATTCAAATCAAACAACTCCAGTATAACCTCCGCGGCTTCGGCCAATTCGAAATGAATATTGGTTTCGGGATTGAAGGGATTGGGAGAATTTTGCAGCAGAGCGAATGCGCGCGGGAAAATACCATGATCCCCTTCGTTGACCCCCGAGGTCGATTCCGCCGTTGCCGTAAAAAGCAGCGGCGAGCCTTGCAAGCCTTGCACGCGCGCTTCGAGCTTATTTACACCGGCAGTATCGCCCAGTTGCCACACCACGCGCGCGAGGCCTTGATTATCGCTTGAAACCACGAATGGCCCGATGATCTTTCCACCGCCCGAGGTCACGTTGAACACGACACTCGTCGGTTGGGGAGGATTGCCGAACTTATCCAGCAGCTTCACGATAATGTTCTCCGGCAAACGCTCACGGACTTTGGCCGTTTGACGATCGCCGCTCTCCTTGCGCATGCGCGCGGCTGCAATCGTGTGAAAACGGATTTTGAGGGAATCATTGAGCGTGAGATTTTCCGGCATGATGAGCGCTTTGATCGTCTTCAGTTCCGCGAAGGTCGAGCGAATCTCGGCCGTGGCCTCGCCGTTTTGATCCGTCGGCGCAGCCGGCTGCTTGATATAATTTTTTTTGCCCGAAACTTTGATGCGCACCGTTTTTCCCGGCAGAGCATTGTCAAACTCATCACGCACGGAAATTGTCACGAGAACGGCGCTCACGCTGTCCGCCGGAACTCCGGAAGCCGGCGAAACGGACAAGCTCGAAAACACCGGGCTCGGCCGGGTTGCGGTGGCGGTCGCCGTGAACACGAACGGCGAGTTGCGCAAATTTGCGCTTTTGAATTTAGCCAGCGCTTGTACGCGATTGGCGCCGGCATCGGGGCCGAGCTTCAAAGTGGTTTGCGCAAAACCTTCATCATTGGTTTTAGTTTCAAGCTTTGCCGTGCCGTTGCCCAATGTGCCGCCCGCCAGCACAGTGAAGGTCACGGGATATTGTTTTGCCGGCGAACCGGCCGCATCGAGAATTTTAATTTTGAGCGGCTCGGCTAATGTGTTGCCAATGAGTGCCGCTTGTTGATCTCCGCTAACGGCCAGCAACGTCTCCGGCGGAGCAGTAACCAAGCGCAAAGAGGTTTGCAAGGCGCCGTTCGCCGGAAGCGCCATCATGATTTTAGAAGTGTCGCCATACGACGCGCTGGTGTTGAAACGCGCGCGCGCGATGCCGAACGCATCCGTCTGGCCGACGAAAGTTTTCTGATCCGGCGGTTGCCCATTGACGAATGAGCCGCCGCCCGCTGCAAGCCGGTATTGCACGGCGACGCCGGGCACCGCATTGCCGAGCACATCCATTACTTTGAGGCCGGGCAAATCCACCGCCGTGTTGACCGGATGAAGATCGCCGGAGCCGGTTTCCAAGCTTATGTTCGCGGGAACGCCGGTCGTTGCCGTAGCTTGACATTGCAACGGCGTCCCGCTCAAACCCGCGCTGCGAATCGTCATTTGATTCATGCCCGGAACCGGGCCCACGCTCCAGCTCACTGAAGCGCGGCCGTTGATGTCGGTCGTCACACCAGCGGTGTCTTGGTTTTGAATTTTGCCGCCGCCGGCAGTGATAGTAAACTTCACATACTTGCCTTTGAAGCCTAGGCCGTATTGATCCAACACTTCGGCCACGATCGGGCTTGCTAAAGCCTGCCCCACGATCGCTGACTGGCCGCAACCTTCCACCAGCCGCAAAAGTTGCGCAACGCTTGCGGCTTTGGTATTGCCCTTCACAACATTGGAGAGCCCGCTGACGTTGCCGACTTCGTCGTACACACGCAGCGCGAAATAATACGTCGTGTTCAATTGCAGCCCGGTCACGAAAAATTGCTGCTTCGTGCCCGGCGAGGCCGGACCGGGAATATTGGCCGCAAGTTTGGCGGAAGAAAAATTGAAAGAATTGAGGGGAGAAGTAGAATAGCGAATTTCCAAGTGGTCGGCTTGGCCGTCGAATTGATTATCGCCGGTCATGGTCCATTCGAGCTTCACGCTGCTTCTTGTGCTATCCACGGCGCGCAAATTCGTTACGTTCGCCGGCGGAATCGCGTCTTCTTCCAGCCACCGCACGGTGAAATCATCGACTTGATTGTTGAGATTCTGGCCGTGAATGAAAACGCCGTTGTACCATTCGACGTTCTTCGCAAACTCCTTCGAAGTATCTTGCAGTGTCGCGTCCCAGCGCCCGTTGATGTAGTAGTCAAAAAACACCGCCGCCGGCTCGTTGCGAATCACGGCTTCGATCACGTCGCCGGCTTTGGGCAGCGGCCGGTGCGATTGCTTGATCTCATAGGCTTTCGTGCTATCGGGCCAGTATTCCCAATTGCCGTTTTTGATGGCATAAAAAAAGACCCGCTCTTGATTCGTGCGGCGCCAGAGCCAATAGCCGCTGGCATTTTTCGTAGGCTGGTCCAGCATCAACGCGTGCGCGCCTTCGCCGATGCCCACGGAATCCGCCTGCTTGCCCCAACGATAGGATACGGAAAAAATCCGCCGTTCGCCGTTGTTGCCAATCGGCTTGAAGGTTGCCAAATAACGCCATTCGCTCGTGGCATTGGCATTCAATACCAGCTCGCCGTTTTTGATTTCCCAATAGCGCGTATCATAATCCCAATCCAAACCGATAGCGCTGCGATTGAAATCATCGACCAGCTCGAGCGTGTCGATGCCGTTCGTGCTCGTTTGCCATTCCAGTTTTGTATGGGAAGAAATACCTAGCACCCGGCGCAACGAATCCACGTGCGCAGCGGGCTGCGCTTTAGTTTTTACTTCGGGGTTTGAGGGTGAGAAGGCAAATGCCGCTTCGGCAAGCAAGACCATGTTCAGAATACCTGACAATAATCGCCAACCCATAAACGCGATCTCCTATGATTCGAATGTCAACAAAAAACTTTCCCGGGCTTGAAAATGCCATTCAAGCCGCACAGCACAAGAAATTTTGAGATGGAGATTTAAAACGCTATGCGCAAGACTTGAAAACGGACTTACGTAGCAAGAGCCGTGCATTTGCGGAGCGTTTTTCGGCCATATGATCGCGGGCGCGGAGATATGTTCTAAGCGGCGCTAAAATTAAAGCAGGCATAAAAAAATTTAATGCTCGCATAACACGGCTTGCAATCGGCGAATGGGCGAGGCCGATTGTCTCAACCTTTTTCAGTAGGAATTTTTCACACTCAGGTTCGAACAATCGGTCTTCTGTGTGAATCTCCAACATCCTTGTTGCACATCTGTAGCAAACGCACTCAGGCTCTCATTGCAAGGCAACTGTCTTTCCTCTCGAACTTGATGGCGGTCTATTTGATTTTTCTCGAACTTGCCCGGCTTCGAATTCTTTTAATGTAAGTCATGCACGAGCTTTTTGCTGGCACGACGCTTGTGAAAGGCGGTTGAGACTCTTGCAAACACTGTGAACAGGAAATTTTCCATTCATACTCAGCCGCGCAACCATCTTTCGGATAGGAGGAAGCCATGCCGGAATCCGTTACCAATCGCGCCATGCTCAAACAGTTTCTCTTCTTCATCGTCGTCATTGTTTCGCTTTTGCTCATTATGAGCCTCCTGCTTTCAAGTGAAGCACATGGGCAAGTGACGTGGCGTGAAGGCCGCCACGAACACAGCGACGATTTACGCGGTGATCGTGATTGCAACGAAAGGCTGCAAGAACGCGCGGAGAAAATGTACCTCAAGGATCGCGATCATCTCAGCGTCTCGCGCCTCACCGGCGATTTCGAGTTGGGCGAGGAGCAAGCGCAAGATGGGCATCTCGTGGTGTCGGACGGTGACGCAACGATCGCAGGGAAAGTCGCGGGCACGGTGCTCGTCATTTGCGGCAACGTGAAGCTGCGCGAGACCGCAGTGATCGAAGGCGACGTGGTTTGCATCGGCGGCCACATCGACCGCGAGCGCGGCAGCCATGTGACGGGTGATCAAATCGAGGCCTCGCCGCGTTCGCTCTCAACGGAAACGCGCACGCGCCGAGATTGGTCGCGCAGTTGGAAAAGTTATCGCCGGCGTTATGCGCCTTCATTTGAAGGCAAGCTGCATTACAATCGTGTGGATGGGTCTTTCCTGGGTATTTCGCTGCCGCAGCGCTACACCGACAACGCCGGCATCGAAGTCTTCGGGTTCGGAGGCTATGCTTTTGCGGGCAAAAACTGGCAGTATCAAGTCGGCGGCGAAGCCTACATCGGAGAAGATTGGCGCTCGCTCGTCGGCCTCGAAGCGCATGATTACACCGCGAGCGAAGACGAGTGGGTCATCCCCGAAGATGAAAACAGTCTCGCCGCCTGGCTCATCAATGAAGATTTCCGCGATTATTTCCGCCGCGATGGCTTCAGCGCTTATTTCAGCCAAAGCCTTTCCGACAATGCCAAGCTCACCGCAGGCTATCGCCGTGACAAATTACTCTCGCTACCGAACGAAACCGATTGGTCGCTCTTCGTCAATCGCAAACAATTTCGCGTGAACCCTTTGATCAATGATGGGCGTTTGGCGAGCTATTTCGCGCAAGGCGTGTGGGATACGCGCAATCACAAAACGCATCCCGATCGCGGCTGGCGTATTCAAATCGAAGCAGAATTCAGCCGGCCGGATTTGAAGAGCGCTTATGCTTTTGATCGCGTGCTTGTCGATCTGCGACGTTATCAACCTTTGGGCGCGGGCAGGAATTTTGACCTTCGTTTGCGGGCCGGCTCCGCGCGCGGCTTTTTGCCCGAGCAATTTCTCTTCGATCTCGGCGGCATTTCAACTTTGCCGGGTTATCGCTTCAAAGCTTTCACCGGCGACCGCATGGTGTTGGGCAGCGTGGAATATCGCCTCGACGCCGGCCGCAGCCGTTTGCGCGAGGTCCCCCTGCTCGGCGAATTGAATCTCATTCTCTTCGCGGATGCGGGCTTGGCCTGGTTCGCGCAGGATCGCTCCACTCTTTCGGCGGCGTTTGATTTTCTCACCTTCGACAAACTCAAAACTGACGTCGGTATCGGAGTCTCGGACGAAGACGGGCGCGTGCGGCTCAACTTCGCCAAACGCACGGACAAAGCCGGCGAAGACGTGCTCATCAGCTTTCGGTTGAATCGGAGTTTTTGATGGGAGGAAAATGATGATTGCATCATTACAGTTTTCTTCTATATTTGTCGTGATTACCGAGCGGTTATGAGTTTTTTGCTCTCATTCATCAGAAAGAGAAAAACTTTATGGAAGTAATCACTCACGCCCAAGTCCAGGAAGTGGTTCGACGCCTGCCTGCTACCAAGCTGCCGTTTGTATATAATTTGTTGATCGATTTGGCTGATCGAGAAATGGATTCTCCGTCGCCACAAGTCGACTTTATGCGCTTGCCTTTAAGCGAACGCCGCCGCATTTTGGCTCTCCAAGCAGGGCAAATCCAAGCGCATTACGAACAAACGGCGCTTGAACGTCAAACGTGGCAAGCAGGAGATTTCGTGGATGAGTATTAATCGTGGTGAAATTTGGAAGGTCAATCTTGATCCTACCGTTGGCGCAGAAATTCGCAAACCTCGTCCAGTGGTCGTTGTGAGCTCGGACGCTATCGGAATACTGCCGATCAAATTGGTGGCGCCCTTGACGGAGTGGAAAGAATATCTCGCTCAAAACCTTTGGCACGTCAAGATCATTCCGGATGGCGCAAATGGATTAACCAAGATTTCTGCCGTCGATACTTTGCAGCTACGCGGAGTCGATACACAAAGATTCATTCAACGTCTCGGGACTGTCTCCCCGGAGGTTATGCGATCCATTGTTGCTGCAATTGCAGCAGTCATCGAATTCTAAGTATCTCTTCTCCGCTTTTTCTCAAAATTACCCCGGCCTTTTTTCTTTGCGCTTTTTCCTATCATCACATTCGTTATCCCCTTGTAAGGTTCATCCTTCCCTTTTCGACTAACCGGTGTATTCATTTTAACATATCTCCCGTGCGGCGGCGGCGTCTCTGCTCGCTTTGCGGAAGTTTCGCAAGCGCGTTAGAGCGCGCGCAGCAACATAATCCCATCTCAAGCATTCGAGGAAAAAATGGCAACGATCCTGCTCAACGAATCCGATCCGCAGCGCCACGAACAACTGCGCTCCGAATTGCAAAGTCAAGGTCATCGCGTGTGGTCCGCGCAGCATCTCAATGAAATCATCGCCACGCTACACGACGTTGCCATTGATCTCATGATTCTCGATCTTGATCACCAACGTTTGGAAGAGCTGGCTGCCTTTGCCGAGCGTTGGCGCGGAATCAAAATTCTCTTTCAATCCAGCTCACCCGTTCTCATGCAAGATTTTCGCACTTGGATGGCCGACCAATTCGTTTGCAAGGATGAGCGCGGTGAACGCCTCGCGCGCGCCATCGGGCAGCTTTTGCAGATAAAACTCTGCACCGTCGCACGCAAAAAGGCATGCGGCGCGCGAAAGCGATGAGCATGCCGATGACGTCAGCATTGTCGGCGTAAGATTAAGCTTGTTTTGATCAGCCACGGCTTGGCCGTGGCATGCTGCTGATCCGTACTGAACCCAAGCCACGGCCAAGCCGTGGCTGAACATTACCGACTCCGGGTTCTCATTATGCCGATCGCATTCGACAAATCCCTCACACAAAACTTCGACGAAGCGCTCCGGCGCGAATGGCTGGAAACCAACGGCCTCGGCGGATGGGCTAGTTCCACATTGACGGGCGCGCACACGCGACGCTATCACGGCCTGCTCGTGGCAGCCACGCATCCCCCCGTTGGCAGAATGGTTCTACTTTCCAAGCTGGATGAAACGCTCGTCATCAATAACCGGCGTTATGATTTGAGCAGCAATCGTTATCCGGGCGCGGTGCATCCGCGCGGCTTCGAGCATCTGGTTTCGTTCACGCGCGAGCTTTTTCCCGTGTTTGAATACGAAGTTGCGGGCGTGCGTTTGCGCAAAACGATTGCGGCGGTGAATGGCGAGAACACGACGCTCATTTTGTATGAAGTGCTGCACGCGCCTTCCGCAGTCGAAATGGAATTGCAGCCCTTCATCGCTTATCGCGATTATCACAGCATGGCGCATGCGAATGACGCGATCCGGCGCGAAGCGCAATTCGCGAACAGCCTCTTTCGCGCGCAACCCTATGAAAGCGCGCCGGAGTTGTTTCTCTCCATTCCGGGCGCGGCTTTCTCGCCGCAAGGGGAGTGGTACTATAATTTCGAATACAGCCTCGAGCAATATCGCGGCTTGGAGGCGCGCGAAGATTTATTTACGCACGGTGTGTTCAAACGCACGCTACAAGCCGGCGAACGCTTCGGCATAATCGCTTCACTCAATAATCCCGGCGACCACGACGCTTTTCAACTTTTCAACACCGAAAAGAAACGCCGCGAGAAACTTTTCTCTGCCAAGATTAGCAAAGATGAATTTGCCAAAACACTGACTTTGGCCGCGGATCAATTCATTGTGCGGCGCGGCGAGGATTTGCGCACGATCATCGCGGGCTATCATTGGTTTTCGGATTGGGGCCGCGACACGATGATCGCGTTGCCGGGCATATGTCTGAGCACGGGCCGCTTCGACGACGCCCGTAAAATCCTGCGCGCCTTCGCGCAGAGCGCGAGCGAAGGCATGTTGCCCAATCGTTTTCCCGACGCGGGCGAACAACCGGAATACAACACCGTGGACGCGACGCTGTGGTTCTTCATCGCCATCCATAAATTTCTCGAATACACCGGCGATCAAACTTTCGTGCGCGAAGAGCTGATGCCGATTCTGCGCGATATCATTTCATGGCACGAACGCGGCACGCGTTACAACATTCATGTCGATACGGATGGTTTGTTATATGCCGGCGCTCCGGGCGTGCAGCTCACGTGGATGGATGCAAAGGTCGGCGATTGGGTCGTCACGCCGCGACAAGGCAAGGCCGTCGAGATCAACGCGCTGTGGTATAACGCACTCGCCATCTATGCCGAACTCGCGCGCCGTTTCGGCAATCAAATCGAAGCGCAAATGTTTTGTCAACGCGCGGAGCAAGTGAAGGAGAAATTTAACGAAGCCTTTTGGAATGAGGCCGCCGGCGCGTTGTATGATTATGTCGATGGCGAGCATCGCGACGCCGCGCTTCGCCCCAATCAAATTTTCGCGCTCAGCTTGCCGTTTCCTTTGTTGGAGGGAGCAAAGGCGAAAAGCGTTTTTAAATTAGTGGAAGAAAAGCTCTACACGCCGATGGGCTTGCGCAGCTTGTCCGCGAGCGAGCCGGGGTATCGTCCGCACTATGGCGGCGATCAATGGTCGCGCGATAGCGCCTATCATAAAGGCACGGTGTGGAGTTGGCTGCTCGGGCCTTTCGTCAGCGCGATGATTCGCGTTGAGGGCAAAGCCGGCTGGCAACGCGCGCGGCAAGTCATCGAAAATATCAAACCGCATTTGCAAGACGCAGGGCTTGGGACCGTTTCTGAAATTTTCGACGCCGAGCCGCCGCATGCGCCGCACGGTTGCATGGCGCAGGCTTGGAGCGTGGGCGAATTGCTGCGCGCCTATCTCGAAGAGATCACTAATAAGGCGGGCTTCGACTCCGTTCAGCCTGACGATGAATCAAGCATTTTCACACACGCTGAGAGTTTGGGGACAAGTTAAAAAATCTCGATTGACAAAAGCGTGTTGAATTCCCATTTTGCGGAGCGGAGAATTCAAACAAAAAAACTTTGTAAGCGGAGGGAACGGATTAGGCGGATAACGCACAGATTCACCTGCTTGATCCGTTGAATCCGCTCACGGAAAAGCTTTTGCTTTGAAGGCGCCGAAAGCGCTTTTAATGATCGCGCAATTTTTCAAAACGACGGAGGAGCAAAATGAACGAACGTGTTGCTCTTATCACCGGCGGCGCGCGCGGTATCGGGCGCGCGCTGGCAATCGCGCTCGCGCAGCGCGGTTGGGACGTTGCGCTATGTTATCGCACGAGCGAGAGAGAGGCACAAGAAGTCGTGGCGCAAGCGCAATCACACGGCGCGCGTGGACGCGCCGAGCGTTGCGATGTGTCCGATTCTGAAGCCGCTCAGGCTTGGGTTAAACGCGTTGAAGAAGAATGGGGCCGATGCGATGCGTTGATCAATTGCGCCGGGCCGTATCATCGCGTCGATTACTTTCAAGAGACGAACGAGGGCTGGCACGAGATGTTCGATAACAACCTGCATCCGCTTTTTTATCTCAGCCGCGCGCTTGCGCCGGGCATGCAAAAGCGGAAGTGGGGGCGCATCATCAATTTCAGCATGGCGAATGCGGAGCAATTGCTGGGACAGCCCAATCTCACCGCGCACTACATTGCCAAAGTTGGCGTATTGGTTTTGACGCGCACGCTCGCCAAAATGCTCGCGCCCGACGGCATTACAGTGAATTGCATCTCGCCCGGCTTCATAGCTTCCGGCAGCGCGCCGATGGAAGAATTGCAAAAGATGGCGGGAAAAATTCCGGCGGGTTATATCGGCGCGGTTGAGGATGCCGTCGCCACGTGTTGCTTTCTGCTCTCCGATGAAGCGCGCTATGTCAACGGCGCGAATATTCATTTGAGCGGCGCTTGGGGAATCTAAAATAAAAAACGCCGTCCGGCATCATACCGAACGGCGTTTGCTGTGGAGGACTACTCTTCCGTGAGTAGGGTGGGTTTGCTCGTCAGTTCAATTTTTCCCAGCGGCCCTGAAAGAAGCCTCTGCGCTCGCCGAGCAGGAAGTGGCCTTCCAAAACGCCCTCTTCTTGCTGTTGGCGATTGAACCATTTGCCTTCGAACCAGCCGCCGTTGCGCCCGCCGTTGAATGCCCACGTGCCGCGTAAAAGGCCGCCGAATTGGCCGTTGCTGTTGATGTATTTCCCGAAGAACACGTGCTCGCCGTTGCGCCGCGCGCCCCAAATACCGCGCACCGATCCGGCGTTCGTGCCTTCGTTGTTGATCCAGCGGCCAAAAAACTCGCCGCCTTGTTCATTCTTTCTTACCCAACGACCCGCGAGAAAACCGCCTTCGATTTCCCGCGCTTCTTTTGAGCGGCTCACGATCGAAACCGCATGGCCGTTCGCGCCCACGGATTCCACGATGTTCGCTGAGTCCAGCTCACCGAAGCGAAACGTGCGTGAATAGCTGCCGAGATTCAGCGTGAACTCGCCTTCGATGTTGCTCGTGTCTTTGTTGATGATCATCAGCAACAAGCCGTCAAGATACGGTTTCGTGTGCGAAGTAAAGCTCAACTCTTGGCGGCTCGCGCGCGGAAAAGTAAGCCGGTCGCCTTTGTTCGGCTCGAAGTTGATCGTGCGCAAGACCGCGAGCACGCCTTTGTTGACTGCAACGTTCCCGCTCCAATCCACCACTTCCGTCGCTGTCGAATCGCCTTCCAACAATCCCCATGTGACACGCAGCGCATACGCTTTCACGCTGCCGGCGTTGAGCAAGCGCAGATCGTCGGCGCTCATCGAGTCATTCGCATTGACGTCTTCCACCGATTCACTGATCACCTCTTCATCGTTGAACATCGGCGCTTCGTCACTTGTGGTGTAGCCGCCGAAATCTTTTTCGAGGCTAACGGTTTTTTGATCGTCGAGATTCACGTCCGAATCCGTGGGGTTCTCCTTGTTGCAGGCCGTGAGCATTAAGCCCGACAGCGTCAATCCGAGTGCTGCAAGCAGTGCGCGTTTCATGATACTTCATCTCCTTTAGATTTTTTTGGCGAGAGTTGTGTCGTTGTTTGCCTTGAAGAAGACAACCTCCATGCCGCAACGCGATTCGTGAAAATCGTGAAAGCTTAAAGTATAGTTTTCAAAAAAGGATGAGGTCAAATAGCGCAAGCTTGACGCTATATCGAAGTGTCCCCTATTGTTCAGACTTTTGAGAAAAGTGCAGCATTTTGTACACGTAGTAATAATTTTAGTAAAATATGTACTTAAAATATTTTTACATGTATCAAAAATATTCTTGACTTGAATATAAAAATAGATTATCATGTTCACATGGATATGCGTTCAACTTTAGAGCGCACCAATCAAAAAAAAATCGCCGTGCTCAATGCGAATGAACACGGCGATCGTCTCAGCCGGCAGAAGCCAGCATCAAATGACGAGACAATATAGCTGATTCTGCCGGTGTAATCAACCTCAATTTGTGGCGCGGCCACAGAAAGGCAGAATCATGCGCACCGAAGATTGGATTCAGGGTGAAGTGTTCCAAGTTTACGACGGAGCCACCTTCGACATGAGAGTCGTGCTCACCGGCCAAAGCAACGATTTCCCTTACGATCCGCAAGAGCGCGTCCGCATCGATCAAAGCTCGCCGCCGCTTGAAACCGAAGCCGGTGAAGAAGCGCGGCTCAAGCTGGAAGCGCAGCTTTTGGGCAAGACCGTGCGTTGCTACGTCAAATCGCGCGACACCGAAAACGTGTTGCTATGCGATGTTGAAATCATTATGTGAGCATTGAGGTGAGGCGGAGGCCGCTCCGCCTCTTTCAACTTGAAAGGGAATCTCATGTCACATATCATACCCACGCCGTTGAGCGAGGTGGCGGAAATTTTCGTCGGTCTCGCGCGTCATGGCAAAGGCCTGTCATTGGATGAAAACAATCCGTCGGTCAAGCTTATCGGCATGAAAGCGCTGCAAGCGCGCGGTTTGGATTTCGAGGCCATTGAAACCGCGCATCTCGCGCCTGATTTTGATTTCAGCTTTTATCAAATCGCGGCGCACGATATTCTGCTCGCCTGCCGCGCCACGGAAATTCGCCTCGCGCTCGCGCCGCCAGAAGTTGCGGGCATGATCATCGACGCGAACGTGCTGGCGATTCGCTGCGGGCCCGCGCTCGCGCCGCAATTGCTCGCCGCCTATTTGAAGCATCCCGCAGGCAGAGCGGTATTGCTGCGCGCTTCGCAATCCACGACCTCGCAAAAAAATCTCACGGTCAAAGCCGTCAAAAAAATTGCGCTGCCGATTCCGCCGCCGGAGGCGCAAGCGCAGCTTGTGCAGCTTTTGGAAATCGCGGAGCGGCAACATCAATTGGCCGTGTTCGCCGCGGAGAAACGCCTGCAAGTCGCGCAACAAATCGCAGTCAACACTCTGTTCCGAGGAAGCAGCAATGGCGCAAACCCTTGAACGCCTTTTGACGTTTGACGACCTCAAAAAACACTTGCGTGAAGCGGTTGAGATGATTGCCGCAAGCGCGGAGCCTTCGCGCTATCGCAATCATCTCTTCGCGCTTTTTTTGCTCAAACGCTCGAGCGATCTTTTTGAGGAGCGTTGCCAGCTCATCGTGGAAGAAGAGCTGGCGCGCGGAAGATCGGAAGAAGAAGCGCGCGTTATTGCCGAAGACCCGGACGAGCATCGTTTCTTCGTGCCGGCTCCGGCGCGATGGTCCGCCTTGCTCAACATGGAAGAAAATCTCGGCGCGCAACTCGAACGCGCGTGCGCGGCGCTCGAGCAGCATAATCGCAATTTTCTGAGCGGGGTCTTGACGCCGATTCGCTTCGAAGAGTCCGGCGCAAGCGAGCAGCACGAGGCGATCTTGCGCAAACTGCTCGCGCACTGCGACAAGCTTCCGCTCGGTGACACGACGTTGCTCTCGCGTTCAATACTAGGCGAGGCCAGCGCCTTTCTCCTTGAATATTTTGCGACGTGGAGCGCGAAAAAGAACGCGAGCTGCACGAGCCCGGCCGAGCTCATGCAATTGCTGGTGGAGCTGTTGCAACCCGAACCTGGCATGCGCGTGTGCGATCCCGTGTGCGGCTCGGGCGGCGCATTGACGGCGTGCGCGGAATACGTGCGGCAACGCAACGGCAACGCGCAAAATCTCTCGCTCTATGGCCAGGAATATGATGCCGCAACTTGGTCTTTGTGTCAAATGAATCTGCTGTTGCACGGTCTCAGCGATGCCCGCATCGCGCAAGGCAGCACGATCAGCCATCCCTGGCTTGATGAAGCCGGGCAGTTGTTGCAATTCGATCGGGTCATTGCCGAGCCGCCGTTTTCGTTGTTGGAATGGGAACACGTCGAGGCCGCGCGCGTTGCGCTCGGACGTTTTAATGCAGGGATGCCTCCGGCGAAGCGCGGCGAGTTTGCCTTCGTGCAGCACGTCGTCGCCACGCTCAATAGCCGAGGCCGCGCTGCGGTGATTGTGCCGCACGGCATTTTATTTCGGGGCGGGATTGAGAAGCAAATTCGCGCGGCCATGCTGCAGCCGCAAATGGACGTGGTCGAAACCGTGATCGGTTTGCCGGAAGGCGTGCTCTTCGGCGTCAAAGCACCCGCCGTAATTTTGATTTTGAATCGCAACAAGCCGGCGGAGCGCAAAGAGCGCGCGCTGTTTATTGATGCCGGGCTAGCCGTTGCGTCGCCGCAAACTTTCTCGTTGCATGAGGCCGCCCGCCTCAAGCTCGCCGCGCTGTATTTTTCTTTTGGTGAAAAAGAAAAGCTGCCGCAGCACAGTGAACAATTATTGCGCGAGCTTCAGCGAGCTGCCGAGCGCGAATATCACGCCCAACTCAACACACCGCAGTATCGTTTGCGCCAACAAGAAATTGACGCGGCCTGGAAAATACGTCAAGAAGCGCTCGCGGACTTGTCGCTCGAAACATCACAGTGGTTGAATCGCCCGGAACAAATCACCCGCGCGACTGCCGTCGCAAGCCTGCAAGAAATCGCAGAAAAACATGACTACAATCTCAGCGTCGCGCGTTACGTCACACTGCTAGGCGAACACCGCGTTTGGGACATCGCGCAAACCCTCGACGAGTTGCTGGAATTGGATAAACAAAAGCTCGAAGCCGAAGCAGAAATGGCGCGAATGCTGAAGAGCCTGGGATATTGAACGAGCTTCAGATCAAATTCCCAATGGAGTCGCGCGCCTAAAAGAATTTCTCTCCCTCGAAAATAGCGCGGCCACGAAATTGAAAAATTTTTTCGCGGTTGTGCCCTTGACTTCCAACCCTCGGCCTCCCTCTCCCCACCCTTGCGTTCAGGCTTTCCGTTTATTACTTTGGGCTTGCCCAATGACGGCAAAAGAATGTTGCCGCAAGGCTCTTTCATCCCCCCCATTACAAAAGACAGCCAAGCCCATTCTATGAATGCTATGAGCGCGGAATACTTCGAAGCTTTGCGCGCCGCCACAGGCTTATTGCGGCACGTGTGCGGTTACGAATATCTTCACAATGACAGTGAAGCCTTTCGCCGCGAGCGCGCGAGCGAGGCCGATACGATTCTCGCGGCGCGGCTGGAAGCTCAACTGCGCGCGCTCAATCCGAACCTCTCCGAGAGCGCTTTGCGCCGAGGCCTCCAGGTGTTGAATCAAACCTCGCAGCAGAGTCTCGTGCTCACCAATCAACAAACGCATGCCGTTCTCATGAATCGCGCCGCAACCGGAGGCGCGGCGCGCTATTTCGATTTCGAGCGCGTCGAGCAAAATAATTTTCTGCTCGTTGAGCAATTCCGCGTGCTCGACGCTTCCGCGCGGCGCACGATCGATCTCGCCCTTTTCGTGAACGGCATTCCGCTCGGCCTCATTGCCATCGCTCCGGAAAATTCCAAAGAAGGGTTGCAAGCCGCCCTTCGGCAACTCGCGCAGCTGCAACATCCCAACGCCGCTGCTCGCCTTTTTTACGCCACGCCGGTTTTGCTCGCCGCGCAAAAAGATTTTTCCGCCGTGGGCGCAGCGAGCGCGGACGAGCGCGGCTTCCAACCTTGGGATGATCCTTTTCCGCTTGATTGGGAAGCGGCTCGCGCCCGGCTGCGACAAATTCCCAATCGCGAATCCGATCTTCCCACGGCGCAAGATCTCGCGCTTGCGGGCCTGTTCATGCCGAGCACGCTGCTCGATCTTGTGAGCAACTTCATCCTGTTCGATCACAGCTCGCACGGCTTCACGGCAAAGCTGGCATGGCGCCATCAATATCAAGCCGTGCGCCGCGCGGTTGCGCAACTTATGCAAGCCGCGGACGACGCTGCTTTATCAAAAAAGAGCGGATGGATTTGGCATCCGGGCAATTCCGGCAAGACCCATACGCTCGTTTGGCTCGCTTGCCAATTGCGCATGCTGCCGGCGCTCGCTGCGCGCACGCTCATGATTTTCACCGATTGCGCGCGACAACGCGAACTCATGCGCGCGGCCTTGCAACAATACGGGGCGCCGGCGCCGCGTGAAATCGTCGAGAGGAATTCACTCCCGCAAAGCTTGCGGCGCGCAAACGGGACGACGTTCTTGCTCTCCGTCGCAGATTTCCGCCAAACGATTCTCGACGCGGAGGAACGGCAACCGGCAACTCCCGTTAGCGAAGCGGCTCCGCTTATTCTGATCGACGAAATCCATCGGCCGGAAGATCGCGCGTTTGTGACGGAGCTTAAAAGCGCTTTTCCCAATGCGTGTCTGATCGGCTTGACGGCTTATCCGCGCCTCGAAGAAAAGCCTGAGCCACCGGTTCATGCGTTGTCTCTCGCGATGGCGCAGCGTCGCGATTATCTCTTGCCGGCCAAGTTTGAAATCCGTTTGCCCCGGCTTCATCTTCAAACCGAAAAAAACGCAAGCGTAGCGGCGTTGCAAGCGGAAGCCGTCGCGCAGCGGATCGCAAGCATCGCGGAGGATTTGCGCGCGCACTTTCTTGAAGAGATTCGCGTCAATGGCAGCAAGGCGATATTGTGGGCGAATAATGCCGCAGCCGCCGCGCAATATTATCACGCGCTCGAACGATTCATGCCCGGGCAAGCGGCCGTGCTCATGCCCAAGCCGAATGAAAAAGAGCTGCTGAAGTTGTATCGGCAATTCGAAGAGGCCACCGAGATTGTGTCGCGCTTTTGCGATCCGCAAAACGAGCTGGCGCTTTTGATCGTCGCCGGGCCGATGACGCCCGACTTGCGCGCGACGGCCTTGCAAGCCGTTTATGTTGATCGCGAACTGCGCGATTATGAGTTGTTGCAAGCGATGGCTATGACGCAAATGCCGGGCGCGACGCACAAACATTTCGGCTTGCTCGTCGATTATTATGGCATGATCAAAACGCGCGCGCAGGAACTGGCCCAATTCGATTTTCAACAAACCGGTGAAGTCCTCACGCCGCGCTATTCCGAGGATGATTTCGAAGAACTGCGGCTCTGGCGTAGAGAGCTGCGCGCCATTTTTAAATCCTATCCCGAAGCGGATAATTTCGAATCCTGGCTTTTTACTTTGGAGCCGGCCGGGTCGCGCCATGCTTTCCAAAGAACGTGGCTGGGTTTTGTGAAGACCTTGGATCAACTTCTTCCGCGCGTGCGGGAAGAAAATACCTCGATGCAAGAAGCGCTCTGGTTCGATCGCGTGCGACAGGAGGCTGCGGCGTTTTATTTCGATCAAGCGTTGGCGAAGGCGCAGGGCAGCAAGAAGGTGCGGCAGTCTTTGGAGGCGTTGGCGCGCGAACAAGGCGCCACGCGCGTGCGGGAAATGGCGAGGATAGATTCCGAAGCGTTCATGCAGGAAGTGGAAACGCTCAGCTCGCTGCAAGCCAAAGCGCTGCGCTTGCAATATGCGTTGTTGGAAGAGATCCGTCAAAATTTGGAGCGCGATCCGATCTTTTATCAAACGTTGCAACAGCGCGTCACTAAAATCATCGTCGAACGGCAAAATCATCAAATCGACGAGGAAACCGCATTGCAGCGTTTGCGGGAGGAAGTGTTGCGTTTGCGCGCCGGCGCGTTTGCATTGGATGAAGAAACGCAGCTCACACCGGAGGCGCAAGCCTATTGGCGCGTGCTCGCGCGTTATCTCGCGCCGCGTGAAAACGAGCGCAGCCACCTGGAAGAATTGGCGGCAAGTTTAGTCGCAGCGCTGGTGCCGGACACGCAAGTGATCGAGTGGACGTTGAAAGAAGATTTGCAGCGCGAGATGCGCCGCAAGATCAAACATCTTTTGCGCGACGTGAATTGCCCGGCGGACTTGCTGGAGCCGTTGACGAGTGCGTTGATGCAACTCACGCACGGGCGTTATGGCGGGGGGAAATAATTCGAGAACTCGGATCATTGCTGTGGACGTTCTTGCAACGGCTTGGCCGCTGCTTTAAACCTCCCTCTTTCTCACGAAACCCAAGCCGAGGTTGGAACCTTTGGGGAAGGACACTAATTCAGCCCTCCAATGCACTCGCAGCCGGCTTCTTCGCCGCGCGCGGCGGCAACGGCGGAACCACGCGCTTTTGCCATTCCGCGAGCTTGGCCTCCGCGAAGAGCTTCACATACTCTTGATAAAACCCCTGCCGTTCTTGCACCAAATGCTGAAAAATTTTTTCATAGCCTTGCAGCAAGTTCGCGCTGAAGGCGCGTTTTTGTAAAGCGTCGTATCTCCCTTTGACCTCCGCGATGAACACGTCGCGATCGTGAACCTCCCCCAACGCGGTTTGCAGTTTCTTGAAGAACTTCAAATTCGCTTCCACTTCCACTCCTGCCGCGAAAGCCAATGCCTCGAGCGCATAGCGCAGCTTCTTGACCGTGATGCGAAGATTGTGCAAGCCCATGACGTCGTCTTCTCCCGTGAGGGCTTGACGCGCCGCGAACACGGCACGCAGACGCTGCAACAAGAGCATGCGCGTCAAACGCAAAGCCGTGCGCGGGCCGCGTTGCCGCGAGGCCGGTTGCGCGGCCAGCCGCTCGAAAGCTTGCGTCAATTCCTCCGGCAAACTGCTCGGGCGCGCTTTGCGATCGAGCTTGCCCTGCATTTTCGCGCGCTCGTGAGCCTGCGTCTCCACGAGACGGCTCAACATATCTTCCAAAGCAAAACGCTCGATCATACCTTGCGCAGCCGTGTAATGTTTGTTGAAAAATTCCACGGCCACGTCCGCTTCGCGCGCTTTGCCCAGCGTCTTCGTGACTTGCCGCACGCGAGCATAAAGCTTGTTGTAAATTTTTTCCGGAAAGCAGAACGTGAAAATCTCGAAGGCCTCGCGCAAGCGCCGTGACCACACGCGCATGTCGTGCAAGGCTTCGAGGTCTTCGCCTTTGCGCGTGCCCTCTTCGAATTTCACCATTTCATGAACGCGTTCGAGAATGAGCTGGCGCGCGCACGTGAGCGGCGGAGTTTGCGGGGTCAATGTCACTGGAACGAAAGCGACACTGGCCGCGCCGAGTGTGGGAGGGGTATTCATAATCCGTCATTGTTGAGTTTCACGCGGCCCATTTTTCTGCGACACTGCCGTCTTTCTTTCCGACGATCACCAAATCCGCGACGCCGATGAACAATCCGACTTCCACGACGCCGGTGATCGTTTTGATTTGTTCGGCCATCGTAGCGGGATCGGCAATGCGCTGGAAACGGCAATCAACAATCAGATTGCCGTTATCCGTGCGCAAGGGTTCATTCGTGTGCATGCGTAGTTGCGCGCGGCTGCCGAGGCCGCGCAGCATTGCGAGAGTAGATTGCCAACCGAACGGCAACACTTCCACGGGCAAAGGAAATTTGCCGAGTTGTTGCACAAGCTTTTTTTCGTCAACAATAATAATGACGCGATCGCTGCGCGTGGCTAGGATTTTCTCGCGCGTCAATGCGCCGCCGCCGCCTTTGATGAGATTGGCATGCGGATCGACTTCATCCGCCCCATCGATGGTGAGGTCGAGCTTTTTGAGTGCGCCGGTGTCCGCCATGAGTGGAATTTTCAAACGCCGCGCGAGGCGAGCCGTAGCCAGTGAACTCGGCACTCCGGTGATGCGCAGGCCTTGTTTGATTTTTTGGCTCAAGAGGCGCAGCGCAAATTCCGCGGTTCTGCCGGTGCCGAGGCCGACGAGCATTTTGTTTTCGACGTATTCTATTGCGGCCGCGGCCGCGTTGCGTTTTTGTTCATCCAAAGTTGTTTGCATTGAGAACTCTCGGGTTGATTTCGTTAAAGTGAACCCTAAGCTTTTTCGGCGTTCATTTTTTAACCGCGAATCAACGCGAATGGCCGCTAATATTTTTTCATTCGCGCTGCTTCGCGCCCATTCGCGGTTCTCTTGTTTGGCTGCGGCTCGTCGTTGGATATTTGTTGCTGCCGTCGCGAGTCATTCCAACTTGTATTTGCCGATGCGATCGTAATCGAGCGTGCCGCAATAGAGAAAGCCTTCGTGCTCGCGCGCGGAAGTGATCTCAAAAAGATGTTTGCCCGTCGGGTCGTGCAAGCTGCGTTGCACCCGGCCTTGTTCATCAAGCGCCAGCACGAGACCGTAGGGTTTGGGTTTGGGCCAAAACAACTTTGGCAAGCGCGAGAGAATTTTTTTGGCGAAGGGATAAGGGTGCAAGTGATCCATAATAGGATTGCGCACGGTGAATAGCGCCAGCCAAAACGTGCCCCGGCGATTGGAGGAAATGCCGTCGGGAAAGCCGGGCAGGTTGTCGATAAAAACCTCCGAGGTTCCGGCCTTTTCGCCTTTCAGCCAATGGCGCGCGATGCGATAACGATACGTTTCATTGACCAATACGAAGTCTTCATCTTGCGAAAGCGCGACGCCGTTGGCAAAATACAAATCCCGCATGACGGCCGTGGTAGATTGCGTTGCGGGATCATAACAGAGCAAACGGCCATATGGTTTCGCTTCGAGCAGGTCATAAAGGTACTCGCTCTGCCTCCACTTCGAGCTGGCGTCCGAAAAATAAATGCGCCCGTCACCGGCGATGTCCATCGCATCGGTGAGCTTGAATGGGACCCCTTCTGCGGAAGTGGTGAGCGTGGTGATAATGCTTTCGCGCGAAATCGACAGCAAACCTTTGACGGCGTCCGCAACGATGAGATTGCCGTGCCGGTCGAATTGCAAACCGAGTGGCCGCCCGCCGGTTTCCGCGAACGTTTCGACGCTTTCATCGCGGCGAATGCGGATGATTTTGCCGTCGCCCGTGCCGGTATAAATCTCACCCGTGCCGTCGATGGCCATGTCTTCCGGGCCGTGAATTTGGCCTTTGGCTAAAAGCCCGGCTTGGGTCAATGCATGATTCGGCGCGAGCAAGCCTAGTAACGGCGGCGCAGGCCGAGGCAAGTAGGCAGCAGGGTCTATGGGCGCCTCCGTGAGACCCAGATATAAAGCGACGCTCAACAGGGCGCCGGCGAAAGATATTCGCAAAAAGGATTTTTTCATGTCCCTCTTTCTCTCAGTCTTAAAATCTCTCACCGCAATTTAACCGCAATTTTTAAAAAAGCAACCTGCCGAGTTATTTTGGCCGACAACACTATGGTTAAATCCGAAAGCCCGGTTGTTTCGTTTCTTAGAGTGAGCGAACTAATTTTTCTTATAAGCGTAGGGTAGAGCATGAGCAGTCTTGTTACGCAGCCTTTGACATTGCCGGTACTTTTTCCCGACTTGATTTGAAGCGCCCGCGCAACGCGCCTGTTGATTTGTTCACCACGAGCGCAGTACTGAAATTCTCCGAAAAAGCGCTTGACTCTCAAAGCTCGGATTTATACTTTTCGCGCGTTCAAAAAGCCTGTTCAATGCTCATTGTTGGAGTTTGCCTATCAGACGTTCGCTATCGGGTATGCGGTAATTTGTCATAGATGGTTTTCAGATCAACTGATGCGAGTTGTATTCGTTCATACCGCATGCTGACGTGGCGTGGTTCGGTGTAGGCTTACCAGCATAAACCGAAACGTAAGATTCTCAATGTGAGAATCTTTAGGGCTGCGTTCATCAGCACCCGCGTTTTCGGTTTTTTTGTTTATGGACAAACCAGCAAACTTTAACCTCGGAGGTTCCGACAATGAAAAAGCTCCTTTCTCTACTCAGCGCGTGCATGCTGTTATCGCATGCCCCCGGCGCTTTCGCGCAAGGTCCGGGCAGCAGCGGCGTGCTCTTTCTGCTCATCGCTCCCGGCGCGCGCGCCGCGGGCATGGGCGAATCCTTCGTCTCAATTGCGGACGACGCGACCGCGACCTATTGGAATCCTGCGGGCTTGGCTTTCCAAGAACGCATGTCGCTCGCGCTCATGCACTCCAACTGGCTGCCGCAATTGGCGAGCGATCTTTATTATGACTACGCTACCTTCGTCAAACCGATTGGCGGCGTCGGCACTGCCGGTGCCTCCGTCACCTTCATCAATCTCGGCGAGCAAATCATCACCGGCGAAAATGACCCCACGGAGCTGGGCCGCTTCAGCAGCTACGAGCTTGCGTTGGCCGGCTCGTTCGGAACGAAGATCGGCGCCAACAGCGCCGCGGGCGTTACGCTGAAATTCATCTACAGCAATCTCGCCCCGGAATTGAACAACACGACTCAACAGGGCGACGGCAATGCCACGGCGTTCGCGATCGACCTCGGCTATTTGCACAAACAATTTCTGTTCGATCGTCTGAGCTTCGGCGTGAATCTCACCAACCTCGGCCCGAAGATCACTTACATCGATGCAGCGCAGGCCGATCCTCTGCCGACCAATCTGCGCCTCGGCTTCAGCTATCAACTCATCAAACAAGAATTCAACAGCCTCACCTTCAGCACGGAAGTCAACCGGCTTTTGGTTGCGCCCAATCCCGACGGCGGCGCGGATCCGGTTTATAAAGCGCTCGCGACCGCATTTACAGACGAGCCTTTGAAGGATGAGTTGGAGCACTTCATCTACAACGTCGGCGGAGAATATTGGTACAATAACTTCGTCGCGTTGCGCACGGGCTACCATTATGACAAGGTCGGCCGCGTGAAATACATCGCTTTTGGCGCGGGCTTGAAATACTCCAGCTTGAATTTGGATTTCGGTTATATCTCCGCGGGCGAAGGCCATCCGCTCAGCGATACCATGCGCTTCTCGCTCGGTATCGGGCTTTAATCAATACCAAAAGCCAAATGGCAGAATGATTTTTCGACAGAATAATTGTGTAATCATTCTGCCGAAAAATTATTCTGCCAATTTGGTTTCGGCTCATCCGGCTTATGCCTTCGCAAGGTTCATTGCGCTTCGCATCCTCACTTCCTCAAACTTCCATCTTATGTCACGTCGCGCTTGGCTAACACTCACGCTCTTCTCGCTGCTGCTTGGAATTTCCCTGGCTTCGAACTCACGCCGCACCGGGCCGCAATCCTCGGGCAATCTTCTCCGCGCAAAATATCGTTTGAATCGGCCGACTCAGCGTTTGCATGAGAAGACCGCGAGTGTTGCCGTGGCCGTTGACACCATCAACATTCTCGCGATTCGCGTGGAGTTCCGGCGCGACTCTTTGCGGCAAACCACGGGCGACGGCCGCTTTCTCCGCGCCGCCGATGCGAAATATACCATCGACCCGCCGCCGCACAATCGCTCGTATTTCGTTGCGCAATTGGCCGCGCTCGCGAATTACTACAAAACCGTTTCGCGCGGCCAAGTCGTTCTTCAGTTTCAAGTTTATCCGCTTGCGGAAGAGCAAGCCTATGTGCTCGACCGCACCATGGATTATTATGGGCCGGGACTCGAGGCTGCGAACAGTGATCGACGCCTCGCTGAATTGCTGCAAGACGGTTTCAAAAAAGCCGAAGAAACCGATCAGCCCAACTTTTCACAATTCGACAGCTTCATGCTGTTTCACGCCGGCGTCGGCGAGGATTTCAATGAAGATTTCGATCCCGCGCCGAACGACGTTCCCAGCGCGTTTTTGGCGCTCGCGGATTTGCGCAAAGAACTGGGAAACGGTGATCCGAATTATCGCGGCCTCAGCGTGCAGAACGGCGCGTTCTTCATTCCCGATGGCATCATTCTCCCGGAAATGCAATCGCGCGAATTGAGCAGCGGCGATTTGGTGGAGTTCGGCTTGCTCGGCACTTTGACGCTCATGTTCGGCAGCCAGCTCGGCTTGCCGAGTTTGTTCAATACGCAGAACGGCGCCTCCGGCATCGGCTATTTTGGTTTGATGGATCAAGGCTCGAACAATTATCAAGGCTTGCTGCCCGCGCAGCCCTCGGCATGGGAAAAAGTTTTTTTAGGATGGGAAGAGCCGATCGTCGTCACACAATGTGAGACTCTCGGAGTCGTCATACCGTGCGAGAATCTCCAAGTCGCCGCCGCGTTGCATCAAAACCCGAACAAGATTTATAAAATTCCGATCACCGACAGCGAGTATTTCCTTATTGAAAATCGCCAGCGCGATATCAATAATGACCGCATCGCCATCGGCCGCGACGTGAACGGCGTGCGCATCGAGTTTAAAGAGAACAATTTTCTTGCGGGCAGCCCGATTGACGTGATCACTTCCGTGGATGAATATGATTTCGGTTTGCCCTATGCTTTGGAAACCGAAACGCGCGCATTACCCGGCGTGGGCGTTTTGATTTGGCACATTGACGAAACCGTCATTCGTGAAAAATATGCGAGCAACGAAGTGAATGCCAATCGCGAGCGTCGCGGCATCGATCTCGAAGAAGCCGACGGCGCACAGGATATTGGCAAGCTCTACGGCTTTCTCGACCCGGGTTCGGGCAGCGAGTTGGGTTTGGCCGAAGATGCGTGGTGGAAAGAGAATCCGGTCATCACCGAGTTTCTTCGTCCGAATGAAGAGGTCGCTTTTGGCCCGAACACGATCCCGAGCACGGCTTCGAATGACGGCGCTGTGACCGGCATCGTCATTACCAACTTCTCCAACGTCGCGCCGGTGATGACCTTTTCCGTGCGCAATCAATTCAGCGCGCCGAACTTTCCGCAATACGTGAGCGGTGTTGCGAATGCGCTCTCGCCCATGCTCGCCGATCTCACCGGCGACGGCAAACTTGATATCGTCGTCGCTACGCGCGCGGGTGAAATTCTCGCGTGGCAAGCGGATGGAAGTAAAGTGATCGTCAATAACGAGGTTGCAACGATCACGCAGCCAAACGGTTTGCAGCGCCAAGTTCCGAAAGCGCTATTTGCGATCAGCGGCGATGCGATGATCACGCCGCCGGTCTTGGCGAATATCATCGGCGACAATCGCGCGGAAATTTTAACGGTGAGCAATGACGGCGTGTTGCGTGTGTGGCATCCGCGCGATCAAAACAATGATGGCCGCGCCGATCTCGCGTGGCAAGCGCCGCTCGGCGCAGCGAGTCGCGCGAACGTTGCCGTGCGACTGGGCGTGAATTATATTTTCTGCGGCACGGAACAAGGCAAGCTCTTTTCGTTTTCCAGCGAAGGCGCGCAACGCTGGCAAATCGAATTGCAAAAGCCGGTGCTCGGCATCAGCCTTTATGCGCAAGGTTTGTTGATCGCATTACAAGACGGCGCGGCTTTTGTTGATGACAACGGCCAAGTTTTGAACACTTCGCCGAATCTGCGCTTCGCTTCGAACCTCTCCCCTCAAAACGCTCTTGCCATTGCAGATTTAGATAACGACAGCGTGCTCGAAGCGTTCTCCGCAGAGATTGACGGTCGTTTGATTCTTCCCTCGACCAACAGTGCGCGCGATTTTAAACACGAACTCGGCGGCTTGGCGTTGGGCGACATCAATCGCGATGGCCGCAAAGAAATCGTATTTGTTTCCGGCAATGAAGTGTTCGCGTTCAACGCCAACGGCGTGCTCGTGGAAAATTTTCCGCTCACCATCGGTAAAGCCAAATCGTTTCAGAGTGATTATGACCTCACGCCGATTCTCGCGGATATTGACGGCGACGGAGCGCAAGACGTGCTTGTGGCCGGCAGCGAAGGCAACGTCTATGCGTTTCGCTTTGACGGCGCGCTTGTGAATGGTTTTCCGCTGGCAATGGCCGGCGCAGGCACGGGCAGTCTCGCAGTTGGTGATCTCGACAACGACGGCAAGCTCGAGCTGGTCGGCGTTTCGGGCAACGGTTATGTGCATGCGTGGCGCTTGCCGCAAAGCAGCACGAAGGCGGATTGGCCGATGTTTCATCACGACGCGGCGCAGACGAGTTATAACGCCGCGCGCGAAACGCCGGTCATCGTCACCGGCGATTTGATGCCGCCGCAATCGGTTTATAATTATCCCAATCCCACGGAGAACGACGCCACGCGCATTCGTTATCGTTTGAATGCGCGCGCGCGCGTGAAGATTTCCATTTATGACGTTGCCGGAGATTTAGTGACGGAGATGGAAGGGCCGGGCTTTGCGCAAACCGACAACGAAGTCGAATGGCTCGTCAGCAATGTGCAAAGCGGCGTTTATCTCGCGCGCGTGGAGGCGGAAGGCGAGGGCGAGAAAGCGGTCAAGATGATCAAGATTGCCGTGGTGCGGTAGCGCATTCTCAACGAAAGACTATAATGGGTGTGAAAGCGCCGCTTGTCATTCAAAAGCGAGACTCTACTAAAGCCGTTAGCAACACCGGGCCTTTGATTTCAGCGTTTCAATCTAACAGCCTGGTGTTGTTGACCAAGATTCTCGATAGGATTTATCTTCCCGCCGCTTGTGTCGCCGAATTAGTCAAACATGGCTGGGAAAACGAAATTCAAGCGGCTTCCTCATGGTTGATGGAGCAACGTTTAAACGCCAATGAAGAGAAACGTGCTTTAATCTTTGCAGAACGGATTGCGCATCATCCGTCATCGAAGGACGCGGTTGTAAAGAATCACCTGGCAGAAGCACAGGCCATCGTACTAGCCTTGCGTCGCGAGCATAGCGATGATTTGCTTCTCATCGACGAGTTGGCCGCGCGCGAAATCGCCAATCGGGAGGCGGTGAATCTTTCCGGCTTCCCGGGCTTGTTATTGTTAGCTCGTCGTCTCGGCTTGATCTCACCGGATGATCTGAAGCAAAAATTGGAGCTTTGTCGTCGACAAGGAACGCATTATAGCGAGGCTTTTATCAAAACTGTTTATGAAATGGCAAATTGGGACCGGAGGTAATTTGTATGAAGAAGAAAAAGACTGCTCACGAACCTGAAGCCGAAGTCATGAGCGCCGAAGAAGCTTGGGAAGACTCGCAACGCGCCGCTGCCGTTTTGCAAAGGAACCTGCTTAAAGTTCAGCCGGTGGTAAGGCTGCAAGTTCCTCTGACGATGTTTATGTCGGCGCTCGATGGTCTCAGTCGTGAAGAGTTGACGCTACTACAAAAGCGGGTTGCAGAACGTTTAGCCGCGTAAAGCTCCCGCTCGTTCCCAATGACGTTACCTGAGATTTGGTGACGGAGATGGAAGGTCCGGGCTTTGCGCAAACCGACAATGAAGTTGAATGGGTAGTGAGCAACGTGCAAAGCGGCGTGTACCTCGCGCGCGTGGAGGCGGAAAGCGAGGGCGAGAAGGCGGTGAAGATGATCAAAATTGCCGTGGTGCGGTAGCGCATCAAGAGGAGCATAAACATCAAGGAGTTCGACGAGCATGACCAAACTTTGGGCGGCGCTATTGGCGCTCGCGGGCGTAACGCAAATGGTTCTCGCGGAGGATGAGCGCGATGGGGTCGTGCGCGGAAAAGTTTACGAGGCGGCGAAACAAAAACCGATTGAGTTCGCCAATATCATTCTCTTCAACAACAAGGACAGCGCGTTGGTGACGGGTACAACCTCCAAGGAAGACGGCGGTTTTCAGATCGATAAAATTCCGTTTGGAAGCTACTACGTTGACGTGCAATTCATCGGTTTTAAAACGAGGCGTTTCGAGCGGATCGAGATCGCCTCGGCGAAACCGGAAATCGATCTCGGCAAAATTTTATTGCAGCAAACGGCGGTGAATATGAAGGCCGTCGAGGTGCAGGGCGAAGCCTCGTCGATGACGTATCAAATCGACAAAAAGGTGATCAACGTAGCGCAGCAGCACACCGCGCTTTCCGGCACTGCCGTTGATGTTTTGGAAAACGTGCCTTCCGTGACTGTGGATATCGAAGGCAACGTCAGCTTCCGCGGCAGCAACAATTTCACCGTGCTCGTGGATGGTCGGCCTTCGGTTTTAGAACCCAGTGAGGCCTTGCAGCAAATTCCGGCGAGCACGATTGTGAACATCGAGATCATCACGAACCCCTCGGCGAAATACGATCCGCAAGGCGCCGCGGGTATCATCAACATCGTGATGAAACGCGAGCAGCGCACCGGGCAAAGCGGCATCGCGAATCTCAACGCGGGCGCAGGCGATAAATACGGCGGCGATTTTTTGTTCGAGTTGCGTGACGGGAAATATGCGGCCACGTTCGGCGTGGATTACAATCACCGGGTTTTCGAAGGCCGCGAGAACGAAACGAATCAAACACGTCGCGCCGGAATCAGTTCTTTCTTTGAATCGGCCGGGGATTCGCGCCGGAACAATACTTCGTTGGGGGCGCGCGGCGAGTTGAAACTCGATTTGAGCAAAAAAGATTTTTTGCAATTGGGCGCGCGCTTGGGCAAACGCGATAATCGCAACACCGCGAATTTGAATTATGAGGAATGGTCCGACACCGCGCTCGAAAAGCTTTTCTTTCTCAGCAATTCGGATCGTGAACGCGACCGCGATTTTTATGCGCTGACTTCTTCTTATCGGCGCAATTTCGCAAAGAAAGGGCACGAGCTCAATGCGGAGCTTTCCTTCAGCCGCCGCACCGGAGATGAAGCGACAATCAACGCGCTGTTGAACGATGCGGGCGCAAGGTTGAGCGGCCGGCGCACCACGGAAACCGGGCCCTCGCGCGATTTCGAAGCCAAGCTCGATTACACTTTGCCCTTGGGCGAAGAAGCCAAGTTTGAAGCCGGATATGAAAATGAAATTGAGTATTCCGAAGACCGCACCGGCTTGGCGGAATATGATACCGTTGCGAGCGATTACGTCGCGCTGCCGCAATATAATTATCGCACGCGTTATGACGACAACACGCATGCGCTTTATGCTTTGTATGCGGGCAAGTGGAAGCGTTTGGGCTATCAAGCCGGCTTGCGCAGCGAATATACCGGCCGCTCCATTAACTTCGAGGGCGCGGCGCAACCTTTCAAACTGGGGCGTTGGGATTATTTTCCGACGTTGCACGTTTCGCGGCAGTTCAGCGCGGGACAACAGGCCATGGCCAGTTATACGCGCCGCATCGATCGGCCGGGCGGCGGCGAGCTTGAGCCGTTCGAAACCTGGCGCGACGCGTATAATGTGCAAATCAGCAACCCCTCGTTGCAACCGGAATACATCGACTCTTATGAGCTTGGTTATCAAACCAACATTGGCGCGAGCGTGATTTCAACGGAGGCGTATTATCGCGTCACGCACAATCGTATTGAAGACGTGCGCTCGGTGTATGCGGACAATGTCACTTTGCACTCGGCCGCGAACATCGGAAAGGATTATGCTTTCGGCAGCGAGCTTGCTTGGAATTTCAGTCTTGCAGAGAAATGGAACGTGAGCATGCTCGGGAATCTTTATAACTATCGCATCGCTGGCGTGCTCTTGAATGAAAGCTTCGAACGCGAAAGCTTCAACTGGAACGCGCGCATGAGCCATAACGTGAAGCTCGGCGGCTCGACGCAGCTTCAGTTTGACGGCAACTACAACAGCCCGACCGTGTCTTCACAAGGCCGGCGCGAAGGTTTCTTCACGGCGCACGCCGCGCTGAAATATGAGATCCTCGGCAAGTTGTTGACCGCGACGCTGCAAGTCCGCGATCTTTTTCGGTCCGCGAAGAATGAGTATCTTGCTGAGGGCGCGGATTTCTACACATACAATCGCTCCAAGCCCGAAGCGCCGATGGTGATGTTGAATCTCAAATATAATTTCAACAACTATAAATCCGAGCGCAACTCGAATCGCGAGGAGCAAGGCGAGGAGGAAGAGTTTTGATGTTGTAAAAATTTATTGGCGCGTAGTCGAACGTTCGGCAGTGTAAGCTGTGATAACTTCGAAGGGGAGCCTATGGAAGTCGATAGCCCTTGGAAAGACGTTCTTGAAGAATTATTCGATGAGTTTCTGTCGTTCTTTTTTCCACAGATTCATCGGGACATTGATTTCAACAAAGGCCACGAATTCCTCAATAAAGAATTGCAGCGCATCATCAAGCGCGGCGAAACCGGCAAACGCATTGGCGATGCGTTAGTCAAAGTGTATCTGCGTGACGGCTCGGAAAAGTGGCTGTTGATACATATCGAAATCCAAGGATATCCGCAGCAGGAATTTCCCGAGCGCATGTATGTTTACAATTATCGCACCTTTGACAAATTTCGCAAGAACGTGATCAGCCTGGCGTTGTTGACGGATGAGAACCCCGACTTTCGCCCGGAGGAGTATCACTATGCGCGCTGGGGCTTTGAGTTGTTGTGCCGCTATCCGGTGGTTAAGCTCATTGATTATCGTGAACGTTGGCCGGAGTTAGAAGCCCATTCGAATCCGTTCGCATTGATTGTCCGGGCCTATTTGAAGACGCTGGAAATCCAAGGCGACGTGCAAGCGACTTACACCTGGAAAAAGCGTTTTCTGCTCGAGCTATATGAGCAAGGCCTCACGCGCGAAACTCTTTGGACGATCTACAAGTTTATTGATTGGATCATGACCTTGCCGGATGAGTTGGAATCCACGCTTTTTGAAGAAATTAAAACCATAGAGGAGACCAAAGCCATGCCGCACATCACGTCTGCCGAACGTATCGGAATGAAAAGGGGCGTTGAAAAAGGAATGGAGTTGGGCATCGAGAAAGGCATCGAGAAAGGCATCGAGAAAAGCTTGGGAACAGTGCAACAAGCAATCGAGACTATTCTTGAAATCAAGTTTGGCGTTTTAGGACAGTATCTGAATGAACGGGTTTTCCAAATTAGAAGTTTGGAAACGCTGCAAACATTGATTCAGCAATTGAAACGGACCCAAAGCTTGTCCGAAGCCGAAGCTCTGTTCGATCAAATCGAAACGCAAATTCATTGAGGAGTTAGCGAGAAAGCGTTGTTACGAATTATAAGCGTACTCAATTCATCTTGGCCGCCAAAACAAGAACCATTCACACAGGGTGATTGCATGAAGGCTCAAATGCTCTCTCGCTGTTCGCTCTCCGCCGCTTTCGTAATGATGCTGCCGTTCATTGCCCATGCGCAATTGTTCAAAGGTTTCGGTGTGAAGTTGGGCGCCAATTCTGCCAACGCCAAATTGGCGATCAACCCCGAACCTTCAGATCTTCCAAGCGTTGATATCGAGACGAAAAGAAAGACCGGCTTCAATGCCGCTCTTTTTGCAGAATGGTTCAGTGGCAAGCCGCTCTCACTGATTACAGAAGCAGAGTACGCAAGGCGCGGTTTTATGGAGGAGCAAATCATAACCGGAGAAGATGATCCGACGCCATTAGGCGTGCTGCAATTAAAAACGCATCTGGATTACCTTTCCTGCCCGTATTGCTCAAGCTGCAGAGACCTTCTCGAACTCTGAGCCCTTATGTCTTACTCGGGCCAAGACTTGATTTTTTGCTCCATCACGAAGTACTAGTCGACGGCACCTCTTTGAAAAATTTGGCGGGCTTCGCCGACTATTACACGAAAAGGGCTCTCGGCGGCACTGTGGGCATCGGTTTGGCAAGCGGCAAACTTTTCGCAGGCTCTATCTTTGTGGAGACGCGCTACAATTTCGACTTCGCTGACAACATTGATCTCGAAGCGCTGGAAGCAAAGAATAACGCAATCGATCTTTGCTTGGGTGTGACATTCTAATAAGGGTTCATCGTGAAGCAACATACTTCTGAAAAATTTCTTTTTGCGGTTGCACTCGTTACGTTCGCGATGGGTGTGCCTCTTTTTGCCCAACTCGGCCCGGAATGGAATCATCCCGAGCTGAAGTGGAGCACCATTGAGACCGAGCATTTCTACGTTCACTTCCACAACGGCGCAGAGCATACAGGCAAGGTCACTGCGAAGATCGCCGAAGACGTGTTCGAGCCGATCACTTCACTTTACAATTACAAACCCGACGGCAAAATTCATTTCGTCATTAAAGACTACGACGACTTCTCCAACGGCGCGGCTTATTATCTCGACAACAAAGTAGAGATATGGGCGAGCGCGTTGGATTTCGAACTGCGCGGCACGCACAACTGGTTGCGCAACGTCATCACGCACGAGTTCGCGCACATGATCTCGCTCGGCGCGGCGCGCAAAATCACGCGCCGCATTCCCGCGTTTTACGTGCAAGGCTTCAGCTATGAAGACGAAAAGCGCCCGGACGTTTTGTACGGTTATCCCAATCGCATCGTCTCCTATCCCATTCCGATGACCGTTGTGCCGCCCTGGTGGGCCGAGGGCGTGGCGCAATATCAACGTCCGCAATTGGAATATGATCGCTGGGATTCTCATCGCGACATGTTGCTGCGCACCGCCGTAGTTGAAAACAAGCTGCTCACGTATTCCGAAATGAACAGCTTCGGCAAGAATAGCATCGGCAGCGAGCGTGTGTATAATCAAGGCTATTCGTTCTCCGGCTACCTCGCCGAGCGTTACGGCATCGAGTCGTTGCGCGCGATGGCCAACAATATGCGCAGCCTTTTGCGTTTCTCGTTTGATGGCGCGATCAAAAAAGCCACAGGCAAAAGCGGCGCAGATTTATATCGTGAATGGAAGAAGCATTTGGAGGTAGACTACGCGCAGCGCTTACACGATATTCAAGCGCATCGCGTTGAAGGTGAGTTGCTGCAAAAAGAAGGCACGGCGAATTTCTTTCCGCGCTGGTCGCCCGATGGGAAGTTCATCGCCTATCTCACCAACGAAGGCGCGGATTACCTCGGCCAAACCGCGCTCGTGGTTCGTGAGCAAGCTACAGGCAAAGTGAAAGCGATTAAAGGCGGCGTCCATTATAGTTTCGCGTGGTCGCTCGACGGCAACAAACTCTTCTATTCGCGCAAGTCGGAGCACAATCCCGCACACGCGGCGTTGTACGATCTTTATGTTTACGACCTTCCTTCTAAAAAAGAAGAGCGTCTCAGGCACGGCGCGCGCGCGCAAAGCCCGAGCTTGTCGCCGGATGGAAAAAACATTTCGTGTGTGGTGAATGGCGATGGCACGCAAAACCTCGCGCTCTTCGATTTGGAAAGCCGCTCGTTGAAGCTGCTCACAGACTACAAAAACCAAGAGCAAGTCTTCACGCCGCAATGGTCGCCCGACGGCCAAAAGATTTTGTTCAGTTATTCGCAAGCGTGTGGCCGCCAGCTTTATTGGTTTGATCTCGCAAGCGGCGAAACCACTCCACTGTCTTTCGAAACTGCAGAAGCAACTTCACATCCGACAGACCAACGCGATGCCGTATTCAGCGCCGACGGCAAGCGCATCTATTTTAGCTGGGACCGCACGGGCATCTTCAACATTTACGCGCTCGATTTGGATTCGAAACAGATCATGCCGTTGACGAATGTCGTGGGTGGCGCGTTTATGCCTTCGGTGAATGCGCAAGGCGAGCTGGCGTTCAGCAATTTTGTGGCGGAAGGCTACAAGATTGCGCACCTTAAAAATCCGCAGCCCTTGCAGCCGGAAGTGACGACGTATTATCCCGCGTCGCAAGAGCAAGCGCAACTCGCCTCAAATAACGGCAATCACACCGCCTATGATGTCAGCGCGATCAAGCACGGCGCATACGATGATCGCAAGCTTCCCGATTATAAAATCAAGCCATACGGCGGACATTACACCTCGATTTCGATTCTGCCGCTCGTGCGCCGCGACTATGGCACGACCAAGCTCGGCAGCTACTTTTATTCGAGCGACATGCTCGACAAATACACCTTCATCGGCGGCGCGGCCGCGAATCGCAAGAAGGATTACGATCTCTTTCTGTTGTTCGATTATCGCAAGTTCGGGCCGACGTTGTTCCTCGAGGCCTTCAATCAAGTGCGCAACAATTCGGCTCTCGACGAGGAGTTGGGCGAATTGCGCTTTCGCTACAATCTCGCGGAAGTGAGCCTCGGCACGCGCTTCAGCCTTTCCAGTCATCATCATTCCAAGCTCAATTTCATTTACGATCGCTACAACGCGAACATCAAGTATGAAATCGACAACATTCCAGTGAGCTTCGGATACACTTACTATGTCGGCAAAACCGTTGCGTTCGAGCATCATCATGAAGCGCGGCTGCGCGCCGTGGACGGCGAGATCAATCCCCGCGCGGGCCGCGACGTGCGCTTTCGCTATTCGCGCGAGTACAATAGCTTCATTCATTCTGACTCCAGCAAAGCCTTTACCTTGACGGATTACGGCACGTTCGTGGAAAACTACGAGCCGCACAACCTGCATCGCTTCCAACTGGATTGGACCGAGCGTTTTGGTTTGCCTGCGCGCTCGGGGCTCACGCTTTATGGCCGCGGCGGTTTGCTCAGTCGCGACGTCGATAGCTTCTTCTACTTCTTTGCGGGCGGTTTGGACGGTATACGCGGCTATCCTTTTTATAGCATGGAAGGCCGTTATCTCATGCACGGCCGCATCACGTATCGCGTGCCGTTGTTCCATCACATGGATTTTTCGCTGCTGCACTTGTACTTCGATAAAATCGCGTTCGCGGCTTCATATGATTACGGCGGCGCGTTTGTGGAGGCCGAGGGTTTTACCGGCAAGCTGCACGACAGCGTCAATCTGCAACTGCGCGCCGAGTTGTTTTCGTTCTATGGTTTCCCCACGCGCGTTTCGTTCGACGCCGCATATGGCTTCGATCAATTCAAGAATCGCGACATTCGATACGGCAAAGAATGGCGTTATTACGTGACCGTTGCGTTCGATTTCTTTGGTGATTGAAAGCAGCTTTACGAAACGCGCCGCCCTTGCGGAGTTTTGTCATACTGCTTTCGGGTTGTTTTGTAATGCTCCTTATTTGAAATGTCATCCTGGAAGGAACCTCCCTAGCGCTTGAGTTTCTTCCCAGCGCGAGGGAAGGTTCTTACAGAATGACAACTTAAAGGAAGTTACTACCTGAATTTTGCACCAAAATCGTTCTTTGACAGGCTCGTTCCGGCGTTTACGATGCGGACAGGGTGTACGTCGGCGCGGTGAGACGAATGCGATTTT
>Ga0247727_10002550_pt1 | contig 41469 bp, 26 predicted proteins | sample WisWelCaveWW1625_FD_202498 | JGI IMG/M metagenome (GOLD analysis project Ga0247727, IMG submission 202498) | Biofilm microbial communities from Wishing Well Cave, Virginia, United States - WW16-25 | ecosystem: Environmental > Aquatic > Deep subsurface > Groundwater > Cave microbial mat | place...
TTTTATTTAAAATCAAATATTTTTAACTGTGAGAATTAAAAACTTAATTTACTAGAGGACACACGTTCACGCCAGAGGACAGCCGTTCACTGGTTGACGCCCTCGACTTTTTACGAATTACACATTTCATCCGTTGGTATAATTTTTTACGACTCTAATCGGGCAACATTTTTCTCACCATTGCTTCATCCCAGCTCACCTCCCGATAAATCTCCTCGATCATGTTAGCATCCACCGTATTGAAATCTTTTTCAACCGGCGTAATGATCAAACCGCCCATGTCCACCGAGGCGGGACTGATGACCACTTTGCCGTCACCTTCTTTGAAGAAAACCTCGGGACGGTGCTTGCGGCGAGGGAAGAGAATCACGCGCCATTGCGGCGTGCTGTAGCTGCAGACGACATTGATTTTCGGCTCGTCCGCAATATTGAGAATCGCCTTCATTTTTGCGAGCTGGTGCCGAATGACTCGTGCGACATTTTCGAGGTTCGTCCCTTCAAAGACGCTGACGGCGCGTCCCAAATCTCTCAACGTGAGTATGGCAACACCGTCAATCTCACCGACACGTTCGCGGCGTTGAGCCTCCGCCGCCTCCTGCTCGATAGGAATCTTGCCAGCCGGCGCGATTTGAAAGTGTATATGATCCGGCGCCGAAGCTCCGCATCGGGCGCCGTTATAAAAAATCGTAAACTTCGGGCTTAAATCACGCGCCAGCCGCAAAAAAGTGTCAAGATACGGATCGATAAGCTGTGGAAGGTGTTTGAGATGTGAGACCGTATAATGCGCCGGAAAGATCGGCATTGGATTGCAAAGCACGAGAAAATCATTTTCGTACAACACACCTTTTTGCTCGGGCGGAAGATGATCGACGCAGAGAAAACATCGGCGCGAGTTTATTGACTTCGCATCCACCTTGGCGCCGGTGCTGACGATGCGCTTGGGATTGAACTGCAGCCACGTTGAAAATGTACTGCATTTTACTTCGCGGACCTGAACGTACTGAAGCGAAGTATAACCATCCGCTGCCATCGGCCACACTCGCTTTTGCTCGTCCAAAAGCTGAATCAAAAAATCGGACAAAGGCGTGGACGATGAAAAGTCGTATGATGAAAAAATTCGTGCGTCAATGGAATTCACGGCGGCTTATTTTCCCTCCCGATTCATGCGTTGTCGTGCCATGATCTCGATCGTGCGGAGGCGATCTTTGTAGAGATCGTGGCGATTGAGTTTCTCGATGGGAAGCGCCGCGTCGGTGTTGCCTTCCCAGCGGCGACAGAGATAAATCGGCTCGTAGATTCTGCCAATTTGATACTCGCGCGAAAGGCGCAAGGCAATGGCGTAATCTTCTCCGTAGCTCACATTCGGCAACAAATATTTTCGCACCAGCTCGGTTCGAAAGGCGCGCGGCGCGCCGAGGCCGTTGATGCGCAGCGCATTGTTGCGGCCGTTCTCCGGCGTCCACTCGCGGTGATCGATCACGCCTGGAGGAATCTCCTGCAAATCAAAATTCCCCAGCCGGTACGAGCCGATGACCATTGCAAAGTCGCCGCGCGCAAACTCGCTCACGACTTTTTGCAACGTCCGCTCATTAGAATAAATATCGTCCGAATCGAGCTGCACGGCGAATTTGCCGCAGTGCGCGGAGAGCAGCGCCTCGTTCCAGCAGCCGCCGATGCCCAAATCATGGCGCGGAGGAACGACGTGCTTCACGCGCTGGTCCTGCTGTGCGAGTTTTGCAAGCAAATCCGTCGTCCCATCGGTCGAATGATTATCGACAACGACGACGTTGAACGAAAAATCGGCTTTTTGCTTCAATGCGCTTTGCACGGCGTCGGCGACGGTTTTGACGCGGTTGCGCACCGGAATAATTACGCTCGCTTCAACCGGAAAATTTGTTGTTGACGGTGGAATTGGCTTGAAGCGTGGCGCAAGATACGCGTCGATATTTTTCAGATGTTGCGCAGCCACTAGCTCCATCTCTTTTTGTACAATTTGATTGCGCGGGTCAACGTAATCAAATAGCTTGTCGCCGCTCTTTCGCACATCGGTTTCCGTTTTTGTGTAAAGAAGTTCCTGAATATGAAATACCAGCCGGTCGATGGAAACTTTCAGCCGCAGATCATACAATCCAGCCCATTGCACTTCGGGGCAAGAGCCGTATTTTGGGGTGGCTTCTCGGATCGCCGCCGTCGAAAAAAGCATCAGCGCGCCGAAGTCGAAGTTGTCGCGAATGCTGCCGAACTGATAATCGTTCAGTGGGTGCTCGGCACGCGCGCTATTTTTTACTTCGTAGAAATCCGAATATGCCAATCCGGTGCCAGTTTGCCGCGCAATATCAATGAATCGTTCCAACGCCGCTTGCCCAAGCGTGATCTCTTGAGCCTGGTTGACGAACAGCAAATAATCCGTATCAAGTCTTTTAGTGATTTGATTTATCAGCGCACCAGCGGTAAACGAGTTGGCTTGCACTGATTCACATTTGTGGTGCGAAGCGGCGCAGCCGCCATTATTGACAACAATGACTTTTTGAACGAGGGGAGAGCTGCTAAACTCACGCAAGGTCCGTTCAAAGTAATTTTGCGGAGAATGGGGAAGCACAACCGTGAGGCACATGGGAATTTCCATTTTGTTTGTATTGGCTATATCGTTGCTTGTCCAATATAACAAGAGAGAAGCTACTTGTCAAGTCTATTGAAAAACATGGGATGACAAAATTTTTCATTGCGCTTGATCGAGCTTTTGTTTAATTTGATTCAGATTTAAGAACCCAAACCCACCCTTACAAAATGAGGCAGTTATCATGGTTGCAACCGGCTTTTACATCGACGAGCGCGACATGACGCTCGAAGAGGTCGTCGAAGCGCTCAAAAAATATGAGCGCAAGTATGGAATGACCTCGAAAGAGTTCTATGAAAAGTGGAAAAAGGGAGAAACCTACTTGGTTTCCGAGTCGGTGGACTGGAGAGGGCTGTTTGAAGCGTACCAAGTTCTAAACGGCCAAAATCACAAAAAGTGACGTCCATGTCGGCAATATACGCAGAGTACAAGAAGCATATTAGAGCGCTTCTCACAGAATATGGACGGGATGGCATTCTTCAAGGTGCCATACCTGTACGATTTTCTCACGTGGAGAGCATTCCACAAGATGAGGGTGGAATTATCCGTGCACGTGATCCTGATTTGGTTTTTCGGGATGGCGCAAAACTGGCGCTTTATGAAAAAGTTCAAGTTGTTAACAATGAAATCCATCTACTGAACTATTCCTACCATTACGAGCGCCCCAACGGCTATTTCTTCCGATACGAACGTGAGGACACAACTGATACCCTCCGCAAACCCGAGTATCACATGCACGTGATTTTTGACCTGCCGCATTTTGTCGCGCCGCCGGTCAATCTGGAAATCATCCTCAAAATGATTGCGGTCAATTTTTACTCTCAGGACATTTACTCCAGGCAAATCGTCGGTCATGCGATAAATTTGACGGTTTGAATGCTTGGAATGCCGATCACCGCATCACCAATTATTTTCTCTTCAGATTGCAACGCCACGTCGACCACCACCTCCATCCGATGCGGCGCTACCAAACGCTGCGCACGTTCGGCGAAAGCCCGCAACTTCCCACCGGCTATCCGGGCATGGTGCTGCTGGCGTTGATTACACCGCTGTGGCGCCGGGTGATGGATCCCCGAGTTTATAAAATTCGCGAACAGTTGGCCAATTAGAAAAACAGGAACGTTCACATCATCTGTACAAAGGAGACAATCATGGTTAAGACCATCGCGATTATTTTGCTCATCTACGGCGTTGCCGGCATTGTAGGGACTTTCGTGGTCTATGGCGCGCTCAAAAAACCGTTGCAAAGATTGCGTGAACTCTTGCAACTTCTGGCCAAGAAGCTGGATCAGAGCGGCGATCATACGAAAACAGCAGGCGATTGGATCAACAAAGTCAGTCCGATTTTGCAAAAGGTTGCTGACCTGTTGGCGAAAATAGTCGCCGTCATTCGTGAGATCGCCCAACGCTTCGGCGAAGCCGCGGGCTTGCTCAAAAGTATCGAAGCCGCGCTGGATGCCGTCAAAGTTCCGGCACTCGCCTTTCAGACCAGAACGCTGAATCTGAGTTTTGGCGCAACCGTCGTCACCAGCATCAGTCTTGAAAAATACGAAATCGATATTACACCCGGAATATCGGGCGGCAATTTTACTTTGTATGGCCCGCCGATTACCCTGGGCACGACGACGGTCGGCCTCAATCTTGGCCAAGTCCCCGTGGTCACGGGCATCACCGTGACTAACATTTATCCATTACAGCCGGTGGGCGATGTGTTTCGCGCCGTGGGCGATAAAGTCGAAGCGGCGCAGGAGAAAATTGACGGCGCGGGCGACCGCGTTGACAATGTGAAGGACCGCACGCTCGAAGCAAAAGAAAACGTGGAAAAGACATCGGAACGGCTGCGGGACTTTGCCCAAAAATTGGAAGAAGCAAGTAAAGACGTAAAGGAGATGAGCGAGAACAAATTGCTTTCATTTATCCCCGCATTGGCTTTAGGGTATTTCGGGCTGATCCATCTGGCGTTTGCGCTCACGGGTTTGGCTTTATTTTTCGTGTAGTCAATCTTCTCTTTTGAATATTAACACGGCATAACTATACTCGTTTAGGGTTAATTGGTAAAGTCATTGCGAGTGTTTCTCAACGAAGCAATCTTGTGAAAATCAAGAGATTGTCCCGCTGAAAAGCGGGACGCCTCGCAATGACTGTAGTTTTATCCCTTAACGAGTATATTCAGACAATCGTCCGGACGCTTCGTGTTGTGAACAAATTTGTTTGCGAAACAACTGTTATTCTCGTACAAAAAGCCTACGGCCGTAGGCGTCCGGACGGTGAATATGTTTATAATCTCCACAAATAAGAGGCTTTGGCAAAAATCCCTCTTTGCGTTTCGATAAAGCGGCTGCCAGTGACAAACACCTCGCCTTCAAAGCGATTTTTTTCATAAAGCGAGCCGTAGCCCAAATGCATGACCGTTCCGGGTATATAAGTGAAGGAAGCGAGAAAGTCGGTTAGCAGGCGCTGGCGAAAGGTGTTGTGCTCGACAATTCCCCGAAAGAAAAGAAAACGGTTCAATTGGTAAGTCAACCTGCCGCGCCAAATTTTCACGTCAAAAATTTTTTCTGAATCGGCGTCGTGAAAGAGATCCGAATACCTGAAGCTGAGATTGGCGTTCAGCTTTTCCGACGGCTGGTAAGTCACGTTGGCGGAGGCATTGCTGCCTTTGCCCTGAAACGGGTCATTCGAAAAACGGATGGCTTTGCCGTAGCGATAAGAAAAACTGAGCGAGAGCTGTTTGGTAAACTGGCTGCTTCCTGAGACATTAACCCCACTGGTTTTGAACTTTTTTCCCAAAAAATTTCTGTGGAGTAATTGGCGCTGAAAGAGACGCTGGTGTTTCTTTTTAAGATAAAACGCAGGGAAAAATTGTTGTCGGTTTCATAGGGGTTGGTCTTGTATTTCTTAATAAGCGAGTCGGGATCGTTCTTAATTTGCGCGCTGAAGAGGCTCGGATCAATTCTGCGGATGAGGCCGGATTTCGGATAAAATTTCGGCGTAACGGCGGCGCGAATCATCGAAATGCCGGTGCGGGTCACAAATCCCGTCTTCGTATCAAAATCATTTGACAAGTCTTGGACGCCTAAGTTCACATCCAGATTGCGCGTGTTGTACACATAATCCAGGCCAGCGGTGTGTCCGGTTTGAGCGGCGGCGGCCGCGCCGGCTTTATCACTCGAAAGAAAAAAATTGTAGCCCAAAATACTCGACTCGTTGATCCGAATTTGCCCATCCGGGCCGAAAACGCGATTAAAACTATTTTTCAATTCTCGCCCGGTATACAAGACGCCGATATAGCCGTCACCGCTCAAAGCGCGTTTGTAACGCAAAATGGAGGTGTGCGCATATTTGCCGGTTGAATCGCGCCCCGTGCCGCTATTCGGCAATTCGTCCAATGTCTCGATCGCGGCGAGAAAATTCTTTTTACCGATTTTTCCGGAAAGCTTCACGCCGGCGATGGGATCCACAATTTTACGCGTGTGTACGATCGCCGCGAGAGGATCGCCGGAAGAGCTGCCGCCAAAATTGAAGTTTTCACTGCCTTCGAGAAAAAACGGCCTTTTCTCCGGGAAAAAAAGATCGAAGCGCAGATTGACATCCACCTGCCCGGCGTCGGCCTCGACCTGGCTGAAATCAGGATTGTAAGTGCCGTCGAGAATCAAATCCGAGGTGACGCCATATTTGGTGGTTACCCCGAAGTCGCTTTGTTGATTGGCCGGAGCCAACTTTCCGGCGATGGGATTGTAGCCGTTCTTGCGGCTGTGCGTGATTTCCGGGAGCAACTCGAAGAGCTTGTAATGTTTGATGTCACGCAAATGTACCGGCATCATCTGAGTCAAAAAAAACATCCCGCGCTCCGGCTTGAGCGGCGGGTAAGTGCCCTGCTCGTTGCGCCGGCTGACGCGGCGCTCGAAGATGACACCCATTTCCACGATTTCTTTGTTGGCGAAACGAATGCTCTTGAACGGAATCCGCATTTCAATCGTATAGCCTTTTTCGTCGATTTTGCCGGCGCTGTACCAGACGAAATCGAAGCCAAAATCCTCGCGGTTGCTGGCGAAACGGCTGTCCTCTTGAATGCCGGAGGGGTTGACGTAAAAAGCGGAAAGCGTTTGTTGATCGTTGAAAGGATCCAGATTGAGGCAAACCCAATCATCGGGGCGAATGTTATCGCGGCGGGTGATCGAGCTTTTGATTTTATCCGGCTGGCTGTCGAAGCAGCGAAAGGCAAAATAAAGATTCTCCCGGTCATAAGCGAAATGGACGACGGTTTGGTCGGCCATGTCGATGTCATAATCCGGCGTGTAAGTTTTAAAGCCGGAGACGCTTGGCGCCGTTTGCCAAACCGGGTCATCCAGTTTGCCGTCGATCACCGGCGGCGCGTCGGTGCGCAAGGGGGTCAGCACCTCTTCCGCAACGGCGGGAATGGCAGCCAATAAAACCAAAACCAGCAGATTGAGCTTCATATTTCCTCCACCTCGATCAAAAATAAGTACTCAACATCTGGAATAAAAAAAACGGCCAACGGATTAAAAGACTGCAATCCGTTGGCCGCTGTTTAATTCGCTGGAAAATTTTTCTGCAAGAGTTGTTTGAGCGCAAATTGATTCACAAAACCTTCAAGCTTCCCCCTTCGCGCCGGAACGGCATTCGAAGATAGTCCTTGCCAAACGCCTCGACATTGTCGCCCAATCCTACGATAAGCTTTGTCGGGACCGCTTCGTGCTTGATCAAAAGATGCGGAATCAATTCGTAATCACCCGGGGGAATGGATACTCCGCTCAAATTGAAAGCGATGGTGCGGCTAAAAACGCCGGTGCCGACCACTTGCAAATCGCTCGTGGCAAAGCCAAATTCATTCGAGTACAGCAAAATAACTTCATCCGAGCCTGACTTTTTCAATAAGGCTTTGGCCAGCCCGTCGCTGAACAACCCCGGAAAAGCTACCGTCACCGTGTCGCCGGTTGTCGCCTCCAATCTCACGGTGACGAACACGCGGCCCAAAGCGCTTGAATTGATTGTGGCGGGTGAGACGGCGGTGACGAGGCGCAGAAATTTGGCCAGAACCGGCGCGCTTGCGATCTCGCCATTTTTGTTGACGTCGCCTCGGTCGTAAACAAACTCGCCGCTGCGCACCACGACTTCGGATGCGGCAAGCCGGTAGTTGGCGGCGTAAAAATACAGATTGAATACGCCATTGATATCTCCACCCTGGCTCGAGCGCGACGGCAAAGTGAGCTGAAAGCGCCCCGAGCCGTCGGCGCGGCTGCCGAGATTGAAGCCGTCCAGCCAAATATAAACGCCCTCCGCGCTTTGTCCATCTCCCAGTCTCACGGTGCCGGACACTTGTCGAGAACCGCCGGAGACTTTGTCGTTGGAAAAAGGATTTTCGGTACAACCGAAATGCATCGCCGCAAAAATTCCGGCGAGCAGCAGCGGTTTTAACGCCGGCGTTTGTCTTGGATTTTGGGGCTTGAGCATTATTGATTTCCAATTTGGTCCGCGCGAACCACGAATTGGCCGCCTTTGCGCCTGATGGGAATTTTGAGAAAGTTCGGCCCGAACGCTTCGACATTTTCACCAAGACCGGCCAAAAGACCGGCCGGCATATTTTCTTGCGCAATCAGAAAATGGGGAATGATTTCGTAACGCCCGGACGGAAGCACATTGGGTTTGAAAGAAAAATCGAACGCATACTGGGACGGTTCCCGGCCGATTTTTTCAACCACGGTTCGCGTGAAACCATTATCCGGCGCGTCGACAAAAATCTTGCCGGAATCCAAATGCTTGAGCAAAATTCCGCCGTGCTTATCGCCGCTCGCTTTCGGAAAAACCACGACGACGGAATCGAGAAACGCGGCCAGCGAGACCTCCACGAGGATCGGACCTCGATAGCTCGTCGCCACCTCGGCCGGCTGCACGAGGGTGTTGATTATGAGCAATTCTTGCAGATATCTCGTGTTGATCAGCATACCTTCACGGCCGATTTCACCGCGCGAATAAAGAAATTGGCCGTCGTCCACGAACACCGGCGTGGAAGACAGCTTGTAGTTGGCGAGATAAAAATAGAGGTCGAACGACGAGGTCACATTGAATGGCGGCACTCGCCCGGAGGCGGGCAAAGTCATCTCGAAGGCGCCGGCATCGTCAGTATAGGTTTTCAGCGTCGTTCCGCCGAGCCAGACGTAAACGCTTTCCGGGCTGACGCCGGGACTCAAGCCGATTTTGCCGCTGATTTTGTCCCGCCGCGGGCTGTCAATTTGATTCACGGACGACGTTTCGGTACAGCCGGCAAGTATGATGAAACATAAACCGGCGGCAAAAGATTTTCTTAAATGTGTTTGGATGGTCGTCATAATTTCCCCTGTTCTACTTACTGAACATCTATCGTAGCGTTGCCAACTCTGAATACCCGGCCCCTGCCCCCGCTCCGCCTTTCCTTGGTTTCTAATTGATGCGGGGCGGAGAAGGGGCAACTACGAACTTTAATACTGCGCTCCCAGCGTGACGTAATAACGGCGATCCCGCAGCGCCAGGCCTTGCAAGACCACATCTTCGCTATTCAGTAAATTGCGGCCGCTGGCGTTGCAAAAGAGCTTGAGCTTGCCGATCTCGAAAGTTTTGCTGAGATGCAAATCCAGATTGGCGTGGCCCGGCAGCAAGATCGCATCAAAATCATTTTGGGTTATTTGCGTCAAGTCGGCGCCCTGGCGCCGGACATTCCCCTCCTGCTCGCCTTCGTTGAACCAGTGAAGCTGAAACGAATAGCCCGCGTGATCGACGATGAAATTGAACGTCCGCTTAAAACTGGATTTGAACGGGAAGGCGGCTTTTTCGGAAATGAAATAACGCGCCAGCCCGACCTCGATCGTGACTTTTTTTCGATACAGATAAAGGCTCGGCTTGGCCTCGAAGCCGGAAATGCGCGCATCCGATACATTATCGTAAAAAGCCACCGGCACGCCATACGTGGAGAAGACGCGGAATTTGTTGTCGTACTGGTTCTGAAAAAAATTCCCGGAGAGGCCCCAGCCGTAGATGACCGGATGCTCGTTGATTTCTCTGGTCAAAGTCAGGCCGATCTCGATGCTGCGGTTTCGTTCCGGGGCGAGATTCGGCCGGTTGCGGTCGGGCGCCGAGGAATCCGGCACGCTAATTTGTTGAAAGAGCGTGGGGAATTTTGTATTGGTGCCGAATTTCAAAAATGTGTTGAACGACAGGTCGTTGCGCACGCCGGCAAAATTCATCGAGAATTTGAACATGGTTTTTTGCCAATCATTTTCCTTGACGAATTTCGACGCGGGCGCGCCGCGCAGCAGCAAGTCCTGCTTGTCGCGCACCATATCGTGGCGCAAGCTGAAATCGAGATCGACGGTTTGCAGAAACTCCGCGGGCGTCGCGGTACGCCATTTGGCAATGGCGACCAAGCCGTGGTGATGGCGCTGCAGCTCGCCGCTCTCCGGGCCGCGCGCCTGCTCGTCGAAGCCGCGGCGGATGTCGGTAAAATCCAGCATGGCGCGCTGGAATTGATATGCGAAGAGCAAGTCCATCTTCTTGCTCTTCACACTTTTCTCTACGGACCCGTGGAAAGAGCGGTCGTCAATGTCGCGGTGGAGAAAGCCGATCAAGCTGGCAGACGGGATATCTTCAATGCGCGTCACGTCGAGCGTTTGCGCCTCGTCCAATCGGCGCAGCGAAAAAGCCAGGTCGAGATTTTTGAGGCGCGAAATGTTGCCGTTATAATGAAGAGAGAGCATTTGGTTCAAATTGTCCAGGCTCCCGTCTTCGTCTTCGCGGCGGCTGTCATATTCGAGCGAAGAGTGAATGTACATGGCCCCGAGGGTGTTGGCCGGCTGGCCTTCCTCGGACGCGGGGAAATTATAAACGAGATTGGCGGTATGGTGCAGCGAGGTGTTGACCAACCCGCTGCCGGTATCGTCAGTATCGACAAAATCGCGTTTGGCGCCGCCGCGTTTGAGGCTGTAAGAGGCGTTCAACCGCGGATTGCTCTGAAAAAGCGAGCTGGGATTGAGGTGCAATCCCCAATTGCCGGAGCGATAAGTGCCGAGCCGCTGCTGAAAACGGATATTGTAGTCGTGCTGCACTTTGGGGACGATGTTGATAACGCCGGAAAACGCTTCCGGGCCGTAGAGCGTCGTGTTGCTCCCTTTGATCACCTCGAAGCGGTCGACGTCCTCCAAATCAATCAGCGCCAGATCGAAAACATTGTCGAAGGTGTTGTTCATTTTGACGCCGTTGTACAACACGACGACTTCGTCCGCGTTGCCGCCGCGAATCGTGATGGTTTTTCTGCCGCTCAGCTCCTCTTCGACTTGCACGCTGTGATCGGTCCGCAGCAAATCGCCGGCGTCAACGTAGCCGCGAATCTCGAAATTTTTGGCTTCCACCAGCGACACGGTCTGCGGCAAATCCTTGGCGATTTCGAGGCGGCGGGCGTTCTCATCCTCGACGGTGATGCCGCGCAAGGTGATGACGCGCGGTTGCAAAAAAATGTGCCGCCTCGCCGCCACCGAATCGAGCGAGATTTCGCGCGGCTCGTAGGCAATGTGCTGAAACACGACGATCGTCCTTTGGCCCGTAGCATCAACGCGCAGCTCGTAGCGACCGGCAAAGTCGCTCACGGTGCCTTTCTGCGTTCCCTTGACAAAGACATTGACGTTGCTGATCTCGCGATGGGTGTTGAGATCGCGGACGACGCCGCTGATCCGGGTCTCCTGCTGCGCCAAAGCCGTCGCGGCAAAAAGGCCGGCGACGAAAGCGCATGCCGGCAAAAACCATTGCTTTAAGATTGGATGTGACATAGAAACCTCCGAGCGCCGATCCCGCAATGCGGGAGAACCAAAACAGTAAATTTTTAAACCGCCAATGAACGCCAATGAACGCGAATAAGAAAATCGCGCCTATTCGCGCTCATGAGCGATTGCTTCTTTTTACCGAAAGGCAAAAATTTTACTCAAGAGCCTACTGCAAAAATCTCTCCCAACCTTCATCCTGGAGCTCGCCGCGTTTGGTGGAGTGAACAAGCTGATAATCGCTGTTGCCCAGGCGATCGACGAACACAAATTCCACACCTTTCTCGATGTTAAAATAGGACCACGTTTGATAGGGTTTCGCTCCCGCCTCACCGGGCACGCGCGTAATCTGGTCAGGCTCGCCGTAAAGAATGTAAACCCGACCGCGATCCGTGCGCCATCCTTCCTTATTCTGCGACTTGTAGTTTTGGTTGGCGTGAGCAACGCGACGCAGATATTCGGTGCGTTTCATCGGCGGGCGCTCGGCCCGTCCGGCTTCCATTTCAGCCCAAAATCGCGTCAGGAACTCACGCTTGCCGACGTCCGACTCGAGCTGCGCAAACATTTTGGCTTCATCGGAGGTGGCAAGGTATCGGGCTTGCTGAAATTCCGCCGTCAGCTCGGCGCCGGACAAACCGGCGAGTTGGGCGGCATCAAAAGGAACAGCGCCGCCGGAGGCCGCTGCGGCCTGCGATTGCAGATGCGGATTATAAACAAAAAAGGTTTTTTCCACGCGCGCCACCTCGCGAGCGCCTTGATCCACCAACAGCAGCCGGAAGGAATATTTTCCCGGCACAATGGCCGTAACATTCATCGAGCCGGCTTCGACGCCGTGCTGCATGCCATACTTTCGCGGCCGCGACGACTCTTTGACGATATTGCCGTCCGATGCAACGACTTGGTACTTCGCCGTGTAGGTGGCTGCAGGGTCGAGGTGGTACAGCTCCGCATAATTGAACAGCATGGGATGCGTGGCGACGCCAAAAACCAGACTGGGGTTGGGAACGACCTCCAAAGAGTTTTTGTAAAACGGGTCGCCTTTCTTGTTGGAAGCCTGCACGCGGCTGCACAACTCCAAATCGCTCACAGACAAAGCTTCGGCAAAGGACTGCAAGCCAATCGGCAAATTAATGCTGTCGCGCCGCGCGGAATTGAGTGAATCGACGGCAACAACCTCGAGCGTGTACTCGCCGAAGGGCGCGGCAAAGCCGGTTTGGGTGGTGAAAGGATAACGAAACGAGGCGCCGCTCGTATCCGTCACAGCAAGGGGAAGCATGGTGTTGTGCTGAACCGCCAGCGCCGTCGTCACATTGTTTCTTAGCCGCGTGCGCAATTTCACGCCGCCTTGATAAGCGCCGGCGGATAAATTGTAAGTCAGCGAATTGGGATAAAAGCCGTAATAAACTTCCAAGTAAACCGTTTTATCGTCGTTGCGGAATCGCGCATAATCCAGATTGAGCACGAATTGTGACTTCGGTGTGAGCGTTTGAGCGGCGAGATCGATGCCGCCAAGCGCGATAAACACGAGCAACAAAAAAATCTTTTTCATGGCCAATCACCTCATAATAGTCACAGTTTTTGTGATTTAATTCGAACGCGCCGCTTCAAGCTCGCGCCGCAACCACTTCATATCACGATCATAAGGAACGTGCGCCAGGCCGGTCTTGAGCACGGCAATCGCTTTTTCAGTTTCACCCATTTCAGCGTACAACCGCGCCAACAGCAAATGGTTGAACGGATCGACCGGCTTGAGACGGATCGCTTGCTTGTACGATTCAGCGGCATTCGCAAAGTCACGGCGGCGCGCGTACGCCGAGCCTAAATTGGCCAAAGCTTGGGCATTGGCGGGATCCAACCCGAGTGCGGCCTGAAAGCAAGCGACGGCTTGGTCGAGCTCGCCGTAATTGCCGTAAGCATTGCCGAGATTGACCAGTGTAACCGGATCCTCGGACTTGATCTCAGTGGCTTTTTGCAGCGCGGCGATGGCCTTGGGAAAATCGCCTTTCTCGGCGTAGGACGTGCCGATATAATCGAGTGCCAACGCCCAAAGGTTGCGAACGGAAATTTCGCGCTCATCGAGCGCCGGCAGTGCCTCATTCAGAAACGTACGGATCGTTGCGTTCCGGCCATGCGCCAAATGCAAGCTCGCCAGCGCCAATGCTTTCACCTCCATATCATCCTCATGGCTGAGCGCTTGCAGCCTCTCGGCCAACTCCGGTTCCAACTCGGGCATATCCGGCTGCAAAAAATTCCGGATGAACTGAACCAATGCCGCCGCCTGCGCCATGGGGTGAGCGGCGCCGGGCTGCAAGAGCATTTTGACGGCAGCGGGTCTGTCCACACCGGCTTCAGCTTGCAATAATCCCGCAATCACGGCTTTGTGCGGCTTCACGCTGCCATACCATTCCCGCGTTTTCGCTTCCAACGACGCGACGGTTTTTTCCGCGTGGCATTTTTTGCACGCGCTCTCAATGCCAAGCTTGGCATCAAACTCCGGCCGCGGAATCGGAATCGAGTGATCCGAGCGCGCAAACCGCACTTGCGCGCCAATGCCTTGATGCTGCAAATACGGCATGTGGCAGGAAACGCACAAACTCCCCGGTGAGTCCGGCCGATGGTGCGTGTGCTTTTCGAGCGCGCGGCCTTTGCTGGCATGGCAATCGAGGCACTGGCCGTTGTCAAAGCGGCCGGGCAAAGCTCTGCCGTAAATATCGCGATATTTTTGCGAATGCGGCTCGTGGCAATCAACACACGTCATCGAGCCGTTGAGATAGCACTCGCTGTACAAATGGTTTTGCTGGTAAGCAAACGCCCGCACGCGTCCATCCGCCAGATGCGGGTTCTCCGCCAGAATCGGCAACTTCAGCGAGTAATATTCCTCCAATTCATTTCCCGGCAAATAACCGGCAACCAACTCGTCTTTCACCGCGTGGCATTGAAAACAAATCTGCAGCGATTCGTCTTTCGTCAGCGTTGCCAACGGCTTCATGCCGATGTCTTCAGCATCTTCCAGACGATCGGCGCGCGCCAACTCGACATGCCGCTTCGCTGGTCCATGGCAAGATTCACAGTTGATGTCGAGGCTTTTGTATTCGGTAACGTAGCGCTGCTTTGACAAATCGTAGCGGACCAGCAATTGGCTGGCGTGGCAGTTCTGGCAATTCGGCAGATCGGTTGCCGTTCCGAGAATGCGCGCGGGCGGCCATTCATTCAAATCATTCAAAGGCAAATCCGGATTCACCGGAATCCACGCTTTGCTTGCGCGCGCCTGGCTGAACCAAACGTTGTTGTGGCGGCTAAAATCAAACGGCAAAAATCGCAACGTGCCGTCGGGAAATTTGGCGAAGTAACTCTGCGTGCCGCCGCCGTAGAGATGGCCGCCGCCGATGACGGCAGCCACTTCAAAAACTTCGTCAGGCAATCCCCGGCGTTTGACGGTGAAAGTGTGCCGCTGCCGGCCGTCGATTGCAGGAATCACCTCGGCGTCTTTATACCGCAGCGGCGTTCCACGAAAAGGGCTGATGACATTCTTGTTGCTCGGCCTGCCGCCGGCGCGGCCGTGCGTCGAATGGCGCCATAAATCATATTGCTCCGCATGGCATTCCGCACACGTTTCAGAACCGGCAAAGTCAGCCAGCGTTGGCACCTCGGGTTTATTGACGGCAGCAGGTTTTGGGAAAAAAACACGGGCATTAAGTGAAAGCGGATTCGTCGTTGTCGCAGCAGGCCGCTCTGTTTCATTTGGCGAAGCCAGGAAAAAATATAAAAAAACCGACAACGCGAGCACACCGAGGCCGGCTCCAGCCCAAAAAGAAAAACGGCGCCATATTAGAGAGCCTTGAGTCGCCTTTGCAGCCGGGGCCCCATCCGGCTGCGCTTTTTTAGAACGGCTTTGCTTTTTTTTCCTGGCCATGAAATAGCAAATTGAGATTTTGTCAACCACAACTCTTTAGAAACGGGACAACTTTGTATTTTCTCGCTCACAGAAACTAACTTGAAGTATCCACAAATCTTACCACAAAGGCACGAAGAGCACAAAGAAAGCAATTGACAATGGTTGAAACTAATTTCACCCAGCACGAACGAGCTGCAACGAAAAATAAAAAGCGCGCGCAAAGACGCTGAGACGCAAAGAAAAGCAAAAGCGTTATTCCTCCAACCCCAAAACGATTCGATGAATACCGTCCTTCAAAACTGAAACATTGAAGTTTAAAACCAAGTCCAACTCTGGCCTGCAGCAGGGCAGGCTTGCTCCCAGCTTGCTGCAAATAACTCCGAACTTGCCCAACTTGGAGCCGCAACCAAATTATGGTCACAAAATTAAAAGGTCACCAAACTGGAATCATTTTAAAGATTTCATTTTGTGTGCGTTCATTTTTGTGTCCAAAAGTTTTTGCTTTGCGGACCCTTTGCGTCTCTGCGTCTTTGCGTGAAAGTTTTTGCTTTTTTTTGCTCAGAATTTACTCTTTAGGGATTCTACGGCACGATTTGAAACCGGGCTTCGTCGCGCCGGAACGGTATCTTCAAAAAGTTGGGGGTCAAGTCATCGGCCTTTTCGCCGAAGCTGTTGAACAACTCCTGCGGCAAATCATCTTGTTCGATCAGGAAGAATGGAATGACGATATACTCGCCGACCGGCAGGAAAAGATCGCGATAATTGGCGCCGTTAAGCTCAAAAATCTGGCGCCGGCTGCGCGGTTCGCGGCCAATCAAAACCTCGTCGCGGGTATTGGCCCCGACATCCACGATGTCGATATAAATTTGCCCGGTTCCCAAATGGCGAAAAAACATGCCGCCCAACAAGCCGCCGACGGACTTCGGGAAGACGACGCTAACGGTGTCACGAACGGCTTGCAAGGTGGTCTGCAAATTGATCGGCCCCCGGTAACTGCTCTGCACCTGGGTAGGCTCCACGATGGTTTTGATGTCAAGAATTTTGGATAATTTGATGACTTCTTTAACGCGGCCATCCGGCGTAATGTCGCCGGCGCCGTACAAAAACTTGCCTTCGCGCACCACCACCGTGGCGCGGTTGAAGCGGTAGTTCGCCACGTAGAAATAAAGCGTGAAAACACCGCTGAAATCGCGGCTGACGTTTTTCGGCATCTCCAAAGTGAAAGCCCCGGTGCTATCCGTGTAGGTGCTGAGATCGAGGCCGGAAAGCCAGACATAAACCCCCTTTTCATCGTTGAGCGTATCGACCAGATCGACCTGGCCGGTGATCTGCTTCGGCTCCGCGGCAATGCCGCCCTCAAACGGCGATTCGGTGCAACCTTGAAAGAGATTGAAGCTTAAAGCGGCGGCGAACAACAACGCGACAAAATATTTTTGCGCTTTCATTGCGATTGGCAAGGTAGACACATCCGTTGCAGATTATTACTGTGAAATGAGATTCGCCAGCAAACGAAAAGCGCCGGCGTGAACGTTCATAAATTGCGGGCTGAGCGCCAAATCAACGTAGGTCTTTCTTCCCCGTCCTTTTTTCGTCGTCACCAGCAACGGCTCTCCCCCGGGCGCTGCACGCAATGGAATTTCCATTCCATTCGTTGCCGGCAGCGCCACGACATTGTAAGCTCTCGCAAAGAGCCAATCCTGCCAATCGGTGGAAGCAATGGGGTTCGGATAAGCCAGCAAGGCGTGATTGGCGTCGACGTGCAAGGGGATTTCCGGATCAAAAAGTTGCGCCGGCGTCAAGCGCAGTTCCTGCCACAACGGCTGCGCGTTCCACACCGCCGCGTCTTGCGCCAGGATGATCAAATGTCCGCCCCGCTCGACAAAATGATCGAACTCGTCGCGCCATTCCGCAAATTGAGGCTGCAACGTCAAAGCGCGACGATCAATAATAAGGACGTCCAGCGCTGCCATCTGTTGCACGAGTGCTTTTTTGGACGCCAGCACAGAAAATTTGACGTTCAACCGGCGCAGCGTCTCGCCGGTGGGGCTGTTTTTGATTCCCGTCAGCAGGCCGATTCGTTTCGAGCCGTTCACTTCGGCGCGGAATTTTCTCGCGGCAAATTGCGCTACTTTAACACTGTCAATTTCAACCGGAATCAGATACGTGCCGTCCGGGGGATTTCCTTGCCAGGCGAGCTGAAGCGTATCCACCACTGCAGCGCCCTTCGTGCTCACGCGGAAGGGGTGCCGAAAGGAAGTCGCCAGCGAGTCCGCCACTTCCACCGTGTCACGGATGCCGTCGCGCGAGATATTCATGAGCCGGATGACGATTCTCTCCTCCGGCGCCATGCGCACGACCGGCGTCAAAACTTCGGCGACAAATTTTGGAGCGAATAGAAGATCGACCGTGGTACGGTGCAAAAAATTTTTCTCGTTGGCGGGCGCCTGATGCATAATGAAAAAATAAAACGACCTGGCAAAAGGCGAGACTTGCAATGAATATTGTGCCGGCGGAAAATTATACGCGAGGCTTCCCGGCGAGAGCAGGCGGTATTCCTCCTTGAGCTTCAGCGGCAGCCGCTTGGGGAAATCTTCGTTGATGGCCCAGCTTTGATCCAGGCCGGCGAATAGAATCTCGGTTTTGCCGTCCACGCTCATCCCTTTGACGTCGTTGATGGCCAGATAAGCCAGTTGATGATCGGTGAGCACTGTGTCGCTGATGGTATAATCGACTTCGACGCCGAGCAAGGTGCAACGCAAATTTTCCAAGCCGTTTTTCCACTGGAGCAAAATTTTGCGGCCGCGCGCCGTCAACTCGTATTGGCGCGCTAGCGCATACTGCACGGAATCAATCAAGGCAGCGATGCGCGGCATTGCCTCTTTTGTCCCGTTTTCAAGGGCTTTCGTGGTCAAATACTCGATCTGGATTTCAATGCCGCGCAACGGCGAGGGAACAGGTTCGGGCAAACCATCATCAAGCCGCTTGACGACTCGAGCCGGAATGGGATAATTGAGCTTGTACGCCGGGGCTTGTTTCTGCTGCCAAAATCGGCGTTGCACGGCCAACGAGGCATAAACCTTGCCGGCCTTTTCACCGATTTCGGCATAACTTTTTTTCCAGCGCGAATGCCGGTCACTCACCGGAACGGTTTGGCCTTCTCCGCTTCCGTCGTCAGCGGCCACACGGCTGACCGTCCAGGCTTGCGAGACATTGGCAACCACCGCCAGATCAACCGTTGTTGCGGCAGCGGCATTTTGCACCGTTTCCAAAAGGTCAGCGCGCAAGATTTCCCACCACAGGCTACGGCCCGTTTCCGTGCCCCAATCGCGGCTGAGCAAAATCAAATCCGGTTTGAACTGGGAGACGAACATGCCGAGCTTGGCTTGCAGCGAATCGCTTGGCCAAAGCCGGCGCACATACGCCGAGTCCCGGCCCGCGATGAGGTCCGGCATGTTCAAGAAGCGCGCGTCGCTGCCCAAATAAGCCATGGCGCGCACGGCTTCTTCCCGGCGAGCGACGGCAAGATAAGGCGGATACTCGCTCTGCACGTCGCTTTCTCCGGCTTCACCGTTGGTCACATAAACGTTCATCAAAACAGCGCCGCGGGCAAGACGGAAATAGGCCAGTGTGGCCAAGTCTTCATAACCCGGGCGCAGCGCGATGGATAAGACTTTCAGATTGCCGCGCAGATCGACGGCGCGCTGATGGAGCGCATTCTTCCCGGTTTCGGGGAAATAGTTTTGTGGCGAGGGTTTTCGGGCGCAGCTTGATAGAAAAAGGAGAAAACTAACAAAAAGGAAAAATTCCAATGAGGGGGTATGTGAAAAAATCCTGGGCATATCGTCTCACTATAAGGTTCGTCGTTATCGCTCGTAGTTTCGCCTTCAGGCGTCGAACGTTGAAATTTCAAAAACGCTTCAACTAAAAGAACAAGCTCTACTGTGACTCCAAGCCTCCAACGCCTTAAGGCGTAACTACAAACGTTAAAATATATCCCACTTGTCGCCGTAGTTTTTAATGGGATATTTCTTCCAGATCTCAACCAGCCAATCACGTCCCATTTCTTCCAGATACCAACTGAAGCTTGACCATTCCCATTCATCCATGCGTTTGGCATAGCCATGCTTCACTGGGTTGTAATGGATATAGTTGAGAGTCGCATAATAATGCGCTTCGCCGCGAATCATGCGGTCGTTGAATTTATACCAGACTTTGCGTTTTCCGGTTAGACCGTCTTCCAAGTTCCATTGGCGGGAAGAGGCGCCGTGCAAGCCGTTAAAGATGAAAGACAACTTGGGGAAGTTTGGCACAAAGGCCAGCAAATGATAGTGATTTTTCAAAAACACCCAGCCGGAAATTTCACTCTCAGCTTCGCGGAATTTTTCCAATACTGTCTTTTGAAAGTTGGAGCGTCGTTCGTCATCAGCCATAATGTGCCGGTGCTCAAAGTTGACGGCAGTGAGCAGATAATACGTTTTTTCATTAAGGGGATGGGGCGGCGAGTGCAATGGATATCCTTTGGCGGCACGCAGCCGACGAACGGCCTCACGCTGCTCTGGTGTCATGCGGCGGTATTCATAAGGCATAACAATGCTCCCTTCGTTCGTAGTGTCGCCTTTAGGCGTGGAACGTTTGGCATTGGCACAAAGCTGCGTGCGTAATTGAAGCTTTCTCTCCATTCCAACACCCGACGCCTGAAGGCGATACTACGAGCTTTCGTTTGTAGTGTCGCCTTTAGGCGTGGAACGTTGGCATTGGCACAAAGCTGCGTGCGTAATTGAAGCTTTCTCTCCATTCCAACGCCCGACGCCTGAAGGCGATACTACGAGCTTTCGTTTGTAGTGTCGCCTTTAGGCGTGGAACGTTTGGCATTGGAACAAAGCTGCATGCGTAATTGAAGCTTTCTCTCCATTCCAACGCCCGACGCCTGAAGGCGATACTACGAGCTTTCGTTTGTAGTGTCGCCTTTAGGCGTGGAACGTTTGGCATTGGCACAAAGCTGCATGCGTAATTGAAGCTTTCTCTCCATTCCAACACCCGACGCCTGAAGGCGATACTACGAGCTTTCGTTCGTAGTGTCGCCTTCAGGCGTGGAACGTTTGGCATTGGCACAAAGCTGCGTGGTTAATTGAAGCATCTCCTCATTCCAACGCACGACGCCTGCCCCGCTCAGCCTTTCCCAAGTTTCTAAAGAATGCGGGGCGGAGGAGGCGTTACTACTAGCCTCGCGCCATCTCCTTCTCGCATTGGGCAAAAACAAAATCCACCAGGCCCATTATCCTTTCCGGCTCGCTAATTGAATAGGCCAGCGGATGTTTGACAAAAACGTTCCCGGTCAACTTGCCAAATTCCCACACCATGCCCGTTGAGACAATTCCATAAATCGCCATATCATCTTTTTGATTGATCTTTTGACAAGCAATCATTTCAGCCAAACATTGCGCCCACCCCTTGACGAAATCTTCCTTCTTCGCCTCCGTCACCGCCAGCAGAGGTTTATTGATCAACTTGTCGATCACGCTTCCATCCGGGCGGAAATCAGATAATCCGGCTCGCCAAGCAGCTCACCGTCCAAAGCCAGGCTCTTGTGCGACCATAGCTTCAACCGCGGATGTCGTTTCCAGGCTTGCTGCAGAAACGGAAACACGAAGCTCTCGCTAAAGAAGGTTTCGCTTTCATCAACTGCTTTCATATCCAACAGAAAGCTCAAGTTTTCATTAAACCAACCGGGAAGCTCGACTTTTGCCTCCGGCAAAAATCTTTCCTGCCGAACGTTGAGCGGATATTTGGCAATGACTTGCTCAATGCTTTGAAAATCGCTGAATTTCATTTTGGGCCTCAATCAAGTTAGATCACTTCATCTCAACTAATAAATGGCCGGAACCGAAATCGTTCGCTTCAAAAAAATATACTCAACCGGCCGTTTAAAAGCAAGGCCAGATTTCAAACGATCCAACTTGCAAGGGCTCCAAAATTTTGTTTGTCGTGGCGCTTTGAGGCATTGTTACGAACCCCATAAACAAAAGGCTGTCCCGACCAGTCGGGACAGCCTTTCGCGTAACCTAACCGCCAACAACTGAATGCCGATTAGAAGCCGAGCCGCAACGAGAACATGTTGTTGTTGTCGAAGAAGTCGTTGACGGCGCGAAAAACGTAGTCGATGCCGATGTCGATGCCGGTGGTCTTATAGATGAAGCCGAAGCCGGCGGTGGGGCCGAAGATGTGTTCGTCGTCGGCGCCCTTGTCCATCAACTCGATGCCGCCGCGGCCGGCGACGACCAAATTGCTGAATTTGTACTCAATTTCACCGCCCACCCGGTAGCTGTCGAGGGCCAGGGTGTTGTTGGTGTACGAGCCGCTGGCGCAATAGCTGAGCGCTTCGTTCATCGGGCGCTCATACGCCACGCCGATCTCGATCGAAGTGGGCAACTCCCAACTGGCGGCCTCGACTTGAAGGAATTGCGAGGGACGGCGGGAGTTTTCCGGTTCCGCCCGTTGCAGCAGACCCGGCCCATCAAACGATACTTGCGGGCCGACGTTCTTCAGCGCCACACCCATGTTGACGCCTTTAAAGCCGGCGACGCCACGGTATTGAATGCCGAAATCCAGGGCCACGCCGTTGCCGGTGACGCGCTGCAAATTCTCGGAGATGAGCTTCAGCGTGCCGCCGGCCGTGATGGCGTCGGTGAAGGCGCGCGCGTAGCTCAAGCCGATGGTGACGTAGGTCGGCGTAAAAGTCCGGCCGGCCACGCCTTCGGGATCGTCGGTGGTGGTCAAAGCAATGTCGCCGAAATCCAGCGCCTTGACGCTCAACGCGATATTGCCAAAGCCGCCGAAGTTGAGGCCGACGGCGCCGTAATTGACGCGGATATCGGCGATATAGGACATGCTGCTCAACAGGCCTTGGGCGCTACCGGTAAAACGGCCTAATCCGGCCGGGTTCCAGTGGAGCGCGTCGATGCCGTGCGTCGTGGCCGCGGCAGCGCCGCCCATGGCCAGATCGCGGGCGCCGACCGGAATCAGAAGCTCGGTCGCCGCCGCGGTGCCAATGCGCTTGTTGTTGACATCGGCGGTTTGTGCCGCCAAGCTGCCGGCCATGCAAGCGATAACGACGCAGATAAGGGTTATATACAAAAATCTGCTTTTCATAGCGATTTCTCCATGTTCAGTTTTTGCATGCTAACATGAAATCCCGCGCCCGAACTCTCCTTAAATTATATTTTTCAAAGGAAATCTGGGCGCGGGAAAGCTGACTTACGGCGTTAGAAGGTGTCCAGCACTTCCTTTTCCTGCACGACGGCGAGCTTCAGCACCTTCTCGCCGAGGCCCGGCATCTCGATGTGCGCGATGTACATGCCGCTGGCGACCGGAAAATTGCTGTTGTTCAACAGGTTCCATTTTTCAAAGGCGCCACTGACATGATTGATCGTCCGCACTAACTGCCCGGCCAGGTTGAAGATGCGAATCGTCGCCTGGTCCGGCAGGTTGTTGAACGTGACGAAGCGGGACAGCTTGTTGGTTTCTTGCGGGTTCAGAGCAAAGTACGGGTTCGGGAACACACCGACGCGGTTGAGTTCCTTTTGCGCATCGGCCTGGCTCAGGACGCTCTGCAAACCGGAGGTGGAAAAGTCATATTTGTCTTTGCCCAACTGAATCGGATTGGCAAATCTGACTTTATAAATATCACCGCCGCTCCAAACGGAAGCGCCAGCCTGAGTGAAGAAAAGCAGCCAGCTCGCTTTGGGATCGTTATGCGCAAAGGTCGTGGTTTGCGCTTGCGCGTCGCCCGGATATGGAATATCCAACACAACAATATAGTCACGACCGGACATGCGATAGACCGGCTCTTGTCCGGCAACGGCCGGATTGCCGACTAAGTTGCCATAAGCCGCCGCACCGTCAGCGTTACGGTTGATCAAAGCATAACAGAGCTGGATATTGCGTTCGACATCCCACAACTCGAACGACGAACGGACTTGCACCTTTTGGGAAGCCGTCAAGTCGGCCAGGCCGAAAGAGGTGCGCTGCCACTGGGTTGACCATTGACCACCCGTGGTGATCGGCGCTTTATTGTCATCGGTGCCTGCTGCCGTTCTGCCCGTAAAACGGAACTCAAGATCGCTTTGCAGGACGTCGATGCTGGGAACGGGATTGCCATTGCCTTGAGTCGCCCAATAACCATTTGGAGCGCCAAACAAAGTGCCATCACCCCAGATGTCCAAATTGCCATCACTCGGATCCACATCTTTGACAAAAACTTCGCTCAGAATCGTTGTCGGGGCGTCAAAAACAAGATCGCCGACGCGGATAACCATGCCATCGGCGACGAGGTAATCATTGTCTCGAGCGTAGTTGGTTTGACCCTTGAGCAAGACTTGTGCGCCACGCGACAACGACCAGGTACGGTATTCAGAACCGGTAGCAGGAACATCCGGGAATGATACGGTGTAGTTAGCGGCGACAACCGCTTTAGGATCGACAACGGTGGCGGTGACCGTGGCGTCACCTGTGCCCGTGTGCTTTACGTCCGCAATTTCAGTTCCAAAAGAGGAACCAAAGCGTTGTCCCAGGCGCGGCGATTGCGGCACTACGGTATAGACTTGGGTCGCAGACTCCAAAGCCGCCGGAATATAGCCGTCCACAGTGGAGCGGCTGTAAGCCGTGATCGCGATATAGTATTCTTCACCGTTGTTCAGCTTGCTGATGTCTCTGACGTAGTCGCGATCGAACTTGAAATAACGGCTGATGCCGCTGTTGCTGCCGAAATGAATCGGTATCTCGAGCACTTGGCCGGAAGCCGGATCAGCTTGCGTATCCAGAACCACTGCCGGGTCGGTTTCCAGGTCAAAAGTCGCAATACGCCTACCGTCGCGCACCGAAGAAACCGCCGAAGGCAACTGATAAAGGTTGTAACCCTCGAAGACATACGCGCCTGGCTCGTTCACAATCGCTTCCGTTTCAGCAACGCGAGTAACGTTGCTGCCCCATTCGAAAACGACGTGACCATCCAATTGCGCAACCTTCACATCCGGACCGGTCGGGGCCTTGGGCACACGGAACAAGGCGTCATAGGTATTTTGCGCGAAACGGTCATTGAATTTCAAGACGGAAACGCTGGAAAGACGATCCGCTCCAATTCCTGCAACGTTAGCCACGACGACTTCCTGGGTATCTCCAGGCGCCATGGTGAACGGACCCGTAATCACCAGAATACGGCGGTCGCCGGGAACAAAAGAGTAGTTGGTGCCCAGTCCATCAAAATGGCCAGTTTTCTTAACCGGGTCGCCAGACAGGGGGTAAGGTCCAGGCGTGACACCTGGCGGATGCGCATAAGGGACGTCGGGGCCGTCCAGGGGGGCAAAGCCGCGCAACATTTTGTACCACTTGATGGTGTTGGTCGCATACCCACCGCGAGGGTCGGTATATGGGCTGCCCGCCGAGAAGTACGAAAATCCGGTCATGCTCAAGTTTTTATAACCGTCCCGGTATTTCAGGTCAAACACGGCCCGGTCACCGGGGGAGGGGACGATCGGGCCTTGCAAAAAGTCATAACCCGATGACGGCGGCGGCAAACTCACCTTTCTAAATTCGCCGTCTACGGGGTTGCCGTTGTAGATGAATCCCATGCTCAAGTCAGTGTCGCAGCCGGCCAAGTCGTCCGAAGCTTCACCAAGGTCCGGGTCGGACCATTGGCAAACGTACATGCTGTCGAGATAGAAGCTGCCGATGGTGCGCGGGGTGTTGGCATCGATTTCGACACCGCCCTTGTTGATGAATCGCCATTTGCGGAAGTACATGTTGCCGAGGGCGTCGGCCCGCTTGTAGCCCCACATGGTCATTTGAATTTCCAAGCCGGTTGGCTCGGAACCAAAACGACCGGTCGAGGTGGCGCGGTTCAGGTCATTAAAGACACACCAGAGCACCTGATCTGCCGGCGAATTGGGGTCGCCGCCGGCAACGCCGGGCTCGTCATATTTCTTCTCGATGAGATCTTTGACCGCGAACCCATCCGGCGGCGGATTATATTGGCCGTTGCCGTTGCGATCAACGTAAGGCGCACCGATATCGACCGGCCACTCCTTCCAATCCAAGGCATAGCGGGCAACGATCTGCTGCACTTGGGCATCGCTAACCGCAGTGACGGCGATTTCATTGGACTCCGCGGCATCGCGCCGCAGCTCATCCTGGCTCATTTCTTTCCAGTCGCGGCGGATACGATAGATTCTGGCCTTGAGATCAGCGGGATCGTGGGGTTTTGCCGTGGCGCCGAAGCCATCAACCCATCCGGCGCGCTGGCCGGTGGCGTAAGTCGTGCCGCCGACACGGATTTTTTGGCTGAACGGCGCGGGTATGGTTTTCGCGGCATCCACATAAGCGCGCGAGCCGAACACCATGCCGTCCTGGTAGATCACCCACTTCGTGCCGCGCGGGTAGAACAGACCGTTGTCGCCCAACGGCGAGTGGTTGGCTTGGCCGTCATTCCGGTGCCAGGTCCACAGGTTGTTGATATTGAGAATCTGATACCGATCCGGCTCATATCCGGCGGTCTTGGCAAGCGACCGCTGATCGCTCTTGCCTTTTTCGCTCGCCGGCTCTTTCGCTATGGCCATTGAGCCGACCAGCACACCGGCGGCCAAGAAAGATCGCAAAAAGATAAGCGCTTTCTTCATCGCTTTTCACTCCATGATTGGGTTAATACTTCAAGTTTGTAGTTTCGCCTTTAGGCGTCATCAGTTCCGCACAAGCACTTGGTCTCATCTCTAAGCACACCTAAAAAGCGTTACTACTTAAAGTTCAAACCTCGCGTTCGTAGTCTCAGCACCACTCTCTAGTCAAACGACTACCCCTAATGAGTTTTGACTTTCAAGTTCGGTAATGTTCTCCAGCCTCAACTCATCCCCCTCCCCTTCTCTTGGGAAGAGAAGGGGGAGAAGCAGGCTCGAAGCTCTGAAAGTCCCCTTCTCTTTTTAAGAGAAGGGGATTTAGGGGATGAGTTCTGATTTATTCATTACCGAATTTGATCGTCAAACTTCATTAAGGGTTACTACGAACTTGTTAGGGTTCGTAGTAGCGCCATTAAGAAGGCTCCTAAAGGCTACGCCCGTCGGGAGCTACTACGAACTAAGGGTGTTACTACGAACTCTTAATACTCAATCATCAAACCAACCCGAATCTGGCGCGGCGTCGCCCAGAGATCATTGCCGCCGGTAGCGTTCTGATAGCCCCAACCGTTATCGAGATTGATGGCGCGGTAGAACGCTTCGTAATTCGGGATGGCGACATACTGTCCGGCCAAGGGGTTCTTCAACCAGCCGTCATCATCATCGGTGCCGGTGGTCGGGTAGAGGTTGATGATATTTCTGGTATTGAACGCGTTCAGGACGTTGGCATAGACCTTGAGGTTGAAGCTGCTCATATAAATCAGCTTCTCAAGATTCAAGTCAACATTGAAGTTCCACGGCGTGGTCGAGCTATTGAGTGGCTCAACCGGATTGCGGGAACGGGGATCTTCCGTCGCGCGCATACCGACATTCCACGGGTTCGCCTGGCCAAGGTTGCGCGGCTCTTCGATCTTGGTGTAGTTGTGGCCGCTGTTGAAGGACAGGATCGTATTCAAGCCCAAGCCTTGCAGAATGCTGCCGCCCTCGCCTTTGGCAAAACGGTAATCCAACAAAATCGTGCCGCGATGGGCCTGATTTTGATCCAGATTATAAATAAACAGCGGATAGGAGCTCGTGGTCGCATCGCTCACCGCTACGCGTGTGGAGCGCGAATCCGAACCGGTGCCGCGGGCGTTGGAGAGCGTGTAATTAACGCGCGCGGACAAGCGCTTGGTGCGGCGCAGCTCCAGCGTCATCTCCAATCCCTTCGAGGTGCCGATGTCGTTGTTGAACCAACCCGAAACGAACGGCGTGCCTGCGGCCAATCGTCCGGTGCCATCCGCCAATAATCTGTCGAAGCGGAGCTGATCGCGCAGATTTTTGTAGAAAGCCGTCAGCGTGAATGCAAAATTATCCGTCACGGTTTGCCGAATGCCCAACTCGTATTGATCGGTGCGCTCCGGCTTGGCGGTGAAGCCGACGTATTGGTTGAAGAAGCCGTACAACGAGCGGCTTTCCGGAAGCACGTCGCGGCTCAAAGACCGGATGCCGCCGCGAAAGAGATCGTTGAGGTTCGGCATCTGGATATATTTGCCGTATTGCGCGTAGAAGACCGTGCGATCGGTCACCGGGAAAGAGAAATTCAAGCGCGGCAGGAGATAATCATACGCGTCGGTCTCCGTCACCGCCTCCTCTTTGATAAAGAGGTTCACCGCGTCATAATCTTGCGGCTGAATCTCGGGATTGACGGGCTGCAAAATCTTGGCATCGATGCGCTCATAGCGCAGACCGAAGTTGAGAATCAAATCGCGGTATTCCCACTTGGTTTGCACGTAACTCGAGCCGAACAACGGATGGCGCGGACCCAACGGCCCGCTATTGACTTTGCTCTTGCCGTCCACGTCCCAGCCCAGGTAAAAGATGTTGCCGCGACTGCCAAGCTCGACACGGCGAAGGTAATCATTCGCAAAAGTTCTAGTCGACGCGCCATCCCGGCCATACAAATAAACCAAATAAGCGCTGATATCATTGACGCTATAGGAACGCATCGTCCAATAATCCAGCCGGCCGCCCACCTTCAACTCGATATTTTTGTTGAACTGGCTGGTGAAATCCACCGAGCCGCCCAAACTGGTTTGGCTGTCCTTGTCATAAGCATTGAAGGGGGCATTTTGTGGCGTGAATTGAAACTTGAAGATGGTGCTGTAGTTGAGAGGGGCTTCGAACAAACTCAACCATTTCGAGGTATCGTAGCCCAACGCCGCCAATTCCCGGCTATCGGAGTATTTAATCCAGTCATCGCCAAAGTCCGGATCATAACCTTTTTGAGAGCGGCCCGTCCAGTTCACGTTCACCTCGTAAAAGGTCGTGGGGTTGATCAAATGCGTCATCTTCAACCCCGCCAAGCCGCGCTTGACATCACTTCTATATTTGCGGTTCTCGAACATGCTGGCCAGAGCGCCGACGAAGGTGCTATTCCCGACGGGGAAGCGCTGGGCTTGATAGCTGCCGCTCAAACGAAATTTCAGCGCATTGGAAAAGTTATAAACCAGGGTCGCTTGCCCCTGATTGTCATAGCGTTGGTTATTCGGCAGGAAATTGCGCTTAAAGAACACCGGACCGGGCAATGCCGAGCCGGCGGTTCTGCCGGTGAGGCCGTCATCGACCAAGCTATCAAAATTGAAAGGCTCGACGAAAGAGGTGGTGCGGTTGCGAATGTATTGGTGCTGGCCGGTCACAAAATATCTGAGCCTAGACCCGAGCGGGCCGCCGGCGGTGACAACCACATTGCGAAAGCCCTGGGAAGTGGTGCCCAAGAATTCTTCACCGGGCTTGGCAAAATCATCGGTGCGGTAATCCAACGTGGCTTTGAACGAGGAGGCGCCGGTTCTCATCGTGGTACGGACAACCGCGGAGTTGGCGCCGCCAAATTCGGCCGTCATACCGCCGGATTGCAACTGGATCTCTTCAATCGCCTCTTGCACAACACTGATGTTCTCCGTATTGAACAAGGGGTTGGTCGCGGTGACACCATCCACATAATAGGCGACTTCGTTCATGCGGCCGCCGCGAATGTACAAGGTGCCATCTTGCTGCACGACGCCGGCATTCAAAGCGACAATGTTTTGCAAACCGCGAATCGGCAAATTTTGAATATCTTCCGTGGTGGTCAGGCGCACGGTATTCGTGGTGTTACGCTGAATCAGCGGACGCTCCGCCACGATTTCCAGCGAGCCGACTTCGATCGCCGACGACGCCAGCTTGAAATCCTGCGTCGTGGTCAAGCCGGCGCTGACACGGACGTTCGAAAGTGCCACCGGCTGGTAGCCGATGTAGGACACTTTCACCGTGTACACGCCCGTCGGCACGCCGAGAACGACGTAGTCGCCGTTCAGGTCGGCCGCCGCGCCGAGGGACGTCCCATCAATCGTGATGTTGGCGCCGATCAAGGGATCGCCGGATTCCTTGTCCGTCACCTTGCCACGCAACTTGCCATCTTGCGCGAGGACCAAGGCCGGCAGCAGGAACAAGACGCACACAGCTAACAACGCTTTGCGCAACATGCTTCGCCTCCTTAAATGTAATTGTTTGAGTGAATGAGAGATTTGTCAAAGCAGCCGCAATTTTTCATGAATAGCGCCGGCGCGGTCAAAGGCAAAAAGCGCCATCGAAGACCTTGAAGCTTGCATATACTCATTACGGGATAGAACTACAGTCATTGCGAGGCGTCTTTTGCCGAAGCAATCTCTTGATTTTCAAAGGATTGCTTCGCTGCGAAACGCTCGCAATGACGTTACAAAATAACCTATAACGAGTATAACTGCCCTCCGGACCCGAGGCTTTGCTTGATACGCACACCACGGCCTTTACTCTCTTGCCAAGGCCTGGCGACATCACCAGACCACGACAGAGGCATTTATGCACCAGCACGATCTGCCAAAAATTTGCGGACGACTCGATTTAATAGTGACCTAAAAAACTTGTTTGAGCAGTTGGATTGGAGCAGGAGAGCCGATAAAACCATGACTCTGCCCGCTACCACAACTTCCTTCGCGTACTTTAGAGATTTCGTCATTTAAGCTAGACGCAATTACATCTCTGTTACAACCAACAACTTCTTAATCATGCACAAACAAATGAGGAAGGAAAAACACATCGAAAAAGATTGGGTATAGCGCGACCTTATGACCTAGTGAAACTGCCGGAAACACTGCATGGAATATGCCATTCTATATATTGTAATTAAGTAAGTATAAAATACCATATATAGTATTTATAAGAAATTTTCTATGCAACTGGCTGCATCTGTGCAGACAAATGTTGCATAGAAGTAAAAAGCTTTTAAATCGTCTTGCCATACTCGTTTTGGGTTATTTTGTAACGTCATTGCGAGCGTTTCTCAGCGAAGCAATCCTTTGAAAATCAAGAGATTGCTTCGGCAAAAGGCGCCTCGCAATGACTGTAGTTCTATCCCGTAACGAGTATATCCTGCGTATGGCAGTGAAATTCGATTTATCTCGGCGTTTTCTTTGCATCTCAGCGTGTGCTCTTCTTTTTTGATTTTGCCGTTTCCAAAAAGTTTGTAGCATTGGGCCCTGGGCCTGCGGGTTACGGCCAGCCGGCGAAACTTTGTCCGGGAGGGATAATTTTAGATTTTTGCCTTGATATTATAGAGGCGTGTTGTTACTTTATAGGTAGCCAAAGTATTATACTCAGGATACCTATTTATTGTGAATACGCCCTTTATTAATCGCACCGAAGAGCTGAATTTCCTGCACAAGAAATTTCGCTCTAAACAGCCGGAACTGTTGATCTTTCGCGGCCGGCGCCGCGTCGGGAAAACCTCCCTTTTAAAAGAGTTCTCGCGTCAAATCAAAGGCTTGTATCTTTTGGCCACCGTCACTTCCGTTCAGGATCAGCTTCAGAGTTTCTCGCACACGATCAGTCGCTATTTTGGTGATTCGCTGCTGGCGATGCGCCCTTTCGCCACGTGGGACGAGTTGTTCTTATACCTCCATCAGCGCATTCAAAAACGTACCGTGGTGATCGTGGATGAATATCCTTATCTTTTGGAAGCGCAGCCGGGCTTGAGCACCATTCTGCAAAAGTATTGGGATGAATATTATCACGCCAATGACAATATTTTCCTGGTGTTGAATGGCTCGGCGCTTTCCATGATGGAAAAAGAAACTTTGGAGAGCAAGGCGCCGCTTTATGGCAGGCGCACGGGACAGTGGTTCGTCCAACCCTTCGATCCGATTGCGAACAACGAGTTTTTTGGCAATACGTCGTTGGTCCGTTGCATCGAGTGGTACGCCATTTCCGGCGGCATACCTTTTTATTCGCAAATCCTTTCCCGCCACGCCACGCCGCTCGAGGCGATTTTTAACGAAGTGCTCGCTTATGGCGAGGCGCTTTTTGACGAAGTGGAATTCGTGTTGCGCGGCGAGTTTCGCCATCCGCGCAGTTACTTTCCCATTCTCAAAGCCATTGCCACCGGCAGCCAAAAATTCGGTGAAATCTCGTCAAAGACCGGATACGATCGCGCCAACCTGACGAAATATTTGGCGGTTCTGGAGCGCTTGAAATTGATTCATCGGGAAACGCCGGTTACGGAAAAACATCCGGAAAAATCCAAGAAGGGCCTTTATTTCCTGAGCGACTATTTCATGAATTTATGGTTTCACTACGTTTTCCCCCATTGGGCAGAATTAGAGACGGGCGGGCGGGAGCAAATCATGGAAAAAATAATTCGCCCGGACTTTGACAGGTTTGTTTCACGCGTTTGCGAAAGGATTATCCGCCAACTTTTGCTAAAAAACTTTTTGGCGTTGAACCTGCAATTCGACCGCCTTGGGCGTCATTGGGATAGCCAGGCCGAAATCGATGTTTTTGGCTACACCACGGAGGGCAATACGGTGATCGGCGAAATTAAATGGACGGCTTCGCCCGTGAGCGAAGAAGTGTTGCACGCTTTAGACAAAAAAATATCCCGCGTGAGCGCGTTGACCCAAGGCGAGGTGCAAAAAATGATCATTTCCAAATCCGGTTTTGCCAAAGGCCTGGCGAAAAAACATGCCGAGGTTATCCTGATCGATTTGGGAAAACTCAAAGTCTAGATCTTTCTCAAAAGCATTTTGCTTTTCTCGGCGACACTCGGCTGCGCCCGTAGGGTGACCTCGGCGAAGTTCGGCGGAGAAGCCGTTCCCACCGAGCTGCACCGAAAGCACCGAGTTTCGCCGAATCTTTTTTTTGGAAAGATTTGACTAGAATTATAGGTAGGCAAAGTATTACAATCAGGATACCCTTAAAATGAGAGAAACGTCCAGAAAGCGTGCTGACGTCCTTCTGCTCGATTGGGGTTCAAAGTTTAGACTTGCTTCACCTTAGCGAACATTGCGCGTCATTACGCGGCAAGAGGAAACATCTCCAGCACCGGTGAGCTGGTAAGATGACCGTAGCCGGTTTTGGGGTCTAATTTCACAAAGGCTGATACGGCGGGAGAATTGAGAATTGGCAACAACTTTGTTCTGTCAGCCGTTTTTAGCTTTTTCCATCCATAAAAGTTGAACTTTGGCAATTGCGCAAGACGCCGATAGTTTACCACTGTCAGTTGGATTGGTTTCAAAGAATCAGCGGTAACATACAGCATGAATCCATCGCTCAACTCATAGGCAGCCTTTTTTTCGGCGCGATGCAAACGTTCGTCAAAAATGACGTCCAAGACATCACCTTCCGGGTCGTATAAAAGGCGCATCGTAGTGCTCCACAAATTAAGGTTGGGGATACGCGGTTACAATATGTTGCCACCGCTCATCAGTCAAGTAAATGGCATTTCCATATCTGTCTGTAACTTCCTCGCGCATACCGGATTTCCTTCGTCAGATTGACTTCAGACTAATTTAAGCAAATTTTGCAAAATTCGCAAGCACAAGCTTCACCGCTTTTCCTCAACCAAGACAAAAGATTTGGCGGCGCCCGCCACCATACTGGAATCCTGCAAAGCGCTCACGGTGACTTCCAAATTATAAACGCCCGGCCGGAGCCTGCCGAAATCGAGCGTCAACGATTCGCGGCTGGTGGGTAGGGTGACGGTGCGCAGCTCGGAAAGGGTGATTGAGACGTCGTCGCTTTTGCGAAACGGCTTGGTGATCGCGCGGAGAATGTTTTTACCGGTGGGAACTTCCGTGACGTTGTAATCAATGCGATATTCGTTGTTCAAGCCGATTTTTAATAAATTATAAATCTCGAAATAGATCGTCAGCGGAGTGGACTTCAACACGGTGGCAATGGGATAGGGGATGAGTTTCACGTCAGCCGCCCCGGTTCGAGGTTCGGCAGCGGAAATCGGCATATAAAACTGCACGTCGCTCAGCATCAGATGGTCGCCGCTGAAATCGCGCACGACGAGCGGCAATTTGCCCATACTGCGCCGAGGGCCGTTGGCGTCAGCAGCCCGCAAGAACATCAGATATTGGTCCGGGCGGCAATCGAATTCCATGACACCGACCGATCCCAGCACGGAGGCGGTTCCCGCCGCCGTCATTGGAACTGTCTTTTTCTTCTCAGCGCTATAAACCGGCTCGCCGTTGAGATCGCTCAAGATGTAGCTGTAGATCACGGCAGCGGGATGATAACCGCCGGAGTCAACCGTTGCGCTCGCCGCGTCGGGACCCACGCCGATGCTGATGGCGATACGGGTCTGGTTTTGCTCGCCGCGAAATTGCGCCAGGTCGGCGAAAAACGGCAGCTCCGGCTCAGCAACTTGGCGAATAAAAGCCTCGGCGGGAGATTTTCTGATGCTCTCTTTGATCGTGCGAATGCTGCGATCCAATGCCAACTGCAAGGTGTTATCCAGCCGGCTCAAATGTGACTCACCCGGCCAATCACGTATTTGATTGCCAACCTCTTCGAGATCGCGCGCCAGATTGAAGTAAACGGGAGACAGGTTCTGCCGTTGCAAATAAAGTGCTGCCGTTTGCAAGGTGCGGTCGCGCATTCTGCCGCCGGTAACCGCCTGGCGCAGATCCGTGACCAGGCGAAAACGCCCGCCCTCGCGCACAAAATTGAACACCAAATCCGGGGCGATGTGCTCGTAATTCCACGATTCATTTTCGAGAACAGAAACCCTGCCGGGGGCGAGCAACGAAGTAAGGGTTTTTCCGGTATTGAGAACCCATCCGAGATCGACTCCTTGCTCGAAGCTGCCGGAATCAGCCGGGCTGCGTTGATTGGCAGTTTGAATGTCGGGCAGGAAGATCATCAGTTCGGTATTGACGTGCATGGCAGAGCCCGGATCGACGTAGCGAATTTTCGGGCGGCCGTACCTGAGATAAATTTGGCCGCGGTCGTCGAAATAAGGCGGCTTCGCCATGCCGAAATTTTCACGGGCGTGGTCACGCCGGCGCAAATGCTCTTCGAGCCGCGCGTTGCCGGGCGTGAAGGGATCGGGGTCACGCAGCCGCCAATAGCGCGTGATGTAGGTGCGGCGTTCCGGCAACGGCAACGCGGCGTAATATTGTTTTTCCCGTCGATCCAGCAAGAGCAAAAATTCTTTTTCAAATTCGTCGATCAAAGTTTCCGCCGCGACGCTTTGCAGCCGCAGCAAATACGCCTCGGCGAAAAGCGGAAATTGGCCGTCCTGGGAATAAACGGGAGAGCTGGGTGGAAAGAGGAAGGGAAGAATAAGCGCCAAAAACAACAATATCCGCGACGCGATACTCAAGCAGAATACTTCCTGCAAGCGCAATCTGATTGGATACATGTCGGGCAGAGGATTAAGCGATTAGCTTTTCAAACTCAGAATAAAATTCTGAAAGTTTTTGGCAGAAAAATTTCACGGCAGAATGATTCGAAATCATTCTGCCGTGAAATCATTCTTTAGACGCCCGCTAAGAAGCTTGGCGTGCCGGCAAGGAAAAAATTTTCCCGACCGCGATGCTAAATCCGGGCAAAATCTCCGGGCAAGTCAACGTGTCCGATTCCCACCGCCACGCTGTGGGGGTCATAATTGTAACTCTTTTTTCGGTAGGAAAAACGACCCACACCACCCGGCTGCCCTTTTCCAAATACAATCTTGCCTTGGCAAATACCGCTGAGGCCATGTCGTCATCGGAGACAATTTCGATTGCCAAATCCGGGCCACGGGTTGCATACCTTTCCTCTTCGTACAGATTTTCATTCAAGAAGACGGCAATATCCGGCACACGAAAATTATATTTGTTCTCAGGCCAGAGGTGTAGACTAAATTCAGGCAATGCTTGGCCGATGGGGTTTTGCTTAAAATAAAGATATAGCTCCCCATGCAAAACGTCTTGACTGTTGGAATGTTTGCGGTCTGCCATTTTAAAAACCATCCTTCCATCGATAAGCTCAAAAGGCTCCCCATTCGCCAACGCTTCCGCCTCTTCGATGGTAAGGTTGGTTCGTTCCTCCGGGCGCAAGTCCCGTTCCGGGAGCAAGCCTGTGGGATAATTTTTCTTTGCCGGCGGCGAATAATCGGCAACGAGCACTTCCGGTTCCATTACGGTAGCCATGCTATTTTGTCTCTACTGATCTATAGCGTTTTTTCAAATGCGTGTGTGCAGGGATCGTAGTCTTGCCCCCTTGTGGGGCACTGTTACAACCGCGAATCCATTGGCTTCGACAGCCGCCCACAAGGGGCGGGGACTACAAACCTGTTCATCCAAATGAAAATCGCTGTAAGAGGTTCAAAAGTTATGCCTATTAGGAAAAAATCAGAAGTTGAAGTTTTAAGCACTAAATAAAATTATCAAATCCGGCCTAAAAACGCAAGAGAAAGTTTTACCATAGAGGGTATGGACGAACGCGGAAGACGCCACCGCCGCGTGGACAAGCCACAGCCCCGCGAATGCAATCAATGCGGACGCGCTGCAACAGGCGCAGCCAAATAAAGAAAAACAAAAGCGCCTCCCGCCACGGCGGGGCAGCAGAAAAAGCTCTCGGCGACACTCGGTGTTCTCGGCGTCAATCGGCGGAAAACAGCTTTTCCACCGACACTCGCCGAAGTCACCGAGTGTCGCCGAAAAAATCAAAACACCTTTTATCAAATACGCAATAGAGATGCCCGCGGCCATCTGCGGGCATCTCTCTGCGGTCACGCGGTTAATATGATGGAAAGCTCAAAAAAACTGACCGGTCAGCACGGTGTTACTGCATTAGTTCTTTCTGAAAGCAAGCGAAACTGGCCGGTCAATGAATTGCTCAGAAGTCGTGATTGAATTACTGCCTGAGGAACGGCGAGACTTGCTGAATGTTCTCCGCGATCAGTCGATTCATATCGTGCGCAATGGTCACGACGCCGGCGGTGGCATCGACCGTGAATTTATCCAACTCGGTGCCGCCGGTAGGAATATAATTCGGCACGATGACGCCTTTGCCAACTGCGGCTGCCGCGACGTTCGGATTGGTTTGAATCTGCCGATCCGTAACCGGCAAGCGAATACCGAGGTCGCTCATTCTACGCGCCTCCAGAAAGAAAATCTCCTGGCGCAGCAGGTACAGGAGGCGATAATGTTCCGTGGCATTGGCAGCCGCCAAGGCATTGATCGCAGCGACCGTTAAGCTGGTGCCGGAGATGGCATACAACTTGACCTGGGTTCCCGCCGTGCCACCACCGCGCTTTTGAATCAGCCCGGGAATGGCAGGAGCGGTCGGGCTGGCCTTCACCGTCCAGTTGGGATCATTCGGCCGATTGAGACGGTTATCACGGTCGTTGAAATTCGTCACCGGCCGGCTTAGCACCAGGGTCACGGCATTGGCCATGGCCGTGCGTGCGCCGGCCAGATCGCCGTTCACCAAAGCCACTTCGGCGATAATCAAGTGGGCCTCTTCAGCCTTCAAGCAAGGAATGGGTGTGCTCGTGATGGTGTATTTCGGATCCAGAAAATCCAGGCGCGGTAGCGGCTGCAGATCAGCCACCGAGACAACGCGGCCGACCGGCGTGTTGGTCAGTTGCGCGGCATCATATTGCGCGTTGAAGACGTAGTTGGCGGCACTCGGTAGCGCCAAAGCCGCTTGCGCTTCCGCGGCCGCGTTGGCTTTGTCGCCGGCCAAGCGATACGCCCGCGCCAGCGCCAGCTTGCAATTGATCCTCATATTGGCGTTGGCAGTGAGACCAAACGCGGTCTTGAACTCGTCAACGGCAAGGGTAGCCGCCTGCCGGCTGGTGACCGTGGGCCCCAGTTCCTTAATGGGGAATGCCGAAAAATTCTCGGCTAACAAGACCAAAGCCATACCGTTGTAAAAATGGGCCTCGGCGATTTGGTCATTGGTTGCCTGCTTATCGCTCGGGATGATCGTGCTGAGGCCGAAATCGGCAAGGGCAATGAGCTCCAGTTGCGCATGATAGACACCGGGAAGCGTCAGATCCAAAGGCGTGACTGAGGACGGCCGGTCGAGATTGTTGGAGATAAAGGATGCCGTGTTGAAGTAATTGTCGGACACGACGTCAATAATGTGCGCCGACCGGATGGCGTCCGAAAATTCCCGGCGCAACCCGGTGATCAACGCCGCCGTGCCGCCGTTGGCGTTCTCACGCAGCGCGTCGTCGGTGATTTCCGGATTGGTCACGTTTGTGGGGTCAACCAGCTCACAGGCATTGAATGCGAACATTATGACCGCCACGATGGCGAAGAAGGGCAAAATTCTGGTTATGTATTTCGATTTCATAGGGCTTTCTCCTTGAAAAGTTTGTAACAACTCCTTTCGGGCGTGCGTGTCAAGCTAAGAGATGATAGTCGCTTTAAGCGAATTTTCAAACTCCGTTAGGAGTGCTATGTTTATAGTCAAGCCCCAATTAAAACCTCAAAACTCCGTAGGAGTGACATGTTTTTTGTTTTATGAATGATGGCTTTAATTTGTCATCTCGCCACATTTCACTCCTACGGAGTTCAAATGCTAGAGGTAAATCCATAACTATAAACATCTCACCCCTAACGGGGTTCTTAGCTTGACACTCATGCCCTTTAGGGGCAGGATGTTCAGGGCTTCAAAGTGCCTAAAGGCTACGCTCATATAAGTCACGACAACGAGCTAAATTACAACGTCACATCGAGACCGAGGCGGAATTGCCTTGGCGGCGAGGGATTGGCGCCAATAATGCCGCCTATCTCCAGACCGCCGCCGCCGCCGTCGTTGGCACGGATAAAGTTCAACTCCGGGTCGGCAAAGTAGGTCTTGGTTCCCAAAATGAAAGCATTTCTCAAGCTGGCCGTGAGCGCCAATCCACGAACGCCGAGAGCGGGCAGTTGATAGCGCAGGGAAATTTCACGAATCTTGAACCAATCGCCCGGTTCGACCAATACGCTCGAAGCGGTGTTGCGATCGTACCGTGTTGCCGTGGTAGAAACCGGGATCCTGGCATAAGCATCGGGATAAACCACGTCCCCGGCTTGACTGTTGACGATCATTCTCGAGAGGCCCTGGTTCAAGACCACGTGCCCATAAGCAAACTCGGCCAGGCCGGTAATGGTCAGCTTTTTGAAAAGCGTCATGTCAAGGCCGATCGAACCCGTGCGCTTGGGTATGGCTGTGTCGGTGAACACGACATCGACATTACCCGTGTACGTCCCGTCGGCTTCGAGTCGCGGCTGGTTGACGCGGAACGCGCCCACCGGCCTGCCTTGTTCCACTCTTTGCGGCGCAAATGCGAAACCGGCAACCGTGAAAGACGGAGAGCCGCCGAGATCGGTCACCTCGTTTTTCAGCGTCGCAAAAGACACCCGTGTGTTCAGCTCGAAATTATTCCATGTCAAAACATTTGCCCGCACCGTGGCTTCGATGCCCTTGTTCTCGATTTCCCCCACGTTCCGTTGTTGAGCGCCAAAACCCGAAGCCGGGTCGGTCAAAACGTTAAACAGGCCGTTTTTAGTGGTTTGCAAAAAGTAAGTAAATTCGAGCGAAACGCGATCGTCAAAGAGTCCCGCATCGAAGCCAAAGTCGAGCGAGGTGGTCTTCTCCGGCTTCAGCGTTTGGTCGCCGGGATTATTGAAGGAAAGGGCCGCTTCATTCAGAAAGACGTTGGAACTGTAGGAACGGTCGCGGACGAACGGCGCCGGGAAGTTGCCGGTTTGGCCCCACGCGCTGCGCAGTTTCATACTGCTGAGATAGCGCTTGAGAAAGCCTGGATAAAAGCTTTCCTCCGAAATGTTGTAGGCAAAGCCGGCTTTGGGATAGGTTTGAATGCCGATCTCTTCGCCGAAGGCTGAATTGCCGTCAAAACGAATCCCGAGGTCGATGAAGAAACGGTCAAAAAGACCAACCTGGTCGGTAATGAAAACGCCGCCGCTGAAGAGCTGGCGGTTGCTCTCGGCGGCTGTGATAACAGAGGCATTGTCAAAATCGGTTGTGCCCGGAATTCTGAAGGTTGAGCCGGACGCCCGAATCTCGCGGTCTTCCACCCGAAAGCCCTGCGCCCCAACGGAAACGGTCTGTGCAAAAGGTCCAAGCTTGGGCACCGTGTAAGATCCGGTGTAAGCCATGGTAACGGTTAGGAATTCTCGATGTGAAGTATTCAAGAAGCTGCCTACAGCTCCGACAAGGGGTGCGGATTCAATGGGAGCAAATTGCCGGGCTTCGCTCTTGCGGTAGTCCACGCCAAGGGTGAACTTGTTTTTCAACCGCGAAAAGGGCGAATAATTGACATTGACCGAGCTGATGAAGCGATTGGAAGCTTCGCGCAGGTCGGGAAGCAAATTTAAAGCCAGCAAGCTGTCCCGGTTCCCTCCGCTGCGTGCGAGGATTCTGAAATCCCCTTCGATCTCTAAATTGCTCAGCGGCGCGATGCCGGAATTATCATTAAAAATCCTGCCGAACTGGCTGCGCGTGTAGCTGGCAGAAATCTCGGCGTCAGCGTTCTGGGAAAGGATCGCTCGCATGCCGGTGGCGAGGTTCCATTGCTTATCCGACAGCTTATCCTGCGTCACGATGCCATCGGTGTTGAACATTTTTCCGGAAACGTTGTAGCTAAAAGCCTCCGAGCCTCCGGTGACCCCGGCGCCGTAGCCTTGATACACGCTCGAGCGATAAAACTTGTCCTTGGTATATTGCTCGAACGTGAACTTGTGCTCCGGCATATCGGAGCCGGTGGTCGCGCTGAATCGCCAGCGGGCTTCACCAGGCACTCCCTTTTTGGTGAAAATCTGGATGACCCCATTGGCCGCTTCCGAGCCATAGAGCGTTGACGCGGCGCCACCTTTGATGACTTCGATGCGATCGATCTCACCGGTCACCAGATCTGCCAACGAAGAGCTGACCTGCCCTCCGGTTCCAAAGTCGAGGCGAGGGTTGTCATTGTTGTCAACCCTAGTGCCATCCACATAAATCACCGGCGTGGAGTTCAAGCTCACGCTCTTGATGCCCCGGGTCTGAATACGTGCGCCGGTGCCGGGAAAGCCGGTAGGGACAGCCGCGACGAGGCCGGGAATGCGCCCTTGCAGAAGTTGGTCGATGGATTTCACTGGCGCAAGCTCGATCTCTCTGGCGGAAAGCGTTTCGACGGAGGTGGGCAGCCGGCGCTTTTCCGTGGCCACGCCCTGCCCGGTGACAATCACCTCATCCATTTCCAGAGCGGTGGCGGTGAGCAGAAAATCCACTGTTGCCGTCCCGCCGGCCGTAACCGTAACCTCTTGGGAACCCTGCCGGTATCCGACATAACGCACGGTGAGGTTATACTTGCCCGGCGGCACTCTTTTGATGCTGAATTTGCCATCCAGATCGGCGGCAGCGCCACGATTGGTAAAAGCGAGCAGCACATTGGCGCCAATGAGGGGCTGCCGTTTACCCGCATCGCGAACCGTTCCGTTAATTTCGCCGGTCGGTTCTTGCGCTGGCAACGAGGAAAAACCGAGGCACGCCAAGACGAGAAGCCAGGAACTGGCTCGCCCGAGCACACGGCCCAAATAATCCATAAACCGCCTCCTTAAAAATAAAGGTTATGAAGGTTAATTTGGAAAACGAGATTGAACCGAAATTCTATCCAGCCCCAGAGTTGTCCTCGCCTGCTGGCGAAGATTCTGGGAGCTATCGTGAGGGACTCAAAGTTATGGGGTGCAACGACTGCGCGACTCTAACTTGGCTCTACAACCTCAAAAAAGGCGAGATGCTATATTCAAAAAAAGCACGAATTTTCGGAGATTTTGTAGCAAAACTTAAATTACAAATAATATGCCGCTTTTTTAAAGATACAAACCTTTACTTAATAACCCATTGTCTTGTCGGGTTTTGATCAAAACCAAATTGACTGATTTAAGTGATTTGTTGTGCAAAAAATTGCACTTTTGTAACGAACTTTTGCACGATGGTCGATTAAGGCTTGGGTTTATATGTGACCTTTGTAATAAGCAAAAAGCTACTTTCGCGTGCAAGTTAAGCAGTGGCGCGATAAAAAACAATAACCCATTTATGTGTAATTCGTAAAAAGTCGAGGGCGTCAACCAGTGAACGGCTGTCCTCTGGCGTGAACGTGTGTCCTCTAGTAAATTAAGTTTTTAATTCTCACAGTTAAAAATATTTGATTTTAAATAAAAT
>Ga0247727_10002551_pt1 | contig 41465 bp, 39 predicted proteins | sample WisWelCaveWW1625_FD_202498 | JGI IMG/M metagenome (GOLD analysis project Ga0247727, IMG submission 202498) | Biofilm microbial communities from Wishing Well Cave, Virginia, United States - WW16-25 | ecosystem: Environmental > Aquatic > Deep subsurface > Groundwater > Cave microbial mat | place...
TGCGGATAGGGTCCCGGCGGCGTGCTGATGAGGCCGATGGTGGTCTCGCTATCGAGGAACACTTCTTTCACAAAGTTTTTCCACGAAAGGTCGTCGATGGTGCCTCGATCGCCGGCAAGTTTCGGATTGAGTCCTGATTCCCGTATCCATCGTCTGAGCGACAGCAGCGCCTGCTTGGAGACGGCACCCTTTCGATTGTTTTCGGCATCGGTTGGATCAAAGTGCGAGCCGACGTAATGCGTCTGCACATCGAAAATAAAATAGGGCGCCCCCTGCTGCTCAGCAAAGGCTGCCGTTTCAAATAGTTCGATCTCCCCAATGTCGAAGAACTTCCCAAAGACCGAGTTCATGGCCAGCAACGCGGCTGCCATCCCGCCGGTCGTCTTGAGAAAGTCTCGACGCGTGAAACCTCGTCGAACTGCTGTCCGTTCCACGAGCGCAGTGGCGAGCTGTTCAATACGAGCCTGAGCTGCGGTCTGACTAAAGGGATCGAATTCTTCATTAGACACGATCTGCGTCGGAATGGCGGATCGAAATGTGGTCCCTTTCCTGGCCGAGGGAAGGTGTGGAAATGGTGATGGTGAGGACGCCATAGTGCCTATTCGTATGAATGGTGTGCGGTGATTCTGTGGAATACCGTGAACGCTGTCAAGCAACCGGTGCGATGAGCCTAGCGGCCCGGGTGGATGGGCCACCGTTGAAGCGGTCAGTCGTGCGGGCGCGGCTGATTACTTGGATCTGGACGGGGACACGGAGCGGCTGCTCTCGAGCACGACCGATTGAGTCGTGGGAATTGTTGCGACTACATCGCGCAGGGGATCACCTTCTTGATCTTTACCGTCTTGCCCGACACTATACATTACACCCCTCTGCTGATCGACCAGCATAGGAAGACCGGTAAAGGGATCGTAGTGGGCCTGTCCTGCCTTTGCGAGGCGCGTGAGCACATTTCCCTCTTGTGCCCCTCGTCTGATAGAGACTTGTAGGCTCGCCAGACGAAGCCGTGCATCGGTCTCGACCATACGCCCAACATAGGAATCCCATGAGGGGAGGGGCTCGATTCCGATGATGTGCTCGATCGGATTCGCCACGTAGTCCATCGCGCTGACAGCGGGAGTCCGAATGAAGCTGGACGGTTTCGGCAAGTTGGTATAGCGCCCTTCCGCCACAGCTTTGCTCGCCGCCTCGTAATAGTCCGCATAGGCATTGGATCGCCGCTGCACGGGAAGGGGCATCGCCGCCGCCAGGGCAACGTAAAGAGGGCGCTCGTTGGTCTTGTCGTGCTTCAGGCTCGTCGTCACGGCCTTGGTTGCCCACACGAGATGGCTCTGCATCGGCCATCGGAGGGACAGCTCAACCTGATCGAAGGGACGAACGATCCTGCCGAGTCGGCCGACCGCTGTCTCATCAAGGTCCTGACGGATTAAGAGCCCGGATGCGATTGCGACATTGTCCTGGACTGCCGTCGCTGCCAGCATTTTCACCATCAACGTCTTCGACTGTCCCAGCGCAGAGCGCCAGGATCGCATATCGGTCTCAAGTCGTCCGAGACCGGTACTGAGATCCTGCGCAAACCCTTCTGCCAGATACAGCCGATGGGCCAGCAGAATATGGGCACAGTTCGGGCTCAGGATTTGTCCGTATCCCACATCTTCAAACGGCATCGAAAGCCATTGTTGGTAGCGCTTGAGGGAAACCGATTCTTGAGCTGCCCATGATCGCACAGCTGCAGCCTGCGGCTTCAGCTGTGCCACCGGGTCGGCACTGGTGAACCATCCACGGACCACGTTGGCAGAATCCCCTGTCGTCGTCCCTTTCCCCTCATCACCGACCATGCAGGCGCTCGCAGCTTGAAGATCACTCCCTTCCACCTTGCGCTCGTAACCCGCTTGGAGCGGGTCCTGTTCCTCAGAAGCGTCGAAGCCGAGCAGCAAGAAATACCCGTTTTTTCTTGAATCAGTGAGTGCTAGTGGAGGACTCATTGTCAGGTTGTGATAGACCGGCGACGGGGGAGCTTCCATCACCATCCAGGCCAATCCAACCGCCCCGATACCGACCGCCACCAGCGCAACGCACGAGAACGCCAACCCCAAACACAACAAGACAATTGATCGCGTCGTCGAAAAACAGGACCCGATAAACGACGAGATGCCGATGCGAACCCGCGCCACTCGCGCGGCAAACCGAGGGCGCGGTCTTGGCGACGCCAAACGATCCTGCGTGCGAACCTGGCTTTTCTCTCCCGTTGAGTCAAAAAGAACATCAACAGCCGACGCAGCGACCGAGAGCGCAGGCTCTGGCTTCGAGTGAGTGGATTCGATGCCGGAGTCCTCCCACGTTGCCGAAGACGAAGGACTGGGATTCACAAACGTGATCGATTCACTCGCCCGAACCCATTCCGGTCTTGTATCTTCCTGAAGAACAACCTGTTCCACGACAGGGGCCACTGCTTCAACCACAGGGGCTACCGCCTCCGAGGGAGCCGATTCCCATCCACCACTACGAGACAGCTCGGCGACCGCTTCAGAAGATTCTTCAACCAACGGTAACGGAGCAGGCGGAACGATTGGAGCCTCCCCCTTCTCCTTGTCCCAATTTCGTTTCTTTTCAGACGGACGATGTGGCTGAATCTCAACTTCGCCAGTGCTCCAACGCGACGATGTATTCATCGAGGCGGGAGATGCCGATGGCGCATCACTTGGCGCTGCAAAGAGCGGAGGAGCCTCGGCGGCCTGGAACAGTGTGATGGGTATTTCATGGTGCTCTGTGGAAACCGGTTCAGGCATGGGTGGTGCTTCCGGGATTACCGCTGAAAGTGAAGGCTCCGGAGCGGAGATTTCCGAAACTAGCGCCACGGGCTGCGGCTCCATAAGAGACGGGAACGAAACTGATTCAGATTCACTAACGGGTTCGACCGGCTCTGACAGAGGCGGCACCGGAAGGTCCCCCTTGAAGGAGCTTGGGGCGTCGCTCGAAAAAGTTGGTGGCTCCTCTGGCCGCAAGGGCTCTTCCGAAAGAAGAGCCGTAGTTGGCTGTGGAAGATCAGACTCTCCGCTCGCATCTGTTTCTGCAATCGATCCACTCACTTCACTCAAGATCGGAGGATGAGCCGATGGCAACGGCTCGGGATCGCTGAATGAGACGGGCGGTTCTGGAGTTGATGTAATGGATGGGGCAGAGAGCTCTGGTTCTCGCACGGATTCTGGTTGAACTGATTCTAATTCCCTCGCATCCTGTGAAATCGCATCCGGCTTGGAAATTGCGGCAGGCGAACTCGACGATAAAGTTCCTGCGGCAAAAAACTTCCATGCGCCGTCGAAGACGGTGTTCCATGAAAATGGGACCGTGGGCGAGGAGTCAGCGGCGGACGGGATCGGGACTTCGGGCTCTGGAAGTACCGCGGGAATCGTTGACGGCTCCGCCGCAAAGATCGACTCACTAGGTTCCGTCAGATCTGGCACAGGAACTGGACTCGACAACTGATCTGATACAAGTTCAGGCTGAGTGGGATCGGACGGGGCAAGAACGGATTCACCGCCCAATAGGGATGCTCCCTCCGATTGAGCTAACGGAGCCATCGATGGGGCCGCTTCCTCAATCCTGATAGTGGAGTTCTCTATCTGCTCCCAGGGCATAGGAGAAGATAATCCCGGTGATCCGACGGAAGAGGTGATGACTCTCCCGACATCCGCTATGCTCTCCTCTGAGGAGCTAGTGGTACGTCCCTCATCCACAATGGGCGAGCGTTCGACAATCGGATCCCCCATCTCATCATCCCGATCTCCACTCGACGTAAGCGGCGGCTCGGCCAAGATCGATGGCAACATATCCTGATCGAGGCGATTGGCTTCCTGGCTTGGCCCAGTAGATTCGGACGTCGGAATCTCCAACTCCTGTGGACCCAAACTGACCGGTGCCGGGTCTATCAAAACGTCTGGAACATCGAGCGATTCGATGACGGGATTCGACGAAGTGGGTGGCGGAGTTTTGTAACTTGGGAGAGCCCCGTCAAACTGTTCCCAAGGCATCACATCAGAAGCCTTAGACTCTCCAGTGGTGGCGAGGATTTCGTCCTGGAGCTGCGAGGCATCGACTTCCAATGATGTCACTGTGGCAGGAGCCTGCGGATGAGGCACAAGAAGCTCACCTGTTTGTATGTCGAAGAGAGAGGCAAACTGACAGGCCACAGCGCTGGCCGGCGCAAGTTCTCTCACTTCGGCATAGAGCTGAGAAGGCTTCCTGGAATTTTCAGAGTCTGGACTCTCGATGAGAATGTCAATTGCCTTGCCCAATTCGGCTACTGCGGCCTCGCCATCCCCCTTTGCCTCGTACACATGAGCCAAGAGTTCGAGGAACGGGACGCAACGAGGTCCGGCAGCCAAGTATTCGCGCAACAAGGATTCGGCCAGCCAGAAATCTTGTCGCTCGATCGCGTCATTGGCGAGGGACTCAAACGCTTGCCGAGCCGTGACAAGACTGCCTAGTCGTAGATGCAGCGTGGCAAAGAGCCGTCGAGCTTCCATGTTGTGAGGATCAAGTGCGAGCAGCTGTTTCAACGCAGCGGACGACCGGCCGTACTTGCCGGTGTTCATGTTGGTGATGGCTTCCTCGAGAAGCGCAGTTTTCTTGCTGTAGCCGACAACACCCCGTTTATGCACTCGGGAGGAAGTCTTTTTGTCAGCTTTTTGAGGGGGTTTCTTATCGGTCCGCACGTTACAACCTTAGCAGATCATCGCAAGATACGATGTGGCTCCTTTGGCCACTTTGCACCAGAATTCGCTTCCGTTCAGTTTTCACGATCTTGAAGGGGCAAACTGGACGGAGACGTGCAATCCCAGTGCCATTTTGGTCTTCACAGTGGATTTGATTGTCTTTTATTATTAATGGGTTAGACAAGCCCCTCCTCTCCATTTTTCTCGATCATTTTTCAAAAATGAACAAGCCCGTTAAGATATTGCCGTCGAGAGAGTCTTCTCTTGAGCGACTACGGGGAGACTCCATGCAAATGGACTGATCCTTTCCGCAGAAGCCCAAGAAGCATGAACCATGGTTGAGTAGGGAAGGGACATCCCTGCACAGGCTGCGGAAAACTATTTCGGCGCAGTAGAGCTTCGATGGCCTGCATGTCTGGGACAAGGAGAGAATACCCCATCAGGATGATCAGAAAGGCCGTCCAGCAAGGCCGCAGCGAGCGTGGAGGCGAGGAGGTACAAACCGCACTTCGTGTGGGCCGTTCGCCCTTAGTATAGATCTTGGCGAACGGAATAGCCCCTCCAGTGCTTCCGACCTCCGAGAACATCCTACTCAGCGTTGAGCCTCTGCGCGATGCGAGAACGCCGCATGGGAAAAGGCGCGTCTCGGCGCGCCGGGGTCGGGCGGGTGAGAAAAGCGACTTTTTCAGCATCCTGCTAAACAGGATGTCGAGCAACCAAGCGGCAAGTCCGGCTATCTGATTGCGAAAATCTGGTGCTAATCGGTGGTTGCAGTAGCAGCTCTCAGGCAACAAACATGTAGTTGGTTGTGTCGATGACGAGCCTTATGGTACCGTTCGTTATTCCCATTTTCATGCTCGACGTGGCCCGTGGGATGATCGGTCTCTCCGCATACATTGCTTGGGAATCATGGATTTTCTCTCTTTCGGACAATTGAGGTGGATCAGGCAGGCCTCTCTCGTCTGTCTGTTGGCAGTGCTGAGTGGATTTCTACTTCCTCTCGCCCCGCGGGCTGAATCTGGAGGAAGCTCCTCCGGACGCGTCTCCCTCGACTTCAACGATGTCGAACTCTCTGTTTTTGTTCGCTTCATCAGCGAGTTGACCGGTAAGAACTTTGTCTTGGACGAAGTCGTCAAGAAGGCCGGGGGGAAAATCAGCGTGTATTCCCCTACCAAGGTCACGCACGACCAAGCGTACAGCATGTTCGTGGCGGCGCTCGAAGTCAGTCGTCTGGCCGTCATCACGAAAGGGAATGTCCATCAAATCGTGGCGATGGGGGACCTTCCCCCGGAGCGAGGAGCCTTTGTCTACAAACTCAAACACGCCAATGCGACCGACCTTGCCGCCATCCTGACCAATCTCGTCGCCCGATCTCAGACTGTGGCACAGACAGCACCGGGCACCAGGCCACTATTTAGGCCCTTGAGCGAATTCGAAGCCCCCGTCCAGGTCTTTGCGGACAAGGCCACGAACTCGATCATCATCAGTTCGACAAAAAGCGCATACACTAAGTTGCAGTCCGTCATTCGAGACTTGGATACGCGCCGGAATCAGGTCTTTGTCGAAGCCGTCATCTTGGAGGTGCAGGTCGATCGGCTCAGACAGATCGGGAGCGACCCTATTCAGGCAGTGGCCGCAGGCAGGAGCGGTTCACTGCAAGGCATTGCTGGATTCAATACCGCTCCTGAAAATTTGTCAACCATCGCGCAGTCCATTATTGGGGGCGGTACAACTGGAGGAGCGGTGGCCGTCCTCAACACGGTCAACGTGCGCGCATTCCTACACCTGCTGCTGAGCCTTACGGACACGAATGTCCTGTCGACCCCCCAAGTGCTCGCCGCAGATAACCAAAAGGCCAAGATCGTCGTGGGTGAAAATCGTCCGTTCCCCACGGGTCAGGCCCAGGGAATCACGGGCGGGACCCTTGTCACAATCGAGCGAAAAGATGTCGGCGTCACACTGGAAATTACCCCCCAGGTCCTGGAGAACGACCTGATTCGATTAGAAATCAAGCAAGAGATTACTGCGATCGCGGAGAATGTCGCACAAACGATCGGAAGCGGAACCTCATCGGTCCCCGTAGGACCTACCACGACCAAACGGTCGATGGAGACGACCACCATCGCGAAAGATCAACAGACGATCGTCGTCGGCGGGCTCGTGCGGGATAACATCATCATCAGCGAGCGAAAAGTTCCGCTCTTGGGCGATATCCCATTCTTGGGTTGGCTGTTCAAATTCCAAAGCCGAGCGACCGAGAAGCTTAACTTGCTCGTATTCCTTACCCCAACCCTAGTCAGGGATGAGGCAGACGTGGTGGAGTTGAATGCCCGCAAATCAGCGGAATTGGGGACACTGCAGCGCGAAAATCGGATTGAGGAACCGACGAAGCTCAAGCAAGATGTTTTGGAAAAACTCGAACGCCAGAATGGAACTCCCCGCCCTCTTCCGAACACAGTAGATCCATCCGCTCCGATCCAGCTTCCCGTGCAACCCGAGTAATCTCTGATCAGGAGCGTAGGCGTTCGCTGCCTTGGCAGGATGCTGAAAAAGTCCGTCAGCAGCGTTCTCACTTCGCTCAGAAGCTCAACGTACCGAAGCGTACGCCTTCGCCTCTTCGCTCGCTGCGGCCTTGCTGGACGGCCTTTTTGAACATCCTGCGCCGTGTTATCCTGTTGTCCCAGACGTGCGGACCATTGAATTTCTACCGTGCCACAATAGTTTTTCCGCAGCCTGCTAGGCCCGCGTCTCCCACAAGTCCATCATCCAGACTCTCTCCGAAGTCAGGACTCTTCACCACAGGGCCAATCAGAAAAGCAGCCTGGCAGAGTGTCTTCTCAGGTCCTCCCGTTCTCTTTGACGCCACCCTACGCCATCATGTAGTATCTACACTGTATCTACACGATGGAATGGAGGAGGACGAGGATGAAAACCACGGCCCAAAAATGGGGAAACAGCTTAGCCATCCGAGTGCCAAAGAGCATCGCGCAGCAGGCAGGACTCAAAGTGAAGGATGACCTGGACATCGAAGTGCGGAAAGGGACGCTCGTGCTGAGACCCCACCTGCGCCGAGTCTATCGGCTGGAGGATCTGCTCAAACGCATAACCCCGCGCAACGTGCATAAGGAACTCGACTTCGGCGGGCCTGTGGGTCGAGAGGCGCTGTGATGAGCAGGCGTTCGTATGTGCCGGACCGCGGCGACATTGTCTGGCTGCAACTTAATCCACAAGCGGGCCACGAACAGGCTGGCCACCGACCGGCCCTTGTCCTGTCACCGGCGAGCTACAACCGTCGGAGCGGGTTGATGCTGTGTTGTCCCATGACCAGCCAGAAGAAAGGCTATCCCTTTGAAGTGGTGATCGCGGTGGACACCGATCGTGAGAGCGTGGTGCTTGCGGATCAAGTCAAGAGTCTCGATTGGAAAGTCAGGAAGGCGGTGAAGAAAGGGACCGCGTCGATCGACGTGATCGTGGAAACGCTGAGCAAGCTCCAGACGCTCCTATGACAATTGCAAAGCGGTTCCCGTATCTCTTCACGCCCACAGCGACTCGTCGGAAATGCAGAAGGCCCCGATCTTCGGTAGGCCTGGCAATAAATCATCGGAATATTCGACGCAGAACGCTTGCCGCCCAGTCAAGCCAGTCAGGTGAAGGAGAAGTAACTGACTTGCTGTCACGAGACATGTCAGCTTCCTTGGCGAGCTTTATCCCAAATAGATATTCTAGATTTTGTACTCCAGGGACGACTACAGGATCGATTTCTCCCAGTTCTTCGAGAACGGGAAGATAGCGGTAATAGAAGTACGATTTCTCCACGGAATACAGTGTCCACGTGAGAACCTTGTCAAATGCCATGAATGTCGCCCACGTGTCCCCTTCTACAATCTTGTCAGCCAGCCGAAACTTCAGTGGTTCGGGCAATGCACCCTCATCCCCCTTACCTCCCCAGGGCATTACCACGTTCGCCAAGCGGTAGATTTTTAGCCGTAGCAACTCTGATTTGTCTTGACGAGACAATTTGCCAGGTAATTTCTCCTGAAGTTGCTCAAGCTTGTGCTCAAGCATCGAGCGCGTATATTGCCGAGGCTCCGAACTGCATTGTCCCAGGTGTTCTTGGTATGCGAAATAGTCTTTAAGACACTCGAGGAACACTAGACGTAAATTATATAGAGGCAGCGAGCGCTTGAACGCCGAAAGCCACAATAAGTCGGCGGGGGAAGACTTTTCCGGCCAGGCCAACATTTCCAGCCGAGGGGAGCGTTCCTGTAACAAGGAATGAAACTGCTCAATGCTCAGATCAAGGTCTCTACTGGCCGCAGCTATTCTTTCCGCATCACTGTACTTCTCGTTATTAGAAAGAAACACTTCTCGCCTGAATTCGGTAGTGTCTCAGTTTGAAAGTCGCAACCCTTGATTCCAGTTTTAGCCAGCGTCATACTTGACGCATGGCAAAACAGAAGCGCCCCCGCGATCCCGTCCAGCTTGCGAAATTGATTGGGGATATTGCCATCGGCGAAGTGGAGGACGTTGAGTCTGAGAAAAAAAAGAACCCTCCATTCCGTGGACGGCCTGGAGGGTTGACCGGCGGGACGGCACGAGCCAAGAAGCTAACCCCTGAACAGAGGACAGATATAGCGCGTATCGCTGCCGCTGCTAGGTGGAAAAAATCGAACTAAGCTGCTTTCCCGCCTAGACCTTCCGCTTCTGCAACGTCATCTGTGAAATCAAGTACGACCTGGATAGGCTGCCGCTCCGTGTGCTTGTCGTTGTATACATCTACGTCCGTCTTTAACTGCAAACAGTCACCTACAATCTGCTTCCTTCGCTGACCAAAGGCCTTCTCCATAAATGGCCGATCCGAATAGTCCATGACTCCCCAGAACGTGTACTGGACACCATGCTTTGTCACTCGCACTGCATGATTTACTCGGTAGCGGCGTCCTAATCTATCCTTGCGGTACTCTTCTCGAAGAGCCGTAGACATGTCCTCGGCCAGCTTATCAAGCGGATCGATTTCTGGGGGTATCAGTAGTCCACTCGCTACCCCCCAGGCCACAGCATCACGGGCAGATGTTGGAATATGACCGTTCTCAGTCTCATACCGATGCCAAATATGCTGCAAATCGTCATGGTATTTGGACATAGGAATCTCCTTATAATGTAACGGGCGCGATTTGCCCCCAGCCATCAACCGCAGCGCCAGAGATTGCATACCCGCGAACCTTGACTAGCATTTTTGAAAAGATTGTCCATTTATCTAGACGCCTTCGGAGTTGCCCTGCCACGATTCCAGGATGAACTTGAAGCCGCTTGGCTAACCCAAGAACATCACGATCAGAGAAGAACGGACTTTTCCGTTTGATAAATGAATCCATTTCTGGGACAGGGACACAGAAATCACTCGCTGCCGCATTTGCAATGCGCTCCTCAAGAGGAATGTTACCATCAGAGCTGGCTTTTTCTCCCTCCAACTCAGCATCAATGATGCCTTCAGCTTGTCCATGCGATTGCAGGACATGTTCGATCTCATGCCGAAGGACGAACCAATAGTTATCGATTCGATCATACCGAAGCGACATGCCTATTACCGGCGCTTTCCCTAGCCAAAAGCAGGCACCATCAATTTTCGCAGTTGGCAATGTTTCAACGATCACATATCGAACTCCAACCTCCGCCAGAATTCTTGGGACATGTCGTGCCTCTTCAGGGTCAAACATGAGGAGGCGTAATTTGTTAAGAGCCTCACGTAATGCCTTTTCCGAGTAGTGATGTTTCAGAGGCATTTCCCTCGCGATCTGGCGAGCACGATGGAGCCAAGCGAGCTGAGACGGAGTTACCTTATCGTAGGTTGCCTTTTTAGCGGCATGAGCGAGATGCGGAACATCATCAAGGCTTGGTACGCCAAAGAACTGCACCATTTGGGCTTCCAAGAGCGCAACATTCGCATCTGTTAGCCACCCTCGCTTGATCATCTCGCGAATTGGATATCGTGATTGCAACCGTGCCTTCCGTACAACGTTTGGGTCAGCATCACGCGCTTGAGATAGTTCATACGCTTTCTGAAGGTTTGTAAAAAACTCAGGTGGTACGTCGAATGCTCCAGCAAACGCCTTTGCCATGTCCGCAGTAATACCACGCTTCCCAGAAATGATCATATTGACCGCCTGCTCAGGCACCCCAAGAACATAAGCAAGGTCACGCTGGCTCCACTCACGCGCCTCCAGCTCCTCACGAATGAAGTACCCCGGCGGGGGAACATCAGTCAGTTTGTCGTTCATGTGATTTCCTTCCCTCTTAGTTGTGGTAATCACAAACTTCCAAAATCGTCAAAATGGGGGGAGTCGAGTCATCCAGTGTGAAAACCATCCGATACTGATCATTGATTCTAATTGATCGTTGACCGTCTCTCTTGCCCTTGAGCTTCTCGTATCGCAAACTTTGCCAGTTCCTCAACGTCCTTTCATCTGGTGCAGCTTCCAACACTATGAGTTTGTCCCGACATGACTTAATAACTGCAAAGGGCAGCTTCGTCTCAAATGCTCGGTCCGTCCGTATCAAGCCGAGCCGAGTATCTTGAAACCGAATCTTCATGTATTCCCCAAATCACGGAGCCAATATAGCCCACCAGTTTGATATTGTCAATAGTCTACTGAACGTAATGCATTAAGTTGAACTTTATGCTTGACAAATAGTATCTGGTAGCCGTATAGTCGAAAGCATGAACAGGCTATCACTCGAAAAGCGGGCTCAGATTTTAGGGATGTTTTCAGAAGGCATGAGCCTGCGAGCTACCAGTCGCCTTGCGGATGTCTCCATCAATACGGTCTCGAAGTTGCTCGTGGACGTAGGCGCGGCCTGCATGGAGTATCAAGATAAGACTTTCCATGACTTGCTGTGCAAACGAATTCAGGTCGATGAAATTTGGAGTTTTTGCCGAGCCAAGGCGAAGAATGTCCCGGAAGAGCACCAGAACGAATTTGGTTGGGGTGATATCTGGACCTGGGTAGCCATTGATGCAGACACCAAGCTCGTTCCTTCTTGGCTTATTGGGAATCGGAGCGCGGTCTGTGCCAGTGAGTTTATTGCGGATCTTAAAACGCGCCTAGCCCATCGTGTTCAATTAACTTCAGATGGCCATCGGCCATATCTTCAGGCGGTGGAAGCGGCATTTGGCGATGACGTGGATTATGCCATGCTGCAAAAGATTTACGGCCCAGGACAGGAGCAGCATCGCTATAGCCCTCCCCAGTGCGTTGGGATTCGCAGGGACATGGTACGTGGCAACCCTGATCCAGACCATGTGTCAACGAGCTATGTTGAACGGCAGAATTTGACGATGAGAATGTCGATGCAGAGATATACTCGGCTGACCAATGCCTTTAGTAAGAAGATCGAGAACCATATGGCAGCAACCGCCATTTACTTCATGCACTACAATTTTGCCAGAATCCACAAGTCGCTACGAATAACACCCGCTATGGAAGCTGGCGTCTCGAATCATGTTTGGTCTTTAGAGGAAATCTGCGCACTAACAAAATGAAACTGAGACACTACCCTGAATTCTGTTAGCTTGACATCTGCTCGGCAGAGAAAGACGCTTAAGAGGTCGCCCCGCAACCAATCCAGAACAGTGGAGGGAATGATCCTCTCGGTATCGTAGTATTCAGCGGCAAGATTCATTACAAGTCTTTGGGCAATGCCTTCGGGCATCTTCGGAACAATTTCCCAGAGATCCTCATGATCCAACCTCTTGACTTCCGGGTTGTTCAGATACTCAGAAAGCACTTCCGATAGCTCCGCAGGAGGGGTACCTTTGGCCTCAATTGCATACATGAGAAATTTCGCAAAGGCATCGCTCGAAGGAGGGTGCTGTGCCCTAGCAACGGCGAGTTGCTTTGCCCTTGGGAAGTCGAAAAACGTTTCTGGCCATCCGGGCGTGATTATTGACGGAACAGTATGGGCCCTCACTTCTTCCTGAGCATTTCGCACAAGCGGACTCTCATCAGCAGCGACCTGCTCAATCATCTCATTGTCTTTGTCTAGATCGTGGCTGCGTGCGGCGAGATAACGAATATACTCATTCGGGCTCTTGAGAGCTTTGGCGATGATGTCACGATGGAACGATAGATGGAGGCGTCCGCTTGCAGCGAGTGCATGGAGCAGCTTGATCTGGGTCTCGAAAGAAAGTCCGTTCCAGGCTGCCAAGAGTTTGATTTGACTGCTCGGAGTGTCGTCCAGCAGTTCTTTTAAATGTTCTTCCATCCGTGCGACTCTTGTGAGACGAAACGGTCAAACATTTTGATCCGCACAAACGGTTCCTGAATCCCCTTGCATTTCACGTGAAGAAGATATTCCGAAATTTTTCCCAAGTTTCATCACGAATGCGACCAGACAGATACCTTTTCTCTTTTGGGATCTTTATTGAAAAGTCGGATTCAATCTTCTTGAGCACCGCCAAAGCGGTCTTTCGTGCATACTTGATTGGGGCTGTTTCTCCGATAGGATAAGAAAACCCTTTCGTTTCTTCCGAATCCGGATCTTGCCAAATCTGAAATTGCCGGTGTATCTGATCGCACTCAGGAATCGGATAGCGTGCTTCAATGTATGCTGCCTCCAAAATCTCTACCAATTCATCCTGGGAGTAAGAAACACCACCATGACCTTTCTTCTTGCTTGATGTCTGGGTTCGCGAAGGCATCGGCAAGACATGTCTCGATCGCAGGCAGCTTATTAGCGTTTTCAAGTTGTGTCCTAGATCCTTTGCCACTTTATTGACACGGACTAAGCCTTTATCCTCGGGCAGATGTTCCCATGTTGACGCTGATCGGGCAAGGATGTATGCCTTGCAAATCTTTTCAAGTCCTTGATGACAGAAGAATGTGCTGTATTCATGCCATTTCTTTTCTGTCTCGAATTCAAAACTTATGTAAAAATCCTTCAAGCCAGCTACCACCCAAGCCTGAATAACACTGGCTTTATCCATCTCTCTTCTCCTCATGCACCAAGGTGCGCAAGGATCGTAGTATAATTCAATCCGTATGCTTTGTCGTCGTAATGCCATTGCTGAAAGCGGCGTGGGTGTCGACGTGCGCCAGGCCTGCCTTCTCTAGCATCGATGCACTTGCCGAGAGTAACCACTTGGGTGGTAACGTTGCCGGGACGCGCCTTCCTTGTCTAGAAAAGCGTGATCTGAACAGCGCGATAACCAACTATCTTCCAGTCGTATGAACGCAATGGGAAGGAGCCCATTGTTCTGAGCGCTACTGTTTTAGTCGTACCCCTTCTGATTTGATTTTAAGAAAATCGGCTAATCCTACGAGAAATATGGGCGAAGTCGTAGCCGGGTTCAAGCAAGGGTTCGAAGGCTGTGAACCTCGTTCCTGTGAAACAAAGCTGTGCTGAAATTGTGCCAGTAGAAGGGTTGAACGGCGGGAAACAATGGAACACGTAGAAGAGATATAAACGTGGTTTTCCTGCAGAAAGCGATGACGCCAAAGGCTTTATCGGGAGACCAGACCTTTGATCATCGACTTACGCAATTGAAGGAAATGGGGTGAGTGACGGGTTTCGAACCCGCGACCTCCGGATCCACAATCCGGCGCTCTAACCAGCTGAGCTACACCCACCATCCAAGGATGCGCTGAGAGCGGGGATCTTAACAAAGTGAAGAACGCTGCCGCAACCGATGGAGTAGTCATTGGCCATGGGTCATTCGTCAATGGAGGAGAATAGCCTCTTCAAGTGTTAGCAATCGACTGTTGAGCATTGACGGCTGACTCTCTTCAGCCCCTGGCATCAAAGGCCGCCTGCATTTCCGTAAGAATTGCGGCGGCAGCGGCGGCGGGATCCAAAGCATCTCTGACAGGTCGGCCGATCACCAAGTAGTCAGCCCCCGCCGAAATCGCCTGGGTCGGCGTGGTCGCCCTGGCGTGATCATCAACATCTTTGCCGACGGGACGCACCCCGGGCGTGACGATCAGAAACCGCGGACCGACCTTGGGACGGAGGATCGCCGGCTCTTCGCCCGAAGCCACTACCCCATCACAGCCTACCTCGGACGCCAACAAGGCGCGAGCCGTGACCAAGTCCTGGACACTCCGTTGAATCCCCATATCGCGGAGATCCTGGCTGTCAAAGTTGGTCAGCACCGTCACCGCCAACAGTTTCAGTGTGGATTCTCCACGGCCTTGGACGGCTGCGGCCAGCGCTTTCCGGTTTGCATGGACCGTTAAGAATTCCACGCCCATCGCCGCAACCCTCGCAGTGGCCCGACGAACTGTTTCCTCAATATCGAGAAACTTGAGATCCAGAAACACCCGCTTGCCTCGCGTGATCAGGCGTTGAACCATCTCCGGTCCGGCGGCAGTGTAGAGTTCGAGTCCGACCTTCACAAACACAATCTGATCCTGCACGCGATCGAGAAGCCGCTCAGCCTCAGCGCTTGAGGGAACGTCGAGGGCCAAGATCATGCGGTCACGAGCAATGATGGCTGACACGAGCTTATCCCTTTTAAGAATTGCTCACCTTGACGCTTCATCGAGCCGTATGATACAAGTGCGCTCTTTTTCTAGAGGAGTTTACTATGCCGGTTGTACACAAATCGACGATTCGCCGAGCCCGCCAAGCTGTAAAGCGGCACGACCGTAACCGTGCGACGCTGGGTGCCCTCAAGAGCCTCGTAAAGAAAGTCCAAGCGGCCGTGGCTGAAAAGAAGGTTGAGGATGCGAAGATATCCCTGCGCCAAGCCACGTCGGCCCTCGGTAAGGCTGTGACGAAAGGTGTGATAAAACCGAATACGGCCTCGCGCCGGATTGCTCGCCTCACGCTCCACGTCAACTCCTTGTCTGCTTCCCGCTCGTAATCGTTCGCACGTTCGATATGGTTCTCGCCCTCATCGGTTGCGGCACTTCGGCGCCACGACTCGGTGAGGGCGGCCGCGCATTGACCTGGGCGCGATCGCATAACCGCAGCAACACGTCTTCAAGAATTCGCGCAGGACGTCCACCACTTCCACCCTTCAGCTTGGCATCAGCATCCAAAAATAACCGAAGCGCCTCATGCAAATGGGTGTCAGGAAATTGCTCAAGAAATGCTCGCACCTTGTAAGGATCCATGCGCAAGGTCCGAGCGGCCTCCCCCTCGCGGCCCCCTTGCCGTACGACTTCCTTGACCTTCCACAATCTCCGATATTGCCAGGCCAGTGAGCCAAGGATTCTCAGTGGAGCCTCCCCCGCTTCCAGATTCCTGGCCAGGATCGCCAACACCCGCCCGCGGTTTTTCCCGCCGATGGCCAACGTCAAATCAAACACCGAGGCGCCAGGTTCCGTTCCGCGCAACGTCGCCACATCGTCGGCGGTGACAGTCTGGCCTGGCGAGACATAGGCAGCCAGCTTTTCCAGTTCACGCCGAATCGAGTAGAGCGAGCTACCACAGGCCTCTTTGAGCAACTCGATAGCCTCCTCATTGAGCCGGACCCCGACCCGTTCAGCGTCCTGTCTGAGCCAAGGAAGCCACTGCGCCTCTCTGAGAGGAGAACAATCGACTGTCACCGCGGTCTTTGCTAGGGCCTGGCTGAACTTGAGTCGTCCATCAAGTTTCGATGCGACGAAGATCACGGACGTGGAGTCATTCGGCTCTTTCAGATAGGGGAGGATCGCGTCGCACTCCCGGGTGGGAAGTTTATCGGCCGCTTTCACCATCACCACTCGCCGAGCCGCGAACACGGCTACCTCCGAGGCACAGGTGACAATCTCTGCCCCGCTCACATCATCTCCATAGAACAGATCGCAATTGAAGTCGCTCTCGCCATCCCCCAACAACGCGGTCTTCAGCGCACCCAAAGCCATATCGCGCAGCAAATCTTCCTCGCCGACCACCGCGTACAGCGGCGCGACCGTTCCTTGCGCAAGCTGCGCGTTAAGCTGAGCATGAGAAATAGCTGAAGCCATAGTGGATATCCGATTTATTTGATGTTGGTGTCCACACTGTCCGACGCTGGACTCGCGGTCGGCTTTGCCAGCTGTCCCGATTCCAACTGGAGCAGAAAGCGGGAAGCCAAGTCCTCGGCGATGAAACGGCCGGCTTGCTCCAAGGCCCGGTTCTGCAGGACGCGGTTGAATTGCAGGTCGGACGTCACGTAGAACTCCGAGGCGCCCTTCGCCGTTTGCGCCCACACGAGACGGTTCGTCCTGGTCTCCTCCACCTTGACCACCACGAAGACCTCTACGCGGCTTTCGAGCGTGGTGGTCTGGCTGAAACTGAGCGTCGGAAGAATGACCGAGAGGATTTGCCCGGACAGCACAAGATCGGCTGCCTGAGCCTCCGGAACAATCTGCGCCCCACTGCCCGAGGAAAATTCATGGCGCAGATAGTTGGTATAGCGGACCTCCAGATTGGGCTCGAAGCTCTTATTCTCCAAGGTCCGGACTGCCAACCGCGGTGGCGGTGACTTGGAAGAGGATGTCGCCGTTGCACTTCCAATTGTGGGCCCAGCTCCCTCCACACGGAATTGATAGCCGCAGCCACCCAGTAAGGCTAGGGACAGACAAAGTGCTGAGACGTGAGTGCTGAGAGTGAAAAGGGAGTGCACCCTCTTGTTCCAAATCGCACTATTCCTGGTCTCTGGTCTCAGCACTCAGCACTTCCTTAGACGACAAAGTTCATCAGTTTTTTTTCGACATACACAATCTTCTTCGGCTCTTTGCCCTGCAGCCACTCCGCGATCTGCGCACGAGCCAGCCCTTCAACCTGCTCGCGAGTGGCATCGGCTCCCACGTCGAGTTTGGTCCGCAACTTTCCATTTACCTGGATTGGAATGGTCAACCGATCGCTCACCGTCAGGACCGGGTCAAAGATCGGCCAAGGCTGCTGAGAGACGCTCGGCTGGTGACCCAGCATCTCCCACAATTCTTCCGCCAGATGGGGCGCGAAGGGTGCTAGGATCAGGACGAAGGGTTCGAGCAAGGCCCGGGAGCGCTGTTCAGCCTTCGTCATCTCATTTGTAAAGACCATCATCTGGGAGATTGCAGTATTGAACCTCAACGCTTCGATATCCTCCGTCACCTTCTTGATCGTCCGATGGAGCAACCGCTGATGTTCGAGAGTAGGAACCGTCCTCACCACGGTACTTGAGAGCCGGCCTTCTTCATTCACCATATTCACCATGAGTCGCCAGGCCCGTTCAAGAAACCGCGTGACTCCCTCGACCCCCCTTGTACTCCAAGGCTTCACGGCCTCCAGCGGGCCCATGAACATTTCATAGAGCCGCACGGCATCAGCCCCGAACTGGTCCATGATCTCGTCGGGGTTGACGACGTTGCCGCGAGATTTCGACATCTTCTGGTTGTCTTCTCCCAGCACAATCCCCTGATGCACCAGTTTCTTGAATGGCTCCGGTGTACTGACCATCCCAATGTCATATAGAACCTTGTGCCAAAAACGCGCGTAGAGCAAATGCAGCACGGCATGTTCGCTGCCGCCGATGTAGAGATCCACCGGCATCCAATAGCGCTCCTTTGCCGGATCGATGAGCTGGTCCTGATTCTTCGGATCAATAAATCGCAGATAATACCAGCAGGAGCCGGCCCACTGAGGCATCGTGTTGGTTTCGCGGCGTGCCTGAGCCCCATTGATCGGGTCGGTGGTCGTCAGCCAGTCGGTCAAATTCGCGAGCGGGCTTTCGCCGCTCCCGGACGGTTTGAAGTTGTTGGTCTCCGGCAACAGCAGCGGCAGCTGCTCTTCCGGAAGCGGAAGGGCCTGGCCATCGACCCACACAATCGGAAATGGCTCGCCCCAATACCGCTGACGGGCAAACAGCCAGTCCCGCAACTTGTAGTTCACGGCCTTGCGACCCTTGCCGTGCGATTCTAACCAGGCCGTGATTTTGGGAATCGCGTCACCCGGCGTCAGCCCATTGATGGTGAAGCTTCCGTCCGGCGTCGTGGAATTGACAACGGTACCCTTGTCGGTCGCGACAAACGCTTCTTGTTCAACGCGACCACCCCCGATCACTTCGAGGATCGGCAAGGCATAGGTCTTCGCAAAGGCCCAGTCGCGCTCATCGTGCGCGGGCACAGCCATAATGGCCCCGGTCCCATAGCCCATCAACACGTAGTCGGCAATCCAAATTGGCAGCGGCTCGTCGTTCACCGGATTCACCGCATAGCCACCGGTGAAGACCCCGGTTTTTTCCTTTTCGAGCTCCTGCCGTTGGAGATCGCTTTTTCTGGCCGCAGCCGCGCGATAGGCGGTGACCGCTGTACGGCAGTCGGCAGTCGTAACGACCTCCACTAACGGATGCTCCGGCGCTAGGACCATATACGTCGCGCCGAACAAGGTATCGGGCCTCGTCGTAAAGATCCGAACCGTGCCAGCGACGCCGGCCAAATCAAACTTGACTTCCGCGCCGATCGATCGGCCGATCCAATTCTTCTGCATCTCCAATGTGCTGGCCGGCCATTCGACCAGCTTCAAATCTTCGAGGAGCCGATCGGCATAGGCTGTGATCTTCAACACCCATTGGCGCATTGGTTTACGCACCACATCGAACCCGCCGACTTCGCTCTTGCCATCAATAATTTCTTCATTGGCGAGCACCGTCCCCAGCTCGGGACACCAGTTCACCGGCACTTCCGCCACGTAGGCCAGCCCTCGCTCGAACAGTTTCAAGAAGATCCACTGCGTCCAGCGGTAATAACCGGGGTCGATCGTGCTGATCTCACGCTCCCAGTCGTAGGACAGACCGACACGTTTCATCTGGCGTTTGAATGTCGCGATGTTCTGGGCTGTCGTGACGACCGGATGAATTCCGGTCGTCACCGCATACTGTTCGGCAGGAAGCCCGAACGCGTCCCACCCCATCGGATGCAGCACATTGAACCCCCGCATACGCTTATATCGGGACACGATATCCGTCGCGGTATAGCCTTCGAGATGGCCGACGTGAAGGCCCGATCCGGAGGGATAGGGAAACATGTCAAGGCAATAGAACTTGGGCTTGGTCGGATCGCCCATCGCCCGGAACAGACACTGTTCTTCCCAATAGGCCTGCCATTTCACTTCAAGGGCGTGGTGATCGTAGGTCTTGCTCATGTCGGCAATGGGATGATGGGCTGACTGTCAGGCCGTCACAAAGACGGAGGACTCTAGCATAGACCGGCAGGAGCAACAAGAATTGCGAAAGGAAGCGAGTTGTCTCAAATTAGAAGCAACCGAAGGGGGCAGTAAAAAGGGATTGTTGCCTCAAATTGTTGGTAACCGAAGCGCAGGAGGTTACCAACATGGGCAGAGACGAAAACCGTGCCTATCTGGAAGCGATCCGCAGCCGTTATCGCCACGCCGGACTGGCAGGCAAATTCAAGATCCTGGACGAATTCTGCACCGTGTGTGGGCTATCAGCGCAAATATGCCATTCGCTTGCTGGGTACAGTACCCAAGCAGTCCCGCCAGCGTTAGGAGTTAAAAATGGTAGCCGACTCCAAAGATAAAATGATGCAAGTTGATGCCGGCGTTAATCCCGAAGTGATTCACATCGGCCTGGCCGGAGAGATTGATGCGGGCGTAGTTGTATTTCCACTCGCCGAACAGTGAGACATGCTCCGTCATACGGTAGCGAAGTCCGACCTGTGTATTGAGTCCGAACCTGGTGCTGGATTGAGAATAGTCGGTTCCGCTGGCCGTGAGCTGTGTCTGATGCAAAAAGGAGATACCGGGCCCGATACCGACGTAGGGTTCAAACGATCCGGCCTGGTACCGCATGACGAGATTCGGCGAGACGAAGACGATTCGGTTGGTCGCACCCGGCTCATCCTGCAGGATGGTCCCGACTCCCGGAGCATTCAGTGTCAGGCGCTGTGCCGGCCTATGGGGAGTGGTCGTAAAGCTCTCTATCTCGACTCCCAACCAGGGAGTGGAGTTAAAATAATGTCCCAGCTTCACCCCATACATGAACGAATTATCCAGATCTACATTGGAAATTGTGGTGCCACTCGGAAGCCCTACATTCGCCGGATCAATCACTCTACCCTTGGTCGTGTCCTGTGCGAGGGTATATCCAACCATGCCCGAGATATAGGTTTCGGCATGAGCCGCCTCTACGGCGCCGAACCACAGAATGCTGATACACGCCAGCACCCAGTATGAGACCAACTGTTTCTTCTCATGAACATTTCGTTTCATGTTCCTCCTCCAAATGACACAGCCTGTCTGCGACTCCTGTTTCGGCTCTCTATGAAACCTCCCCCTCGATGTGTATGATTTGTATAAAGTTACCACCAGGGTCACACACCTCCAACTATTTTGTGAAAAAGTGATTTCTTCGCCGCGAAATCTATGTGACTCTCCGCCGACTACATCTTCCCTCGTCTGATGGATTGGGCGTTGCGCGGAGAAGAGTTTCGGCTCTTGAGAACCGTTCTGTTGAGGATGTGTACGACGAGGTGCTGGAAATCGGTTTCGGCACCGGTCTCAACTTATCCCACTACCCCAACCGCATCTCTCACCTCTCAATCGTCGAACCCGCCGACATTCTTCCAAAGAAGGTCGGAACGCGAATTGCGGCTGTGTCGTTCCCTATTCATACCCACCATGGTCATGCTGAAACCCTTCCGTTTTCTGAGCAGCAGTTCGATGCAGTCTTCAGCACCTGAACGGCCTGTATCATTCCCGATCCGGTACGTACACTCCACGAAGTGCGCCGGGTGCTCAAATCCACCGGGCAATTTCTCTTTCTCGAACATGGCAAGACCGACTTAATCCTATTCAGAGAATCATCGGCTGCGGGTACAATATGAACAGGCGGATCGATCGGCTCATTGACCAGGCAGGACTCTTGACAACGGAACTAGATCGATTTGTGGTGCAGAGCGTTCCCGACTCGGCGGATCGATGTATTGAGGGCGGGCCAACACAAGGCAACGTTGACACTTAAGAATGCAAGCTAGACTTCCGTTCGTTCGTGAGAGACGAAAGACGTTCTACTGATAGAAACGATCTTGAAGAAGTTGCCGGCAATTGTGAACTCGGCTTGGCGCTATGAATCAGATGGGCGACGCCAAATTCTTTTGCCGCAATCAGACAGCCCTCATCATCATCCATGTAGAGAGACCTTGTCGGGTTGAATCCCAGTAATCGCGCGCAATTGGGCCAATACTCCGGACGCATTTTTAGATACCCCACTTCACACGCATTCACGATTCGATCGACATGCTGATCGAGCCCAGTCTTGGCGACTTTGATGGCCACACCTGATTCATGGGCATTCGTCACGATCGTCACTCTTTTCCCCAGCTGTCGAAGATGTTGCAGAAATTCCTCCGCACCGCACAGGAAGCCGATCATATGATCCAGTTCCTTGGTCATGGCTACGACATCGATTCCCACTCGCTGCGTCCAATAATGCAGATCAGTCCAGGCCAATTCACCTTCGACCGAGCGGTACATCGACATAAGTGTGTCGCGAGACTCTTCGAGCTGTAGACCGTGGAGCGCAGCATAACGACGCGGCAACTCCTCTTCGAAAAAGAAATTGTCGAAATGGCGGTCGAGCAGAGTCCCGTCCATATCGAGCAGGACATCGTCGATCCGGCTCCAGTCGACGACGTGAGGGGTAAGGGGTAAGGGGTAAGGGGTCACGAACAGAGTATAGCGAATGCCGGGGACGAACACGAGAGCCGTTGTCTTTGTCGAAACCCCTGTGATACGGTCCAGCGCGAATTTTCAGTGCTTCGTTTTTCCGGCTTCACCATGACTTCTACCCCCTCACCCCTTATCCCTCACCCCTCACCCATCCCGCTGGTGGCCATTATCGGTCGCCCCAACGTCGGCAAGTCGACGCTCTTTAATCGCATGCTCGGCAAACGAACGGCCATCGTAGACGACGTTCCAGGTGTCACCAGGGATCGTAACTACGCCGACGCCACCTATCGGAATCGGCCATTCCGCCTGGTGGATACAGGGGGCCTGGACCCGTCCGCCTTGGAAGGCATGCTGGCCCTCATCAAACGTCAATCGGAGCTCGCCATTGCGGAAGCGGACCTTTTGATCCTGCTGATGGACGGCCGGACCGGGTTGACGACCCCGGACCAGAAAGTGGTCGGACTCTTGCGCGGAACGACAAAGCCGTTGTTTGTCGTGATTAACAAGATCGACACGCCCAAAGTCGAAACGCTCGTGGCGGATTTTTATCAATTGGGCATGGATACGCTCTATCCTATCTCTGCGGAACATGGCATCGGCGTCTCCGACCTCCTGGATGCCATCTATCCGCTCCTCCCGGTCGCTGGTGAGAGCCCTGAGCAGACGACGATGCCCCGCATTGCCGTCGTAGGGCGACCGAATGTCGGTAAATCCACGCTGGTGAATACCGTGCTCGGGGAAGACCGTGTGGTGGTCAGCGATGTGCCGGGAACCACCAGGGATTCGATCGATTCGATCGCTCTCCATCAAGGACGGCGGTATCTCTTCACAGATACTGCCGGGATTCGTCGGCGCGGAAAGATCGACCGGGGGATCGAAGGCTATAGCGTGGTCCGATCGCACTTGGCCATCGGCCGATCCGACATCGGGATCTTACTACTCGATGCCACGGAAGGGGTGACTGAGCAGGACACCAAGATTGCCGGGATCATCATCAAGCAAGGACGGGCCTGCTTCCTGCTGGTGAATAAATGGGACCTCCGGGAAGGCGATAGCCAAGCCCGGCAGGAGGTCGAACTGGAACTTCGGCGGCGCTTTCCCTTCCTGACTTGGGCGCCGGTCCTCTTCGCTTCCGCAGTTAATCCTGATTCACTTGGCCAGCTCTTTCCTGCCATTGATAGGGTATTTGCGGCTTTTTCAAAACGGATCCCGACCGGGGCGTTGAACAAGTTCCTCCAGAAGATTCTCGCCACTCACCCCCTGCCGGTGCGCAAAGGCAAACCGACGAAGATCACCAAGTCTGCCTTCATGACCCAGGTCGCGACACAACCACCGGTTTTTGCGTTGTTTGTCGGTCACCCGGACAATATCACGCCCGCCTACCTCCGCTTTCTCGAGAACCAGCTCCGCGAGGAGTATGGATTTGAGGGTACCCCGATCCGCATGCTGGTTCGGAAGAAATAGCCGGTTCAATTTCCTCCACCATCGCGGATTTACGGCATCTCCATCCACCGGCCGACCTACGCGTTCCCGTCAGTGGCGCAATTTCGTAAGGGCATTGCCTTCCGATTCACTGTGGTGGCGGCTTTCGCCTTGACTCCTCGTAGGCATCATGTTATTCGCTCATGCTGATGATGCATTCCGCACATACAGAGACTCACTCCCCTACTGTTCGTGACAACACACATACCCGCTGGATGCGCGATTCCTCTCTTCGCAGGTTGCAGCGACGTGCAATCGAAACTCTCGGCGCCGGGGTGGTCGTCGTCGCCCTCCTCTGCCCCGTGCGTGCCGAGGAACCACCTGCGCTAGATGGAATGCTCTCACTCCCAGACGCTGAAATCCCTGCTCCAACCCCTGCCGCCGTTGATCCAGTCACGATTGATCCCTTCATAGAGTTACGGGGATCGGTGTGGCGGACTAAGACCGGGATCGTCTTTCTCAAGACCCCGATCGGACTGCTGACTCTCACTTCCAAAACAACGCTGAAGGATCTCAAAGCCTCGCAGGAAGTACGCTTTTGGGTGCATGAGCGCCATTCCGTCGTCGAGATCCGAAAGAGGACCGACGGATCGTTAGTCCATCGCTACCTCAGCGGGCCAATGACATCCGGGACCGATGCTCCGAGAACGTTACGCTGGTGGGGGCCTGACGGTGACCAGACTGTCCATGTCGGCACACAGGAAGAACACCTTGCCGACTATCGCGAGGGAGATCCGCTGACCGTCGAAGTCGATGAATCGAATACCATCAGCGGGGTGCACGACCTGCAATTTGACCTGCAGGTCAGTCAAACCCCGCCGGCCGGCGCCGACGTGCAACTCCTCCTTTCGGGAACCGTGTCCAAGCTCAAATCCAACTTCGTCTTTGTCCGCACCCCCGTCGGCCTGGTCATGCTTAATTCGAAGATCGGGATCCCTCGTGTGAAGGTGGGACAACCGTTGACGTTGCATATCGACCATGAGCATGTGAACGTCACGTTTCCATCCACTGAGACATCAACTCCCCGACGCAGTGCCTCACCGATCCCCTAACCGACAGCCATTACATATAACGGCCCTGACCGAGCAGGATGCTCAAACAGGCCGTCCACTCCGTGTGTGGTCTGTTTAGTTCATCTGGTCTATCTGGTTTATTTAGTTCATCGAGTTGGTCTTGTTCAACCAAACAAACGAGACAGACCAAACAAACCAAATAACGGTCTTCTTCGCGCTGGCGGCTTTTTCAGTATCCTGCCAGGTTGGCTTGACAGGCCTCAGCCAAGCCCCTAGACTTCGCACCAGCCATGCGCGTCCCTGCTCCCAAAACGCCTCCCCAACGTCCAGCCATGCAAGAGCCTGACGAATTTGATAGGCTGTATCGAGACCATGTCGATCTGATTTATCGGTACGCATACCGCCTGTGCGGCGAAGCGGAGTCGGCAAAGGATCTCGTTCAAGAAACCTTTCTTAATGCCTACCAAGGACTCAAAGATTTTCGAGGCGAGGCGCAGGTCTCCACCTGGCTGTACACCATCGCTTCACGGGCCTGCATACGGATGCGGCGCAAGCGCAAAGGGCAGCCGGAACACGAGCTGTCGATTGAGGAGTTCGTTCCCACATCGGAAGGAGAGTTTCGCCTCCAGATCCCGATGGACGGGCTCAGTCCAGAAGAAGCGCTACAAAACAAGGAGCTCCAGCAGGCGCTCGACCAGGCAATCGACAAACTGCCCAAGAAATATCGGTTGGCCTTGGTGCTCCGCGACATGGAGGGGTTAAGTGCCAAAGAAGTCGGGACCATCATGGGCTTGAATGAGCGCGCCGTAAAATCGCGACTGCACCGAGCACGCTTGTTTGTGCGGCGGGAACTCAGCGCCCGCGGCATCACTCACCACGATGACCACAAGTCTGGAGGCTTGCGCTCATGACCAAGAAAAAGACGGCGCCGCCAAAGAAACAGTCCGGGCCATCGTCTCACCGCCATACGCATGGCCAAGGCCATTGCATGGATCTTCTCCGACAGTTGTCGGCCTATATCGACGACGAACTCCCATCCGACATTTGCCGGGAGATACGCCGACATCTAGGAGCCTGTCCGAATTGCGAAGTCTTCATCGCCTCCCTCCAGCACACCGTCACGCTCTGCCGACATCGTCCAGCCCCACAGTTGACGTCGGTCGACCGGATGAACATGCGCCACGCGATCCTCAATGCGGCCAACGCACGGTGAGAGGGACGCTCGGGCTCATGTGCCTGGCTTTAGTATTAGCGACTCCCACAAATGCGCTCCCAACCGAGGCCGAGGTGGAATCGGTCACCGTAGAAATCCAATGGCGGATGTTCACTCCAAATCACGTCCTCTTACATCATGATCAAAAGACAGTGCTACGGTTCCGCAACCACGATACGGAACTCCATACCGTAGCGGCCAAGGAGCTCTTCTTCGGCGTCGACCTCAACGTGGGCGGCAACGGGGCCCCGGAGTTCGGTCCGGACGGACTCAAGCGGGTAATCATCCCGCCTGAGGGCCTCATTGAGATTCAGTTCACGCCGGCACGTACCGGAACCTTCTCGTACCTGTGCGACATGCCGGGCCATGACATGCAGGCCGTGATCGTGGTCGAATAACAAGGATACAGGTCGTCCTCTTCGTATGTCGTTCGTACCTCGTCCCTCGTGTCTCGTCCGAAGAAAAGAGCATATAGCGTATGGCTTATGGTCGATACTATGCCACTCGAATAGGGGAGCGCACGACATGATGCGCCTGCAGATCCTCGAACGTGGCTGGTTCACGATCTTGTTCCTCATCGGAACCCTGTCGATTGTCACCGCGATGACCCTGATCGAGGTCTCATCGGCATCAGCCGCCGCTGCTGCAAAGAAGTCGAAGCAGGCCGTCACAGCTGCTGAAGCGACGGCTCAGCGTTACGCCGAAGCCTTGGGAGCGGGAAACAAGGTCGGCGTCGGCCAGCTCGACTTCGCCTGTCAATATCCCCTCGTGGCCGCAGCCCCACATGGCATCAAAACTTATCCGGCCGACTCCGACCTCGTCTACGACTCCTGCTGGCAGCGCCTGCGAGAGGCCCATGCCTCCACGCTCATCAGAAGCGATGTGGGCATGGAGGTCTTGTGGCCCAGTAATGGCGAACTGGTCTTTTTCAGTGAAGACCTGAACCGCTACCCCGCCTCTGCCTTCGTGACCGACTCGCTGGGGCTTACGCCGCCGGGAACCGGATTCCATACTCACATTGTCGGGAGCGCGTCGCTCCCTTCGGCCTCGTTCCGCCTTCGACCGAATGGACCAATCGTGGCGGTGCCGACCACCTTGGTGAAATTGTCCGTCAGTTACCAGGATCCCCTCACGGCCCCGTTGACCTATGCGGCCGGTTCGGTCAAGTGGACGACGACAATCAAGCGAACCAGGCGCGCGCTGAAGGAAATCACCACCCAGTGGGTCATCCTCTCCGGGTTGAAGAAACACGGCTTCGCGGGCGACCGGGTGGTCGTGAACCTTCCCGTTACCAGCGGCGGCGTCTCCGACGGTGGCATCCAGGAGAAAATTCCGTTTGTCACGGAAACCAGTCGTGCTCTCCCCGACTCACTGGTGTGGTGGGGACCGACGGATGTCCCGGGTCTCTTAACCGCCGGGGCAGCTCGCGCAGTCACCTTCCCCGAACTGCGTGACCGCGTTGCCATGTTGAATCGTGTGCTCATCATCGATCCCAATCAGGCCGAGGCCCTCATGGTGCTGAGTCGACACCTCTATGCCATTGTCCTGCGCGAGGCCTTCCCTTTCCATAAACTCACGGTGAGGGATCCGGCGCTTGCCTGGGTGGTGAACGAGCATTTTTGGAACATCTACGCCCAATCGACGCGCATGGACCTGTCGCTGGGGATGGAGATGGGTGGGTTCGACAAACCGACGACCGCCGACTACCTCTACCGCATGCTCTCAGCCATGCGAACCTTGGCCGCTGTACGGCCAGAACAACTCGATAACCACTTTCGGTTAGGCGTGGCCTTACGATGGAACAACGATCAAGAAGCCGCGATCGCAACCCACCAATCCTTGGTCAAAGCCATTCCGGCTGAGCGAAGGGCCGGCAGAGCCGAAGCCCTGCTTCAACTGGCCTGGTCCCGCGTCAACAAAGTGGCCTGGAACCGCAACTTCGACGACCCGGATATTCGGGTCGCCTATCATGATGCAGACGAGGCGCTCACGCTCGCCGATCTGCCGCTCGATAAATTTATGGCCGAATACACCAAAGCCTACAGTTTGCTGTTCACCCCGGACCGAGACAATCGGGCGCTCTTGGAGCGACTGACGGAAGCCAAACGATGGTTTGCTGAAATTCCCGGGCAGACTCCGGACATCTGGCAATTCTTCATCGGGGCAGAATCGTTGAAGGCGGTGCTGGACGCAGATCCCATCTTCCAGCCGATCTTGGCTCAGACGGAGGAAAAGAAAGGGTGAGGGTCCGACTCGCAAGATCGTAGCAGGCTGCGAAAAACTCAATTTGTGCTTAAGCCCCACCGTGGTCTTACGAATGGTGTTGGCGCAAGAATGACTCGCAGGATGCTCAAAATGGCTGTCCAGCGCGGCCGCAACGAGCGAAGAGGCGAATCGTACTCCGTGCCGTACGTTGAGCCTCTGAGCGACGCGAGAACAAAGCTGGCGGACTTTTTCAGCATCCTGCTAGCTTTTTGCGTCGCTTCACGTACCCTGGCTCAGCCATGTTCAGGCTAAGCGCAAACCCATCGGATCTGCGCTTTCCACCCGTTGAGCAGGCCTCACCGGATGGCTTGCTCGCCACCGGTGGCGACCTGCGACCCGATCGATTGCTTGAAGCCTACCGGCACGGCATCTTTCCCTGGTACAACGACGACCAGCCAATCCTGTGGTGGTCGCCCGATCCCCGGACCGTACTCTTTCCCGACAAACTCCATATCTCGCGCAGCCTGAAAAGAAGCCTTCGTCCCGGCATATTCAGCGTCACGCTCGACACCTGTTTTCGTGACGTGATGCAATATTGCGCAGGACCAAGGCCGCAATTTCCAGACGGCGGTACCTGGATCACTGCGGAGATGCTCGAAGCCTACACGCGCTTACACAAACTCGGCTATGCCCATTCCGTTGAAACCTGGCAGGAAGGAAAACTCGTAGGCGGACTGTATGGCGTGGCGCTCGGCGGCGCCTTTTTCGCAGAGTCGATGTTCGCCCATACATCCGATGCCTCGAAAGTCGCGCTGGTCTCGCTCGTGCGCCAGCTCCAGACGTGGGGATTTCGCCTCATGGACTGCCAGCAGTCCTCACCCCACATCAAGGCGCTCGGTGCCCAAGAAATCCCCCGCCGCGACTTTCTCGATCATTTGGCCGCGGCGCTCAAACTTCCTGACCGGTGTGGACGATGGCGATTCGATATCCCGTGACTATTGGGAACGGTTTTCAGCAGGGAGGAATTATGGAATCTGTCTACGTAACGACGAGGGGTCGGATTGTCATTCCAGTTCGGCTTCGTCGAAAACTGTGCATTAAACCAGGCACGAAGGTGTGCTTCATCGAGCGCGGGAGCGACATCCTCTTTCAGCCTCTCACGAAGCAGTACGTTCGAAGTGTGTGCGGCATGCTTAAGAGCACAACATCTGTGACAGCGGAATTGCTGAAACAGAAAAACCGGGAATGAGTGATGGGTTGACTAATTTGTCAACCTTGTTTAGTATGCGCCTCCATGAAGGTCGGCGCAAGAATTCGGCAGCTACGACAGCATCAGGGCCTTGGGATTAAGGCTCTTGCAAAGAGAGCAAAGGTTGACCAATCGTATCTGTCTAGAATTGAAACGGGTCATATACAGCCATCCGAACAAGTTCTAAAAAAAGTAGCAAAAATCCTACGCCACGATGAAGCAGAGCTGATGGTGTTGGCAGACAAGATTCCCACCTCTTGGCGATCAGTTATAAAAAGAGTGCCGCAAGAGACGACCTTCCTTATGAGGGAGTCCATCGGCGAATATGTTCCTTCTCGCCCTGCGTCCGCAACTCAAACTGGCAATAGTTGGTCTGCAATACCCGGGATAACTAACGATGCTCGGCCAAAGCGGAAATCTCCGAACGGCATTTCTACAAATGAACTGATTTTTAGTTCTTATGGTGGGAACAACGACGAAGTGTTTCCCAACATCCTGAAGCTTTACGTTACACCTGGCAGCACCATTGCGGACGTAACCTACGGCAAGGGAGTTTTTTGGAAACAGGTTCCTCGAACCATGTATCAACTGCTTACCAGTGACCTTTCATCAGGAACCGATTGTCGCAAGTTACCATATGGGGACGACTCTTTAGACTGCCTGGTCCTTGATCCACCGTACATGCATACGCCTGGAGGAACGGCTCACGTCGGCCATCAGAATTATGAAGGATATTACAAAAACAATGCGGCCCAAAATGGTTCTTCCAAGAAGTACCATGAGGCAGTCCTTGACTTGTATTTTCAGGCAGGACGAGAGGCCTATCGAACGTTAAGAAACGAGGGGGTCTTCATCGTTAAGTGCGCCGACGAAGTTTGTGCAAACCAACAACGCCTCACACATATCGAGCTTACGAACGAGTACACATCCTCTGGGTTCGTCATTGAGGACCTATTTGTATTGACCAGGCTCAATAGACCGGGAGTCAGCAGATTACTGAAGCAAATTCATGCCAGGAAGAACCATTCTTATTTCTTAGTTTTTCGAAAGTCGAATGGTAAGGCTCGGTGGACCGGTCCTAAACCGTTACCTTCCAGCCCTTAGTTCTGAGACTTCATCAAAAAACTTGGATAATGGTATTACATTCATTGGAGGGTCGCCGAAGGACAGTGCTGCATACTTTTCAGGCAGGTCATAATAGTAAAAGCGATGCATGGGGGCAATAAAACGCTGATATAAATTCCATTGCTTAGGCAGGCAGATCTCCACTACTTCTCTCCTCGTGTGATCCAGTTTTGTTTCAGTTAGACAAATGAGTATGCCCTTAAATGTTCCAAACCCGTGCACACCGTCAAGAACTCTTTGATGTGCAAAAACCTGTATAACTCTCTCTCGTGTGGAAATCTTGATCGGCACATGAAACTTCGGCCTGCCCCTCCCTAGATCAAAAATAAAGTCTGTGGGAAGAGTGCTCGCCTCTTCGTCATTTTCCAAGCGAAGTACTTCCACCTGCCTGCTTGGATTCATTCCGAGCATCTGCGCAACCAAATGCCCGTTGAGACATTCAAAGAATGTTGCAGGGCTTTTCTGGTCTTGGCTCCTCAGTAAGTCCGAGGCGCAACAATAGGACATGGCCAAGGTATATAAGAGACGCGATCGATTGAGTTCGGAAAGATCTTTGACTGTTCCTGCCGCAAAATGTTCAACGTAGCTGGACTCCGGGAGATAAAGATTTTCATTCACTGCTCGTGAAAGTTTTTGTTTTCCTCTCCTTGTTGAGAAAGAGAAGTATCTCTTCCCAGGGACTTTCGAAATGAGCGGCACTTGGGTGCAGGATGATTGAAGAAAGTCTTGCGAAGTCTCAGTGATGCGTTTGATTAGTTGGGCAACCCCGTCACAGCCCGCATCACTAGAAGCTAATTTCTTGAGGGCTATGTAATCTCTCGATAGCCTGGCGAGAGTCTTTAAGGCGCTCGGCATTTAGATGGTCCAAGGATGGAGAACCTATCTCACGGCAGGCGCCAGGCTACTGCCTCGACTCTCAAAGTGTCAACCGCCGCTCAAAATAGCTATCGACTTGTGACTTCACCTCCAATCACGCGGTCGGACTGTCCTTCACCGCGCATTGAGGGGCTACGTTCCTACGATGTTCCCTCCGAGCTTGCCGGTTTCGCTTTCCCGGGGAATGGCGTCCATGCTGGTCCCATTGCGCCCGTCGAGCGAGGCCCTTCTGAGGGCGCGCGCTCCGGGAGCACGGGGCCAGCATGGATGTCGTTCCCCGTCCGTATCTCTGCGAACAAGAAGGACGGTCTGGCCACTCCTTACTTCTTGTCCATCTTCGCCAACTCCGCAAAGTAATGCGCGAAAGCTTTCATTCCGCCGGAGGCTTGGCTCCAGTCGAAGTATTCATTCGGCGCATGGTAGCCGTGCTCAGGCAAGCTCAGTCCCATAAACAGGATCGGCACCTTCCAGGCTTTCTGCATTGTCACCACGGCTCCGATCGATCCGCCTTCGCGGATGAACGCCGGCTCTTTCCCAAACCCAGCCTTCGTCGCCCGCTTCACCGCTTCGACATAGGGCCCCTCAAACAGTCCTTTGAACGGCTGAAGCATCCCTTCCCGTTCGACTTTCATGTTCGGATTCAGCTTCGCCACGTGGCGCTTGAGCAACGCAAAGGCCTTCTCCGGAGTTTGATTCGGCACCAACCGCATACTCACTTTGAGTTCGCCATGGCCCGGCACGACCGTCTTCACCCCTGGGCCGTGATAGCCGCCGGTCAGGCCATGCACCTCGAACGTCGGCGAGGCCCAAATCCGGCGCATGATCTCAGCGGGATCCCGCGTGCGGAGCGTCTGAAACCCATAGGCCTGTTTGAAAGTCTTGACCTGGAAACCTGACGCAAGGAAGCTCTTGATCTCTGCTTTGGTTGGTTCGACCACATCCTGATAGAACCCGGGAATCTTCACCTTGCCGGTCTTGGCATCGACACAGGCTTGCGCTACTTCCATCAGTTCCGCGAGCGGATTACGCGCGGCGCCTCCAGTCAAACCAGAATGGGCGTCCTTCGTTCCAGTACGAAGCGTGAGACGCGCGCCCAGCAGACCTCGCAGACCATAGGGCATGGCGGGCTTCCCTTTCGCGATCCAGATGGTATCCGACACGACCACGGAATCGGGACGGGGGATGGCTTCACGATTCTTCAGTCCTGCGGCAAAATGCGGACTGCCGATCTCTTCTTCAAGTTCCCAGAGAAACCGAATGTTGATTGGTATTCCTTGCTCGATCGCGGATCGCGCGCCGAACAGGGCCGAGAGAGCCGGACCCTTGTCATCCGTCGCGCCACGGCCATGATACAGTCCGTTCTCGTTCTTGAACGCAAAGGGTGCCTGCTTCCATTCCGGCTCCTGCGCCGGTTGCACATCCATATGGTTGTAGATGGTGACCGTCGGATGATGGGCTCCGGTCGTCCAGCCGGCGGACACGATCGGATAGCCGCCGGTCTCCACGATCTGGGCCTCAGCCCCCAGGTCATCGAGGACCTGCCGCGCGAATTCCGCCATGCACCGGATGTCGGGGACCTTGGCCGGGTCCATGCTGATCGAAGGAATCTCTACCATCTGGCCCAGCAGATCTTCAAACCGGGGGCGGCTGTCTGTGACGTAACGTTCAAGGCGTGCATGATCGATCATGGGTGATTCTCCAGGAAAGGTCGGCGGATTATAACGAGTTCGGCGAGGAGGCGGAAGGGACTTCTGCGACGACCTTCTGTAAAATAGCGCCGTGATACACGGCAATGCATCTCGCGCAAGAACGTTGGTGAGTCTCCTCGCCGTCCTCTGGCTTGGGTGGTCTGTGGTCGGCTCTTTCTGTGCCTCAGCCGCAGAGCCCATCACCATTCGCGAGATCCTCGACGAGCCGAAGTCGTTTCATTTGAAACAAGTCACGTTGCGGGGCACTGTTCGCAATGTGACTCCGCTCGATCCCTACAAGCTCCCGGCCGGCACGACGTGCTACGGCGCTTATTTGTTCTACCTGGAAGACGAGACATCTTCGATCAACGTCGCGGTCTTTGGACTCTGCGGGGTCCCGACCGTCAAAGATCCCGACGTCGAAGACGGGCAACGGGTTGAACTTACCGCCACGATCCAGTCGCCGAGTCACGGGGGCTACTATTTGAGTTTTCAAGGGGTGAAAGTCGTGGGAGAGCGGGAAGGCGTCATTCAGGCGGTGGCGGATCGAATCACCCCGCTCGCCGAATAAACGAGCACGCGAACATGGCCACAAGGATCGGATGGATCGGCACCGGTGTGATGGGATCGTCGATGTGTGGACATCTGCTCACGGCCGGCTATCGCGTGACCATCCATAGCCGCACGCAGTCGAAGGCGCAACCATTACTCGATCGCGGCGCGCAATGGGCCGAGAGTCCGCGCGCTGTGGCGGCTGAATCCGATGTCCTCTTTACGATGGTCGGATTTCCTCAGGACGTCCGGCAGGTCTATTTCGGCACCGATGGTATCTTATCCGGCGCAGGGGCCGGAACCATCCTCATCGACATGACGACGACGCAACCCTCATTGAGCCGTGAAATTGCAGCGGCTGCTTCAGCGAAAGATCTATCGGCCATTGATGCACCTGTCTCTGGCGGCGATGTCGGCGCCAAGAATGCCGCGCTCTCTATCATGATCGGTGGCGACACGAAATCCGTGCAGGCCGTGATTCCGCTCTTCGAACTATTGGGTAAAACGATCGTGCATCAGGGAGAGCCCGGCACTGGGCAACAGGCGAAACTCTGTAACCAGATCGTGATCGCCGGCACGATGGTCGGTGTCTGCGAGAGTTTGCTCTATGGCTACAAGGCAGGGCTCAATCTGAACCGCATGCTGGACTCCATTCGTGGCGGAGCCGCCGCCTGCTGGACGTTAGACAATCTGGCGCCGAAAATTCTACAGCGCAACTTCGACCCAGGATTTTTTGTCGAACATTTCATCAAGGACATGGGCATCGCATTAGAGGAATCGAAACGTATGGGGCTCGTACTGCCCGCTCTCACGTTGGTGCACCAGCTCTACCAGACCGTCCAAACACTCGGGCATGGCCGTAGCGGAACCCACGCGCTGATGCTCGCACTTGAAGACCTCTGCAAAGTCCACGTGAGTGCGTCGATATAGGAAGTCGTAAAAAGAAAATGGCGGTGGGTCATTCCGTCCTGAGCCGATATCCTACTCCCAACTCCGTGACCAGATAGTATGGGTGGACCGGGTTTTTCTCCAGCTTATTTCTCAACCGGCGCATGTATACTCGCAGATAATGCCATTCCTCCACGTGCAGCGGACCCCACACTTCTTTCAGAAGCTGACGATAAGTCATCACTTCGCCGGCATATCGGATCAGCGTCGTGAGCAGCTTGTATTCGATCCGCGTGAGGTGAATTTCCTTCGCCGACACAAACACCTGTCGCCACCCGAGGTCCACTATCAGATCGCCGAGGGTAAACACCGGCTCGGCTGTTTCTCCCGGCGGTCCGGCGATATGCCGAAGCTCCGCACGCATCCGCGCAAGCAGCTCGTTGACTCCGAATGGCTTGGTTACATATCGTCGGCACCCAAATCGAGCGCGGCAACATTCGACTGTTCTTGCTCGCGCGCCGACAGCACGAGAATCGGGATGGTGGACCACTCTCGGACTTGCCGAATAACTTCGGTCCCATCCACATTGGGAAGACCCAGATCGAGCAAGAGGGATGTAGCAGATCATAGAGGATCTTCTGGTGGATCGGACATCAGAGAGAAAAAATGTTATGGTAGAGAAGACCAGGAGCCCAACCAAGCGGCTTGTCTCTGCGGGTGGATTTCGCTAGATCCATGACCATAACAACAAGGGAATCGCAAATCCGCACGTTGGGCATCGATCCACAATTCAGGGCAGCCAGCTGGCAGCTCAGGGACGTGTTTGGATAGCAGTGAGCATGCTCCTTTCGCATAGAGTCACTCGAACCCTGTTTTTATTGGTGCTGGGAATTGTATCCATTCGGCAAGGTGTGGCATGGGGAGAATCTCGGGTGACCTCGGCACCAGGGATTCAACCGGCAGAGGAGATCTCGCGCTCCCTCGAGTGGTTGCGCTCCCAGGTCGTCCCTAACCATTTCATCACCACGCCAGATCCGCGGCGACGCGGCCTCATCCTGAGCTATGCGCCAACACTCAGCCGCACCGGTCCCATCCACCGCAAGGCCTTCATCTACGATGTAGCACTAGCTGCCATCGCCTTCACCATGGCCGGCGATTGGACTAATGCTTCACTGGTGCTGAACGCGCTGGTACGGGTGCAGCGAAGCGACGGAAGCTTCTGGTTCTCCTACAATGTCGAGAACACCTGGCCGGAGGATGGCGACCATGACATGGCCGTAATCCGGGCGGGTGCCATGGCCTGGGCCGGGTACGCGCTGACCTTTTATCTGGAAAACCGGCCATCAACCAATGAGCTGAGGGCACTCCGGGAGCGAGCTCTGTTCCTCTCTGCCGCCCGAGCCGTTACGGACTTCCTCCTGACCCTCCGGGTGACGGATTCCGGCAAGGCACAGGGGCTTCTTCGAGGGGGACGAGCCATAGTCCAGCTTGGGATGGATCCGAGAGGGACCATCACAGAATCCTATGAAGATCAACCCATTCGCTGGATCAGCACGGAGCACAACATATCCTCCTACTTCCTGCTGACTGCGATGTCCCTGCTGACTGACGATCCCCGGTATCGTGACGCAGCGCACGCAATTCAGGGCACGCTGCTCGCCGAATTGTGGCAGGATGATCTGGGCCAGTTCGCCCAAGGCATGCGTGAGGACGGCGCCATGGATCGCACCCGAGCCCTCGACTGTGCCTCCTGGGGGGCGTTGTTCCTGTTCGCAATCGGCGAAAAGGACAAGATGGCCCAAGCGATGAGCACCGTCGACCGCGTGTACAGGAGCGAGCATCAGGGCATCAGGGGGTATCGTCCGTACTCCGAGGCCCCTGTGTATAACAACCCTCGAATACAGCGCGCCTTGCTGCCCGACGCTCCGGATGTGCAGTGGCAAAATCTCCCATTCGTTTGGTCGGAAGGCACGCTGGGTGTGGCGCTCGCCCAGCTAAGACTCGGAAATGTCGCCCGGGCACGCGGTCTCCTCACAGAGATGCTGAAACTGAGAAAGGGCGGAGGCCTCCAATATGCCAGTCGCGAACTGCCCTATGAGTTCGTTGGATATCCGAGTGTGGGAGGAACTGCTTGGCATATCATTGTGGAGGAGACCCTCCGGAATCCCAACGCACCCACGGTTTGGGCGCGATGAGACCCGGGCTCAATCTTCTCTTTGTCCTGTTGCTGTTGCTGTTGCTGCCAGTCCATCTCCACGCCGATGCTCCTCGCTATCGCGTCGCACTTATTACCGTACACGGCAAGACTGGCGAGACCATTGAGGAGTCGGCGGCGCGGCGAACGCTCCAGTCGATGGGCATTCCGTATGATGTCGTTGCACCGAGCACACTCAATGCAGGATACCCAGTGGCCATCCTGCCTGGTCCCCTCTACAACGGATCGCTCTCGCCAGCACAGCGGGAGGCGGTCTACCGATTCGTGTCAAGCGGCGGCCTACTCATGGCGACGCAGATCGAAGGATCGGATTGGTTCCCTCTGTTTGGAATTGAACGAGCCGCGGTACGACGCGATCGCTTCAGGCTCCGGTTCAGCGCCGGCGTCGAAGATGGGTGGTTACGTTACTTGGATCACCCCAACGAGCGAGAGATTTCACTCGGAGATCCCAAGGTCTTTACCGAGACCATTTGGACAATCGGGTACGCCATCAAGGACGCGCGGGTGCTGGCTCAATTCACCGATGGCGCTGGCGCGGTGGTCGTCAACGATTATGATGCGGGCCAGGCCCTAGCATTGGGGGTCAGCCTAAGCCAGGCTGTTCTCCTTGCCCAGGTCGGACAGGGCTATGAGGCGGGTCGACAATGGGTCAACAGCTTCGAGCCGTCAGGAGACGTCTTTCTCCTTCTCCTGAAAGGGCTGTACGAGTCCTCCGCCCGGCCGGCCATCTTTTGGCATACCGTGCCTCGGGGCTTGGAAACAGCCATTGTCCTCACCCATGATGTGGATGCTCGAGAATCCTTTGTCAACTCCCTGACCTTTGCCCGGCTAGCTCAACGCTATGGAGTCCGATCCACCTTTTTCGTCACGACAAAGATTTTTCAAGATGAAGAGGACATCGGGTACTACGATGCATCGCGCATCCCGTTCATTGCGGAAGCCAAGGCCCTGGGGGCCGAGATCGGCTCCCATTCCTTCTCCCACTCCAGACGCTTCGCCAAGTTCCCCATGGGCAGCGCCTCGGTGACCGCGAAGACCTACCGACCCAATGACTCGCCCACTATCCTCGGCGAGGTCCAGGCCAGCAAGGAACTCCTTGACCGCGATTTGCCCGGACAGCAGACTGTGTCGTTTCGCGCGGGGGAACTCGCCTTTCCGCCGCGTCTCATTGAGGCGTTGGACATGACTGGGTACCGCTACGATTCCACATTTTCCGCCAATAATGTCATCACCAACTTTCCATTCTTCGCCTTCGAACGCAACGAACTGGGCGCCCACGTGACGAATCTCGTCGAGATCCCGGTTACGGTGGATGATTCCCAAGGCTACTTGACGCGGGAAACAAGGGACCAGGTGGTACGGACCTGGACCGAGATTATCGAGGGCAATCGCGCGAATGGTGCGATGACCTGCATCCTGATCCATCCAACCGACGTGACGTATAAGCTCGAAGTTTTGGAGCGACTGCTGAAGCGCTATAGCCGCGAGAACGTCTGGATTGGCAACGTCGCCGCGCTCGGTGAGTTTTGGGCACGGCGGGTAGGAATCGACTTTCGGCTGGCTGTCGACGTGGATCGCCTGACCGTCCATCTCACTCGCAAGGCGGACGCGCTTGGTTCAGATCTGGCTCTGGTCGTCGCCGGAACTGCCAAGGAGGCTCGAATCCTCGATCGTGACGGACAAGAGATCCCGTATCGCACCATTCAGCGTGGCGGAAAGCACCTACTCGTCTTACAGCCTGTCATTCCGAGGGGCCATTAGGTGTAGCAGGCCCAGTAATTGTCCGGATGGGGCCTCATCGCTGAGGGCACCAATTTCCCTCCCATAATACAGGCCCCCCGCCTTTGCCCCCTCGCGTGCTGTCGTCTATCAGCCCATGCCGAAGATTCGATCAGGATGCACGGCACACTGTAAGTGCGGCATCCTTCTGATCCGGTGAAAGTATATCGAAAGAGAGTTTCTGCGGTAGCATGCGCGCGGTTACGGCGAAAGCCGTCGGTAGTGTTTTTGAAGCAGCAGCCCGCCCCAAGCGAACGAGGCCAGCATCAGGAGAATGCCGAGGTTGTAGGCGAGGTGGGCCAGGCGATGGTCATACTCCAGCCACCCCAACATGGTCAAGATATTGTTCCAGTCATGCCCGTCCGTTTCCTTCCCGGTCATCCCGCCAAGCAGCATGAGATCCATCGCCCTCGCATCGTTGATATAGGGAGCGATATCCATGAGACTTTCTGCCATCCACCAAAGGGCCACTGACGCGCCGAATGGATCGCGTGTCTTGATGAGAAAGGTGGCCAGGCAGACGAGCGGCATCAGGATCTGGCCGAGACTCCCACCCAGAATCGTCATGAAGCGTCCCAACGGGATAAACAGAAGATGGCCCGCTTCGTGGAACGGCAGATTGACCAGATGGAAAAACGATTCTCCTGTGTAGTTGGTTTCAAGCGGCGTGAAAATAAATGTTCGGCCCCACCAGAGAAGCAACAGAAACACCGCGACCCGACCAGCTAACGTCAACGAGTCTGTCGACGTATCTGAGTCAACGAGCCACTCCTTGGCAAGGGATACCCAGCGAGCGCGAACTCGCAGCACGGGCTTCCGCTGTAGCGAGACAAGCGGCTGATACTTTGCAAAGATTAGCCCGCATTTCACGCACTCTGCCGCTCCGTCAGGCTGGTCAGCCCGACACTTGGGACACGACACGATTGAGGTCGCGGTGGTCTCCATAGGCACACTGTATGGCTGAGTGCGCCATCAGACAAGAAAATCTCTGGATTGATCCAGACTATGGCGCGTGACACGCGAGATGTGCGAGAAAGGCTCGACGCGCAAGCTATGATCCCGAGTGTCTCGCCTTTCCCGCCCGCCCCGCCTGTCTCGCGCGTCACGGTCAGTGGAATGAGAAAGGAACGGGCGCAAAGGTGAGCACAAACACTGCAAATGCAATCCACCCGACAACGATCCGCTCTCGGCCCAACGATAGGTGAAGATCTCGTACCGGCGGATGTCCAAAACCCCATAGTCCTGCCATGAAGGCCCAGAGCCACCAGCCGGGCCAGCCCACGAACCCCAGCACGATAAGGACCGGCACCATGACAAACGCCATCGTGCGTTGGCGTGAGCCCCACAGAGCATAGGCTACATGTCCGCCGTCGAGTTGTCCGATGGGAAGGAGATTCAGTGACGTCACAAACAGACCGAACCAAGCGGCGAACCCGATGGGGTGCAAGACGATGTCAGCCTGAGGAGGGAGGGATCCGACGACAAGCCAAGAGATGAACTGTAAGAGCAACGGTTCGCCCAACTGCAACCCATGGGTCGCCGTCCGATCAACAACCGTTGACATGTTCAGGCCGATGACGAGTGCCACCACCGCGACGATGAAGCCGGCAAGTGGACCGGATACGCCGATGTCGAACAGCGCGCGCCGATTCACGATCGGCCCGCGCAGGCGGATGATCGCCCCGAATGTGCCGATGAAATACGGAGGGCCCGGGATGAACAACGGCAGCGACGCCGGGACCCCATGAATGCGGGAGAGCACATAGTGCCCGCACTCATGGGTCACCAGGATCCCCAGCAGCGTGGCGGCGAAGGGAATTCCTCGCCAGAGCGTCTCGGGCTGTTCGAGCAGAAAATTCACCGGTCCGTGGATCGGTCCGTTGTAGGCCTGATAGGCTCCGGCCCACAATGTGGTAAAGATCGTCGCCACAAAAAGGCTGATGGGCAGGATCCATTTCGAGAAGGGGGTCTCCTCGAACTCGTCGTCCGCGGAGAGAGCACTGAGGTCCTTAGGCGGTCCCGCCACAACCGGCAGCTCTCCGCTATGGATCGGCTGGTCTTCGTTCCGCTGGTCGAGATTCATGGGGCCTTCTTCTAACAGGATGCTGAAAAATCCGCCAGCTTCGTTCTCGCATCGCTCCGGGGAACCGTGAAACGTGAGGCGTGAAACGTAAAGCGAGGGTCAGCGAGGAGTTGCGGCCTTGCCTGGGGCAAGGCGCGTCTCGGCGCGCCAGGGTTGGGCGGGTGAGAAGTCTGGCCTTTTTGAGCATCCTGCTTGGTGTGCTCCTGTTGTCCTAGACTTGCGGACCATTAAATTTCCACCATGCCACAATAGCTTTCCGCAGCCTGCTAATGATCCGCACCGAAGGGGTTATGATCGAGTTCTTCGCTAACCGTCGTGGCCGGTCCGTGACCCGGCAACAACCGATACTCAGGTGACAACGTGAGCACGCTGGTCCAGACCGACCCCAGATGGGTCTGATACAGCGCACTGGGATTCGAGCGGCCAATGGATCCCGCAAACAACGTATCGCCGACGAAACAGACGCGTTGTGACTCGGCATCCATGCGATAGCAAATCCCGCCAGGGGTATGGCCCGGCGTGGCCATACAGTGTATGCGCAACCGCCCGACCGCAATCGTCTGACCATGTTCCGGCGCCTTCAGCAGTGCACCGGGGGGCCGCCATCTGAGGAGATCGACATCCTCCGTTCCGAGATACACCGGTACCTCACGAAACTTCAGAATCTGGTCAATCCCGTCGGCATGATCTGCATGGCCGTGCGTCAGACAAATCCCCATCAGGCGCAGGCGGTGCGTGGACAAAAACTCGA
>Ga0247727_10002552_pt1 | contig 41458 bp, 41 predicted proteins | sample WisWelCaveWW1625_FD_202498 | JGI IMG/M metagenome (GOLD analysis project Ga0247727, IMG submission 202498) | Biofilm microbial communities from Wishing Well Cave, Virginia, United States - WW16-25 | ecosystem: Environmental > Aquatic > Deep subsurface > Groundwater > Cave microbial mat | place...
TCCGCTGCGACACCACGCGGCACCACAACAGCAACATCAGGCAAGATCAACCAAGCACAACAACCGACGCGAAGTGGGGCCACTTCAAGCCATCGCGCCGGGGCCAGTGCAAGCCATCGTTTTCAGGCGCCTAACTGGGTCGCTGCCGTGGCGCTGTCGAGAGCGGGCTGACCTCGAGCGCGCGTCAGGCGGCCCAGCGTTTGGCTTCGTGGCGGAGGAGGCGGGTGTTGTGGAGCTGAGCCCGTAGGGACGCGTCGCCGGGGTGTTCGTGTCGGCGCCTGCAGCGGCTACCGTGTCTGGGGTGAGCGAGTCGCTTCGGTTGACGATTGTCTACGAGGACGCTGGCGATGGCTGGATCATGGCCTCGGTCCCCGAGGTCCCCGGCGCCAACAGCCAGGGCCGCACGCGCCAGGAGGCCCGCGAGAACGTCATCGACGCGCTGCACGGCATCCTCGAGCTGCGCTTCGGCGAGCACGCGCTGGCCGAGCCCGCGAAGGACAGCGAGTCGCTCGAGTTGCATATCGCCGCGTGAAGCGCCGCGACCTGGAGCGCCACCTGCGCGAGCACGGCGCACAGCTGCTGCGCGAAGGCGGCAACCACAGCTACTGGGGTTTTGACGCCGAGCGCTCCACAGCAGTCCCACGCCACCGCGAGATCGGCTATGGCCTGGCGCGCAAGATCTGCAAGGACCTCAGCATCCGCCGCCGACCGGCTCGCGCTGACCACGCCGGCGTCTCGTGGGCGGCGAAGCCGCCGTTGGCCCGGTGGGCCGGCCGTGGCCGCTGGGGGATGCGCAGCGGCCTGGGCCGGCGGCCGCAGTTCGACGGTGGGGGAACGCCGGGCCTCTCGCCGGGCGCGCCGCGCCGGCGCGAGACCGAGTGAGCCGGCTTCCCGTACACAGGGAGCGCGCGCCGCTCCCCGTGCTCGTCCCGAGCGGGAGTGAGCTCACTCCCGTTTCGAAGAGGCCCCGCAAGCGCGGGGTTTCTCGTTTCTAGCGCCGATTCTCGGCGTCGGGCTGGGCTTGGCGCAGTAGGGGGACGGTGCTCATGCGCACGGACGGGGTCCGTCGGTGTGCACGAACAGAACCGGCCCGTCGCCGAGGCGCCCGGCAGCGTCGATCGCCAAGAGGGCCGCCATCGCCTTGGCGGTGTAGACGGGGTCGAGCGCGAGTCGCTCACGCTCCGCGGCGAGCGCGCGGACACGCTCGGCCTCCGGGGTGGGGTGGCCGTAGCCCGGGCCGAGCCAGTCGGGAAGGATTGTCACGGCGTCATCGTCGAGCCCGAGCGGCGGCAGGTCCGCACCGCGACGGCGCAGCAGTCGCTCCGTTCGACGCGCGAGCCGGACGATCGCACGCGCGTCCAGACGCAGTTTGTCGTTGACGACGACCCCGACCGCCCGCGTGCGCAGCCCGGCGAGCCGCAACCCCAGCGTGAGGCCGGCGACGGTGCCGCCGGTCCCAACCGGCACGACGACGTGCGATGGCTCGGGCAGCGCGCCCTCGCGGACCTGCACGGCCAGCTCGAGCGCGGCCTCGACGTAGCCGAGCGTGCCCACGGACGACGACCCACCGGCGGGCAGCAGGTACGGCAGCCTGGGGCCGTGGGCGTGGCGCGCCATCAGCCACGGAAGGGCGGCGACGGTGCGCAGCTTGGTGTGCGTGATGTGCAGCGCGGCGCCTGAGCGCTCGAGCCGCGCGGTCTGGGCGCGAACGTGTTCGTCGACGGGCTGGTCGACGAGCGCGAGTGCCGTCTCAAGCCCGTGCTCCCGTCCGTAAAGCGCGGTCGCCAGCCCCCAATTCGTCCCGAGGCCACCGACGGTGAGGATGCACCGCGCGCCGCGGCGACGCGCGTCGGCCAGCAGCCATTCGAGCTTGCGCACCTTGTTACCGCCCCAGCGCCCCGCGCCGAAATCACCGTCGTCCTTGAGCCAGATCGAAGCGCCGCCCTGCTCGAGCCCCGCCAGCCGGCGGACCGGTGTGGGAGGCACGCCGAGCGACGTGTGCGGCAGCGTCTGCGCGAGCGCCGGGAAGCTCGCGTGCAGCAGCGGGACCGGCTCGGTCACGAGCGCGCGGGCACCGCGACCGCCGGGCCGAGCACGCGCTCTACGTAGGCGTTGCTGAAGCGCCCGCCGGGGTCGAGCCGGGCGCGCACGGCGGCGAAGCGGTCCCACTCCGGATAGCGCGCACGCAGCGTCTGGGCGGTCTGGAAGTGGCGCTTGCCCCAGTGCGGACGACCGCCGAAGCCGTTCATGATCTCCTCCGTGGCCCGGAAGTACGGCTCCCACTCCATGCCCCGGAACATGTGCACCGCCAGGTAGCAAGTCGCGCGGCCAGCGGCCGGGCTGAGGAAAGCGTCGTCCGCAGCGACGAAGCGCACCTCCAGCGGGAACGGCACGTGGAACCCCCGCTGCACGACGAGCTCGCGCACCGCGCGGACCGCCTGCGCCGCGTTGGCACGCGGGATCGCGTACTCCATCTCGGTGAAGCGCACGCGCCGCGGGCTGGCGAAGATCCGGTACGAGCGGTCGACGCGCCGCGTCGTGCCCGATGCGCGTGAGACGAGCCGGTTTATCCGCGGAATCAGGCTCGGCCGCGCGCGACCGACGACGCACGCAGCCTGGAACGTGTGGTTGCGAAGCAGGATGTCGCTGACCCACTCGCCGGCCCGCGACCGTGGCTGCGGCGGCGTGTCGACGCGGTTGTTGGTGCGGGTGAGCGCGAGCGGGCTGTGCGGGAAAGTGAAGAACTCGAAGTGGTCGTTGCCGTCGGCGAGCTCATCGATCAGCTCCAGCGTCTCCTCGAGCGGTGCCGCCGCGTCGACGGCTTCGAGCGTGAACGCGGGCACGGCCTGCAGCGTCACCGCGCTCACGACGCCGAGCGCGCCAAGGCTCACGCGCGCGGCGCGCCAGGCGTCGGCGTCGGAGCTCTCGTCGACCTCCAGCGCGCTCCCGTCGGCCAGCGTGAGCTCGATCGACTGCAGGCCGGCCGACAGGTTGCGAAGCCCGACCCCCGTCCCGTGGGTTGCGGTCGCGGTCGCCCCGGCGATCGACTGCACGTCGATGTCGCCGAGGTTCTCGAGGGCCAGGCCATGCTCGTAGAGCACGTCGCTCAACGCGCCGAGCGTGATCCCGGCCTCGACCCGCACCAGCCCCGACTTGCTGTCGACATCCAGCACGCGGTTCATCCGCTCGAGCGTCAGCAGCGTGCCGTCGGTCAGCACCGCATCGGTGAACGAGTGCCCGGCACCGGCCACGCGGACCGTCCGGCCCGCGCCCGCGGCGCGCTCGATCGCCGCAGCCAGCTCGGACCGGCTCGCCGGACGTTCGACAGCGGCCGGCCGGCACGTCTGGTCACCCGCCCAGTTGCTCCAGCTCGCTGTCCCGCTCATGGCGGGCAACGGTAGTCGCTGGGCCTGCATCGGACCACGCCGACGAGCACGACGCTCCCGTTCGGGAAGTCCCGGAACGGGCCTCAGCTGGTGAGGCGCCGGCATCAACCGCCGCTGCCAAACTGGCTCTATGGCGCCGCTGCTGCGCGGCGTACGATGCTGTGCACGTTGACCGTCGACGAAGCTGCAAGCCGGGTCGGCCGCGGCCCTGAGACGGTCCGCCGGTGGATCCGCGACGGGCGCCTGCCAGCACAGACTGAAGGGCGTCGGCGCGTGATCGATCCCGCCGACCTGGACAGCGTTCGCGACGAGCTGTACCCGATGCTTCGGCTTCCGCCGGAGTGGCAGCGGCTCGAGGACGGCACGCCGGCGCCTAATTGGGTTGCTGCCGTCGCGTTGTCACGTAGCGGCCGGTGAAGCTGGTCATCGACGCCAGCGTCGCCGTCGCGGCGTCGGCGTCACCCGTCGGCTTCGTGCGGTTTCGCGGCATCGAGCTGCTCGCACCGCCGCTGTTCTTCGACCCGGCGAGGCCGCGCTCATTGCGGCCTCCGCGCGCTGGGTGTAAGGTCGAAGTGCACCATCCGCCAGACCCGAGAGGGGGTGAGAACCTATGTCGGCGGAGCAGAACCTGGCCGCCTCGCGGCGGCTGTTCGAGGAGGTCTGGAGCCAGGGCCGCTTCGACGTGTACGACGAGATCTGCGCACCTGACCTCGTGAACCACGACCTGTCGATGCACGAGGAGATCCGCGGCATCGATGCCGGGAAGGAGCGCGTGCGGGCGTACCGGACGGCGATGCCGGACCTCCAGGTCTCGATCGACGACGCATTCGCCAGCGGCGACGAGGTCGTGATGCGCTGGACGGCGCGCGGGACCAACGACGGTGAGCTGATGGGCAACCCCCCGACCCACCGCAAGACGGAGGCCACGGGCATGACGATCGCGCGCTTCGACGCCGGCGACAAGTTGGTCGAAGCGTGGGCCCAGTGGGACAACATGGGATTCATGCAGCAGTTGGGCATGGCCCCGGAGATGGCTGGTCAGGCGACCGCCTGAGGTTTCGCAACATGAGGGCGGCGGGGCTCCGCTGAGAGCGGCGCCCCGCCGCCGGGGCGGCTGCGTTCCGCTGAGAGCGGCGCCCCGCCGCCGGGGCCGCCGCGTCGGGACGTCTCCCCACCGCGGCGTGCCACCCTGGTACAACCGCGCGATGAGCGAGCACGACGCTGACGTCGTCGTCGTCGGGGCGGGCCTGGCGGGATTGACCGCGGCGCGCGACATCGAAGCCCAGGGACGTTCGGTCGTCGTGCTGGAGGCGCGCGACCGCGTCGGCGGGAGGACTCTCAACCACCCGATCGCCGGCACCGAGCACGTCGTCGAGATCGGCGGTCAGTGGGTCGGCCCGACGCAGGACCGGATGATCGCTCTCGCGCGGGAGCTCGGAGTCACGACGTATCCGACGTACGGCGCAGGAGACAACCTCGTCGACTGGGATGGACGCCACATCCGCTACCGCGGGTCGATCCCGAAGATCAACGCCGCGGTGCTGCTGGACGTCGGGCAGGCGCAGGCTCGCCTTGAGCGTCTGGCCAAGAAGGTCGACCCGCAGGCGCCGTGGGCCGCGGCCAAGGCGCGCGAGTGGGACTCCATCACGTTCGACACCTGGATCCGCCGCAACACGGTGACCAAGGGCGCCGCGACGCTGCTGGAGATCGCCATCCAGGCCGTCTGGGCTGCCGAGCCGGCGGATGTCTCACTGCTGCACGTCCTCTTCTACACGGCGTCGGCGGGCTCGTTCGAGAAGCTGATCGGCACCGAGGGCGGCGCGCAGCAGGACCGCTTCCACGGCGGCTCGCAGCTCGTCTCGCTGCGCCTGGCCGAGCGCCTGCGCGGCCCCATCGTGCTCGAGGCGCCGGTGCGCCGCATCGAGCAGGACGACGCGGGTGTACGCGTGAGCGCTGACGGGCACGTCGTCAGCGCCCGCGCAGTGATCGTCGCGCTGCCGCCGACGCTGACCGCGCGGATCGACTGGAGCCCCGCCATGCCGGCCCAGCGCGACCAGCTGATCCAGCGCACCGCGCAGGGCACGGTCGCCAAGTGCATGGCCGTCTACGACACCCCGTTCTGGCGCGCGGAGGGCCTCAGCGGTCAGGCGCTCAGCGTGCAGGGCCCGACGCGCGTCATGTTCGACAACTCGCCGCCCGACGGCAGCCGCGGCGTCCTGCTCGGGTTCCTGGAAGGCCGCGCCGCACGCGACATGGGCGAGTGGGAACCGGAGGCCCGCCGACGCGCCGTGGTCGACGGCTTCGCGCGTGTGTTCGGCCCCCGCGCGGGCCAGCCGATCGAGTACATCGAGCAGCGCTGGGCGGACGAGATCTACACGCGCGGCTGCTACGGCTGCTACCTGCCGCCCGGTGCGTGGACCGCTCACGGCCAGTGGCTGCGACGGCCGATCGGGCGTGTCATCTGGGCCGGCTCCGAGTACGCGACCGTGTGGAGCGGCTACATGGACGGCGCCGTCAGGTCCGGCGAGCAGGCCGCCCTCGACGTCGCCCCGCTGCTTTGAGTTACGAGCCCGACCGCGCTGGGCTGCGGTCCGACGTCGAGGCGCTGTGCTCGATCACACGCGACTCGGCGGGCCCGGGTGAGCGCGAGGCGGCCGCCTGGGCCCGCGAGCGACTCGACGCACTGGGAGCGCGCGAGCCCGCCGTCGAGCCCTTCCGCGGCCGTGCGACCTACTCGTGGAGCTTCGCGGCACACTCGCTCGCCGGGCTCGCGGCGCTTCGCGTCGGCGGCCTGCGCGGCGCAGCGCTCGCGCTTGGCGCGCTCGCGTCGCTGGAGCGCGACGCGAGCGGGGCATGGCCGTGGCGCCGGCGCCGCTTCGGCGCGGCGACCGGCGCGAACGCCGTCGCTCGCATACCCGCGCGCGGGGAGCGCCGCGCCACCGCAGTGCTGGTCGCTCACCTCGACGCGGCGAAGACCGGGCTCGCCTGGCATCCGCGCGTGACGCAGCACGGCGCCGGGCGCCATCTGCGAACGCGCCGCGTCGAGCCCGTGATGGGCCTGCAGGCGGCGGCGCTCGCGGCGGCGGCCGTCCACGCGGCGCTCGGCGCGCGCAGCTCGCCGGGACGCCGCGCCCTCGGGGTGGTCGCCGGGGTGCTGAACTCAGCCGCCGTCGCGCTCAATCTCGACATCGCGCGCTCCCCGGTCGTTCCGGGCGCCAACGACAACGCGACCGGTGTGGCGGCGGTGCTCGACATCGCCCGCGCGCTCGCCGCCGATCCGCTCGATCACGTCGAGGTGCTGGTCGCCCTCGTGGGATGCGAGGAGACGGGCATGGGCGGCATGCACGCATTCGTGGCCTCGCGCCGGAACGCGCTTCCGGCTCGCTCGACGCTCGTGATGTCGCTTGACACGGTCGGCTCCGGCACGCCGCTCGTCGCTGCGGCCGAGGGCGCCGTGCGTACGCATCGCTACCGCGAGGCCGACCTGTCGCTGGCCGACGAGGGCGCCGCGCTTGCCGGCGAGCCGGCTGCGCAGCGCTGGAGGATCGGCGGCTGGACCGACCCGCTGATCGCCCTGCGGGCGGGCCTGCCCGCGATCTCGATGCTCTCGATCGGCCCCGGCTACTACCCGCACTACCACCATCCGACCGACCTGCCCGAGCACGTCGACTGGGACTGCGTCGCTGCCTGCGCGCGGATCGCGCACGGCACGCTGCGCGCGCTCGACCGCCGGGCCTGAGAGCGGCCCGGCGCGTTTCCGCGTCCGCTGCTGCCAGAATGGCGCGCGATGAGCTCGAAATCAGCCAAGCCGAAGTCGCCCACCAACGCGCCCCAGGCGCCGAAGTCGCGCCGCAACGTGATTCTCGCGGCGATCGTCGCCGCCATCGTCGCGGCCGGTGTCGTGGCCGTGATCGCCGCCTCGGGCGGGGGCGACGACAAGAAAGCCGCAAGCGGTGGCAAGACCGGTCCCGCGCTGAGCGGCGTCGCCGAGACCAAGGCGATGTTCGGCGGGATCCCGCAGAACGGCGACACGATCGGCAAGCCCGACGCGCCGGTCACTCTGTACGAGTTCATCGACTACCAGTGCCCGTTCTGCCGCCAGTTCAGGCTCAGCGCCTATCCCGTGGTCGTCGGCGACAGCGTGAAGAACGGCAAGCTCAAGATCATCTCGCGTTCGCTGACCTTCATCGGGCCGCAGTCCGAGAAGGCAGCCCGTGCGGCCGCGGCAGCCGGCCAGCAGGACAAGGAGGCCGCGTTCACCCAGCTCTTCTACTGGAACCAGGGTGAGGAGAACACGGGCTACGTCACCGACGAGTTCATCGAGAAGCTCTACGAGACGGTCGGCGTGGACAAGGTCAAGGCGAACGCGTTCCGCAAGAGCACCGACTCGCGCGCGGGCATCACGATCGCGCGCACGGAGGCGGACAAGTACGGCGTGGTGAGCACGCCGACGTTCGTCATCGGCGAGTCCGGCGGCCCGTACGAGAAGCTCGACGTCGCACTTGATGACTCGAAGGGCATGAAGGCCGCAATCGACTCCCTGGCAGGGGGGTAGCGGCGCAGGGCACCTCGGGCGGGCCGGCTTGGGCCGGTGATTCGTCCTGCCCCGGCTGACGCGACGTGAGAGGATCGGTCCTCCCGACGACTCAGGAGCCCTGACCCCCGCATGTCCACCAACAGCTTCGACGCAAAGGCAACGCTCTCCGCCGGGGGGCGTGAGTTCGAGATCTTTCGCCTCGACGCTTTGCAGTCGCGCTTCGACGTCGCGCGGCTGCCGTTCTCGCTCAAGATCCTGCTCGAGAACATGCTGCGCACCGAAGGCAACGGCGCGGTGACGGCGTCGGACATCGAGGCGCTCGCCACCTGGGACGCGAAGGCCGCGCCGAGCACCGAGATCGCGTTCACGCCCGCGCGCGTGGTGATGCAGGACTTCACCGGCGTTCCCGCGGTCGTCGACCTCGCAGCGATGCGCGACGCGATGGCCGACCTGGGCGGCGACCCGGCGAAGATCGAGCCGCTCGTCCCGGCCGAGCTCGTGATCGACCACTCGGTTCAGGTCGACTCGTTCGGGAGCTCCGAGTCGTTCGCGATCAACGCCGAGCGCGAGTTCGAGCGCAACCAGGAGCGCTACCAGTTCCTGCGCTGGGGCCAGGACGCGTTCGACACCTTCAAGGTCGTCCCGCCGGACACGGGGATCGTCCACCAGGTCAACCTCGAGTACCTCGCGCGCGTCGTGTTCGTCAACGAAACCGGTCCCCACCCACCCCAGGCATATCCCGACACGCTCGTCGGCACCGACTCGCACACGACGATGATCAACGGCCTGGGCGTCCTCGGCTGGGGCGTCGGCGGCATCGAGGCCGAGGCGGCGATGCTCGGACAACCGATGCCGATGCTGATCCCGCAGGTCGTCGGCATTCGCCTCGACGGCGAGCTGCCGGAGGGCGCGACTGCGACTGATCTCGTCCTGACCGTCACGCAGATGCTGCGCGCAAAGGGCGTCGTCGGCAAGTTCGTCGAGTTCTACGGGCCCGGCGTCTCACGCCTGCCGCTCGCCGATCGCGCGACGCTCGGCAACATGAGCCCGGAGTTCGGCTCCACCTGCGCGATCTTCCCGATCGATGCCGAGACGCTGCGCTACCTGGAGTTCACGGGACGGCCGGCGGACCTGATCACGCTCGTCGAGGCGTACGCCAGGGAACAGGGCCTCTGGCACGACGAGCACAGCGAGGAGCCGACCTTCAGCGACACGGTCGCACTCGACCTCGGTGACGTCGTGCCGTCGATCGCCGGGCCGCGCCGCCCGCAGGACCGCGTCGCGCTGACGGAGTCCAAGACCGCCTTCCGTGAGGAGCTCAAGAGCTACGCGCCCGACTGCGACCTCACCGACGAGGGCGTTGCCGAGAGCTTCCCGGCGAGCGACCCGCCGGCCGCGATGCAGCCCGGCGCCACCGAGCACTCCGGTACGCCCGTGGATCGCGCGGCCGGCGCCGCCGTGGCCTCGCGCCCGCGGGTCGATGTCACGCTCGCCAACGGCACGCAGACGACGCTCGAGCACGGCCATGTCGTGATCGCCGCGATCACGAGCTGCACGAACACGTCGAACCCGTCGGTGATGCTCGCCGCCGGCCTGCTCGCGCGCAACGCGCTCGCCAAGGGCCTGACGACGAAGCCGTGGGTCAAGACTTCGCTGGCGCCCGGATCGAAGGTCGTCACCGACTACCTGCTGCGAGCCGACCTCCAGGACGACCTCGACGCGCTCGGCTTCAACCTCGTGGGCTACGGCTGCACGACCTGCATCGGCAACTCCGGGCCGCTGGCGGACGAGATCTCGGCGGCGGTCAACGCTGCCGATCTCTCCGTCTGCTCGGTGCTCTCCGGCAACCGAAACTTCGAGGGCCGCATCAATCCCGACGTGAAGATGAACTACCTGGCCTCGCCGCCGCTGGTCGTCGCCTACGCGCTCGCGGGGACGATGGACATCGACCTCCAGAGCGAACCGCTCGGTCAGGACAGCGCCGGCCAGGACGTCTACCTGCGCGACGTCTGGCCCTCGAGTGCGGAGATCGCGCAGACCGTTGAACACGCGGTCCAGTCAGACATGTTCCGCAAGAGCTACGCGCAGGTCTTCGACGGCGACGTCAACTGGAACTCGCTCGAGGTGCCCGGCGGCGATCGTTACGTCTGGAGCGACGAGTCGACGTATGTTCGCCGCCCGCCGTACTTCGACGGCATGCCCGCGCAGCCGGCGCGGGTGGAGGACGTCCTCGGCGCGCGCGCGCTCGCGAAGCTCGGCGACAGCGTCACCACCGACCACATCTCGCCGGCCGGCGCGATCAAGAAGGCCGGTCCCGCCGGCGCCTACCTGCAGGAGCACGGTGTCGCCCCCGGCGACTTCAACTCGTACGGCTCGCGGCGCGGCAACCACGAGGTGATGATGCGCGGCACGTTCGCCAACATCCGCCTTCGCAATCTGCTCGCGCCCGGGACCGAGGGCGGTGTCACGCGACATCTCCCCAGCGGCGAGGAGATGTCGATCTACGACGCCTCGATGCGCTATCAGCGAGAGGGCACGCCGCTCGTCGTGCTCGGCGGCAAGGAGTACGGGTCGGGCTCCTCACGCGACTGGGCGGCGAAGGGCACGAACCTGCTCGGCGTGCGCGCCGTGCTGGCGGAGAGCTTCGAGCGAATCCACCGCTCGAACCTCGTCGGGATGGGCGTCCTGCCGCTCCAGTTCGTCGACGGCCAGAGCGCCGAGTCGCTTGGGCTCAGCGGCAAGGAGATCTTCGCGGTCACCGGCTTCGCGGGCCCGCTCAACGCCGGCGAGCTGCCGCGCCACGTCACGGTCAACGCGGGCAACGTCGAGTTCCAGGCCGTCGTGCGGATCGACACTCCCAAGGAGGCCGACTACTTCCGCCACGGCGGGATCCTGCAGTACGTCCTGCGACAGCTCGCGGCCGCATAGCGCGAGACTCCGGGCTCGCCCGGGGCGGTGTCTGCGTAGAGTGGACTAATCGGACTTAGTCCGGTATGGTCCACTGCATGCCGACGGAAGTGACGATCCACGAGGCCAAGACACACTTCTCCAAGCTGGTGAGGCGCGTGGAGGCCGGTGAGGAGATCATCGTGCGCCGCGGCAGCGAGCCGGTGGCGAAGCTCGTCGCCTACGAGAAGCCGAAGCGAATCTCCGGCTGGGGCTCGATGAGGGGCCGTATCTGGATGGCGGATGACTGGGACGAGCCGCTCGAGGACTTCGCGGAGTACATGTGAGACGCGCCCTGCTGCTCGACACCCACGCGGTGCTCTGGTACCTCGAGGGGAACGCCGAGCAGATGCCCAGCGCGACGCGCGCGTTGATCGAGGACCCAGCGGGCGATGTGCTCGTCAGCGCGGTGTCGTTCTGGGAGATCGCCATCAAGTCCGGTCTGGGGAAGATGAAGGCCTCGAGTGACCTTCCGGCGCGTCTGGCCGGAGCCGGCTTCGAGACGCTCGCCGTGACCGCCGCGCACGCTTGGGGCGTTCGTGATCTGCCCACCCATCACCGCGATCCGTTCGACCGGATGCTCATCGCCCAGGCGACGATGGACGGCCTGCGGCTCGTCACGCGCGATCCCGCGTTTGCCCCCTACGACGGGCTCGAGGTCGTGTGGTGACGGCGGTCCGCGGGCGCGTGTAGCGTCGCGGTCATGCAGATCCGCGCCGCAGTGCTCGAGGAGTTCGGCAAGCCTCTTGTGGTCCAGGACATCGGGCTCGACGGCCCGAAGGCGGGTGAGGTGCTCGTTCGCGTCGAGGCCTGCGGCGTGTGCCACACCGACATGTACACCGCCAGCGGCGTCGATCCGTCGGGCTACGCGCCGACCGTGCTCGGGCACGAAGGGGCCGGCGTCGTCGAGGCCGTCGGCGACGGCGTCACTTCGCTGGCGCCAGGTGATCACGTCCTGACCCTGTTCTCGCCGCAGTGCCGCGAGTGCCTTCACTGCGCGTCCGGCAAGACCAACATCTGCCTGTCGATCCGTGACCAGCAGAACGCCGGCCACCTGCCAGACGGGACGACGCGCCTGCACCGCGGCGATGAGCGCATCCGGCACTTCATGGGCACGAGCACGTTCGCGCAGGCGACGGTCATGCCCGAGGTCGCGCTCGCCAAGGTCCCGCAGGAGGCGCCGCTCGACGTCCTGTGCACGCTGGCCTGCGGCGCCACGACGGGGATCGGCGCGGCGATCTACATAGCCCAGGTCGAGCGCGGCTCGACGTGCGTGGTCTTCGGCGCCGGGCTCGTCGGGCTGGGCGCGGTCGCCGGTTGCACGCTCGCCGGCGCCGAGCGGATCATCGTCGTCGACCCGAGCGAGCAGCGGCTCACACAAGCGCGCGATCTGGGCGCGACCGACACGCTCGGCGGCGGGGCGGGCGTCGTCGAGCGGATCCTCGAGATGACCGGCGGCTTCGGCGCGGACTACACGTTCGAGGCGACAGGGCTGGTCGAGGTGATGCGCCAGGCGGTCGAGGCGGCGCGCATCGGCTGGGGTCAGTGCGTGATCGCAGGCGTCGCGGGCCGCGGCGAGACGCTCGACATCGTCCCGCGCTACCTGATCACGGGGCGTCGCGTGGCCGGGGCTTCGTTCGGCGGCGCGCGCGGGCGCGACAACGTGCCGGAGCTCGCGCAGCTCTACCTCGACGGCCGGTTGCCGCTCGACAAGTTCATCTCCCACCACCTGCCGCTCGAGCGCGTCAACGACGCCTTCGACCTGATGCACCACCAGGACGGCATTCGCACCGTCCTGACTTTCGACTGACGCTTCCGGTGCCGCCGATAAGGTCGTCCGTCATGACGCTCCCACCCGTACTGCGCTCACTGCTCACCGCCCACGGCCCTTCCGGCTACGAAGCGGCGCCGGCGGCGGTCTGGCGTGAGGCGGCTCGCTCCTTCGCGGACGAGGTCGAGGGTGACGTGATGGGCAGCTCGACCGCACGCGTCGCGGGCACCGGCGGCGGACCGTCACTGGCGGTCGTGGGGCACGTCGACGAGATCGGGCTGATCGTCACGCACATCGAGGACTCCGGCTTCCTGCGCTTCATCGGAGTCGGTGGCTGGGACACGCAGATCCTGATCGGCCAGCGGATCGTGCTCGCCACGCGCAACGGCCCGCTCGCCGGCGTGCTCGGCAAGAAGCCGATCCACCTGCTTACGCAGGATGACCGCAAGAAGGTTCCGGAGCTCAAGGAGCTGCACATCGACATCGGCGCAAAGGACGGCGACGAGGCCCGCTCGATGGTGCGCATCGGCGACGTCGCGGTGATCGACGGCGAGCCACTCGAGATGCCCAACGGGCGCGTGGTCTCACGTTCGATGGACAACCGGCTGGGCTGCTTCGTCGCTTTCGAGGCTGCGCGGCTCGTTGCCGAGGGCGGCGGCGCCGGCGGAGACGTGATCGCGGTCGCTGCGGTGCAGGAGGAGGTCTCGTTCGGCGGCTCGCGCACGATCGCCCATCGCCTGGATCCCGGAGTGGCGATCGCCGTGGACGTCACCCACGCGACGGACGCGCCGGGCATCGACGAGTCGCAGCACGGTCGCCACCACTTCGGCTCGGGGCCCGTGATCGAGCGCGGGTCGACGCTCCACCCGAAGGTCAGCGAGCTGCTGATCGAGGCCGCCGAGGCGGAGGGCATCCCGCACACGATCGCCGCGTCGGCGCGCTCCACGGGGACCGACGCCGACGCCATCTTCACGGCACGCGACGGCGTCCCGACGGGGCTTGTGTCGGTCCCGCTTCGCTACATGCACTCGCCGGTCGAGATGGTCCAGCTCGACGATGTCGAGAACGCGGCGCGGCTGATCGCGGCCTTCGCGCGGCGGCTGCCCGCGGACGTGTCGTTCGACCGCTGAGCGCCAGCGTGCTCGTGCTGTTCGACATCGATGGGACGTTGCTGCTGAAGGCCGCGACGGAGCACGCGCAAGCGGTTCTGGAGGCGATCGAGGACGTGTGGGGAGTCAGCCCGGGCGGGCACCTGCCGGTGCAGGCGGCGGGCCGTACCGACACCGACATCGCGCGCGAGATCCTCTTGCTCAGCGGCGTCGCCGCGAGCGCGATCGATGCGGGGCTCGAGGACTTCCGCGACGCCGCCGTGCGCCGCTACGTCGATCTCGTGCCGGCCGACCTCTCGGAGCGTCTCGCGCCGCACGCGGCGGGCGTGGTGGCCGGGCTCGCATCCGACGGTGGGTACCGGTTGTCGCTCGTCACCGGCAACCTCGAGCCGGTCGCGCGGCTCAAGCTCAAGAGCGCCGGCATCGGCCGGCATTTCGAGCTGGGGCAGGGTGGCTTCGGCTCGGACTCCGAGGATCGCAGCGACCTGCCGTCGATCGCGCGAGCGCGTGCGGCCAACTGGAACGGCGGAGAGCCGTGGCCGCGTGAACGCACCGTCGTCGTGGGTGATACGCCGCGCGACATCGCGTGCGCGCGAGCCGACGGCGTGCATGTCGTGGCCGTGACGACGGGGCCTTTCGACGCCTCCGAGCTGCGTGACGCGGATGCCGTGATCGACGGTCTGGCGGGACTGCCTCGAACGCTTTCCGAGCTGGGGCTCGGGAAGTCGCAGTAATCGCTACGGCGACGGCGAGGCGGGCAGGTCCCCCTCGTCGACCTCCCGTGCGAACACGAGCAGCGCCACGTCCGGCATCGGCGACCAGTCGCGTTCGGGGATCCGCGCGAACCCGAGTCGCTCGTACAGGCGATGGGCCATCACCATGCTGCTCGCGCTCGAGCACACGAGCCGCTGCCGGCCGAGCTGGGCGGTGAGGGCCAGCATGTGCTCGACGAGCGCTTCACCCGCGCCGCGACCGCGGGCCTCCGGGTCGACGGCGAGCATGCGGAACTCGGCCTCGTCGGGACCGGCGATCTCGTGCCACGGGCCGCAGCCCGCCACGAACGTCGCCGTTCCGAGGAGCCCGCCCTCGTCGACGCAGACGAGCAGCCGTGCCTCGCGCGCGCGGGATTCCGCGTCGCGCAGGACTCGGGCGTAGCGTTCGGAGGCGAGTTCTCCGTAGGCCTCGACCGTCAGATCGCCGACCACACCGAACTCGCCGGCCCGCGCATCGCGAACGACCATGCCCTCAGCTGCGCGTCAGGCGCTTGTAGGTCAGCCGGTGCGGGCGGTCGGCCTCGGCGCCGAGCATCTCGTGGCGGTGCTCCTCGTAGGCCTCGAAGTTGCCTTCGAACCAGGTCACCTGCGAATCGCCTTCGAAGGCCAGCACGTGTGTGGCGACGCGGTCCAGGAACCAGCGATCGTGGGAGATGATCACCGCGCACCCGGCGAAGCTCAGCACGGCCTCTTCGAGCGCGCGCAGCGTGTCGACGTCGAGGTCGTTCGTCGGCTCGTCGAGCAGCAGGACGTTTCCGCCGGATCGCAGCAGCTTCGCCAGATGCAGGCGGTTGCGCTCACCGCCGGAGAGCTTGCCGACCTTCTTCTGCTGGTCGGAGCCCCGGAAGTTGAATGAGGACGTGTACTGGCGGCTGTTCATCCACTGCTCGCCGACCTTTATCTGGTCCATGCCGCCGGAGATCTCCTCCCAGACGTTCTTCTCGCCGTCGAGCGCGTCGCGGCTCTGGTCGACGTAAGCCAGCTCGACCGTGTCGCCGATGCGCAGCGTCCCGGCGTCGGGCTCCTCCTGCCCGGTGATCATCCGGAAGAGCGTCGTCTTGCCGGCCCCGTTGGCGCCGATGATCCCGACGATGCCGCCGCGCGGCAGTGAGAACGACAGATCCTCGATCAGCAGCTGGTTGCCGAAGCCCTTGCGCAGCCCCTCGGCCTGGACGACGACGTCACCCAGGCGCGGCCCGGCGGGAATGTGGATCTGGACCTGGTCGAGCTTGACGCTCGACTCCTGTGCGAGCAGCGCGTCGTAGTTGGAAAGGCGCGCCTTCTGCTTCTTCTGGCGGCCCTTGGGGTTCTGGCGGACCCAGTCGAGCTCGGCGGCGATCGTCTTCTGGCGCGCCACCTCCTGCTTGTCCTCCAGCGCCAGGCGCGCGTGCTTCTGCTCCAGCCAGCTCGAGTAGTTGCCCTCGTAGGGGATGCCGCGTCCGCGGTCCAGCTCGAGGATCCAGCCGGCGACGTTGTCCAGGAAGTAGCGATCGTGGGTGACGGCGACGATCGTGCCGGCGTACTCGGCGAGATGGCGTTCCAGCCATGCGACCGACTCGGCGTCGAGGTGGTTGGTGGGCTCGTCGAGCAGCAGCAGGTCGGGCCTGCGCAGCAGCAGCCGGCACAGCGCGACGCGGCGGCGCTCGCCACCGGAGAGCTTGGTCACGTCGGCGCCCGAGGGCGGCAGGCGCAGCGCGTCCATCGCGTACTCGAGCTGTGTGTCGAGGTTCCAGGCATCCGCGGCGTCGATCTTCGCCTGGAGATCGGAGAACTCCTCGGCGGTCTCGTCGGAGTAGTTGGCGGCGAGCTCGTTGAAGCGGTCGAGCAGCGCCTTGGTCGCGGCGACGCCGTCCTCGACGTTGCCCTTCACGTCCTTGGACTCGTCGAGCTGCGGCTCCTGCTCGAGCAGGCCGACGCTCGCGCCCGGTGCCAGCTGCGCGTCGCCGCGGTACTCCTGGTCGAGGCCGGCCATGATCTTCAGCACGCTCGACTTGCCGGAGCCGTTGTAGCCCAGCACGCCGATCTTCGCACCCGGCAGGAACGCGAGCGTGACGTCCTTGAGCACCGTCTTGTCCGGCGGATAGCTCTTGGACAGCTGGTGCATCGTGAAGATGTACTGGTGGGCCATTGCCCGCAGGGTAGAGCCGCCGGCCGCGCTCGCCGGTCTGCGATGCTGCCAGCGTGACCTCGGACGGCCTCGCCATACGCCTGCGCGGCATCGTCAAGCGCTACGGCGAGATCACGGCGGTGAACGGGCTGGATCTCGACGTGCCCGAGGGTCGCTGCGTCGGTCTGCTCGGTCCCAACGGCGCGGGAAAGTCGACGACGATGCGCGTGCTGACCGCGCAATCGATCGCCGACGAAGGCGACGTGCGGGTGCTCGGATACGAGCTGCCGGCGCGCTCCAAGCCCGCGCGCGCCGAGATGGGCGTCGTGCCGCAGCTCGACAACCTCGACACGACGCTCACCGTCGAGCAGAACCTGGTCGTCTTCTCCTACCTCTACCGCGTACCCGGACCGGAGCGGGCCACCGCGATCGAACGCGTGCTCTCGATCGCAAACCTCACCGATCGGCGCGGCGCGAAGGTCGACGAGCTCTCGGGCGGGATGCGCCGCAGGCTGCTGATCGGCCGCGCGCTGATCCACCGTCCGCGCCTCATGCTGCTCGACGAGCCAACCGTCGGCCTGGACCCCCAGGTGCGCCAGGAGCTGTGGGCGCTGATCGACCGTCTGCGCAACGAGGGCACTTCGATCCTGATGTCGACCCACTACATCGAGGAGGCCGAGCGACTCTGTGACACGGTCACGATCGTCTCGCACGGAAAGGCCGTGGCGGTCGGCTCTCCACGCGATCTGATCAAGGAGCACACCGGCGGCGAGGCCGTCGAGGTATACGGGCCGCCGGCGCGCCTGCGCGAGGTCGAGACGGCGATGGCCGAGCGGGGGCTGCGCACGAGACGGACGGGCACCTCCGTCGCCGTGCTCGGCGCCGATCGCGCCAACGGCGACGTGCCCGCGGGCGAGCGGCGGCCGGCGAACCTCGAGGACGTGTTCGTGCTGCTGACCGGCGAGGAGATCGCATGACGGCGCACGCTCGCGACGCGAGCCGTCCCGTGCCCAACGAGCCCGGCCGTCTGGAGCGCTCGGCGCTCGCGGGCGTCCTCGCGCGGGAGATCATCAACTTCAGCTCCTACTGGCGCTCGACGACCTTCTCGTCGACGGTCGAGCCGACGATCTACCTGCTCGCGTTCGGCTTCGGCTTCGGATCGATTGTCTCGACTGTCGGCGGCTACGACTACGTCGAGTTCGTCGGCACCGGCACCGTCGCCACGGCGGTGCTCTTCTCGAGCGTCTTCCCCGGCATGTTCGGGACGTTCGTCAAGTACCAGTTCCAGCGCACCTACGACGCGATCCTCGCCGCGCCCGTCGACGCCGAGGAGCTCGTCACCGGCGAGGCGTTGTGGCTGGCGATGCGGGCGTCCGTCTACGGCTGCACGCCGATGCTCGTTGCGATGGTCTTCGGGCTCGATCCCAGCTGGGGGATGCTGGCGGTGCCGGCGATCAACTTCGTCGCGGGCTTCGGGTGGGCCTGCACCGGGATCACGATCGCCGGGCTGCTCAAGGGGATCGAGAACTTCAACTACGTCACCAGTGCGGTGATCACGCCCCTGTTCCTCGTCGCCGGGACGTTCTTCCCGGTCGACGGCCTGCCCAAGGGCGTCCAGGTCGTCGTGCAGCTGAATCCGCTGTACCACGTCGTCGAGATCGTCCGCGACGCCGTCTTCGGCTGGGAGGGCTGGGTCGACGTCTACCACTTGGCGTTCATCACCGCCTTCGGGCTCCTGATGTGGCGCCTGGCGATCAAGGCGATGACGCGCAAGCTCGTCGACTGAGGCGCATGTGCCCCGCGCTGACGGTGCGACGGGTGGCTCCGGGCAGCGGTGCCGACTCGAGCACGGCGGCGGCGAGGGCAGGCGGCGCGCGGGTCTCCGCTCAACCTCCACGCCGGACGTCGCACGCGGCGAGCGCCTGCGCGAGCGTCACCAGGAGCGCCTCGGGCTCATGCGCGATCCGGCGCCACGTTACGCGCAGGACGCGGTAGCCGGCTGCCTGGAGCTCGGCGTCGCGGCGCCGGTCGCGCTCGAACGCGTCGCGATGGGCGTGGAACGCATAGCCGTCAACCTCGACGACGAGCCGCTTGGAGCGCCAGAGCGCGTCGACCTCGTGGCCGTGCAGGCGCACATTGGTCTCCGGCCTCGGAAGCCCCGCGCGAGCCACAAGCGCAAGCAGACGCCGCTCCGCTTTCGACCGCGTCATCGTCGGCTGCTCTCCCAACAGGCTTCGAAGCGCCGCTGCTCCGCGCCGGCCAGGGTTGCGCTCCATCGCGCGCTTGACGTCGGCGGACGCCACCAGCCGCAGGACCCGCGCCCGTTCGAGCGTGTCGGCGAGCTCGCTCACAGTGAGCACGGAAGCCAGGTCGAGCAGCGTGCGCGGGGGAGCGGTGACCGGCAGGCCCTCGCGGCGGGCCACGTCGGGAGCGAGCAGCCGGCCGACGCGGTGCACGCGCAGTCCGGGTTGCCCGTGCGGACCGCGGCGGGCGATCGTGATGCTGATGCCGACCTGCGGCCTGTCGAGGATGCCCCAGAGCGCCGCCGCGGTGCGGTGGCTGAGCACCGCGCGACTCCCGCAGGCGAGCAGTGCGCACGTCTCCCGCGCGAGGGCCGGCGGCACGGCGTGCCCGACGAGGTAGACGCCACGGAACACACGGTGGAGGCGCCCGAGTTCCAGGCGCCGCGCGATGCCCCGGCGGCTGATGCCGGCTGCCAGAAGCTGGTCGTGCCGGATCGCCCCGCGCTGGCGGGCGGCGATCTCGGCGATGACGCGATCGAGCCCGCCTTCAGCGTGCACAGGAAGGCTCCGACGCTCGCCACGGGCCACCGATCCCTCGCAAGGACGCCTGGTGACACGTACGAGGGATCGGATGACGGTGGCGGTCGTCCGATCCCTTCTGTGCGCGCTCGCTGGGCATCGCGGGCAGCATGCCGTGCCCGTGCGGCCGAAAGAGGCCGATGCGCAAGGTCTGTTGCTGATTCGGCGTGGTCCCGCGCCGGTCCGGTGTCGTGCCGTCGCGAGTGGGGCCGCTCGGGGCACCGCGGCCAGGGCGCGGCTCGGGGCGCCGCGGCCAGGGCGCGACTCGGGGCGCGCGGCTCGAGCGGCGCCGCGCCTGCCGGGGCGCCCGCCCCCTGTGATCGCCCTCGTTCCCTGCCGATAACCTCGCGACGTGGCGAAGGTCCTCGACATCGAGCAGTCCCTGCTCCTCCTGGAGCTCGATCCGCCGTTCGAGAAGCGCGATGTGCAGCTCGCGCGAAGGCGCCAGGCGAAGATCTGGCACCCGGACCTGGCGCCGGCGGGCAAGCAGATCGCCCACGAGCGCCACCTGAAGGCGATCAACGAGGCCGCGGACCAGTTGGAGCGGATCGCAGAGACCTCGCGCGGCGGCAAGGTCTCACGCAACGCGGTCAAGGTCAGCGCCGCAGCGGCCCGCGCCGTACGCGAGGAGGAGGGGCGGCGTGCCTACGAGGCCGAGCAGCGCGCCCGCTCGTCGGCCGCCGACCGCGCCGTCAACGACCCGTTCGGCTCGCGCGTGCCGGACCATTCGGTGGTCCACCGCTATGCGCGCTGCCTTTCGTACCCGGAGTGGGGCGTCGGCACCGTCAGCGGCATCTACTTCACCGGCGATGGCGACGACGTGCAGCAATGGGCCCGCGTGCGCTTCCAGCCCGGGGTGCGCACCGTGCCGGCGGGTTCGCTCCAGTTCGTCGACTTCAGCAAGCCCGACCCGGGCGCCGAGCGTGTGCAGCGCTTCATGACGGCTGCCCAGCACGCGATGGTCGAGGGCAACTACAAGCTGGCCGCAAAGCGCCTCGTCTACGCCCGAGATGCCGACCCGCGCAACGCGGCCGTGCTGCGCCTGATGACGCTCGCCTTCTGGCAGGGAGGCGATCTTCCCGCGGCCGGGCGTGCTGTGCGCGACTGGACGCGGGTCGAGCAGGAGCGGCCCGCCCCGCACCGCTTCGCCGCGCGCATCTACGAGGACATGGGCGCCGTCGACCTGGCCGCGGAGGCGGCCGAGCGCGCCGCTGGGCGAGCGCCTCAGGACGCCGACGCGTGGGAGCGACTGGGCAGGTTGCGCCTGCGCCTGATGGACCGCGCGGGCGCTCTCGAAGCCCTGGAGCGCGCCCGGCGGCTGGGCCCGAGCGTCAACGGCCTGCTCGACCTCGCCCTCGCGCTCCACCTCACGGGCGATCTCGGCGGCGAGGTCACGGCGTGCGAGCAGGCGACCTTCGTCGACGGCGAGTCTGGCGCGGCCTGGTCGCGCTACGCCCATGCTCTGGCGCGCACGGATCGCGTCAGCGACGCGATCGTCGCGGCGGAGCGGGCGCTCGACCTCGACGTGCAGGACTTGGAGATCGCCGAGTTGCTCGAGCGACTGCGTGAAGCCTTGCCGCGCGTACTGCCCGCCGCCTGAGCAAAGGCGGTGCTCCCCGCCACGTCCGCCCTCTTGCCGAGCGGCTTCAGCCGCCCTGCGGTGCTGCCGAACAGGATTGGAACGTGCTTTCGCTTGTCCTGACCACGATGTCACGGCGCGGCCTGACGGCCGTGATGCTTTGCGCATCGGCGCTGGCGGCCTGTGCCGCGCCCGCCGGGGCCGCCGAAACCGGCATCAACGCGGTCGGCTCGTCGGGCGGATCGGCTGTCGAGCAGGCGTCGGCGCTCGGGGCCGGCTGGGTTCGCTCGTTCGTGCGCTGGGACCAGATCGAGCCCGCTGGTCCCGGACGCTGGGACGCCGGTCAGATCGGGGCGCTCGACGAGCTGGTCGGGAGCGCGCAGACGCGCAACGTCAAGGTCCTCGTCGTCGTCCTCGGCGCGCCATCCTGGGCCAACGGCTCGCCGGATGCTTTCGTCCCGCCGCGCGATCCAGCGGACTTCGGCCGCTTCGTAGGCGCGATGTCGGCGCGGTATCACGGCCGCATCGCCGCCTGGGAGATCTGGAACGAGCCCGACGACCCCCAGTTCTGGCACGGCGACGTGAATGCTGCCGCGTACGCACCGCTGGTTCGCTCCGCGCACCGCGCGATCAAGGATGCCGACCCGGCAACGCTGGTGCTCGCCGCGGCGTCGACCGGCAACGACTACCCGTTCCTCGAGGGCCTGTACGCCGCCGGCGCAGGCGACGACTTCGACGGCGTCGCGTCGCACACCGACACCGCGTGCCTCGTCACCTCGCCCGACATCTACTACCGCGAGCACGGCCGCGTCGGCCGTTTCAGCTTCCTGGGCTTCCGTGAGACGCACGCCGTGCTCGAAGCCCACGGGCATGGTGAGAGGCCGATCTTCCTCTCGGAGATCGGCTGGTCCGCATCGCGGCTCAGGTGTGCCCGCGGCGCGAGCGCAGGCAAGAAGTCCGCGGGCGTCAGCGAGGCGCAGCAGGCCGCCTACCTGAAGCTCGCGTATCGCTGTCTCAGCAGCTATCCGTACGTGCGCGCTGCGCTCTGGTTCAGCTCACGCGACGTGACCGCCGAGGACACCGAGCTTGGCCGCTATGGCCTGCTGCGCTGGGACGGCACTCGCCGGCCGGCTTGGGAGGCGCTGTCTTCGATCGCTCGCAACGGCCCAGGGATCGGCGGCTGCGGGGACTTCACAGCGCCTCGCATCAGCGTCCAGGCTCCGGGCGCGGGCGCCGTCTACGACCGTTCGCTGCTGGTCCGCGTGGCCGCGCGAGACGAGGACAGCAAGCTCGGCCGGATAACTCTCTACGCGGGCGGGCGCAAGATCCGCAGCTTCACCGAGGGGCTGCGCAACGACAAGCCCGTCGAGATCGAGTGGATGGGCGCGCGACGGCTCCCCTACGGGCCCGTGACCGTGACCGTCGAGGCGCTGGACGAGTTCGGCAACACCTCGCGGAAGGAGATCCCGGTATCGCGCGTCGATCCGGCGTCGATGCCCAGCCAGGCGCCGACGGTGGCGCTGCGCCTGTCCGGCCGCGGGCTTCGGCGCACCGTGATCGGACACGTGAGCGCACCGGGCGCCGCGTTCGAGCCCGGCGGCAAGGTCGTGATCTCGTGGCAGTACCTGCGCAAGGGGCGCTGGGTGACGCTGCACAAGCGCAGCAAGAACGCCAACCGCCCGTTCGGCTACTCGCAGCGCCTGCGCAAGCCCGGCCGCTGGCGCGTCGTAGCGGAGTACTCCGGCGCGCCGCCGTTCGCCGCGGCGCGTTCGCCGCGGCTGTCGTTCCGCGCGCGCTGAACCGAGAACCCCCGCAAACCCTGCTCCCGTCCGCGCGCGTACGTACCTTGCGCCGACTGATGCGCCTCATCGTCGCCCGCTGCGAGGTCATGTACACCGGACGCTTGACCGCGGTCCTGCCCGAGGCGCTGCGACTGCTGATGATCAAGTCGGATGGCTCGGTGATGGTTCACGCCGACACCGGCGGCTTCAAGCCGCAGAAGTGTGCTCAGACCCCCTTGACGCGCCGCGTCCCAGGAGTCATTCGGGGTCCGGGCGGAGGCTGCCCGGCGAGGATTGAAGGCGACTCGAGCGCCACGGGGCGAACAGGCGTAGGGTCGTGGCTCACCATCTAATGGAGGTGTTGGCCATGCATGTGGTCGTGCAGCACCGGATCACAGATTCGGCGAAGTTCTCCTCGATGGACGCCGCGGAGGTTGGTGGAGGCGGGCCGCCTGGTACCCAGGTGCGGCAGTTCTTCCCGTACAAGGACGGGTCGGCAACCATCTGTCTGTGGGAAACGCAGTCGATGGATGCGCTCCGCGACTACCTCGACCCGGCTACCGCCGGTGTGGCTGAGAACGCGTACTTCGAGGTCGACAGCGAGCGCGCTATGGGCCTCCCGGAGACTGCTGCGGCAGGCGCCTAATAGGGCTCCGAACGTCGCGTCAGAGCGCCCCCAAAATTGGGGGCGCTCGTGCGTGCGCGGTCCGCGCTGCGCCTCAGCGCCCGTCCGGGCGGCGACGTAGCCTCACGTACCCGATGCGCCTGATCGTCGCCCGCTGCGAAGTCGCCTACTCCGGCCGCCTGACCACTCGCCTCCCGGAGGCGGTGCGCCTCATCATGGTCAAGGCGGACGGCGGTTTGAGCATCTGGCACGACGGCGGCTCATCCGTCAAGCCGCAGAACTGGATGACGCCGCCGACGGTGATAGAGGAGGACGGCGGCGTGATCGTCGTGCGCAAGCGCGCCGGCAAGACCGAGGATCGCCTCGAGATCCGGGTCGCCGAGGTGTTCTCGGACGTGATGCACGACATGGGCGAGGCGGCGGATCTGGAGAAGGATGGCGCCGAGCGCCATCTGCAGGAGGCGCTCGCCGACGCCCCGCAGTTCTGCGGCGAGGGCTTCCGGCTCGTTCGCCGCGAATGGCCGACGGACATCGGTCCCGTCGACCTGATGTGCCGCGATCAGGAGGACGAGTGGATCGCGGTCGAGATCAAGCGCATCGCGACGATCGATTCCGTCGAGCAGCTGACGCGCTACCTCGAGTTCATCCGCGGCGACCCGGCGATGGGGTCCTGCCGCGGCGTGCTGGCGGCGCAGCAGATCAAGCCGCAGGCGCGCACGCTCGCCGAGAGCCGCGGCATCGCCTGCGTCGAGGTCGACCTGGCGGTCGTACGCGGAGAGCGCGAGCCGGATCTCACGCTCTTCGCCGGGTGACCCGACCGGGTCTCGCGACGCGCTGCGGCGTCCGCGGTCACGCTCGCGTGCGAGTGCACGCGGCATCTTCGGTCCATCGCGAAGCCGATCCCCGCGACCGATGGACAAACGTGCCGCCAGGCGGCACCGAAAGTCAATCGGTCATCCGGCGAGCGCGTCGCGGTGGACGAAAACGCCGCTCGCCCGGGGGTAGAAGCCCGTCGTGCCGGATCTCGCGGCGGAGCAGCGCGCCCATCACCGCCTGCGTAGCGGCGACTCAGTCCGCCGGCAGAGAGGCCGTGAACGCCTTCAGCGCGGAGGGGTCGCGCAGCGGCGGGCCGTGGCCGAACAGCACCAGCCGCGGCTCCAGCTGGGCCAGTCGCCGCTCGCTGCGGCGGTTCAGCGGCTGGTCGTAGGTGAACATCGCGATCGGCTGACGCAGCCCGTAACGAGTCGTCACGACGTTCATGGCGAAGAAGACGTCGCCGCAGATCAGTGTGCGATCGGCCTCACGCCAGAACGACAGATGGCCGGGGCTGTGCCCCGGTGTCTCCAGCACGACGAAGCCGTGGCCGATCTCGTCGCCCTCGTGCAGCTCGCGGTCCGGCTCCACCTTCGGTGAGCCGGCGACCGACGACAGCATCGATCCGCCGGGGACGCTCGGCGGCGGGATCACCTTGCCGGAGCGCAGCGCCTGCGCGTCGCCCGCGCCGACCCAGACCGGCACCCCGAGCGTCTTCTTGACGTGCTTGGTCCCTCCGGCGTGATCGTTGTGCACATGCGTGAGGACGTGCGTCGCGACGCCGCGCCCCGCGACCGCCTTGACGACGCGCCTGCCCTGCTGCCTCATCCCCGCGTCGACGAGCACGTCGCCGACGAGGTAGGCGTTGACGAGGTTGCGCGGGGCGAGCGCGATCTGCCAGACGTCCTCGGCGAGCTGCTGCATGACGGTCACCATATACCGGCGTGCCGAGCGTCACTCGGGGCTCGTAGAGTCCCGCCGATGCCCGACCAGAGCACCGCCCAGCCCGTCCTTTCGCAGCGCCGCGGCAACGTCCTGATCATCACGCTGAACCGCCCGGATGTCCGCAACGCGGTCAACCGGGAGCTCGCCTACGGCCTCGCGGCCGCGCTGGACGACCTCGACGCCGACGACGCGCTCTCGATCGGCATCCTGACGGGCGCGGGGAGCGGGTTCTGCTCCGGGATGGACCTGAAGGCGTTCGCCGCCGGGCAGACGCCGCGGCATGAGACGCGCGGCTTCGCCGGCATCGTCCAGCAGCCTCCGAACAAGCCGATCGTTGCCGCGGTGGAGGGCTTCGCGGTCGCCGGCGGGCTCGAGGTGGCGCTCGCCTGTGACCTGCTCGTCGTGGCGGCGGGGGCGAAGCTCGGCATCCCCGAGGTCAAGCGGTCGCTCGTCGCGGCGGGCGGCGCGCTGCGGCGCCTGCCGCGCAGAATTCCCTACGGGATCGCCGTCGAGATGGCGCTGACGGGCGACCCGATCAGCGCCGAGCGCGGCTACGAGCTGGGCCTGGTCAACCGGATTGCCGAGCCGGGCCACGCCGTCGATGTCGCGCTCGAGCTGGCCGGGGCGATCGCCGAGAACGGCCCGCTTGCGCTCGCCGCCACGAAGCAGATCCTCGAGTCCCAGTGGGACTGGAGCGACGAGGACTTCTGGCATCGTCAGCGCGAGATCTCGGCGCCGGTGTTCGTGTCAGAGGACGCCCGCGAGGGAGCTGTGGCGTTCTCTGAGAAGCGCGCTCCAGTCTGGCAACGGCGCTAGCGCGCGCCTGGCTGACAACCGAAGACGGTCGGCTTCGTGGCGTCACCACGGGCCCGCGCCCAGGGCGCCGGTAACGTCAGGCCGATGGAGCAGCGAACGCTCGCGCGCACCGGCGTGCATGTCAGCCCCCTGTGTCTGGGCACCATGATGTTCGGTGCGTGGGGGGAGACCGACCACGACGCCTGCGTTCGGATCATCCACCGCGCGCTGGATGCGGGTATCAACTTCATCGACACCGCCGACGTCTATGCGCGCGGCGAGTCGGAGGAGATCGTCGGCAAGGCTCTCGCCGGCGGCCGGCGCGATGATGTCGTGCTTGCCACGAAGTTCCACGGCACGATGGGCGACGACGTCAACCAGGCGGGCAACTCGCGGCGCTGGATCTTCCGCGAGGTCGAGGCATCGCTCAAGCGTTTAGGCACCGACTGGATCGATCTCTATCAGGTGCATCGCTGGGATCCGTGGACCAACCACGAAGAGACCCTCGGAGCGCTGTCGGACCTCGTCGCGCAGGGCAAGGTCCGCTACATCGGCTCCTCGACATACCCAGCGGCGCAGATCGTCAAGGCGCAGTGGGTCGCGCGCGAGCGCGGCACCCAGCGCTTCATTAGCGAGCAGCCGCCCTACTCGATCCTCGCCCGCGGGATCGAGGCCGACGTGCTCCCGACGTGCCAGGAGCTCGGGATGGGGGTCATACCATGGAGCCCGCTGGCGGGCGGGTGGCTGTCGGGCCGCTGGCGCAAGGGCGCGGACGACCTGACGTCCCGGCGCGCAGCGATGATTCCCCAGCGCTACGACCTGTCGCTACCGGCCAACCAGGCCAAGCTCGAAGCCGCGGACGCACTCGGACGGCTGGCCGACGAGGCGGGAATGTCGCTGATCGACATGGCGCTCGCCTTCGTCATCCACCACCCAGCGGTCACGGCGGGGATCATCGGCCCGCGGACGATGGAGCAGCTCGAGTCTCAGCTCGGCGCTCCCGACGTGCACCTGGACGAGGCGCTGCTAAACCGCATCGACGAGATCGTGGCACCGGGGACGAACGTCAATCCGGCGGATGCCGGGTGGACGAACCCCGCACTTGCCGCCGAGGCCCGGCGGAGGTAAAGGAGGAGCGCCGTGCAGCAGAAGATCACCCCGAACCTGTGGTTCGACACCGAGGCCGAGGAGGCCGCGGGCTTCTACACCTCCGTCTTCAAGAACTCGCGGATCGTGTACGTCACCCACTACACCGAGGCCGGGCCGCGACCGGCCGGCACGGTGATGACCGTGGAATTCGAGTTGGACGGGCAGCGGTTCGTCGCCATCAACGGCGGCCCCCAGTTCACGTTCGACGAGGCCGTCTCCTTCCAGATCAGCTGCGAGACCCAGGACGATGTCGACTACTACTGGAAACGGCTGTCCGAGGGCGGGAAGGAAGGGCCGTGCGGCTGGCTCAAGGACAGGTACGGCCTCTCCTGGCAGGTCGTACCGACCGGGATGGAGGAGCTGTTCACCGATCCGGACCCGGAGCGGGCCCAGCGCGCGATGCAGGCGATGCTCGGGATGGGCAAGCTCGACATCGCCGCGCTGCGCAGCGCGGCCGACGGCCTTCCGGCGACCTGACAGGCCAGGCGACGAAGCCCGCCACGGCACCGGCCCCACCCAAGCCGGACGAGTCCGATTCCCCGCTGCGCTCTCGAGGCCCGTCATGTCGCAGGTCGATTACCGGGCTTCGGCGACTTCGGCGGATAGATAGGTGAATGGGGTCGTGGTGGCAAGCTGCACGAAGCCGAGGCGCTGGAGGATCGGCCGGCTGTCCGGGAGGGCGTCGACCTGCAAATATCGGAAGCCCCGCTTTGATGCCTCGGCAGCCCGGTGGGCGACCAGCGCGCGAAAGACTCCACGGCCCCGCCAAGCGGGCACCGTGCTCCCTCCCCACAGGCTGGCGAACTCGGTGCCAACGTGGAAATCCACGCGCCCGGCAGCGATGGGCGCGCGCCCAGCCATCGCGACCACCGCCACCGCTCGACTGGGCGTGTGCGAGAAGCCGGCCAGCTCTGCACCCGAGGCCGTGTGGTCCCCGCCGAACACCTGGTTGTGCACTTGGACGAGCGCGTCGACGCCCCGCTCGTCCACGACTGGCAACAGCACCACGCCCGGCGGAGGTGGCACATCGAGCGTGAGGTTCGCGATCTCGGCGACGAGCAGCGCCTCGGTGGGCTCGGGAGTGAAGCCGGCTGCCAGCAGCCGGTCGGCCAGATCTGGGGGCTGGTCGTATGAGTAGTGCTTCCACTCCCAGGGACGAGCGAGCTCTGCGAACCGGCTGATCTGGGAGGCGATGACCGCGTCAGCGCGGTCGGCGTCCACGTAGCTCCACGTCACTCCGCTCCAGCCGTCACCTACGGACACGCAGCGAACAACGTCGTCGTCGCGCTCGATTCGTCCATCCGGCGCGTCTGGCTCCGGGCGCTGGCGTATCTGCTCGTCGAAGGTCGCCAGCACCGCCTGTCGGTCCATACGAGTAGCCAACCAGAACGGCCCCACCCGCAACCTCACCCGAGAGCGACACTCGAGACCTGAGCCCACGTTCTGGCCTGCTGTGACGGACGAAGAGCAGTGGTCAGGGACTGCGCTCAGCGCGGCATCAGGCGCCGGAACAGGAATGCGCAGACGGCGAGCACCGCAGCGGCGATGAAGGGCAGTCCCCAGCCGATGACGCCGACGATGGCCAGCACCGCCCCGATGACGGTGACCGCGCCGGCGACGCCGCCGATCGCGACGAGGCGGAAGCCGCGGTCCTCGCGCCGACTGCGGCTGAGGTCGGAGCCTTTGCGTGGGGAGAGATCGTCGCTCATGACTGCAACGTACCTGGCCCCGCCCGCGGTGGGCGCGTGCTACTCAGGCAAGAAACGATCTGGCCACGGGCCGCGAAGTCGTAGAACTCGCCGACCGTGGATCACCTCGTCGACCTGTACGACGAAGTCGTCCTTGGTCAGTTCGAACATCTCCACGGGCGCCTTGCGATTGGGGAGAGCACGGCGAGGCACCCTGGAGGGCGAGGCGGTCGCCGGGCTCATGCTCCCGCGCGAACGCTGCATCCCGTCCGGGGAGGAGGCATCACCGCAGTGGAGAGCGATAGGCAATCGCCGCGCCCGATCGAAACGCCCGTCATTCGCCCCAGAGCGTCGCGACGAGCCTGCGAGAGCCGCCGTGATCGCGGTGCTCGCAGAGGTAGATGCCCTGCCAGGTGCCCAGCGCGAGACGCCCGTCGCCGATCGGCAGCGTCAGCGAGGGCCCGGTCAGCGCGGCCTTGACGTGGGCCGGCATGTCGTCCGGACCCTCCAGCGTGTGCGTCCACGGGAACTGCTCGGGCACGGCCGCGTCGAGCCACGTCCGAAGGTCGCGCCGCACGTCCGCCGAGGCGTTCTCGTTCAGCGTGAGTGAAGCCGACGTGTGCTGGATCAGCAGATGGCAGAGCCCGACCCGCAGCCGCGCGATCTCCGGCAGCGCGTCGAGCACCTCGCTCGTGACGAGGTGAGCGCCGCGCTCACGCGCCGCGAGCGAGATCTCACGCTGGATCCACATCCGGCGGCAATCGTGCCAGGCGGAGGTCGACGCGCGCGCCCAGGAGCGGGACGCCCTCGGCGTCGAGCAGCGCGCGCTGGCGCTCGCCCTGGGCGAGCGACCCGTCGGCGCGCACGACGCGGTGCCAGGGAACGGACCCGCCGTACGCCGATAGGACCGCTCCGGCGAACCGCGGCGCCCCGGGCGACACGTCGGCGTAGGTGCGCACGAAGCCCTCAGGGATGGCGGCGACGCGGCCCAGCACCTTTCGGGCGCGGGCGCTCGGTACCGCCGCCGCGTCGGCGTCGACCTCTGCCATGACACAACCCTGCCGCATCGCGGCGCTGGTAGCGTCGTCGTCGATGCGGCGCGGCACCTACTCGATCGTCGCGCGCGACGCCGCGAGCGGGGAGTTCGGCGTCGCGGTCCAGTCGCATTGGTTCTCGGTCGGGCCGGTCGTCGCTTGGGCGCGCGCCGGGGTCGGAGCCGTCGCCACCCAGTCGATCGCTGACCCTTCCTACGGGCCGCGGCTGCTCGATCTCATGGCGCGCGGTGAGGGCCCGGGAGACGCGCTGGCCGGCCTGCTCGAGCGCGACGAGCAGGCGGCGTTCCGGCAGGTGGCAGCCATCGACGCCCTCAGCCGGGTCGTCTGCCACACGGGCGAGCGGTGTATCGCATATGCGGGGAACATCGCCGGCGCCGGCTATTGCGCGCAGGCCAACATGATGGCCGCACCCGGCGTCTGGCCGGCGATGGCGCGTGCCTTCGAGTCCGCGCCGGGCCCGCTCGCGAGGCGGCTGATGGCGGCTCTGCACGCCGCCGAGGCGGCCGGCGGTGATCTCCGAGGGCGCCAGTCGGCTGCGCTGCTTGTGGTGCCCGCCCGAGGCGAGGCGTGGGAGACCGTGCGCGACTTGCGCGTAGACGACAGTGCGCAGCCGCTCACCGAGCTGGACCGGCTGCTCGACCTCGCTGACGCGTACGAGGCCGCGGCGCGGGCCGACGAGCTCACCGGGGCAGGCCGTCACGCTGAGGCCGGCGAGCTCTACCAGCGCGCGAGCGCGCTGGCGCCCGGGAACCAAGAGCTGCTGTTCTGGTCCGGCCTGGCGGCAGCGCAGGCGGGCGACATGGCGCTGGCGCTGGAGCGAGTGAGGTGCGCGATCGCTGCACGGCCCGCCTGGCGTGAGCTGCTCGAACGACTCGAGCCGGACATCGCGCCAGGCGCACAGGCCGTGCGCGACGCGCTCCGCGCGGGCTGACACGGCCGGGCCACCGCAGAGCCACGTTGCGGGCCTCAGCGCTCTCACGGGAGGGCTTCCTCCGAGCGTTAGTTGCGTGTGCAAACATTGGCTGCTATCTTGTTGCACACGCAATCTTTGTGTCAGCAACCACCTCCAAGGAGATCGCACCCATGAGCGCCATCACAGCCCCAATTCTCACGACCACCTGGACCGTCGACCCGGTCCACTCCAGTGCCGGCTTCGCCGTCCGGCACATGCTCGTCTCGACCTTCCGCGGCGGCTTCGCGGACGTTCGCGGCGCCCTCGACCTGTCCGGCGATCAGCCGGCGATCAGCGGCCACGTAGCCGTCGACAGCGTCCAAGTCAAGGACGAGAACCTTTACGGCCACCTGCAGAGCCCGGACTTCTTCGACTCCGAGCGCCACCCAGAGATCGGTTTCGTCTCGACGTCGGTCACCCGCGGCGACGGCGACTCGCTGACGCTCGAGGGGGATCTCACGATCAAGGGCATCACCCGCCGCGTTCCAGCGACTGGGACCTGGAGCGAGATCGAAGCCGACATCACCGGCTCACCGCGCATCGGCGTCGATGTCCAGACGACGATCGACCGCACCGCTCACGGCCTGAAGTGGAACGCGCCGCTTCCCAAGGGCGGCTTCGCGCTGGCCGACGACGTCACGCTTCACGTCCACCTCGAGTTCGTCCCGGCGGAGGGCTAGCCCGTCATGCTCATCCTCGGCATCTCCGGCAGCCTGCGGGCTGATTCGCACAACACGCGGCTCCTCCGCGCGGCAGCCCGTCTGCTGCCGGAGGACGCCGAGCTCGAGCTGCTCGACCCCGACGTCCTGCGCGCCGTGCCGCCCTATGACGAGGACGCGCGCGGCGCCCTGGGTGAGCCCGCCGCCGTGGCCGAGCTGCGTCAGAAGATCGCGCGCGCGGACGGCGTCCTGTTCGCGACGCCGGAGTACAACAGCTCAATCCCCGGGTTCCTCAAGAACGCGCTCGACTGGGTGTCCCGGCCGCTGGCCGCGAGCCCGCTCAAGGGCAAGGACGCCGCCGTCGTGGGAGCCAGTTCAGGCATGTTCGGCGCGGTCTGGGCGCAGGCTGAGCTGCGCAAGGTACTCGTGTCGATCGGCGCGCGCGTTGTCGATCGCGAGCTGCCCGTCGGCCTGGCGGACGAGGCCTGGAACGCCGACGGCTCACTCGCCTCCGTCGAGCTGAGCGAGCTGCTCGCGGACCACATCGTCGCGCTGACCGCCGCGATCGACCTCACCGACGCTTCGCGGATGCTCGCGCGCGCCGCGTAGGAACGGCCGCCGTGCGCCCCACCGCACGTCGCCGAGGCGCACGAGCGGCTGGGCCTCAGCGCTCGCCCGGCATCTTCTTCGGATAGGCGCTGACCGGGATCTCCGTGTCGAGCGCGGTGCGCAGGATGCGGTTCTGCTCTGCGTTGTGGGCGGCCGGATAGCCCTCGCCCGTTGAGGCCCGCTCGGGCCGGCCGACGTAGCCGAAGTCCAGGCGTTCGGGCATGATCTGCATCAGGCGCGGGAACATGTGCGCTCGGGCGCCCATGTTGCGCGGCTCCTCCTGGACCCAGAGGACCTCCTGCAGGTTCGGGTAGGAGTCGATCAGCTCGACGATGTCACCCTCGGGGAACGGGTAGAGCAACTCCACGCGGCCGACGGCGAGGGCCTCGTTGCCCTGGCGCTGCTCGTGGCCGATCAGGTCGTAGTAGATCTTGCCCGTGCAGAGCACCAGCCGCGTGACCTTCTCCAGCGGCACGCGCGGCTCGCCGAGCACGGGGTAGAAGCGCGTGTCCGCGAGGTGCTCGATCCTGTTGGTCGCCTGCGGCAGGCGCAGCAGCGACTTCGGAGTCATGATCACCAGCGGGCGCTGCTTGGCGATCAGAGCCTGGCGGCGCAGCAGGTGGAAGTACTGAGCCGGCGTCGTCAGGTTGGCGACGCGGATGTTGCCCTCGGCCGCAAGCTGCAGGAAGCGCTCGAGGCGGGCCGAGGAGTGCTCCGGCCCCGAGCCCTCGTACCCGTGCGGCAGCAGCAGCGTCAGGCGTGAGCTGAGGCCCCACTTCGCAAGGCCGCTGACGATGAACTGGTCGATGATCACCTGCGCGGCGTTGGCGAAGTCGCCGAACTGCCCCTCCCACACGACGAACGTTTCGGGGGCCTCCTGCGAGTAGCCGTACTCGAAGCCCAGGCAGGCGACCTCCGACAGCGGGCTGTTGTGCAGCTCCATCGGCGCCTGCGCGTCCGCCAGGCGCTGGATCGGTGAGTAGGTCTGGCCGGTCTTGGAGTCGTGGAAGACGAGGTGGCGCTGGCTGAACGTGCCGCGCTCGACGTCCTGGCCGGTCAGGCGGACCGGCACGCCCTCGGTCAGCAGCGTGGCGAACGCAAGCGTCTCGGCCTGCGCCCAGTCGATCCCGCCCTCGGCGCCGACGGCCTCGGCGCGGCGCTCCAGCTGCTTGACGAGCTTGGGGTGTATGGAGAAGCCCTCGGGAACCGTCAGCAGCTCCGCGGTCAGGGCACGGATCTTGTCGGCGGGGACCGCCGTGGAGACCGTCGGGCTCACCGAGCGATCCAGTTGATATTCCCCCGTCGGCTGGTCGACCTCGCCGGCCTCCTGCGCCGCCTTGATCGTCGCCTTGAGCTCCTGGTGCAGGCGCGTGAGCTCGTCCCAGCTCTCCTGCTGCCAGCCGTCGAGCTGCTCCTTGGTGACGACGCCCTTCTCGATCAGCGCGGCGGCGTAGAGGTTCGACACGCGCTCGTGGCGCTTGATCTGCGCGTACATCTCCGGCTGCGTGTACGCCGGCTCGTCGGCCTCGTTGTGACCGAAGCGGCGGTAGCCGATGAGGTCGATCAGCACGTCGTGACCGAACTCGGCGCGGAAGGCCATCGCGAGCCGGACGGCGGCGATGCTCGCCTCGACGTGGTCGGCGTTGACGTGGATGATCGGAACGTCGAAGCCCTTCGCGAGGTCTGACGCCCACGTCGTCGAGCGCGAGTCCTCGAAGTCGGTCGTGAAGCCCACCTGGTTGTTCTGCACCAGGTGCAGTGCGCCGCCGACCTTGTAGCCGTCCAGCCCCTGCAGGTTGAGCGTCTCCGCGACGACGCCCTGCCCGGGGAAGGCCGCGTCGCCGTGAAGCATGATCGGGACGGCGGCATGCTGGTCGCGCTCGGGACGCGGGCCCGTGCGATCGGTCTGCGCTGCGCGCGCGGCTCCGAGCACGACCGGGTCGACGAACTCGAGGTGGCTCGGGTTGGCCTCGAGGTTGACGAGGATCTCGCCGCCGTCGCGCAGCTTGTAGGTGCGCGTGTGGCCGTGGTGGTATTTGACGTCGCCCGTGCCGCCCTGGGGGATCTCGGTGACGGCCTTGACGACCTCGAGCGTCTGGGTGCCCTCGAACTCGCCGAAAATCGTCTGGTAGGAGCGCCCGAGGTTGTGCGCGAGGACGTTGAGGCGCCCGCGGTGGGCCATGCCGATGATGACCTCGCGCGCGCCGTCGGCGGCCGACAGCTCGATCGCCTCGTCGATCATCGGGACCGTCATGTCGAGGCCCTCGATCGAGAACTGCTTCTGACCGAGGTAGGCCTTGTGCAGGAAGCGCTCGAGCGAGTCGACGGCGATCAGGCGGCGCAGCAGGCGGCGCTGCTCGTCGGGCTGCATGGCCCCGCGGAATGCTCCGCTCTCGATCTTGTCGCGCAGCCAGACGCGCTGACGATGGTTCGAGATGTGCTCGATCTCGTAGGCGATCACGCCGCAGTAGGTCTTGCGCAGGTGCGGAAGCGCCTCCTCGAGGTTCTCACCCGGAACCGAGATCCGCAGGATCTTCGCGGGGATGCGGCGCATCAGCTCGGGCGTCAGGTGAACCGTGTCGGGGTCCAGCGCTGGGTCGCCGACGGGCTCCTGGCCGAGCGGGTCAAGCTTGGCCGCAAGGTGGCCGTGCGTGCGGAAGGCCTTGATGACCGACATCGCGGCCTGAACTGCCTGCAGCAGCTCGGTGACGTCCTCCTGCGGCGCGGCGGCGGCTGGCGGCTGCGCGGCTGCGGCTGCGAGCTGCGGCTCGGGTGGCTGCGGCGCGGGCCCCGCGGTCGCTCCGAGCGAGCTGAAGACGTCTTCGTAGAAGCCGTGCTCGCCCTGCAGGTAGGCCTCGATCGACTGCAGGAAGCGACCGGACTCCGCGCCCTGGATGATGCGGTGGTCGTAGGTCGAGGTCATCGTCATGACCTTCTCGGCGCCCAGCCCGGCGCCTACGCTGCCCAGGCCGACGGGGTAGGCGATCGAGCCCGTGGCGACGATCGTGCCCTGGCCGACCATCAAGCGCGGTACGGAGGCGATCGTGCCGATTCCGCCGGGGTTCGTGAGCGAGATGTTCGCGCCCACCAGGTCGTCGGCCGAGAGCGTGTTCGTGCGGGCCTTGTCGATCAGCGCGTCGAACGCCGCCTTGAACTCGGCGAACGAGAGCCTGCCGGCGTCACGGATCACCGGCACCATCAGCGTGCGCGAGCCGTCCTTCTTCTCGACGTCGACGGCGATCCCGAGGTTCACGCCGCCGTCGTCGACGCGGTGCGGCTTGCCGCCCTGCTCCTCGAAGTGGTGGCCCATGACGGGCAGCTCGTCCGTTCCCGCCTTGGCGATCGCGTAGGCGATCAGGTGGGTGAACGAGACCTTCTGCCCGGCCTCCTTGAGCTGCTTGCGCCGCCCGTCCATCGCCGTGACGCTGATCGTCCGGAACGAGGTCGCCGTCGGGATCGAGCGGCTCTCGTCCATGTACTTGGCGAGCATCGCCGCGGCGCCGCGGATCGGCTTGGCCTCACCGGCGCTCGCCGGGGCCGGCGCGGTGCCGTCCTTCGCCGCCAGAACGTCGGCCTTCGTCACGCGCCCACGCGGGCCGCTGCCGCTGACGGCGCCCAGGTCCACGCCTTCGGCTGCGGCGACGCGCGCGGCGACGGGGGAGGCGCTCACGCCGTCGGGCGTTGTCGCAGCGGCGGGTGCGCTCGTGGTCGCGGCAGGTGGCGGCGTGCCGGCGGCTGCCGCCGCCGAGGCCGTGGTCGTCGTCTGCATACGGGCGATCACCTGGCCGACCGTGACCGTCTCGCCCTCGGCTGCGAGCAGTTCCGTGATGACGCCGCTCGCCGGCGCCGGAAGCTCGACGTCGACCTTGTCGGTCGAGATCTCGACGATCGTGTCTCCGTCGGCGACCGCCTGGCCGACCTCGACGTGCCACTCGAGCAGCGTCCCCTCGGTGACCGACTCACCGGCGCCGGGGGTGACGATGTCGAGGATCTCGCCGGCCTGCGCCGCCTCACCGGCGGCGGGATCTGCGGCTGCCGCGGAAGCCGCGTCTGCGGGCGCGACGCCGTTGGCCGCCGCAGCGCCGGCGCCGTCTGTGTCGGGCTGGATCTCAGCGAGGATCGACCCGACCTGGGCCGTGTCGCCCTCCGCGAAGTGCACCTTCACGACGGTGCCGCTGACAGGAGCTGGGATCTCTGCGTCGACCTTGTCCGTCGAGATCTCGACGAGCGTCTCGTCAGCCTCGATGCGGTCGCCCTCAGCCTTGTGCCACTCGAGGACGGTGCCTTCCGTGACCGACTCGCCCATCGCGGGCAGCGTGACCTGAACTGTGGTTGATGTCGCCATTTCGGAGAGCGCCGGGCTCGCGCTCGACTCTATCGCGCTGATTGCAACGATGTGGCCCGGTCGCCCGGCTCGTCGCGGGGGCCGTCCGCGCTGCGTTCACGCTCGCGCTGCTCGCGCTGCAATTCGTACGAGCCGAAGAACGGCCCGATCCCGCCGAGCACGGCGACCGCCACCGCCGCCCGCATCGAGACGACACGCGTGCGCAGGGCGTTCAGGATCAACAGGACCATCACGATCCACCCGATCCCGTGCGACAGCCCGAAGACCATCTCGGCGCCTGCGAGCCCTGGGATGATCCAGACGGTCAGCAGGCAGATGTAGACGGCCGAATGCGTGAACGAGAGGCGCTTGAGCGTCAGGAGCGGCAAGCTCACGACGCGGCCCCGTCGAGCATCCGAGCCATCCGCCGCAGCGTCTGGTCGGCCTCGTCCGGCCAGGCGTCGACATCGGCCGGCCACCACGCGTGGGCGTCGTGCTCATGGTCACGCGTGACCTCCGCGCCCGGCGCGAGCCAGGCCTGGCCGACGAACATCACCATGTGATGGGGAAGGAGCACGAGCGCCTCGCCGCGAACGCGATCGGGCTCCACGGACCACTCCTCGCGCATCTCACGCACCAGCGTGTCGAACGGGTTCTCGAGCTCGTCGACGGCGCCGCCCGCGCCCAGAGCCCAGCGCCCGGGCCAGGAAGCGAGCCACGCGGCGCGGCGCCCTGCCAGCCAGCGCCCGTCGCTGTCGCGCACCGCGCAGAGCGCCGCCAGCGAGCGGCTGGCGTCGCCCTCGACGAGCCGCAGGGCCCAGCGCGCGGGCTGAAGGTCGAGGGCGAGATCACCACTCGCCCCGAGCTCGTGACTCACGAGCCGTGCGGCAATCCCGTCGTGGCTGGGCGAACCCCGCGCCGCGAGCGCGGCGACCGCGTCGTCGGCGGCGCTGATCAGAGCGTTGTCGGGCGCGAACGGATCGTCGCTCCAGCGCGCGATGACCTGGTCGACCGACCACGGTCCGCGGGCGAGGATTCCGGGCGCGTAGGGAACAGCCACTTGGACACAGGGTAGGGGCGGCGCTGGCGTCCTCGCCATAGGATCGCCGGCGTGAGCGCCAGGGTTCGCAGTCGCTGGGGGTGGGGCTTCGAGGACGCCGTGATCGGCGCGGCTGAGGCTGTCGTCGCGGCGGCGCACATCCCCGCGACACTGGGACTCGTCGCTCAGGAGGTCGAGGAACCGGTTGCGCTGGAGAACGCGGTTCTTCCCGCGCCGCGGATCACCCCGCCGACCGGTGATCTCGCGCGGATCTGTTCGCAGTCGGCCTCGGGCCGCGCCGGCCATGCGTACGGCAAGTCCTACCTCGACACGATCCGCGCCTTCCGGGGCGTCTACGAGCACGCCCCGGACGTCGTCGCGCGCCCGCGCTCGGAGCGCGAGGTCGAAGCGCTGCTGGAGTGGGCGGCGGGCGCCAACGCGGCGGTCATCCCCTATGGCGGCGGGACGAGCGTCGTCGGCGGCGTCGAGGCGCGCGTGCCGGGCCGCTTCGACGGGGCGCTGTGCATCGACTTGGGGGCGCTCGACGAGCTGCACGAGCTCGACGAGGTGTCGCGCGCGGCGTGCATCGGTGCCGGCGCCGCCGGGCCGCGGGTCGAGGAGCTGCTCGGTGCGCACGACATGACGATGCGCTTCTTCCCGCAGTCGTTCGAGCTGTCGACTCTCGGTGGCTGGATCGCGACGCGCGCGGGTGGCCACTTCGCGACGAGACTGACCCACGTCGACGACCTCGTGGAGAGCGTCCGCGCGATCACGCCCTCAGGCGTGTGGGAGTCGCGGCGGCTGCCGGGGTCCGGCGCCGGCCCCAGCCCGGACCGGATGCTGCTCGGCTCGGAGGGGACGCTCGGCCTGATCACGCGCGCCTGGGTGAGGGTGCAGCCGCGGCCCGAGCATCGCGCTTCGCGCTCGGTGCGCTTTGACTCCTTCCTGCGCGGCGCGCAGGCCGTGCGAGCGATCGCCCAGTCCGGCCTGGACCCGTCGAACTGCCGCCTGCTCGACGCGCAGGAAGCCGCGCAGTCGGGCGCCGGCGACGGGTCGCACGCGCTGCTCCTGCTCGGCCTGGAGTCGACGAGCGGGCCGGTCGCCGAGGACCTGCGCCAGGCGCTCGCGCTGTGTCGCGAGCACGGCGGCAGCTGGGACGAGCCGAGCGGCGAGGCGGCCCGCGGGACGGCGGGCGGCGCCGCGGCGTGGCGCGAGGCGTTCATCCGCATGCCGTACCTGCGTGACATGTTGATGCGGCTCGGCATCCTGGCCGACACGTTCGAGACGGCGATCACATGGGATCGCTTCCCGGCCTTCCACGAGTCCGTCATGGGCGCCGCGCGCGAGGCGCTCGGCGAGCCGTGCCGCGTAACGTGCCGCTTCACGCACGTCTACCCGGATGGTCCCGCGCCTTACATCACTGTGATGGCTCCCGCACGGCGCGGCGACGAGGTCGCTCAATGGCACGAGATGAAGCGCGCGGTGGGTGACGCGATCATCGACGGCGGCGGCACGATCACCCACCACCACGCGGTCGGCCGCGATCACCGTCCCTGGTACGACCGCCAGCGGCCCGACCTGTTCGCGGCGGCGCTGCGCGGGGCCAAGGCGGCTGTCGACCCGTCCGGGTTGATGAACCCCGGCGTTCTGATCGACGCCTGAGCATCGCCTCGCGCCCGCCAGGCGGCGTCCTCGGTCGCTCGTGTGCATTCGCACACGACGCTCCCTGTGTCCTTGCCTGCGAACGCGATTCGACGCTCAGGGCCTGATCCGTTTCCGACTTGACACGGGCAGTGAGTGAGTGCATACTCACACTGCGATGGCACCCCCAGTCTCGTCCCCGCGCAAGCTCCAGACCGCCGACGAGCGCCGCGTCGACGTGCTCGAAGCGGCGCTGCGCCATTTCGCGAAGAAGGGCTACTACGGCACGCCGACGGCGGAGATCGCGAAGGCCGCCGGGATCTCGCAGGCCTACCTCTTCCGTCTCTACCCGACGAAGCAGGAGCTGTTCGTCGCGTCCACCGAGCGCTGCTTCGAGAACGTGCTGAAGGAGTTCCAGCGGGCTGCGGCGCCGCACGCGGGCGACCCGGAGGCGATGTTCGGGGCGATCGCGACGAAGTACAACGAGCTGGTCGCCGACCGCGACATGCTGCTCGGCCAGCTGCACGCCTATGCCGCCGGGGACGACCCCGTCATCCGCGACGCCGTGCGCCGCAGCTACGGCCGGCTCGTCGAGATGGTGAGGACGACGACCGGCGCGGACGACGAGCAGCTGCGCGGGTTCTTCGCGATCGGCCTGCTGATCACCGTCACGACCGCCCTCGACGTGGGCGAGCTCGACGAGCCGTGGGCGCGCGCGCTGACGGCCGACATCCACGACTGCTGAACACACCGACAACGACCCGGAGGTTTCGGACATGTCCGACACCCACATAATGAGTGACCAATCACACACACGTTTCCCGCTCGCCACCTTCCTCGTCGTCTCGGTGGCTCTGTTCATGGTCACGCTCGACAACCTCGTCGTGACGACCGTGCTGCCCGTGATCCGCGTCGACCTCGGCGCCTCCCTGGAGTCGCTCGAGTGGACCGTCAACGCCTACACGCTCGCCTACGCCGTGTTCCTCCTCACGGGTGCCGCGCTCGGCGACCGCTTTGGCCGGCGCCGGATGTTCACGCTCGGCGTCGGGGTCTTCACGCTTGCGTCCGCGCTCGCCGCGCTGGCGCCGAGCACGGGGACACTCGTCGCGGCGCGCGCGCTGCAGGGCCTGGGCGCCGCGATCGTCACGCCGCTGACGCTGACGCTGCTGGCCGATGCCCTGCCCGCAGGCAAGCGCGGGCTGGCGATCGGCGCATGGTCTGGCGTGGCCGGCATGGGCGTGGCGCTCGGCCCCGTCGTCGGAGGAGCGATCGCCGAGGGCATCTCGTGGCACTGGATCTTCTGGGTCAACGTGCCGATCGGGCTCGTGCTCGTGCCGATCGCTCGCCGCGTGCTGACCGAGAGTCGTGGACCGAACGCCCACCTCGATCCGTGCGGGCTGGCACTCGCCGGCGGCGGGCTGATGGCGCTCGTCTTCGGGATCGTCCGCGCCAACGAGCTGGGCTGGACGAGCCCGCTCGTGCTCGGATCGCTGACGACCGGCGCCGTGCTGCTGGCCGCGTTCCTGCACTGGGAGCGCCGCGCGCCCGAGCCGATGCTGCCGCTGCGCTTCTTCCGCAGCCGCGCGTTCTCGGCGACGAACGCGGTCTCGTTCGCGATGTTCTTCGGGATCTTCGGCTCGATCTTCTTCCTGACGCAGTTCTTCCAGACCGTCCAGGGGCTCTCGCCCCTGGAGTCCGGTCTGCGGACGCTGCCGTGGACGGCGATGCCGATGGTCGTGGCGCCGATCGCAGGGCTGCTGTCGGACCGCATCGGGGCACGCCCGCTGATGGCCACGGGCCTGGCGCTCCAGGCGATCGCCGTCGCCTGGCTCGCGATCCTGTCCGAAGTCGGCACGGCCTACGGCTCGCTGGTGCCCGCGTTCGTGCTCGGCGGCACCGGCATGGGACTCGTCTTCGCGCCGTCGGCCAACGCCGTGCTCTCCTCGGTGCGCCCGCAGGAGGCCGGGCAGGCCTCGGGAGCGACGAACACGATCCGCGAGCTGGGCGGCGTGATGGGGATCGCGGTGCTGGCGAGCGTCTTCTCCGGCGCCGGGGGCTATCTCTCCCCGCAGGACTACGTCGACGGCATGGCCGCGGCGCTGCCCGTCGGCGCGGCTGTGCTGGCCGCCGGCGCGATTGCGGCCATACTGGTGCCGGGCAAGCGTTGCGAGCGCAGCGCCGAGCGGGTGACCACCGCAGGTGCAGAGGCGCCCGCGGCGGTTTACTGAGGCTCTCCGTGAAGTGGATTCTCGTTTTCTCCCTGGTGGCCGCGTTGCTGTCGTCGGTGGCCGTCGCGGGCGCCGACCCCGTGCAGGAGTTCAACTTCCAGCTCAAGGACATCAAGCCGGACGGG
>Ga0247727_10002553_pt1 | contig 41452 bp, 44 predicted proteins | sample WisWelCaveWW1625_FD_202498 | JGI IMG/M metagenome (GOLD analysis project Ga0247727, IMG submission 202498) | Biofilm microbial communities from Wishing Well Cave, Virginia, United States - WW16-25 | ecosystem: Environmental > Aquatic > Deep subsurface > Groundwater > Cave microbial mat | place...
TCTTCATGTTGCTCTCCTTTAAGACTGACCGTCATACCGGCGAAAGCCGGTATCCAGTCTTTTGCCATTCTTGTGTGGCACTGCGTAAGGCCCCTCACCCCAACCCTCTCCCGCCTGCGGGAGAGGGTGAGAACCCTTCCAGACTCTAGCAGCCTGTCGGACATAAGACTGTTCTGCATTTCACGCATTTCCTCGTTAAATAGCAGGCTATTCGCCTCAAAAATGCGTAAAATCTGTTTCAAACCGGACTTTCCCTCGCTACGAACGCTTAAGTCCGACAGGCTGCTCGTCATTTGGTTCAAAAGGGACAACCGGCAACAGGCTGGCGTCTCTTGCCGTCACAAAAGCAGCATGGCGTCGCCGTAACTGAAAAAGCGATACCGCTCGCGGATCGCCTCCGCATAAATGTCGCGGATCGCCTCCCGTCCTGCGAAGGCCGACACCAGCACCAGTAGCGTCGATTTCGGCAGATGGAAATTGGTGATCAAGGCATCAATCGCCGAGAACTGGAACCCGGGGGTGATGAAGAGATTCGTCTCCCCCGCACCCGCGTCGATGGCGCCATCTGCCCTTGCGCAGCTGGACAGGGCGCGCACCACCGTCGTTCCGACGGCGACGACTCGCCCGCCCCGCTCGCGCGTCGTCCGGATCGCCGTCGCTGTCTCATCCGGCACGAAGAACTGCTCGCGGTGCATCGGGTGATCCTCCAGTTGCGCGGTCTGGATCGGACGGAAAGTATCCAAGCCGATATGCAACGTGATCGTCGCCGTCTGAACGCCGCGCTGCCGGAGGTCGTCGAGCAGCGTCGGGGTGAAATGAAGCCCCGCCGTCGGCGCCGCCGCCGAGCCGATCACCTCGGCGTAGACCGTCTGATACCGGTCACGATCTGCGGCGTCGGCCGGCTTCCCCCGTCGCTTCAAAATGTAGGGCGGCAGTGGCACCTCGCCATGCCGATCCAGAAATGCGTAAAGATCGGCATCCCCCGGCGGCAGACGGATCGCCACCGCCCACAACCCCGGACCTCGGCGGTCGAGCGGCGTCGCCACCGCGCCGTCGGCCAGGCGGAGTGGCCCGGTCACCTTCCCTCGAATGAGCGCCTCCCACCGGCCTTCGGCAAGCGGCCGGAGGAAGAGGAGTTCCGTCTTTTTCCCTGCGGCGGTTTCGGCGGCGAGCCGCGCGGGGTAGACCCGCGTGTCGTTGAAGACCAGAAGATCGGCGGGGGTGAGATGTTGGGCGATGTCGGCGAACTGCGCGTGCGTCGTCCGATCCGTTTTGCGGTCGTAGACGAGCAGACGCGACTGATCGCGGATGGCCGCAGGCCGGTCGGCGATTAGTTCGGGGTCGAGGAGATAGTCAAAGTCTGCGGTGTCGATGTCGCCTCCTGATATTGCTGCAGCGTGACGCCCGGATAATAGTGACGGAGGATGTTTTCGTAGCGCCAACCCCGCTCGGCGAGGGCCTTCGCCCCCCACTGGCAGAGGCCGACGCCATGTCCGTAGCCCATGCCGCTGATGTCGATGTCGCGGCCGAACCGGTCAATTTTGAATCGGGTGCTCGGCAGCAGGCGGTATCCGACGATGCGGCGGAAGTCGTCTCCCGCGAGCCGCAGGTCGCCACGGGTATGGGCAATACGCATCTGCAATATCCGCCCCGCCCGGCTCCATTTGATGGCCCGAATGGCGGTGATCCCGCCGACCGGATATCCGTCTTCCCGCAACCGGACTTCAATGTCTGCACGTGGAATTGTCCGCTGCCAGTGGTAATAGGGGGAGTCCTGATCGACAGGACAACTGGCGCCCGTCAGATAGGGGAAGGGGTCGGGTCGTTCCGTCTCTGCCGCCGCTTCGGTCGCGGCAATCGCGCCGAGCCGAAAGTGGTCGGCGGCATTTTCGGTGGGGCCAGCCGACGTGGAATGAAAAAAGGTCAGCGCGACCTCGCCCGCGTAGGTCAGGACTTCGCCCGCCGTCTGCGCAATGGCCGCAGTAGCGCGGGGATCGCCGACGGCACCCGCATAGACCTGATCCAGCACGGAGGAGACGAGGTCGTAAGGCTGCGCCGCCCGCGCCTTCTTCTGATAGAGGGCGTAACTTCTGGAGATGACCGCCTGCGCCTTGAGCGCTTCAACGGGCCAGCCGGCCGGCATTTCGGCGGGGAGGACGCCGGCCAGGTATTTCTCAATCCCGATCTCGTTGACCACCCGAATGCCGCCCACTTCGCGCCGAACAATCAGCCGCCCGCCGAATCGCTTCCCATCGACAGCGATGGTTTCGCCCTTTGGCGTCACCGCGATGGTTTCTGTCGTCACGGCGCGGCCGTCGATGGCAAGACCGGTCTCTGTCCATCCGATGTCGGCATTGGAGAAGACGCGGCCCGGATCGGCGTCGATCAAAAACCCGCTGGGGGAGGCGAGACGAACGGACGGGGCTGTCGCAACGATGGCAACCCGGAGGATCTCTTCCGCGCGGAGGGGCGTCGCAATGAAGAGGAGAAGGACAAAAAGAGAAAGGCGCATTATCGACGAAAGAACCAAAATAAGAGGGACAGGATGGCGCTGATTAAAATGGAGGTCGCAAGCGGAAAGTAAACGGTGACGTTTTTTCGTTCGAGCACAATATCACCCGGCAGCCGACCGAGACCGGAGACTCTCTCGACGAGGAGGAGGATGCCGCCGATGACCACCAGCAAAAGACCGATTCCGAGGAGTATCCGTCCCATGATTTCTACCGGCCAATCGCCATCATCCGGTCGATCGCGCGCCTCGCCCGATGCGCCACCGCCGGTTCCACCCGCACCACATGCGCCATTGCTTCGAGCGACCAGAGGATTTTTTCGAGTGTGTTGACCTTCATGTGGGCGCAGTCGCACCAAGTGCAGGCGGGGATAAAGGTTTTGTCCGGACTCTCTTTTCGCAGGCGATGGACGATGCCGCTCTCCGTCGCCACGATCACCTCAGGGTGTTCGGTGGTGCGGGCCGTGGCGCAGATGCCGCTGGTGGAGAAGACGCCGTCGGCCAGATCGCGCGTGTCGGACGGGCATTCCGGATGCGCGAGCACGATCGCGGTCGGATGGTCGGCCTTGATCATCGAAAGTTCATCGGTCAACATCCGAACATGCGTCGGACAATAGCCGTTGTAGAGGATCAATTCGCGGCCGGTCTGTCGCATGACGTAGTCGCCGAGGTGTTGATCGGGGATGAAGATCACCTCGCGTGTGGGCGGGATTGACTGGACGACCGCCACGGCGTTGGACGAGGTGCAGCAGATGTCCGATTCGGCCTTCACCTCGGCGCTGGAGTTGACGTAGCAGACGACCACGGCACCCGGATGGGCGGCCTTCATGGCGCGAACGTCGGCCGCCGCGATCATTTCGGACATCCCGCAGCCCGCCGAAAGATCGGGGAGGAGAACGGTTTGATCGGGGCAGAGGACGGCGGCCGTTTCCGCCATAAAATGGACGCCGCAGAAGACGATCACCGCCGCGTCGGTCGCCGCCGCCTTTTGCGACAACTCCAGCGAATCGCCGACAAAGTCAGCGACATCCTGAATCTCGCCGACCTGATAATTGTGGGCAATGATGACCGCCCGATGCTCGGTCTTCAACCGCGCAATGCGCGAGACGATCCGCGCCGTCGTTCGATCTGTCGTCTGCTCCATTGCCCGCTCCGCCGTGACCATGGCCGAACCTACCACGCCTCCCCCACTCGTTCAACGAACGGCATAGAGAAAGATCGGTGTGGGGATCATGCGCCGTCCCCTGCCCGAAGATTGTGATGCGTCAATTCGAGGCGTTGCGGTGTGAGGCAATCACGTTTAGTATGCGCGCCCTGTCATTTGTCCATTGTGCGTTGGTTTGCGGAGTGGATGCGTAAACGCTGGTCTGTTGTGACGGCCAGGCAAGTCATTGTGGCGGAGGTAAAGTCGATGTCGATTTTTAGGGAATATGATATTCGGGGCGTCTACGGCACTGAGTTGACGTTGTCGATCGCCGAGTCGATGGGTCGCGCCTTCGGAACGCGCATTCGTCGGCGCGGCGGACAGCGGATTGCGGTGGGGTATGACATCCGTCCCTCAAGCCCCGCGCTTCGGGAGGCCGTCGTTTCCGGCTTGCTGGCCGCGGGTGCGGACGTTGTTGATATTGGCGACTGCCCGACGCCGGTGCTCTACTTTTCACAATTTCAGCTGGACGTGCAGGGCGGGGTGATGATTACCGCCAGCCACAACCCATCGGAGTACAACGGGTTCAAACTCTGTGAAGAGAAGACCTCCTTGTTCGGCGCGCAAATTCAGGAAGTGCGTGCGATGATCGAACGGGGCGACTACGACACCGGTGCGGGAGCGGTGACGCATGTCGCCGACTTTCTTTCGGTCTACGCGGACGATCTGGCGAAGCGTTTCGATCGGCTGGCGACGCGAAAGGTCGTCGTCGATTGTGGAAACGCCGCAGCGGCGCTGATCGCCCCGCAGGTGCTCACTCGGATCGGTTGCGAGGTGATCCCGCTCTATTGCGAGCCGGACGGCCGGTTTCCAAATCACCATCCCGATCCGACCGTTCCGGAGAATCTGGTCGATCTGATTGCCGAGGTGAAACGCCACCAGGCCGATGTCGGGATCGCCTTCGACGGCGACGGCGACCGGCTCGGCGTGGTGGATGAAACCGGCGAAATTCTCTGGGGCGACCAACTGACGTTGATTTTCGCGATGCAGATTTTAGAGGCCCATCCCGGCGCCACGATCATTTCGGAGGTCAAGGCCTCGCAGGTGTTGTACGACGAGGTTACGCGCCTCGGCGGGCGGGCGATCATGTGGAAGGCGGGGCATTCGCTCATCAAGCAGAAGATGCGGGAGACGGGGGCGCTGCTGGCTGGCGAGGTGAGCGGGCACCTCTTCTTCTCCGACCGCTATTTCGGCTACGACGACGCCATCTACGCCGCCTGCCGCCTGATGGAGATGCGGTCGCAGGACGCCCGGCCGCTCTCGTCGTATCTGTCCCATCTGCCGAAAGGTCACACCACGCCGGAGATTCGAGTCGACTGCCCGGACGAGATCAAGTTCGATGTCGTTGAGCGCTGTCGCGCGCATTTCTCAAGTCGGTACAAAACGATCGACATCGACGGGGTTCGAATCCTCTTCGAGGGCGGCTGGGGACTCATCCGCGCGTCGAACACCCAGCCCGCGCTGGTGCTCCGGTGCGAGGCCGCGACGGCGGCGCGTCTGGAAGAAATCACCCGCGAGGTTCAAGACAGGGTCGAAGAGACCATCCGATAAGGTTCCCTTGGATTCCAGTTTTCACGGGAATGACGACTTTTGCAAGAGGCGTCAGAGGCACCATTTTGGTGCGCGGTTGTTTCCATGATGTACTCCCAACAATTCCAAACAATGATCTTGACAATCCGGCGGGGGGTGCCGGAGAATCGCGCCCGTTTGCAAGATTCAGGCAGATTCCACTGCGGTTTCTTAAACGTTCAAAAAGGGGATTAACGATGGCGAAGGTACTCGAAGGGCCGGGGATGGGGCTTTTGGCCAAATGGGGGATGGCGGTGCCGCATTATGTTGTGGTGACGGCGGCGGACCAGATTGAGCGGCTGGCACATGCCAACCCGTGGATGCGCGAGCGGCGCCTTGTGGTCAAGGCCCATGAGGCGATCGGCTCGCGGATGAAGCTCGGCTTGGTGAAGGTGGGGCTTGACCTCGCCGACGCGCAGAAGGCGGCGGCGGAGATGTTCACCCGCGACATCGGCGGGATCGCCATCGGTCAGGTGATTATCTCCGAGGAGGTGCGCCACCCGGAAGAGTACTACCTGGCCGTGAAATCGACGCGCGACGGGGCCGAGATTCTCATGGGCCCGGGCGGCATTGATGTCGAGGAACACTGGGAGAAGATCGGCGCGGTGGCCATCCCTGTCGGCGGCGCGCCGACGGGCGACAAATTGGAGAATCTCGCTAAAGAGGTTGGTGTTCCGCCACAGCGGATCGAAGGACTCGCCGATTTTGCGCTGAAACTTTTCCAATGTTACGAGCAGGAAGACGGCAGTTACATTGAGATCAACCCGCTCGCCGTGCGCGAGTCAGACGGGTCATTTGTCGCGCTCGATGCCGTCACCCTCGTTGACGCCGATGCGCGGTTTCGTCATCCCGACTGGAACTTTACGTTTGCCTCGGAGTTTGGCCGCCCGTACACCCAGGCCGAGGCGTCGATGATGGAGATCGATTCCCGCATTAAAGGTTCGGTCAAGTTCATCGAGATTCCGGGCGGCGACACGGCGCTGCTGCCCGCGGGCGGCGGGGCGTCGGTCTACTATTCCGACGCCGTGCTGGCGATGGGCGGCACGATTGCGAATTACGCCGAATACTCGGGCGATCCGCCAGACTGGGCGGTCGAGGCGCTCACGGAAAAGGTTTGTGCGCTGAAGGGAATCAAGCGAATCATCGTCGGCGGCGCCATCGCCAATTTCACCAACGTTAAAAAAACGTTCGCGGGGATCATTGCCGGCTTCCGAAAGGCCCAGTCCGAAGGAAAATTGGAGGGGGTGACGATCTGGGTTCGACGCGGCGGGCCGTTTGAAAAAGAAGGCTTGGCCGCCATGATGGCGCTCTCGGCGGAGGGGTTCGATATTCACGTTTACGATCGCTACACGCCGCTGACCGACATCGTCAACTACGCGCTTCACGGTGCGCCAGAGACGGTCGTCGCGTAAGCCGACCGCGTGCCAGTCAAAATCGTGCGAGCGTGGTCATCATGAATCAAACTTATACGGCTGTTATAAAGCAAGACGTTGCCGGGTGGATTGGTTGGGTTGAAGAGGTGTCTAGCGTGAATTGCCAAGCGTCCACTCGACCTGATTTGCTCGACGCGCTGCGCGTTACGTTGACAGAAGCACTAGAGGTGAATCGAAACGATGCAAGGCTCGCCGCCGGCAAGGGCTGCGAGGAGTTAAGCATTGCGATATGAAGCGTCGTGATTTACTGCGACATCTCTCCGCACAGGGTTGCTCACTGCTTCGGGAAGGATCGTGTTCTCTCGCCGTTTGAGAGAGGGATGGGCGGGGCGACCCGCCTCTTTAATTGCCAGGAGGATTTCGATCATGAACGTTAAAAAAATGACCAGTGTGGTTGTGGTTGCAGCGCTGCTTTCCGGTTGCGAATCGATCGGCGGGATGAGCCAGACTCAAAAAGGTGCGGTGATTGGGACCGGAACGGGTGCCGCGATCGGCGCGCTCATTGGAAAAAAGAAGGGCAAGACCAAGGAGGGGGCACTCATCGGCGGCGCCCTCGGCGCGCTCTCCGGCGGATTGGCCGGGCGCTACATGGACAATCAGGCGAAGGAACTTGAATCAGTTGCCGAAACGCGCCGGACGGAAGAGGGCGTCGTGGTGACGATGAAGGACAAAATCCTGTTCGACGTCGACAGCGCCTCGCTGAAGCCAGCGGCGCAGGGAAGCCTGCGGTCGATTTCAGAGGTGCTGGCAAAGTATCCGAAGACCGAGGTGACCATCGCCGGTCACACCGACAGCACTGGCAAGGCGAGCTACAACCAAACGCTGTCCGAGCGGCGGGCAAGCGCGGTGCGGTTTTATCTCGTCGATCAGGGGATCGCCGCGCGGCGGGTGACGGCAACGGGCTTTGGCGCAGATCAGCCCATTGAATCCAATACGGATGAAATGGGTCGCAGCCAGAATCGCCGGGTCGAGCTGCACATCACGCCCAACGAAGAGTTGCGGGCGGAGTCCGAAGCCGAAGGGGCGGGACGGTAAGGAGGGAACCGACCGGGAAGGAAGACCCATGAAGGAGTCCATGCCTTCCGGCCATATTGTGTTCGTTAGCAACAGCGGGACCGACGCGTGGGTCGCGCGGCAGATCGCGCGTGAGATTATCTCCAAGGGGGTCACCGCAGCCCAGGTCCCTCCGGCGCTCCGAACCCGACGATTTCTCGTTCGTAGCGATCCGAAAGACACGGCAGATCAGGTCGCATCGGCCGTGAGTGACGCCACCGACATACGCGCTGTGTGGAATGAGGTGCTGTCCCCGACGTGGCCCAATGGCGACGTGTCGTAGCCACGCTCGTGGGGGCCTGGCGATGAAGGGCTTCTTTCGGGCGGTGCGCAGCAGCCGCTGGATCGCGTAGATGGGCACTGATTTTTTGTCGACTGATCTTCTATCTTTTGTCCATTTTTTGGAGTTGTGAATGAGTATTTTGGCGAATAAAGAGACGCGGGTTGTGATTCAGGGGGGGCCTGCGGGGGTCAGCGCGGCGCGGCGGATGGCGGAGTTTTGCCATCTCAGTCGGCTGCCGCTAAATGTGGCGGCGTTTGTCTTCCCGCCCGACGCTGGAAAGAGCGCCGATATTCCGCTTGGGGGGGCGCTCGTTTCTGTTCCCATCTATAAGACGGTGGCCGAGGCGGTCGCCGCCCACCCTGAGATCAACGTGTCGCTTGTCTACGTCGCGCCCGAGCGTGCGTACAATGCGACGATGGAGGCGATGGCGGCGCCGGGGATTCAGCTCGTTTCGATGATTACCGAAGGGCTGCCAGAGAAAGACGCCAAGCGGCTGACTGTCGAGGCAAAAAATCGGGGCAAAGTCTTCAACGGTCCCTCCTCTATCGGCATCTTCTCCGCTGGCGAATGTCGGCTGGGGGTGATCGGTGGGGCGTTCGACAACCTGATCCTCTCCAAACTCTACCGCCCCGGCTCGTTCGGCGTCATCACCAAGTCGGGGGGACTTTCTAACGAGATTATCTGGATTTGCAGCCAGTTTGCCGACGGCGTCACGACAGCCATCGGCATCGGCGGCGACGCCTATCCAGGCTCGGACTTCGCCACGTACCTCGATCTCTTTGAGCAGGACCCGAAAACAAAGGCGGTCATCATCGTCGGCGAGATGGGGGGGGACCTCGAAGAGGGTGCGGCGGCTTGGTACGGGGCGAAGCCGCGCCGGATCAAGTTAATCGCCGTCGTCTCAGGATTTTGCCAGGAGCAGCTGCCGAAGGGGATGAAGTTTGGCCATGCGGGCGCCAAGGAAGGCCAGCGGGGTGAAGGCTCGGCGCGCGCCAAGACGGAGGCGCTCAAAAACGCGGGGGCGATTGTACCTGCGACGTTCGGCGGTCTGGGGCTGGAAGTCAAACGGGTCTACGAGGGGTTCGTCCGCGATGGGCTGGCGATACCGGTCGTCGATGCCGATACCGACACACTGCCGAAACTGCCGCCGAAGGTTGACGAGGCGATTCAGGCCGGCGGCGTCTTCGTGGAGCCGTTGGTCAAGTCAACGATCTGTGACGATCGCGGCGACGAACCGCTCTACGCGGGCTACGCGGCGTCCGATTTGATTAACAAGGGCTACCACGTTCCGCATGTGATCGGTCTATTGTGGGACAAGCGGCTGATCAGCCCCGTCGAGGCTGAAATCGTCAAGCGGATTATCATGCTCTCGGCAGACCACGGCCCTTGCGTCTCCGGCGCGCTGGTCACGATCATCGGAGCCTGCGCCGGGATTCAGATGGCGCAATCGGTGGCGGCGGGGATGCTCATGATCGGCCCACGCTTTGGCGGCGCCGTAACCGACGCCGGACGATGGTTCAAATATGCGGTCGATAAGAATCTGACGCCGGATGCCTTCCTCGTCGAAATGAAAAGCAAGGTCGGGCCGGTGCCCGGCATCGGCCATCGGGTGAAGAGTGTGCGGAATCCCGACAAGCGGGTGAAAGAACTCGTCGGTTTTGTGAAGTCACAGGGGATTCCGACGCCGCACCTCGACTTCGCGCTTTCCGTCGAAAAGGTCACGACCGCCAAGAAAGACACGCTCATTCTAAATGTCGATGGCGCGATGGCGGCCATCCTGGTCGACCTCAAGTTCCCGGTGGAATCGCTGAACGGTTTCTTCATCCTCTCCCGCACCATCGGTCTCGTCGGCCACTGGATCGACCAAAACCGCCAGGGAAGCCGCCTCGTCCGCCTGTTCACCTACCTCGCCAACTACGCCTCCCCAAAACGCCGGGATGCCCCGCCGCTGGATTAAGCCCTTGCGGACGGTTACGTGAAGTGGTGTCCAAATATCTTTGCTGCCCTCATCGCGGGTCAAGACCGGGCTGGAGAGGCAAAAGCGCAGTACCAACTCCGGTAGCCCCCCGTCGCCATCTAGCAGGCGGCGTAATCTGCCGACGTGCAAGGCGAGTCGTCACCGCCGCAGGCCGGTAAAATAGTTTTCCCGCCAGTCCACCGCCTCAAGGCCGTTCCGCAACGCTACAGCACCAGTCAGTCCCCCCTCGTCAAACTGGCAGCGGACGATCACGCCGACGTTCTTCTCCAGACAAAGCGGCAATCGCCGCGCGGCGGGGGTCGAATCGAAAATATTTTAGATCACCTGTACGGTATCGACCCGCCCCGCCCGCATCCTGAGACGATCGAACGATGAACGAATATCTTGTGCGCTACCGGCGCGCAAACGCGCCATCAGGACGGTTCCTATGGACGGTGCGGGAGATGCGACAGCGTTGAAAGCCGTTGACGCAGATAGAGGCCGGAGAGGAGGCCGATGAGCAGCGAGAACATCGTTATTCTTCGCATCCCGCCCCATGCGAAGGGCGATAAAACCCCGCTGTTGCGTGCGGTTTGCATCACCCAGAGCCATGCACCTACCGATCCGACGACCAGTCCCAGCCGCGCCCGGGAGGCGCCGCCCAGTGACAACGCCAGTAGAACGCCGATGGGCCAGAAGGTGAGGAAGAGAACGAAATCCTGCGCGATCCGGTGGGACGGACGTGCCGGCGTGGCACGCAAAATCCAGCGGAAAACCGGCGCGAGAAGGTTGGCGGGATAAACCCAAGCGATGCGTGGATAGACGGCGATGAAGAGCAAAATGGCGGCATAGAGGAAGAGTCCTGCGGCGGCAATCTTCACGTGGTGGCGGACGATCCGGTCAATCCATCCAGACGCCAGGGCGTGGTCGGCCAAAAAGAATCCGAGTGCGGCGCTTGCGACGTTGAGTCCGATGTCCTGTAGCGAGGCGTATCGTGCCGGGAGAAACGATTGAACCCCTTCGATTGTGCCGCTGACGCCAGCGGCGACGAGGAGGAGGACAACGAGTGGAAGTGGCCTGCCAAATCGCATGCCGCGCATCAAGAGACCGAACGGAAGAAATAGGAGCAGATTGGCCGCAAGATCGTATCTGGAAAAGCCGTTCGAGGGGTGGGGACGGGGGATCACGTTGCCCGACCATTGGAAATTGAACGGGGCCATCGTCACGGCGAAGAGGTAGGCAAAATAGACGAGGAGTCCCGCGCCGATCAACCCGTTCATCGACGCCGCGCCGTCAGGTGTCGCCGATCTCGGTGGCCGATCTCTCGCTGAAGATGGCGGAGCGATATTTGTAATGTTTAAACTCCAGAAGATTGCCGGAGGGATCCGTCAGGAAAAACGTGGCGTGTTCCAGTCGGGTGCCTGGAAAGCGGACGCGGGGCGCCTGATAAAAGGGGAGATGCCGGACGCGGGCGCGATCGGACATCGCCTGCCACGCCCGCCGCGTGCGGAAGATCAGCCCGAAGTGCCGTGGATAGATGCCGGGTTGTGACGACGGGGTGTTCGAGAGATGGGCCACGAGTTGATGCCCGCCGAGTCGCAACACCATGGCATGGGCCGATTCGCGTCCCAGCCGACCGCCGAGTCCGGTCACGTAAAAACGTTTCGTCTCCGTAAAGTCGGTAACCGGAAACGCCAGATGAAAGAGGACCGCTTCCCCGTCCCGTGCGCCCATTCAACCCCCCCCTTCGAGATTGTCCCATGTTCACTAGACTGCGACATTTTAGCACAGACAGATTCAGCGGGCGTTTCCGACAAGAACGTCGTGATGCGCGTCGGTGACATCAACCATTCCTTCATCATTCGACAGGCTCAGGATGAGCGGGTGGAGATGTGAATCGATTCCGTTCGTGCTGAGCCTGTCGAAGCACCCGCCCTGTTTGTTGTTTGTGAAGGATTGCCCACGCCGGTCAGAGTTTGTATTCTTCGCCGCCATCTGGGATTGGGAACAATGTGGGAGATGCTTTCATACGAGTTTATGCAGCGGGCGTTTGTCGCCGCGTCCCTGATTGGTCTTGTCTGCGCCGCCGTCGGGGTGTTCGTCATGCTGCGGGGATTGTCGTTGGTCGGAGAGGGGACGGCCCATGCCGCCTTCGCGGGAGTGGCACTCGCCTTCCTCATCGGCGCGCCCCCGCTGCCGCTCGCCATTGTCTTTGGCCTGGCCACCGTCTGGACGACCGGCTGGCTACAGGAGCGCGGTCGGCTGAATGTCGATGCCGCCATCAGCGTCGTCTACACACTGACGATGGCGCTCGCCGTCCTCTTTATCGGTTTGATGAAAGAGGCCAATCCGCAGGTCATGGGCTATCTCTTCGGCAACCTCCTCTCGGTGACCCGGGAAGATGTCGTACGGATCGCGGTGCTCTCTGCCGGGATTCTCATTCTGCTGGCGCTCTTCTTTAAGGAGTTCCATTTCATTTCGTTCGACCAGGAGATGGCGGAGGCGAGCGGCGTGCCTGCGCGGCCGCTCTTCTTCCTGCTCCTCGGTCTGGTTGCCCTGACGATCGTTGTTTCAATGAAGGCCGTCGGGGCGATTCTGGTCGTTGCCCTGCTTGTCATCCCGGCCGCCGCCGCGCAACAGTGGGCAACGACGATGCGCGCGATGATGGCCGTGGCGATTGCCATCGGCCTCGGCTCTGCCTGGGCGGGGGTGGCGCTCTCCTACCGGCTCGACATCGCCTCCGGCGCCACGATTATCCTGTTGGCGATGGCGATCTTTTTCCTCTCCGTACTTTTTTCGCCAAAGCGTCGTCGCGCTCGCCCAACTTTGTAACGTCCACAATTCGCAATGCGTGGCACCGGTCGGGATGGTTCGTAAAGAGGCCATCGACCCCCAGCGCCATCATCCGCATCATCTCGTCCGGCGCATCCACCGTATAACAGTGAACCTCAAGTCCGGCCCGGTGGGTGCGGGCGACGGCGCTTGCGGAAACGCGGGCGCGGGGCACGTTCAGAGAGACGGCATGGAGCCGCAGCGCGGTGCGAATCGCCGTATCCCACGGTTCACGATTGACCAAAACACCGAGAGCGAGGGTGGGATGGAGGCGGCGCGCCTCATGGAGCAGGCGATGGTCGAACGCGGAGAGGATGACACGATCCGTGGCCTTCATGGCGACGATCTGCTCGATCACAGCGGGGACGCAGGCCGATTTGATCTCCAGATTCAGCCGAACCGACGCGGGTGTCGCCGCGAGGGTTTCCTGAAGCGTCGGAATTGTTTCGTGAGAGAAGCGCGAAGAGAACCATGCGCCAGCGTCGATGGCCTTGATCTCGGTGAGAGAGAGCGCGGCGATGCGGTCGGGGCGGCCAGCGATTCTTTTGAGGGTTGGATCGTGGAAGATGACGGGCGTGCCATCGCGGCTAGCTCGGACATCGCACTCAATGCCGTCCGCCCGAATGGCGGCGGCGGCGCGAAAGGCGGCCAGCGTATTCTCCGGCGCATCTCCCGATGCGCCGCGATGCGCCCAGTTGAACACCGGCTTCACTCCAGGGGCGGCAAGGTGTCCGGCGGGGTGCCCGTTCCAAAAAGCAGCAGGCTGACGACGCCCGCCCGGCTCTGAACGCCCATCTTGCGTGAAATGGCCTTGAGATAACCCTTCACCGTATTCTGGGTCAAATCCATCTCGTGGGCGATCTTCTTGTTGGTCTGGCCCAAAAGAAGCCGTTGCGCGAGCGCCTGCTCTTGCGCGGTGAGGTCCCACCTGCGGGCCAACATCGGCAGGTTAATCCCCGCCGGAACGATTCGCTCCACCATGAAAAGATAATAGTCGCCGTCCTCTCCGGACTTCGGGGCGTGGGACATGACGACACCGGAGACGGCGTATTGCCGCCGATGGCTTCGGTAGAGGTCGAGGAATCCGTCGGGCGATGCCTCGTTTTCGGCGATTCGTTTCTGATCCAGCCGACTGGCCCATTGCCGACAGTGTTTGGAGAAACCGTCGCGGTTCTCCGTCCCATCGGGATGGTAAACGATCCCATACGCCTCCGGATCGTAGCGCAAGATCTCATGTGATAGCGGACCTTTGGGTTTATAGAAGACGTAGCCAACCTGGCGTGAATTGTGGTGGTTCGTGGCAGGGGGCGGCAGATTTTTCACGCGCGGAGTATACCGATGATCGGATAAATCGTCCACATCACGAATCGAATCACGTCGGAGATCACTTTGGAGGGATTATCGACTCAATTTTAGAATGTAACCCGCCGTTTTTCACAAAAGGAGGGTTACGCGATGCGCCCGGAATCAACAACGAACGCAAAGAGATCAAAACTCAAAAAACTCAACCACGAAAACGATCACCCCAAAGTGACATTCCCAAATGATTTGACAGTATCCGAGTCTGGCCATACCGGCCCTGCAGCGGGGATGGGGCTAATGTATAATGCGCGCCATGTCGATTTTATTGTTCGTCGGATGGTCTTTGGGATGGCTTGGATGGGGGTTGGGAGTGGCGGCGGGGGCCTCGGCTGAAGCGCTGCCCGCGATGTCCCATGTTTCCGATGTCGTGGCATCGGACGCAAACGACCACGTACCGCCACCCGACGTGGCGCAAACCGCCCCCCTCGTGCCGCCCGACCTGGCAGAGATTAACCGGCGGATTTTGGTCGAGATCACCCTTGCGCCGGAGCGGAAAGGCGACTTCGACGCCGTTCGACAGGCGTTTGCGGCGCTTTCCATCACCCGCATCAAGCCGCTTTTTTTTCGGCTGGGGCACCCGCCGAGGAATATCGTCTTTGGAAAGTCGGTGCCCGCAGAGACGGCGCGGGAGGCGATCCGGCTCGCCAGGGCGTACAACGGCGGCATCACGAAAATCCTGCCGGAACGGCGATTTATCCCCCACTATATTGGTATCGGAACCTCGGCATTTGACGAGCTGGTGCAGGTGCCGATTGCGCCAGCCGATGTCGATCGTCTGGCCGATCCGTCGCTCTCCACCGAGGCGTTCCACCGTCTCTACCGCTGTCTGTCGGGCGAAGACCGCAATCGAAATGAGCCTGCGCCCCCATGCTGAAAGACCCGGCAAGCGCGCGGCCCGTCGCCGCGCCGCCCTTGGGGAGTGAGATCGACGGGGCAGATGAGGCCTTCTGCCCTTCGCCGCTAGCATCTGGTTTGCTGTCTTGGGCCATGCGGTCCCCTCAATTATTTTGATCGGAGCGCCCGCGTTTAGACGACGCCGCTGATGACTTGATCGAGGCGGATCTGTTCGCCGCTGAGCAGGTTGCGGAGCGTCCGTTGCATGTGCTCGGCGGGTCGGGAGTGCGGATATTCGGTGAGGAGGGGGCGGCGGGCGCGTGTTGCTTTCCAGACGTGGTCGTCGTGGTCGATATAGCCGACATATTCGACCTTGATCCCGTAATATTTCGCGCAGGTGCTCCGCATGGAGAAGCCAAGCGTCATGTCGTCTTGCGAGCGGACGTTGTTGACGATGATCTTCGGGCTGAAGCCCGACATCGCCTCGCGCAAACGCTCGCCGGCGGCGGCGTCGAGTGAGGCAACATGGTCGAGCAGGTCGTGCGGTGTGCGGATCCCCCGTTCATTTTTTTCGTCCATGGCGAGGGTGATGACCGAACGGACATCCGGATCCCGCGCGATCGTTTTGAACCGGCGATAAAAGGCGCTCTTCACAAACCGGTAGACATTTTCAATGGAGGTCGGCTCGGGCAGGACGATCAGAATGCCCATTTGGGCGGCGAGGAAAAAATCGAGGTTCGTAAACGAGGTGCCCGCACCGAGGTCGAGAATGATGTATTCGAAATCGAGCTCGTGAATCTGCCGGATGAATCGGACCTTTTGCAGATGCTTCGGATTGGCGATCTCCAGATAGTCCTGCGCGCCGGAGATCAAGGTGAGATTGGCAATGTCGGTGGGGACGAGAATCTGGCGAATGTCACGCACCTTGCCCTGAATGAAGTCCGACAGGGTGCACTTCGGTTGAACGCCGAGGCAGGTGTGAAGATTGGCGCAGCCGAGGTCGGCATCAATGAGCAGTACCCGCTTGCCCATCCGGGCCAGCGCCACGCCGAGGTTCGCCGAGATGAACGTCTTGCCGGTGCCCCCTTTGCCGCCGCCGACCGCCCAGATGTTCCGTTTGGGCGGTGCCGATGTCCCGCTGAACAGTCCCCCGTCCATCGACCGACCTCTCCGAAAACAAGATGATTCCGTTCTCTTGGGCAGAGGCAACTCCCCCAACCCCCTCTTTGAATAAAGAGGGGATCTCCTCCCATTTATTCAGAGGGGAGGTTGGAGGGGTTCATCACTTGCCTTTATGCTGAACCCCGAAATCAACTCCCCCTGGCCCCATCTTTAAGATTGAAAGAGGGGGAACTGGTCTTACGCCTCCCCTTGACTCAAATGGGAGGTTGGGAGGGGTTCATCCGTCGGGTGTTGGGTGGCACGACCCGTGCCGCGCGCGCTTTTTCCTGCCGTTTCGGATGCGATGGCGCTTGCGATGGCCCGGCGGGCGTTCGCCCGCTGCTCACCGGCAGGACGGCCGAAACCCTTGCGCCCCGTCCTGTCGCGGAATCGACGGAAAACCGGCCGCCCGCAAGTTCGACCCGTTCTCTCATCCAAACCAGGCCAACCCCCGGTCCGGCCCCCGCAGCGGGACGAGATTTCGCGTCGAATCCCTTGCCATCATCCGTGATGGTCAGATGGATGTTCGGCCCCTTCTTTTCAAGAGATACGACGACGGCACGCGCCTCGGCATGTCTGGCGACATTATTGAACGTCTCTTGAACGATCCGATGGAGGAGCGCCTCAATCGGCGGTGGGAGCCGCTGGGGTGTGGTGGCGGTCGGCTTGAAATGGACGACCACGCCGCTCCGTTTTGAAAACGCCTCGGACTCGGCGGACAGGGCGGAGACAAAGCCGGCCCGTTCGAGTTGTGGTGAATGGAGAGCACTGGCGATTCCCTGAAACACCGACTCCATTTGATCGACCTGGCGACGCAGGCCACTCCAATCTAGCGGACGGGTTGTGGGGGATTGTGCGGGTGGGTGCATCGGCAGCGGGGCGATCGCCTGTTCCGATGAATCGGTCGCCGTCGCATCGGATACCGGTGATACCGACGAACGCGGGGTCTCATGTTCACCCAATTCACCCAATACCGGCGTGATCGGGGCCTCGGCTTTCAATTGCGGTGGCGGCACGGGTGGCTGGACGGGCGGGGACTGCGGTCTCTGCTGCGCCAACAAGGTCTTCATGGGACGGACGCCCTTTTCGAGCGCCTCCTGAATCCGTCGGGCCATTTTACGCTGCTCCATCTCGTGCGCATCGGCAATCAAACGCGCGTGAGAGCGCACCGCCTCCCGCTCCCTCATCGCCGCGTGATGGTAGATGGCGTTATCGAGTGCCATGGCGATCGGCTCCATCAGTCGGGTCACCTGGTCGATCTGCTCTGGCGTCCACTGACGAAAGGTGCGGTTGTCATCCAACGCCACCACGCCAATCGCCTGATTTTTCTGATTTTGGGGCAGGAGCGGAAGGAAGAGAATGGCGCGGGAGCGAAAGAGGTTCGCCCACCGTTTGTCGATCCGATCATCGGCGCGGGCATTCTCGACGACCATCGGCTCCTTATTCCGGGCGGTCAGGGCGACGAGATGGTCGGCCTGAACCGGAACGGTGATCTTCCGAACGGCGTCGCCCTGCGTTCCGGATGCGGCGAGGCCCTGCAACAGGGTGCGCCGCTCATCGAAACAGAAAAAGGCACAAGAGGTGAGTTTGAACGCCTGGACGAGGTGCTCTGCCGCCGCAGTGATCATCGGCTCAGGCGCGCGATGTTTCACGAGAATGCGCGCCATCTGATCGACCCCCGCCGCCGCTTGCGTCTGCCGAAGCACTTGTTCGGCGCGCGTTATTCCGGTAATCGTTTTACCCAGAACCTTCGCGGCCAAACCGGCGATGTCCCGTGTTTCTGACGGAAACGCGGTTCTTTGACGCTGCAAAGTCAGATGACCCCAAACCACGCCATCTTCCCCTGGAATCGGAACCTGGAGCGAGAACGGTACGCGGGCGGCACCATTCTCCGCCACCGCAGAGAGGGGATCGGCGGTGACGGTTGACATGGGAGCCGCCGGATCAACCGGCAACGCGGTGACGTCACCCAACGCGGGCGGGTTAATAGGAGCGGGCGGCTCAATGGTGGCGATCGACGTGCCACGCTGGGCGAGGTCGTCCCATTGGGAGATCACGCCGCCATCGGCGCCCATTCGGGAGACGAGTTGCTTTAAGAAATCGTTACAAGCCGCAGAAAGGTTGATGGGGTCCGGTCGCACCACAAAATCACGCAGCCATTCAACGAGGCGATCGGTCGCGGGCCGCGGGCGGGAAACGGGTTCGTTGAGCACGGTGGGGAATGCGGCGGGATAGGTGTCGGATGGCCAGCGTCGCCTGTTGCGACCCGATTCACGCCGAAGTAGCGGGGCGATGAGTAGATTGGCTGCGGAAAGAAAGAAGGATCTGTTGTTCGCGGTCAATGCGCCGGGGGAGGCCCCGCCGAAGAGAAGCGCTCCCAGCGGTTTGCGGTCGAATTGGAGGACAATCCCCGCCACAGCGCGGAAAGGGGCCGACTGAAAGACCGGATCGACACAACGGGGGTCGTGGATGACGTCGTCAGAAAAAAGGACCAAACCTTCCTGTTTGGAGGCCAGGTCGGCGAGGACCTCCCAGGGACGCAACCCCTCGGCATCCGCGACAACGACACCCGGCAGGCCGATTTGGGCAAGAAGCCGCCACCGCTGTTGCACCACATCCCGACCATAAACCAGCCCGACATCCACCGAAATCGATTCGGAAAGATGCTGTAAAAAACGGGCTAAGAACGCCGTCGGATCGGGCAGGGTAAACTCGGGAGTCGCCAACAGATCGAGAAGAAGCGGCCACCGCGCAGTGTCGTCGGCGGGCGTCGCCCGTAAAATGGTTTCAGTTTTTCCCACTGCGGACGCAGCAGGAGAGGACTCTTCAAACACGTCCAATCTCCAAAATGTCTCAGCCTTCCGCCGGCGCAACCCGCCCCACCGGAAGGAGATAGAATCTTCGTCATCGTGATCATTTGATCGTAGAAACGAGGCACCGCATTCGCAAACCTTCGTCCCAACTTTTGGGACGGTCTGCCTGTGGTGTGCCCGCGCCATTGCTCTTCTGCGTGATACGCCACCGGATTAAATGGATATCGATGTGTCATCGGATGAAGGTCGGGATAATGTTTCGGTTATGTCAAGTCGGCGAGAGCCGTATCAAGACAATACGGGGCTGGATTGGAAGGCGACACTGGCCCCCAACCCAAAAAGTGGGCGGAGTCTATTCCTATCTTGCGAGAATGTGCAAGGACAAGGCCGACTTGTCCTCCCAAAGCAGGAATGTCCTGTTTCCATCTTTAGGAGGCCTGGCCGAATAGGTGGGGGGTTGAAAAGCGCGTGGGGTTCATGGAAAAATCCGCCGCCTGTCGGCCGCCATCGGCATCCGGCCATCAGGGCTTGCAGGTACAATCAAACGGTCAAACCCCATGACAGCAGAACGTGGAAAGGTTGTCCTCACCCTCCTTACCGTCGTGTGCGCCATCGGCGCGGGGGGACTCATCTACGTCGGCTATGCCCTGTTACGCGACCGCACAGCCATCTTTGTGATCTTCTCTCTTTACACCATTCTGATTACGGGCGTCGTCCTCTTCTTCGCCGTCCGGCTAATCGACTTCCACACCCCCGAAAAGAAATAGCGGCGTCGGCGGTTCCAGTAGATATGTTGATGGGGAAGGTCATGCGCATACCCCCAAACAACGGCTACTGGCTGCCGCTGCGGATGAGCAGGCCTTTCTCCCGCACCACGCGCAGGTTGCGATAGAAAAGGGCGATGGCGAGCGTGACGTAGATGGCGTTCAGGCCCGCCGCAATCCAGAGGTGATCGAGGGGGATTTGTCGGGTTTCGATCACGTGACGCATCCCCTCGAAGACATGGGTGGACGGCATCGCGAGCGCGATCGGCTGGAGCCAGCCGGGCAGCACCGAGACCGGATAGAAGACGGCTGATACCGGCTGCACCAGGAAGGCGAGGCCCCAGGCCATCATCTCCGCCTCCTGCCCGAAGCGTAAAATCGTCGCCATCGTTACGATGCCAATCGCCCACCCCATCACCATCAGATTCAGTACGAACGGCACCAGCGACAGGCCGAGCACCCAGAGGTTAAACGAGTAGGCCCACCAGGCCACAAGCCCGCTGACCACCCCCGCGAGGAGAAGTTTCACCACGCTGATCGTCATGAGCGCCGCCAGCAACTCGCTGGGCCGCATCGGGCTGACGAAGAGGTTGGGCAGATTGCGCGCCCAAACCTCCTCCAGAAACGATACCGAAATCCCCTGCTGGGCGCGGAAGAGGATGTCCCACAAAATCAGCGCGCCGAGAAAGAAGGAGATGAATTGGGGCAAGGCATAGTTGCGCAGGTAGAGCGTGACAAAGCCCCAGACGATGAGGTCGAGCAGCGGCCAGAAGAAAATCTCGGCGAGCCGCGGCGGGCTGCGCCGATACAAATAGAGGTGACGGCAGATCAGCGCAAAGACGCGGTCGAATCTCATGCCGCCACTTCCGGGTCGTTGCCCCGCGCCACCTTCAGGAAGACCTTCTCCAGATCGCTCTCCCGATAGCGGCGGACGATCTCCGCCGGCGTCCCGCAGGCGAGGACGCGGCCTTGATGCAGAAAGAGGATGCGGTCGGAAATCGCCTCCATCTCCTGCATGTTGTGCGAGGTGTAAAAGAGGGTCATCCGGTGTTCGCGGCAGATCGACTGCAAGAGGACGCGCGTCTTGTCGGCGATGTCGGGATCGAGGCTTGCGGTCGGCTCGTCGAGAAAAAGAATCTCCGGATCGTTCAGAAGCGCCTTCGCCAGCGACAGCCGGGTCAGTTGCCCGGACGACAGATTGCGGGTGAGCGCGTTCGCCAGCGATTCGATTTCAAACAGCGCCAGCAGCCGCGCGATCTGCGCCGCCGGTTTCCGGATGCCGTAGAGCCGCGCGAACGTGGTGAGGTTTTCCGTGAGGGTGAGCGAGGTCGGCATCGAGACGTAGGTGGATGAAAAATTGACCCGCGACAAAATCGCCTCGGCGTCCCGCGCGATATCCATTCCGAGGATGGCGACCGTCCCCGTGGTTGGAGTCATCAGGCCGAGCATCATCTGGATGAGGGTCGTCTTCCCCGCGCCGTTCGGGCCGAGGAGGCCGAAAATCTCCCCCGCCTCGACGGAAAAGGAGACATCATTCACGGCGGTGAACCCGTCGAATTGTTTGGTGAGATGGGCGATGTCGATGACGGCCAACGTTGTCTCCCCGCGTTCGCGTTTGTTATACAGTGCGCCAGAAATCGTAACGGGCGGTTGTAACATGCGCAGAAGAAACGGGGCAAATGGGGTGCTGGCGCTGGTCTCCGGCGGCATCGACAGCGCCGTGATGATCGGCGAGCTGATCGGGCAATCCCGTCCGGTGGTGCCGTTTTACGTTCGGTGCGGGTTTGTCTGGGAGACGGCCGAGCGCTACTGGCTCCGCCGCTATCTGAATAAAATCGCCTGCCCCGCCCTCGCCCCGCTGGTCGTGGTCGAACTCCCGATGGGCGACATTTACCCCGACCACTGGAGCCTCACCGGCCGCCATTCCCCCGGCAGCCGCTCGCCCGATAGCGCCGTCTACCTCCCCGGACGCAACGCCGTTCTAATCACGAAGTCGGCCATCTACGCCGCGCTTCACGGCATCGAGACGATTGCCTCCGGGATTCTGAAAGGCAACCCCTTCGCCGACAGCACCCCCGCCTTCCTTGCGACCCTTTCAACGGCCCTCGCCGAGGGCTTGCAGGCGCCGCTCACCCTCATCACCCCATACGCGAACAAGTCCAAAAAAGAGGTCGTAGCCCGCGGACGCCACCTGCCGCTGTCGCTGACCTTCTCCTGCCTCGCACCCGTCGGCCGCGCCCACTGCGGCCGCTGCAACAAATGCGTCGAACGCGCCCGCGCGCTGGGGTAGGCAGCACCAAAAAAATCGCTTGAGTACCAGACGCCGGATGAGGGGTATCGGACGGCGACGGGGGGCGGTGCTCTGATCGTAGACAAGTTCGCTCTCCATCTGTTAGGAGCCTCTGTTCCGTTGCACGCCACAGACGATCCCAACAGAGGGAACGATAAAGAAACCAAGTCAGAACCGAGACAGCCCTGCACCGCTGTAAACGAGGTCACATGTACAGATTAAACTCAACTAAATTTCTGTCTTGACTTATGGGTCCACGATAGGTTCGACAGGCTCACACTGAACGGTCAAGGCAAATCATTTCAAGCCTGACACCGCTCACTCTGAGCCGGTCGAAGGGTGATACAGGTAAACAATGGATATGATCTACGGCTTACATCCGGTGCGTGAGATTCTTTTGGCTGCGCTAACACGGGGGCGGCAGAAGGGGCGGGAGACGCGTCCGCCGCCTCAGCAGGCGGGCGGGATCGAGAAGATTTATCTGGCGCGGACCGGACAGGAGGCCGAGGCGATTTTTGATCTGGCACGGGAACTCCAGATTTTGGTCGTCCGGATCTCGCCGGTGGCGCTCACGCGGCTCGTCGGCACGCAGAAACATCAGGGGGTGGCGGCAACCCGCTCCGCGCAGATCACAGAAGACCTGGACGCCCTGCTCGCCCGCTGCCAGCACAAACCGGCATTTTTGTTTGTCCTCGACGGCATCGAAGACCCGCGCAACCTCGGCGCGATTATACGGACGGCCGATGCGGTCGGCGCGGAGGGGGTGATTATCCCGGATCGTCGCGCGGCAGGATTGACGGGACTGGTCGAGAAGGCCGCAGCGGGGGCGACGGCGCATCTGCCGATCACGCGGGTTGGCAATATTTCGGCCGCCATCGACCGGCTCAAAGAGGCCAATATCTGGACGGTGGGGCTGGACGCTTCGGCGAAGATCTCTTATCTGGAATATGACTTTCGTGCCCCGGTGGCGCTGGTCCTCGGCGCCGAGGGGGGCGGCTTGCACCAAAAGGTGAAGTCGCATTGCGACGGCCTGATTTCGCTCCCGATGCGAGGTCACGTGGCGTCGCTGAACGTCTCTGTCGCCGCCGCCGTCGTCGCCTACGAAGTCCTCCGGCAGCGGGGCCTCTAACGGTCTCATCCCGCGACAACACAGACCCACGAGGTTTGAAGTGGCACACTCCTGGGGCGGACACGACGGCACTGGAACGGGAGAAGCTCTACGCCCTCACGCCGGAGGAAATTGAGAGGGTGGAGGGGAAGGGATAAGATCAAAACCAACCCAGCAAAGGGGGTGACTCATGAAAGCAGAAAGAGTTCGATCTGGCTTAAAACCCGCTGCGTCACCGACCGATCCCGCTTCGGAAATCTCGACCATGGTTCAACTCACGCAAGTTTCCAAGCGCCACAACGGCCATTCCGTGTCATCTGCGCCTCCGTCGCAGCCCGCGTTGTCTCACGTAAACCTAAAGATTGAAAAGGGGGAGTGCGTGATGCTGGCTGGCCCCGGCGGGGCGGGGAAATCGACGTTGCTTAAAATCATCTGGGGAGAAATCTCCCCCGACGCGGGGGAGGTGTCTGTCGATGGTAAAAATATGGCGCACCTCTCCGGCGCCGATCTGGCCGCCCTCCGTCGGCGGATGGGGTTGATCTCCCAGGACCTCGCGCTCTCGAAGGATCGGACGGTGTTTGATCAAGTGGCGTTTCCACTCCGGATGGCGAACGCGCCCCGGCACGACGATCTGCCCGATCGCGTCCACCAGATCCTCCAGCGGGTTCGGCTGGATGGGTATGATCACCGACCAATTTCGTCTCTGGCGGATGGCGAGCGACAGCGCGTGGCCATTGCCCGCGCACTCGTTCATCACCCACTCCTTCTTCTGGCCGACGAGCCGACTCACCACCTCGACGACGCTGCGGCGGACGACATGGCCGCGCTGCTTAACGAGGTGCATGTCACCGGAACGACGGTGGTGGTGGCGACCCGGCATTGCGGACTGCTCGCCCGAATGTCCGGCCGGATCGTCATGATCCAGCGGGGGCAACTGATCGAAGAGGCGGTCGGATGAAGTTGCCCTATCTTCTGGCGGCCGCTGCTGACGACCTCTGGCTTTACAAAAAGACCGGCGCTGCTCTCGTCCTCTGCGCCAGTCTCGCGCTCTTTCTGGTCGGCCTCTTCCTGCTCGCCAGACACAACGCCACCCACCGTTTCGACCTGCTCCGGCAGGATGGGCGGATGACGGTCTATCTGCGGGATTCTGCTGACGCCGCGAGCGTTGCCCGCCTGAAACGGCGGTTGGGCGATGACCCGCAGGTGGCCACATTTGCTTACATTTCCAAGGAAGATGCGCTACAATTATTCCGGCAGAGCGGCGGAGAGGCATCGCTACTAACCGAGTTGGACGACAACCCGCTCCCCGCCGCGTTTGAGGTCGAGGCGATGGATCGCTCGGCGCTCACGCAACTGACAAAGCGATATGCGCGTTTTTCCATCGTCGAGGAGGTCCAGGACGCCTCGCCATGGCAAGAAGGGTGGGACGGGGTGTTTGATCAATTTTCCATTGCGGGGATGACGATCGGAGGGCTGTTGGCCGGGATCGCGACGGTGGTGATCGTGGTCGCCGCCAGACTCCATTTTCGTCTCCGGCAGGAGGAGATTCGGATGATGCGGCTGGTTGGCGCGCCGCCCCTCTGGATTCGCTCCCTTTTTGGACTGGAAGGGACGGCACTCGGCGTCACGGGCGGCGGATTGGCGCTGGCGGCTGTTTTTGCCCTATTTGTATTTTCACGGGGGCGGATTGAGGCGTATCTCGCCGCAGGGGCGTTTGGCGGTCATCCGTTGCAATTCTTTCCATTAGAGATGGCGATCGGCGTCGTGCTGGCGGGCGGCATTGTCGGCGGTTTCGGCGGTTTTTTTTCAGTGGGATGGGGACGATCATGACGACCGATCATCCATTAACGGACAGAACGACACAGCGAAATATGGGGCGCGTTGTGACGGTCGTCTGCCGGGGAATCCGCTACTGGCTCTGGCTCGGCGGGTTCATCTGCATGATCGACCTTTCCAATGTGCAGGCCGCGTCGGCGCCGACGTTGACCGATCAGATCAAAAAAGAGAAACAGTCGCTCGACCGGGTCCAAGGCAACATCGAAGCCGAGCAGACGCGCTATCGTGCCGCAAAAGAGGCGGAGGTGCGGCTGCGTGGCGAGATGGAAGCGGTCGGGCGACGCGCGGGTCGCGAGCAGCGCGCGGTCGGTCAGATTGATCTCAAGGTGAAAGCGGCGGAGGCCGAACGTGCGGCGCTGGATTCGAAGATCACGCAGCAGAATCGGTCGGTTGCGGAAAAGAAGCGCTCGCTGGCGGAGGGATTGCGTCGGCTGTATAAGGGGAAACCGAACGATCCATTCGCGGCGATTCTGTCGCCACAGCACGAAGCGCGTGACGCGCGGCGGCGCCACCTTGAGGCGATTGCCCGTGCACGGCGCGATCACCTTGTGGCGGGTCGGCAGCAGGGGTCTCATCTGGCCGATCAAAAAGCGGCGGCGGATCGTGCTGTCGATCATCTCACCGATCGGCTGGGCGCCACGACGCGGCAAGTCACGGCGATTCAGGCGGCGCAACAGAAGGCCATCTCGCGCCTCGCCGATGCCAAACGTGAGGCGACCGCATCGCAGAATGACCTCGTCGCCTTGAATGCGTCGGCCGCGCAGATGCAGGATATTCTCCGGCGGCTGAACGAACGGAAGGCCGCACAGTCTTCCCAGGCGGTCGGCAGTTTCGCCAGTGCCAAGGGGCAACTCGCCTGGCCAAATAACGGGAAGGTGATCGGTCTCTTTGGTCGCCAAAAACATCAGAAGTTCGGCACCTATATCAACCGCAAGGGGATTGAGATTGCCCGTACCGGCAAAAAAGACGCCGCCGTTCGCGCCGTCTACAGCGGGGTGGTCACCTATGCCGACACCCTGAAAGGTTATGGTAACGTGGTGATTCTCGACCATGGCGGAGATTACTATTCCGTCTATGGCCGTCTTCAAAAATTACGGGTATCGACCGGCAAACGGATCACGAAGGGCGAGTCGATCGGGCAGGTGGTTGGGGCTGCGGGTCCTCTCTATTTTGAAATCCGCCACCGGAACCGCGCACAAGACCCGCTCGCCTGGCTGCCGAAAAGATCGTAGTCGTTCGTCTCCCAGATAACGTCACGATGCTGTCATTTCGAGCAGCGCGAAAAATCTTGTATTCAACTGATCCGCTTTCAAAACGATCTGTCATCACCGAATGTTTTTATCGAGGATATGGTTTTTCAATGAGTTAACGGCAGATTCTCGATCAGAAGCGTTGTGGGAATGACATATTTTTGACTTTTGCAAGAGGCTCAACTCACAGGAGATTCGGAATGTTGAAGTGGAATAAAGCGGTTCGGGTCACGTTTTTAACGGCCATCCTCGGCGGGTTGATGTTTAGCCTGTTGCTGATGCGCGGCATCGAAAATCGGGTGATGGCCGAGGCTGACCCGTATGAAGACCTGAAGATTTTCACCGAGGCGCTCTCGGCGCTTCAGCAAAACTACGTCGAGCCGGTAAAGACCAAAGACCTCTCCTATGGCGCCATTAAAGGAATGCTCAACAGCCTCGACGCCCATTCCGGCTTTATGGCCCCTGAAATCTATAAGGAGATGCAGATCGACACGAAGGGCGAATTCGGCGGCGTCGGCATTCAGATCGTGGTGAAGGAAGGGCGCCTGGTCGTCAGTGCCCCCATCGAAGGGACCCCCGCAGATAAGGCGGGCATTCTGGCGGGCGACGTGATTCTGAAGGTCGATCAGCACGCCTTCTCGAAGGACGTGAATATGATGGATGCCGTGAACAAGATGCGCGGCGCGCGCGGAACCAAGGTGGCGTTGACCATCCTGCGCAAGGGATTCTCGGAGCCGAAGGTCTTTGAACTCACGCGGGAGATCATTCATATCAAGAGTGTGAAATCGAATCTGCTGGAGCCGGGCGTCGGCTATATTCGTCTGACCCAATTTCAAGAGCAGACGGCAAGCGACATGGTGAAGGCCCTCGCCACGTTAAAGGAAGAGAAGATTCACTCGCTGGTGCTCGACCTGCGAAATAATCCGGGCGGCCTGCTCACGTCGGCGGTCGATGTCTCCGAGGCCTTTCTGGATGCAGGAAAAGTGGTCGTCTCCGTTCGGGGACGCGACGCGAAGAAGGGGGATGAATATCGCGCGGATGGTTCTGGCAGTGCCATGGCCGATTTGATGATTATCGTGCTGGTCAACGAGGGAAGCGCGTCGGCCTCGGAGATTGTCGCGGGCGCCCTGCAAGACTGGGGACGGGCGGTGGTGCTCGGAACGCAGACCTTTGGGAAGGGATCGGTGCAGACGATCCTGCCGTTATCCGACGGTTCGGCCCTCCGGCTGACGACCGCCCGCTACTACACGCCCAACGGACGGTCGATCCAAAACACCGGCGTGACGCCAGATATTGTCGTCAAGCAGGCAGACGCAAAAGAGTCGCGGGTCGCGTTGCGTGAAAAAGATCTGGAACGCCACATGAAGAACGATACGAACCCGGCCGCCGATACGCCGACCGATGATGTGAAGAAAACCCCGCCGGAAGGCGACCCTGCCCCCGCGCCGGACAATGAGACCCCGGCGGCCCCACCTTCCGCCGACGCGACCCCCGATTCGTCCGCCGATGTTCAACTCCAAAAGGCGGTGGACCTCCTGAAGAGTTGGAAGATTTTCAAAAACCTCTCCCCGCTTCAAACCACCGCGCAAGCCGCCGATCGCGTCGAATAGCCCAACCTGGCAACGCAAACCGGAAAAATACCCCGTCCACGCTGATTCTCTGGGTCATCCACCGATTCCACCCACGGATGGGATCGAGGGACGGGTTCATGTTGACCGGCATGATTACCCCCACGCCGCACTTTTTGCACTTGGACCTTGAGACCCAGCAGTCGTTTGACCTGCTGTGGGGCAGCGTGATAGATGAAACCCGCGCGGCGGGCGTTTCTTTATATCCGCCGTTGTGATTTTCATGAGAGATTTATCGACTGGCCGGACCCTATCGGCTCAAATATATTGAGGGGTAAATAGAGATGGCAAATCATCCGTCGGCGCTCAAACGAGAACGCCAGTCACAAAAACGAAGGCTGCGCAACCGCGCGGCGATTTCTGCGGTGAAGACATCCGTTAGAAAACTGACCTCCGCCATTTCGAGTCCCGAGGCTTCGGACGAGGTGAAGGCGTCATTTTTGGCAGCGGTATCGACACTAGACCGCGCGGCAGTGAAGGGGATCATCCCCAAAAAGCGCGCCTCTCGGAAAGTCTCTCGCCTGGCCCGGCAGGTTAATCAGGCGACTGCCGCCACGCCGACGACACCCACCCAGTAGTCCCGTCCATCTTCCGCCGTTTCACCTCTTCCCAACACGGCCAATGCAGATCGAAATTACCTGGGGCCAGTCCGCTGATGAACGGGGTCTCCTGACTGGCCCCGATCCGGCCCATCCTAAAACGGTCGTTCTCCTCTGCCACGGCCTCCTCTCCCACCGAGACAGCGCCACAAACCGCACCCTCACGGATCTGTTTCTTGCGCAAGACATCGCCACGCTTCGGTTTGATTTCGCGGGTCACGGATCGTCTGCCGATCCCGCCGATCCACTTGCGCCATTTACCCTGACACGCTGTCTTGAGCAGGCAAGCGGCGCGATCTCCTGGCTTCAAGAACAGGGTGCCACCCGGATCGGGATTGTCGGATCGAGTTTTGGCGGGCTGGTTGCGTTACGAACGGCGGCGCGGCATCCGGATCTTCTCGCCGTCGGTCTCAAATGTCCCGTGGTCGACTATCCTCCGCTCTGGCAGGCGCGACTTGGGGATGGGGGAATGCGACATTGGCAGGAGAGCGGTCGGCTGGTCTTCGCAACCCACACCGGCCGGGCGTCGCTTCTCTATGGTTTTTATCACGACCTCCTGTCGCAGCAGGCGGTGCTGCTGGCCAAGATTGTGAGTCCGGTGTTGATCGTCCACGGCGACGCCGATGAAGATGTGCCCGTCGCACAAAGCCGCGAACTTTTCAGCCGCCTTCAGTCGCCCAAGGCGTTGGTGGTGCTGCCGGGGGCCGACCACGAGTTTTCCAAACCAGAGGATTTTGAGCGGATGATCGATCTGCTTGCCGCAGGGATGGTGGCGCGGCTGCGGGTGGATTAGCGATCGTGGCGGAGGAGATCGAGGAACTCGGCGCGTGTCTTCGGATCGCTCTTGAAGACGCCGAGCATAGCGCTCGTTACCGTCTTTGAGTTCTGCTTCTCGACACCGCGCATCATCATGCAGAGGTGCTGGGCCTCCATCACGACGCCGACGCCGAACGGTTCGACCTTGTCGAGGATGGTCTGGGCGATTTCACAGGTCAGCCGCTCTTGCAACTGAAGTCGTCGGCTAAACATCTCCACGACGCGCGGCAATTTACTCAGCCCCACCACTCGTCCATTGGGCAGATATCCGATGTGGCACTTGCCAAAGAACGGCAGTAGGTGGTGCTCGCAGAGGGAGAAGAAATTGATGTCCTTCACGATCACCATCTCTTCGTGGGTGACGGTAAAAAAGGCGTCATTGAGCACGGTGTCGATATCCTGACGGTATCCGCTCGTCAGAAAGCGAAGCGATTTCTCCACGCGCTTCGGCGTCTCTCGCAAGCCTTCCCGACTGGTGTCCTCTCCCAGCAGAACGATCGTCTGTTCGATCAACGCCTGCAGGCCATGTGTTTTAACGTCTACCGGTGGTATGTGGTCTGACACGCTCGTCGCTCCAAAAGGTGAAGTGTATTTACCGGATCGGCCCCTCTATCCGCTGTCGCCGCACAGCCAGACAGTCCTACCGCACGACTCTCCAGATCGTCAATCAGACCGGTTCGAGATATTTAAATAGGCTGGACAGGTGGGTGATTCGGATGGCGTCTACTTTTTCGTGGCGTCCGGTGCGATCGAGGAGCAGCGTTGTCATTCCCAGCGACCGAGGCCCCGCAAGATCATGCTGCGGGCTGTCCCCGACGTAGAGGATGTCGATCGGATGTATGCCGACCTGTCGAAGCGCGGTGATGAAGATTTCGGGCGACGGTTTGGCGTGCCCCGCCCGGCCAGAGCAGGTGATCGTCCGGAAAAAATGGGCGATGCCGAGTTCTTTGCAGAGCGTCGGAAGTCTGGAGTCGAAATTGGAGACGATTCCGAGCACGAGGCCGCGCGCCGCAAGCGCTTCGAGCACTTCGACCGTCTCCGGGAAAAGCGACCAGGCTTCGGGGCGACTGAAGAAACGGTAAACCGCCTCGAAGAAGGGGTCGAACTCGGTGAAGGGGATCGGCTCGAAAACGGTGCGAACCACGTCATACCACCAGCGGCGCTCGCAGGCGATGATTGCAGACGGCGCCGCATTTGGAAAGGCGAGCGGGGGCGCCGCAGCAAATGCCGCCGCAAACCGGCGGTTGAGCAGATCGGCATCCACCGTCACGCCAAACCGCTCAGCATAACGACTGTAATGAAACCCGACGCTCTCCGCCACCTCGAAGAGTGTTCCGCCCGCGTCGAAGAAAACCCCACCTTTGGCGCGGGGCGGAAGGGACGGGCGGTCTGGCCGATGGATGATTCCCTTTGGAGAGACGCTATTAATTTGCAATCGCTCCTCCCATTTCTCTTGGACATGGGCACCCCCTCTTTAAGATAAAGAAGGGGTTTTGCCTGTCGACTTTAGATATACTGCCAACCGGCCACAGGACGCAACGCGCAGCTGTCATCCCCCATGCAGGTGCGGGGGCATTTGGCTAACGGATGATGGACGACTTGTTCCCCTTTCAAACGCTCTTCGGCATTTTCGGATGGCCGGCGCGGCACTCGCTGTCGCCTGCGATGCACAATGCCGCCTTCCGTGCGCTCGATCTTCCATGTCGATATGAGGCGTTTGAGGTCGCGCCTCACCATCTGCCCGACGCCGTTTCTGCCATTCGTGCCCTGGGTTTTGGCGGTGTAAACGTCACGATCCCCCACAAACAGGTGGTGATTCCGCTACTCGATGCCGTCGATGCGCGGGCGGGGCGGATCGGGGCGGTGAACACGATTGCGGTCACGGACGGCCGCCTCATCGGCCACAACACCGATGGCGAGGGATTTCTCCGATCGCTTCTTGAGGCCGGGGTCGATCCCGTCCTGCGGCCGGTCGTCCTGCTGGGGGCGGGTGGGGCGGCGTTGGGGGTTGCCGATGCCCTACTGGATCGGGGCGTTTGCGATCTGTCGCTTCGGGCGCGATCCCTCGAAAAAATTGCGCCGGTCGCCGCGCGTCTGACGTCGGCCTTTCCCGCCGCGCGTATCACGACCGACACGCTGGCCGCTCCCATTCCAACATCCGTGCTGCTCATCAACGCCACGCCGCTTGGCATGAAACCCAATGACCCGCTTCCTTGTGCGGTCGAATCGATCGGCCCCAAGTCGGTCGTGGCCGATCTGGTCTATCGTCCCGATGAAACCCCGCTGCTGGCTGCGGCGAAACGGCGCGGCGCAACGATCGTTCCAGGTCTCGGCATGTTATTGCATCAGGGCGCGCTGGCGTTTGAGATCTGGACGCGCCAACCCGCACCCGTGGCGGTCATGCGCGCGGCCCTCGTGCAGGTGCTGCGGCGAACTTGACGGCGGCCTTAACCCCGCCAGGTGCGCATTCTCGTGGGTCATGAACGAATGAAGGTTTCACGGGTTGTTGGGGTCGGGTCGGCGCTGCCGCGTCGGGTGGTGGGCAATGCGGAACTTGCGGTGCGGTGGGACCTCTCCGCCGCAGAGATCGAACGGAAGACGGGGGTGCAGCAGCGCTACTGGGTGGGAGAAGGCGAGACCTGCGCTACGCTCGCCACGGCGGCGGCCCGTGCCGCATTGGCATCGGCGGGGATGACTGCGACAGACATCGGTCTTATCGTCGTCTCCACGACCTCCGCCGATTACCATTTTCCATCCACCGCCTGCCTCGTGCGCCACGCGCTCGGAGCGCGTGGCGCAGCGGCGTTTGATGTCGGCGCCTCCTGCGCCGGGTTCCTCTATGCCCTCTCCGTCGCCGATCCGTTCATTCAAAACGGGACGGTCAAGGCCGCCCTCGTGATTGCGTCCGAGGTGAAATCGGTTTTTTTGGATCGGGACGATCCATCCACCGCCATGCTCTTCGGCGACGGCGCGGGGGCCGTCGTCCTCACAGCGCGGGGACGGGGAGAGCGAGGCGGCATCCGGTCGATCCGCGTTCACGCCGACGGCACGCGACACCGGCTCGTCACCCTTCCGGCCGGTGGATCGCGGCGACCGGCGACCGCCGAGACGCTTCGCGCGGGCGAACATACGATGAAAATGGACGGTCCGCCGCTCTTTCGCGCCGCCGTCCGCACGATGTCACAGCTCGTCGCAGAAACCATTGCCACCCATGCGCCGATTGATCTCTTTCTCTTTCATCAGGCCAATCGCCGTGTGCTCGACGCCGTGATGAAACGGCATCCAGTGAAGAGCCATCTGACGATTCAAAAGTTGGGCAACCCCTCGTCGGCGTCGCTCGCGATGACACTTGCAGACGCGGTGGAATGTGGCCGGGTCAAGGCGGGTGACCGGATTGCCCTCTGCGCTTTTGGTGGCGGGGTCACCTGGGGTGCGGCGGTGATGGATTGGTGAAGAATGGGCGGGATATGACGACACGGAAATGACGCGACATCTCCTCCCCCTTGAAGGTGGAGGCGTTTCAGGCGGCTCGCTGACCGATGTTCGCGGATTGATTCGTCACGACACTACGCGGGGGACGGCGCGTAGGTGGCGTAGGACTTGGGCGTCTCCCAGAGGACGACCCGCCGTATCGGGAGGTTTTGGGAGGCGGCGTAATCGTAGATCAGGCGGGCGAGCGCCTCGGCGGTTGGGTTCTCGTCGATGAGGTAATGCGCCTCGCCCATCTCGACCAGCGTGGGGACCAGCGGGTCACGTTTGCAGAGGATGATTTTGTGGTCGAGGACGGTGTCGATCCAGACCTGCACGACGTTTTTGATCTCCTCAAAGTCGCGGACCATTCCGAGCGCGTTGAGGGTTTCAGAGAAGAGTTCGATCTCGACAAGGCCGTTGTGGCCATGCAGATGTCGGCACTTCCCACTGTAATTCAGCAATCGGTGCCCGTAGCAAAAATGAATCTCGCGTGTCACCGTGTACATCGTCCGTTCTCCTCCAGAGTTTAATTATCCACCGACGCGGTGGGCCTCATCGCCGCCACCGCTTGTCTTTCGTATCCGCCGCCATCCCCGCCAGCCGACCGCAAACAGCAGGCCACCGAGCACGAGGAAAAGTGACGCGAGGTGAAGGTGGGCGCGTTCGCGCGTGTCACCACCGACCGGCCCCGAAATCAACCCGATCCACTGATAGCCCCAGAGGGCGATCGTAAAGAGGGCGCCAATCATCACGCCCAGATAGTCGCCCGCCGTGGCGCGCTCTCCCCGTATCCCCACCCGCAAAAGAAACGCCCCGATCCCGACCGAAATAAGCAGACGAACCAGGTGAATGAAGGCAAACGGGTCGGTCTCCCATTGCCGAAAAAGGACGAAGAGCCGAAACCCCCACGCGCCGAAAATGACCGCGCCAGTGACCGTCAAGAGAACCCGCGTGGGCTTCGACATCGTCTTTATTTTTCTCAACTGAACGGGACGTGGATGGTTTCCAATGAGGCAGGGCGAGGTTATACCACAGGTGCGTGGAGGACGACGGCGCGATTGGAAAGAGACAAACCCCTCCCAACCTCCCCTTTGAATAAAGGGGAGGAGACCATCTCCCCCTCTTTGATTAAAGATGGGGCTGTGGGGGAGTTGCCTCTGCCCAAGAGAACGGAGTCATTTTATTTCTGCGCGGCGGTTTTGTACGCCTAACTACTGGAGGGCGGCGGATGAGAGGAGTTCGTCGAGGCGGGGGTGTGACGCGGCGAACGGGTCCATACAGAGAATCGTCTCTTCCCAGTAGCCGTTGAGTTTCAGATAGGTCCAATCGACGGTGTACGAGCGATTTTTCTCTTTGGCGAACCGGATGAAGTCGCCGCGCACCTTCGCCCGCGTCGTCTGCGGCGGGGTGACCATCGCGTGGGCGATTTCCGCTTCCGTGGTGATCCGATCCATCATTCCCTGTCGGCAGAGGAGGGCGTAGAGGCTGCGAGTCTGGCTCACGTCGTGGTATTGCAGGTCGAGCATCGGGACGCGCGGATCGTCCCAGTCGCAATGCTTCTTCTCAATAAACGATTCGATCATCGCCCGCTTGGCCACCCAGTCGAGCCGCCGCGTCAGTCGGGCGGGCGCTTCCTCCAGATCATCCAGCACCGAGGCCCACGCAGTGATGACCTCTGCGGCCGTCTCATCCGCCGCGCCGGATTCGACATACTCCTCTGCCCGTTTCAGGAAGAGCCGCTGGAGATCGAGCGCCGTCATCTCCCGCCCGGACGCCAATCGAACCCGTTTTTTCAGCGTGAGGTCGCGGGAGATCTCGCGCATCGCCTTCACCGGATCGTCCAGTTCCATTCCGGTCAGGTAAAACCCCGCTTCGATCATCGCCAACACCAGTGCCATCGTTCCCACCTTCAGGAAACAGGCTGGCTCCGACAGATTGGAATCGCCGGTGATGATGTGGAGCCGACGATATTTCTCGGCGTCGGCGTGCGGTTCGTCGCGCGTGTTGATGATGCTGCGGGAGGAGGTGGTCGATGAGGAGGTCTTCTCGTGGATGTGCTGGGCGCGCTGGGAGATCACGTAAACATTTTTGCCGCCGACCTTGAGCACCTTGCCCGCGCCGATGAACAGCACCCGCGTGACGAGAAACGGGATCATCTGTTCGGTGACGCGCCAGAAGTCGACATCGCGGCGCATGAGATAATTTTCATGGCAGCCGTAGGTGTTGCCCATCGAGTCGGTATTATTTTTGTAGACCTTGATCTCGCCTGCGATCCCCTCTTCCTTCAGGCGGCGCTCGGCGATCGGCATGCACGACTCCAGGAGCCGCTCGCCCGCTTTGTCGTGGATGACGACCTCGCGAAGGTTGTCGCATTCGGGGGTGGCATATTCGGGATGGCCGCCCGTGTCCTGATAAAACCGCGCGCCGTTAGACAGAAAGGCGTTGGACGGCCAGCTGTTGGGAATCAGCCCTTCGAAAATATAGCCGATGACCTTCTCCATCGGCACCGTGACCTTGCCGGTGGGCGTGAAGATCAGCCCGTACTCATTTTCCAAACCAAAAATTCTCCCCTTCATGCCGCCGATTCTACGCGGAACGCCCGCGTCCCGCAAATACTGTTTGTTGGAATATCAGAAAGGAAATGGGCTTCAGGTTTTTCCGTGGGTAGACGTTCCCTCCCATTGAATTGGAGGGCACGGGTGGGGATGGACTGAAAAATGCTGGGACCGGGCTTACGCCGGTTTGATGTGGAGTTCTGCCATCTGGATGGGGGTGGCTGAGGCGGGGGCGTTGGTCATGAGGCAGATGCCTTTTTGGGTTTTGGGGAAGGCGATGACGTCGCGGATGGAGTCGCAGCCGGTGAGGATCGCCACCAGGCGGTCGAAGCCGAACGCCATTCCGCCATGGGGCGGTGCGCCATATTGCAACGCCTGCAAGAGAAAACCGAACTGGGCCTCGGCGGTTTCCTTGTCGATGCCCAGCCGCTCGAACATGGCCGATTGTACCTCGCGCTGGTGGATACGAATACTGCCGCCGCCGATCTCGGTGCCATTGAGCACGAGATCGTACGCCTTCGCCCGTGCGCGTGACGGGTCGGTGGAAAGGAGCGGAACGTCCTCATCCATCGGCGCGGTGAACGGGTGGTGCATCGCCGCGTAGCGATGCTCGGCTTCGTCATATTCAAAGAGCGGAAAGTCGGTCACCCAGAGGAATTTCAGGGCCGCATGATCGGCGAGATTGAGCCGCCGCCCGATGATCAGCCGGAGGTGTCCGAGCGCGGCGAAGACGGTCTTCGGTGTGTCGGCAACAAAGAGCAGCAGGTCGCCGGGTGATGCCGACATCCTTTCCCCGATCTCGGCCAGCAATGCCGGATCGAAAAACTTGGCAATCGGCGATTCGATTCCGGTCGGCGTCACCTTCATCCAGGCCAGGCCCTTCGCCCCGCGCGCCACCGCCTCGGCGGTGAGGTCGTCGATCTCTTTGCGTGACAGGCCGGACAGCCCCGGGGCGCGCAGGGCTTTTACGCATCCCCCCTTCTCTACCGCGTCACGAAAAACTTTGAAACCGGCGTGGGTGGCAAGATCAGACAGGTCACACAGTTCGAGGCCGATCCGAAGGTCGGGCTTGTCGCAGCCGTAGCGATTCATCGCCTCGTCGTAAGTCATCCGGGGAAAGGGGGTTGCCGCCAGGTCGCGCACCGTCGAGACGACCGTGGTGACCATCTGCTCCATCAGCGCGATGATCTCCTCCCGATCGACGAACGACATTTCAAGATCGATTTGCGTGAACTCCGGCTGGCGGTCGGCGCGCAGGTCTTCGTCGCGGAAGCAGCGGACGATTTGATAATACCGGTCGAACCCCGCCACCATGAGCAGCTGTTTGAAGAGTTGCGGCGACTGCGGCAGGGCATAAAACGCGCCGGGGTTCATCCGGCTCGGAACGAGAAAGTCGCGCGCCCCCTCCGGCGTGCTTCGGGTCAGGCAGGGGGTTTCGATCTCTAAAAAACGGTGGTCGTCGAGAAAATTGCGGAACGCGCGGGCCAGCCGGTGGCGGAGGACGAACCGCTCCTGGACAGCGGGACGGCGCAAGTCGAGATAGCGATATTGCAGCCGGATCGCCTCGGAGGGGGACGTCTCTTCGTCGATGGGAAAAGGCTGGGTCAGCGCGGCATTCAACAGGGTGAGGCCCGTCGCAGAAATTTCAATCTCGCCGGTGGGGAGCGACGGATTCCCCGTTCCCACCGGTCGCGGCGCGACGGTGCCGATGACCTGAACGACATATTCAGAACGGAGCAGATGGGCCGACTCGTGCAGGGCGGCGGCGAGGTCGGGGTTGAAAACGACCTGCACCAGCCCAGTTCGGTCGCGCAGGTCGATAAAAATGAGTTGGCCGTGATCGCGGCGTCGATGGACCCAACCCGCCAACGTCACGGTGCGTCCGGTCGCCTGCGCAGTCAATTCGCCGCAATAGTCGGTACGATACATGAGTCAGCCGGATGATTCCGTACGAATCGTCATACCGGCGAAAGCCGGTATCCAGTCTTTTAACATGATGGGATTTTGACGCGACGACTTATGGCGTGTCGGCGATCCTAATCTGGCGGAATGCCCCGCCGTAGACCATGACCACCTTTTTGCTCTGGCGGACGTGGTAGTCCGACCAGGCGCCCGGCGTGCCGTGGCAGAAGGCCTCCGGATCGGCGCCGGTGGCCTTGAGATAATCCGGTTCCGCCAGCCCCGCGTCCATCACTTCAAAGAGGAGGCATTCGGTCGTAAATCCATGGCCCCGGAGCGCAATGCCGGAGAGGAATTGCAATATCTCCTGGCTGTTGGTGAGTGTGACCGGTTCCATTTCCATGATGCAATTTCCCTCAAAGCGTGCGGGGAAGATACGACGGCGGGATTGGCCAGATCAACGGAGGCGACTCGTGACCACGGGCCGGCGGGCAGATCATCGCAAGCCGGTGTCCGAACACCCTCCGCCGGTTATCGTTCGGTCAATGCAAATTGCATCTCCTGCGTCCTGTCTACCACCTGTGAGGCGTTTAACACTTCAAAGCGCACAATACCGCCGTCAAAGCCAAAGTCGGCGATAATCCCAGGACGAATTTCATCGCTCTCGCGAATACGCGTCTCCCGAAGCGTGATCGTCAAGGTATCTGTTTGTTGATCATATTGAACCTTCATCATTTTCCTCCGGGAGATATTTTCTCAACTTCGAAGTCTTGTAGAGCGTCACGACGATGATTTCGGTGTCCGTCTCCTCAAGGACAACACGCAAGAGCGAGACCCGCGTCATTGTCGGAAACCTGGCGGCTACTTTGCCAGGCCGGAGAGGCTGCCGAGGAGATATTTCAGGTCGTCATCTTCGAACCGGACGCCGAAGCCGAGGAAGATCGAGTCGAGGCCGGGGTTTAGAATCTGGTCGTAGCCCGCCTCCAGCGTCATGTGTTTCAGCAGCGTGTAGGCGGTGGAGAACCGGACATGGGCGCGGTCGGCGGCGGGATCGTCGCTATTGAAATCCCACGCATCGAGGCTGATGCGGAAGCGGTCTTCCCAGAGGGCGTAGTCGACGCCCAGCCCCGCCGTACTTTCCATCAGCCCAATGCGAAGGTCGGTATTGTCCATCCGTTTTCCGAACTGGGCGGTGACCTTCATTTTGTCCTCCGTCGTCCGCTCCGTGACGGTGGTCGGACGGCCATTCACGGTGACGACCCGCGTCGTCTCGGTCACCTTCCCGCGCGGATCGTTCACCAGCCCCAGGAGATAGTATTTGTCCGAACGGGGCTGTAACTGGAGGCTGAACGTCCCTTTCTGTTGGCCGTCGCCTTCGAGTGGAAACTCGGTTTTGAACCCGACATGGGTCTTGAATCGCTCAATCCGATTGAGCGTCTTGCCGAATCCCGACAGCGCCACGTTGAGGTTTTCGTAGGCCGTGTCGTCGGTGAAAAGTTTCCCGACGGTTCCCTCCCCCTTCTCGAGCTTCTGCGTGACGGCCTCCACCCCCTTGAGCGCCGATCCGATGTCGTCGAGCGCGGCATTGAGTTTGTGGTACGACGCCTCGTCGTAAATCAACTTGCCGAGCGTCCCTTCGCCCCGTTCCACCTTCTGGCTGATCTGGGTCAGGCTGTCGACGAGCGTCTGCGCCCGTGCCATGAGCGTCGCGCCACGGGTGTCGAGGTTGCGGGTAAACGATTCGACATGGGCGACAGAACGGCCGAGTGACGCGCGGTGTTGCTTCACGAAGCGGTCGATCTCGCCGGTGAGGCTTTTAGTGTTGACCAGGATTTCATCCAGCGACGCCTTCGTTTGCCCGCCTTCAAAGATGGCGCGCAGCGCCGTCGTCACCGCCTTCACGTCATTGGCGATGCTGCCGAATCGGTTCATCAAATCTTCCATGCCGGGGCCTTCGTCCTGCGAGGTGAGGCGATCTCCGTCGGCGAGCATCCCATTGTCGCGTCCTGGGGCAATCTCCACGAACCGGTCGCCCAGAAAACCACTGGAGCGGACGGCGGCAAAACCGCCCTTTTTGATTTTGACCGCAGCGTCGATCCGCAGCGTGACCTCCGCCCCCTCATCGACCAGTGCCACCGACTCCACCTGCCCGACCTTCACCCCCGCAATGTGGACGGGGGCCTTTTTGCCCAGCCCCGCCGCCGTGTGAAAGACGACGCGAAGGCGATAGCCATCTTCTCCCATGAACGGGAGCCCGCCGACCGTAAAGGTCATGTAGGCGACCAGGAGCAGCGCAACAAACATCGCCACCCCAACCCGCACCTCCGTCTTAAACGTTTTCATCCCGGCTCCAGATTTATCGCCACATCATGGCGACCACGTCGGGTCGCCCCTACCCGAATGATAATGTATGGGCAGGCCTGCGTGCCTGCCCCAGCCAGGAACGGGGACCCATCACTCCATTGTGGCGCGACGGGCGGGGTGGTCGCGGTCGAGATTTTCGAAGCGGGTGTACTTATTTATAAAAGCGAGTTTGACCGTTCCGATTGGCCCGTTGCGCTGTTTGCCGATGATGATCTCCGCGATCCCGCGCCGGCCGCAACTACACTCCTCCCATATCTCCGGACAGCTACAGGGCTGGTAGACCTCCTGCCGGTGGATGAACATCACGAGGTCGGCATCTTGTTCGATGGCGCCACTTTCCCGCAAGTCCGCCAGGATCGGCCGCTTCTTGTCGCGCGCCTCGACGCCGCGGTTCATCTGCGAGAGGGCGACGACCGGCACCTGGAGTTCCTTCGCCAGCCCCTTCAGTGAACGCGACACCTCCGCGATGGCCCGCTCGCGCGACTCGCTCCCCTCGCGCCCCTGCATCAGCTGCAAATAATCGACAATGATGAGGCCGAGCGGCGCTTCTGGCGGTGCGGTGATTTTGAGGCGCCGGGCCTTGGCCCGCATCTCATAGACAGACGCCGTGGTGGAATCGTCGATAAAAACCGGCGCGTTATGAAGGGACTCGGCGGCGCGGATCAGCGCCATCCAGGTCTCGTTGCCGGGGCGTCCGATAAACCCGGTGCGGATTTTATTGGCATCGACCCGCGCCTCGGCGCAGAGCATCCGAAAAACGAGCTGCTCCTTCGACATCTCCAGGCTGAAAACGCCGACCGTCTTTTGCTGGTAGAGCGCCACCTGCGCGGCCAGTCCCATGGCGAAGGCGGTCTTTCCCATGCTGGGGCGCCCGGCGATAATCACGAGATCAGACGGCTGGAGTCCGGCGGTCAGGGCATCAAGGTCGATGAAGCCGGTCGCAAGGCCGGTAATCGTTTTGTCTGAGAGTTTTTCGATGATGTCGAATGTGGTCTGGACGATCAGCTTGAGCGGCACAAACCCAGACCGGATGGTGCGATTGGCAATCTCGAAGATCTGTTTTTCGGCCGTGTCGAGCAGGAGATCGGGGTTTCCGACCTCGCGATAACATCGCTCGATGATGTGCGTGGAGACGCCGATGAGATGCCGCAAAATCGCCTTTTCGTGAACAATCCGCGCGTGCGACCGAACATGGGCGCTGGTGATAACCGTGTTGAGTATCTCGGAGAGGTATCCGGCGCCGCCGACTTCCGCCAGTTTGTCACTCGCACGCAGCGCGTCGGTCAATGTGATGAGATCGACCGCCTCATTCTTCTCGGTGAGCGCCCGCATCGCGAGAAAAATGTCTCGATGCGCCGGTCGATAGAAGTCTTGCGGGTCGAGCAGCGCCTCCGTCGTTTTGTAGAGCGCCTGGGCATCCAGAAGAATGGCGCCGAGGATGGCCTGCTCGGCTTCAAGGTTTTGTGGCGGGACTTTTTGGATGGCGAGATCGTCGGTGGTCATCATTCGTTCGGCTTCCGACTTGTTGATGGGGAGGGTGAGGCGTTACGCAAAACAAGATGATTCAGTTCTCTTGAGGGGTTGGCCCCTTCCTCATTTTTAGAGGATGCCTCACAATCTTTATCACGTTATTTTTCGCAGCGCCTACCCCCCGATGTTGATCATGGCCCGCAGGGCCTTTTGTTGGGGGATCATGGCTATTTACTGGGGCTCGCGTCGCCCCCTCATCGGGCAAAGCCCGATGAGCCTCCCCCTCAACGCCGCTTTCGCGGCGAGTCAACCCCCGATGTTGATCATGGCCCGCAGGGCCTTTTGTTGGGGGATCATGTCGAGTTCGTGGTACTCCGGCTTGATGGCAAGCG
>Ga0247727_10002554_pt1 | contig 41442 bp, 29 predicted proteins | sample WisWelCaveWW1625_FD_202498 | JGI IMG/M metagenome (GOLD analysis project Ga0247727, IMG submission 202498) | Biofilm microbial communities from Wishing Well Cave, Virginia, United States - WW16-25 | ecosystem: Environmental > Aquatic > Deep subsurface > Groundwater > Cave microbial mat | place...
TCCGGCCCTCGTTCAGGAGCTCGATCGCGACCTTGTACCCGCGGCCGACCGTTCCGACCACGCGGCTCGCCGGAACGTCGCACTCGTCGAGCACGAGCTCGCACGTGCTCGACGCGCGGATCCCGAGCTTGCTCTCGCGCTTGCCGACCGAGAAGCCGGGGTCCTGGCGCTCGACGAGAAACGCCGTGATGCCGCGATAGCCCTGCGCCGGATCGACGGTGGCGAACACGAGGAACAGGCCGGCCTCCGCGGCGTTCGTGATCCACATCTTGCGCCCGTCGAGCACGAACCGATCCGCCCGCGGCGTCGCGCGCAGGGCGAGCGCGAACGCGTCCGATCCCGAACCGACCTCCGAGAGCGCGTAGGCCGCGACCGTATCGGATGCCGTGCGGGGAAGATACGCCCGCCGCTGATCGTCCGTTCCGTAGCGCAACAGGCTCGTGTTGAACAGGGTGTTCTGCACGTCGACGAGGACGCCCACGGCGGCGTCGGCGTACGAGATCTCCTCGACGGCGAGGATCGACTGGAAGAAGGTCCCGCCCGAGCCCCCCAGGTCCTCGGGGACTTCGATCGCCATCAGGCCCATGTCGAACAGCCGTCCGATGAGACCATCCGCGTAGTGACCGTCCCGATCCATCTGGGCCGCCTTGGGAGTGATCTCCGCTCGGGCGAACTCGCGGACCGCGTCGCGGAACATCCGCTCGTCGTCGGCCAGCATGGTCAGCGCGGGTGTCGTCGGGTTGTCGGTCGACATGCGCGGGGCTCCGGGTGACGGGAGCCCATTATGACGAATGGCCCGGAACGGACCAACCCCGCGCGACCGTGCTACTCTGGCCTTCCCTTCGGGGGGAGGTTCGCTGATGGCCACGATCACGCTCAAGGGCGCTCCGTTCCAGACCGTCGGGTCCTTGCCCGCCCCGGGTTCGAAGGCGCCCGACTTTCGGCTGGTGAACTCGAGCCTGGAGGACGTCACGCTCGCGACCTGGGCCGGCAAGCGGAAGATCCTGACGATCAACCCGAGCCTGGACACGCCCGTGTGCGCCACCGCCGCGCGGACGTTCAACCAGAAGGCGGCCGCGCTCCCGAACGCGGTCGTGCTGGTCGTGACCGCCGATCTGCCGTTCGCGCAGAAGCGGTTCTGCTCCGCAGAGGGACTACACAACGTGGTGCCGCTGTCGACGATGCGATCGCGTGCGTTTGCCAAGGACTACGGTGTGCTGATCCAGGACGGGCCGCTCGCCGGGATCACGGCGCGCGCGATCGTCGTGGTCGACGAGACCGACCGCGTGGTGCACGCCGAGCTCGTGCCCGAGATCGCGCACGAGCCGAACTACGACGCCGCGTTCGCCGCCCTGCGGTAGTCGGTCGCCGCCGGGCGGTCCGGCGCTCGGGGAGCACGCGTTGGGCCACGCGATCGAGGCGGTGGGGCTCGTCAAGACGTTCGTCAAGACGCGCTCGCTCCGCGAGATCCTGCTCCATCCGTTCGGCCGTGCGGAGCGCATTCCCGCGCTGCGCGGCGCGGATCTGGCCGTCCGCGAGGGCGAGATCGTCTCGCTGCTCGGACCGAACGGAGCCGGAAAGACCACCCTGCTCAAGATCCTGTCCTGCCTCGTGCTGCCCGACGCCGGGCGCGCGATCGTCGGCGGCGACGACACGATCCACGAGAATCGCGTGAAGCGCCGGATCGGACTCGTGCACTCGGACGAGCGCTCGTTCTACTGGCGCCTGTCGGCCCGCGAGAACCTGCGGTTCTTCGCCCGACTGTACAACGTGCCGTACCGCAAGACCGAAGCCCGGCTGCAGGAGCTGCTCGAACGGGTCGATCTCGCCGCTGCCGCGGACCGGCCGTTCTCCGGCTACTCGTCGGGGATGAAGCAGCGCGTTGCCATCGCCCGTGCGCTGTTGCACGACCCGCCGATCCTCCTGATGGACGAGCCGACGCGGAGCCTCGACCCGGTGACCGCGATCGCGCTACGCGATTTCGTCACCGAGAGGCTGTGTCGCGATGGCGGCAAGACGGTGCTCCTCGCGACGCACGATCTGCGGGAGGCCGAGGCGGTGTCCGATCGGGTCGCGATCCTCGTTAGCGGGCGTGTGCGGCAGATCGGCACCGTGGCCGAAGTGCGCCGGTGGGGCGTTCGCGACCGCGTGTACCGGATCGAGGTCGAGGGGTGGACGGGGGCGCTCGGCGGGCCGTTCCGGGTCGTCGGCGACGGAACAGAGGACGGCCTGCGCCGAATCGTCGTCGCGGTCGAGCCCGGGACGTCGCTCCACGACGTGCTTGCGGCGATCGTCGCGACGGGCGCACGCCTGAGGGCGTGCGACGAGCAGCAGCCCGACCTCGAGCAGGCGTTCTCGCGCATCGTCGGCGCGGAGAGCGACGACGCATGAGTTTGCTGCTGCTCAAGCTGTGGGCGTTCGTGCAGCGGGACTTCCTCTCCGAGGTCTCGTACCGGCTGGCGTTCCTGATGCAGGTCGGGGGGATGTTCTTCTCGCTGCTCGCGTTCTACTTCCTGGCGCGGATGATCGACCCCGGAAGCGCGGGGCTCGACGGGATTCCGCCGTTCGACTGGCTGCTCGTCGGGCTCGCGTTCCAGTACTACTTCTCGACCGCGCTGTATTCGTTCTCGGCGCGCATCCGGAACGAGCAGGTGATCGGGACGCTCGAGGCGATGCTCGTCTCACCCACGCCGACGTCGATCGTGATCTTCTCGTCGGCGGCGTGGGATTTCACCTATGGCGCGATGCGGGTCGTGCTGTACATGCTGTTCGCCACGCTGTTCTTCGACGTGCGGCTCGATCCGGGCAGCGCGATCGCGCTCGCCCTGGGGGTCGCGCTGACGCTCCTGTCGTCGGCGGGCCTCGGGATCCTCTCGGCATCGTTCATCCTGTACTTCAAGCGCGGGGACCCGATCAATTTCCTGCTCAGCGGGGCGACCACGTTCCTCGGGAGCGTGTTCTTCCCCGTCGAGCAGTTGCCGGAGTGGGTTCGCCCGGCCTCGGACTACATGCCGATCTTCTGGTCCCTGCGCATCGTGCGTGGCGCGCTGCTGAAAGGGCAGGCGCTCGGCGAGCTCCAGGGAGACCTCGTGCGGCTGGGCCTCTTGACCGTCGTGCTCCTGCCGCTCGGGCTCGTCTGCTCGCGCTACGCGATCCGCCGGGCCAAGAAGGACGGCTCATTGATCGCGTACTGACTCCAGAATGGCGGGACAGCTGTCCCCGGTTTGACAGCTCGCGCGGGCGGGTTGTCTAATGTCGGCGCTCCACGAACACGGATCGCGAGACCCGGCGCCCCAGCAGGAGGATCCTGTGGCTGTTACCCCCGTACCACCATCGCCGTCGGGCGAGCCCATCCGCGTCGACAACGGCCGGATGATCGTTCCCGATCGTCCGATCCTGCCGTTCGTCGAGGGTGACGGCATCGGACCGGACATCTGGTCGGCCACGCGCCGTGTCCTCGACGCCGCGGTGGAGAAGTCGTACGGCGGCCGGCGCGCGATCGCCTGGCACGAGGTGTACGCGGGAGAGAAGGCGTACGAGGGGTACGGGGAGTGGCTGCCCCAGGCGACGGTCGACGCGGTGCGCGAGTACAAGGTCGCGATCAAGGGACCGCTGACCACGCCGGTCGGCGGGGGCATCCGGAGCCTGAACGTCGCGCTCCGGCACCTGCTCGACCTGTTTGCCTGCGTGCGACCCGTGCGCCACGTCGCGGGGGTGCCTTCGCCGGTCCTCCGTCCGCAGGACCTCGACGTCGTGATCTTCCGCGAGAACACCGAGGACGTCTACGCCGGGATCGAGTGGAAGGCCGGGAGCGCCGAGGCGCGCAAGTTGATCGAGTTCGTCGAGACCGAGCTCGGCAAGCGCATCCGCGCGGAGTCGGGAGTCGGGATCAAGCCGATCTCGGCCTTCGGCTCTAAGCGGCTTGTGCGCAAGGCGATCCAGTACGCCCTGGCCCAGGGTCGAGACAGCGTGACCCTCGTGCACAAGGGCAACATCATGAAGTTCACCGAGGGCGCGTTCAAGGAGTGGGGCTACGAGGTCGCGCGCGACGAGTTCGGCTCGCGCACGATCACAGAGGATGCCGTCTACGCCGAGCACGACGGGCGAGCGCCCGCCGGTCGCGTCGTGATCAAGGACCGCATCGCCGACGCGATGTTCCAGCAGGTCCTGCTGCGGCCGCGCGAGTACTCCGTCGTGGCCACGCCGAATCTGAACGGCGACTACCTCTCGGACGCCTGCGCGGCACAGGTCGGCGGCCTGGGCATGGCCCCCGGCGCGAACATGTCGGACGAGATCGCATTCTTCGAGGCGACGCACGGCACCGCGCCGAAATACGCGGGCCAAGACAAGGTCAACCCCGGCTCCCTGATCCTGTCGGGCGCGATGATGCTCGAGCACCTGGGATGGCGGGAAGCTGCCGACGGCGTTCGAGCGGGCCTCGGCCAGGCGATCGCCGGCAAGGTCGTGACCTACGACCTGGCGCGCCAGATGGACGGCGCCCGCGAGGTGAAATGCTCGGAGTTCGCCGAGGCGATCGTCGAGCACCTACCGGTGGCGAGTACGGCGCAGCGCCGCTAACCGGATCCGCGCAGCGCCGCGGCGAGTTGGGGCGCGACGTCCGCGACGCCATTGACGACGAACTGGACGGCGACCGCGCCCAGGATCAGCCCCATCAGCCGGTTCAGCACGTTCAACCCGGTCCTGCGGAGTGTGCGCTCGATCCAGGTCGAGGACCGCAGCAGCCAAAGCGTCAGCACGCCGGTGAGGACGACGCACCCGGCGACGATCCCGATCCGCGCCGCCGATCCGCGCGCCTGGCCCATCAGGACCGTCACCGTCGCGATCGCGCCCGGACCCGCGAGCATTGGAATGCCGAGGGGCAGCACGGCCACGTCGTCCCGGGCCAGCCCTTCGCGCTCCTCCTCGGGGCTCGTCCGGACGCGCGACGGCTGCGCCCGCAGCATGTCGAGCGCCATCAGGAACAGCAGCGCCCCGCCCGCGATCTTGAACGCGCCGATCGTGATGCCGAACAGCTCGAACAGGAACCCGCCCGCGGCTCCGAACGCGAGCAGCGTCGTCGTCGCGACGACCGATGCTCGCAGCGCCATGGCGCGGCGCTTGGCCGGCGGGTCGCTCGCGGTCATGGTCAGGAACAGCGGGATGACCACGAACGGATCGACGACGAAGAACAGGGCGGAGAAGCTCACGATCGCGAACGTCACGAGGTCGCCCATCACGCGCCCCGAGCGATCTCGGCCGGGCCGACCGCCACGCGCAGGGCCTCGGCCAGCGCCGTGAGGCCGACCGGAAGGGGTTCCGCGCCACGCTGCCGGATCGATTCGACGATCCGGTACAACGCGACCTGAGCTCGTGACAGGTCGACGTGAGCCGGGCCTCGCGCCAGAAGCGCGAGGAGCGCGAGAACGCGCTCGGTCCGAGCCTCATCGAGCGGATCGTCAGCGACGCGGGCGAGCAACCGATCGACCGCGCCGCTCGCCGAGCGTCCGACCGCCGCCCCGTCGAGCGCCGCGCCCGATCGCTCGCTCTCCTCGAGAAGCTCGCGCACGCGCCCCGGATCGGGGTCGGGCGCGTCGAGCTCGCGCCGCAGTCGGGCGTTGAGCACGAGCTCGGCCGCCGCGACGAGTAAGCGCGGAGCGGGGATCCCAAGGTCGTGGAGTCGACCGAGCAGCGCCTCGCGCTCCCGGTACACTCGTTCGTGGGCCTGTTCGACCTCGCGGATCGTCGCATCGAGCACGCAGCGGACGATCGCATGCTGCACGTCGGGGCGCAGGCTCCCGAGCGTTTCGGGCGTCCCGCAAGAGGCCAGCTCGGAGCGCGCGAGCGCGGCGTCGCCGCGCTCGAGGTGGGTCGCGACCGCCCTCACGCGGCGCGCGTCGTCTCGGCCTTGCTCCCCGTCGAGATGCACGATGCCCGTGACGTCGAGGCCGCCGGCGTGCAGGAACGCGTAGGCGAAACGGCCGAGCTCCCCGGTGCGACGGGACTCGATCTCGACCCGCCCCGCGACGAGCCGAGCCGGACCCGTGACGGTGCGCTGGCGCGCGCGCTCGACGATCCGGTAGGCGGGACACTCCCGCTCCTCCGGCACGTCGAACAGGACCCGTGCGGCATGGTGCGCGACGTGACGGCGCGGATCGACCCGGGCGGGCTCGACCTCGCGCTCGAACACCCCGCGAGCGGTGCCGTACGCGGGACGATTGCTCGGTACCCGCTCGAGCCGCTCGACCAGCCGGTGCGCGAACGGCTCGCCCGACACCTCCTCGCCGAGCTCGGCGGCACGCGCCGCGTGTCGCAGCGCCTGCACCGTCTCGATCCCCGATACCTCGTCGAAGAACCACGCGCAGCTCGCGAACATCAGCAGCGTATGGCGCTGCATCTCGAGCAGCCGGCGTGCCCGCGCGCGATCGGTCGGTCCGAGATCGCCTCGCCCATGGGTCGCGAGAAACACGCGCTCGGTCTCGACCGACCGGTCGAGCACCACGTCCACGTAGGCGTCGCGCGCCGCCCACGGATCCTCGAAAATCCGCGCGCCCTCGCGCTCGAAGCACGCCGCGAGCTCGTCGCGCAGCGCGTCGAGCGACTCCCGCAGCGGCCCGCGCCAGGCCTGGCTGTAGCCCGGAGCCGCACCGATCCGACACCCGCAATCCTCGCGCCACCGGCCGAGGCCATGCGCGCAGCTCCACGCGGTGCGCTCGCGCACGCGGACCTCGCGTGCGGGCGGGTGGGTCGCGAGAAACTCGCCGTACGTCGTGACCCGCACCTCGCCCTCGTGCGCGAGCCGGTCGAGCGCCCATGCGAGGGCCATCTCGCCGAACGCGTGGTGGTGGCCGTACGTCTCGCCGTCGGTCGCCACGTGCACGAGCTGCGCTGCGGGGTCCTCCGCGCGAAACGCGGCACGGAGCTGCTCGACGAGCCGCGCGCCGCTCGACAGGAGGCCGCCGAACGCGATCGCCGACGACAGGCCGGCATCGTAGAACAGCACGGCGAGGCTGCGGCCCGACGGGAGCGCGACGCGGTATGCGACCCGGGTGTCGATCCCCGCGTCCGGACCGACGGGGCGGAAGGGACCGTCCCCGATCGGTCGCCACGCTTCGGCCTGGGACGGCGCGAGGACGGTGAACCCGATCCCGTGGCGCGCGAGCGTCTCGAGTGTGTCGATGTCGACCGCGGTCTCGGGAAGCCACATCCCCTCGGCCCTGCGTCCGAAGCGCCAGGCAAAGTCCCGCAGCCCCCAGGCGACCTGCGTCTCCCGGTCGCGCTCGTGGCACAGCGGCAGGATCGGGTGGGCATACGCCTGGGCCATCGCTCCGCCATGCCCCGAGCAGCGCGCGCGACTGTCGCGGTCCGCGGCGAGAACCGCAGCGTAGGTCTCCCGATCATGGCGGGCCAGCCAGTCGAGGAGCGTCGGGCCGAAATCGAAGCTCATCCACCCGTAGGTGCCGAGCACGCGGGCCAGCGCGCCCGACGCATCGAGGACCCGCGCCGCGGCGTTCGGCGCGTAGCACTCCGCTGTGATGCGCTCGTTCCAGTCGTGGTACGGACGCGCGGACGCTTGGCGCTCCACCTCGTCGGTCCACGGGTTCTCGCGGGGGGGCTGGTAGAAGTGGCCATGGATGCAGACGGATCGCGCCCCGGGCGCGCTAGTCAAGGTCGCTCCGGACGGCTGCGCCCGGCGCCGAGTTCGGTCGCACGACGTGCTCGAGGAACACGGCGGAGAGCGACGGTAGCGCCAGCGTCACCGACTGCGGATGCCCGTGGTACTCGATCGGGACCGCGACGATGGGTCCCGGGTTGCGGAGCCCGCTCCCGCCGTACAGAGTGGCGTCGCTGCTCAGCCGCTCGCGCCACGTCCCGCCCGCCGGAAGGCCGACCCGGTAATTGTGGCGCGGCATCGGGGTCATGTTCAGGAGCACCACGATTCCCGGCCACGCCCCGCCGAGCGGGTCGATCGCAGCGGGCTGGCGCCGGAAGCTCACGACCGACTGGTCCGCGTCGCTGCAGTCGATCCAGCGGAAGCCCGCCGGGTCGAAGTCGGTCGCATGCAGCGCGGGCAGATCGCGGTACAGACGGTTCAGCGCAGACACCCAGCGCAGGAGACCCGCGTGACCCGGGCGGTCGAGCAGCGACCAGTCGAGAGCGGCGTCATGATCCCATTCGCGCCACGCCCCGAACTCGCCGCCCATGAACAGCAGCTTCTTGCCCGGCAGCGCCCACATGTACCCATACAGCGCGCGCAGCGTCGCGAGCTTTTGCCAGGCGTCGCCGTGCGGCTTCGCCAGCATCGATCGCTTGCCGTGGACCACCTCGTCGTGCGACAGCGCGAGCACGAAGTTCTCGGAGAACGCGTACATCATGCGGAAGGTCAGCGCGCCGTGGTGGAACTTGCGAAACACCGGATCCTGCCCGACGTAGCGCAGGGTGTCGTGCATCCACCCCATGTCCCACTTCATGTCGAAGCCCAGGCCACCCAGGTACACCGGCCGCGACACCATCGGCCAGGCGGTCGACTCCTCGGCGATCGTGAACGTGCCCGGGTGATGCTCGTGCACCGCCTCGTTGAGCTGGCGCAGGAACCCGATCGCTTCGAGGTTCTCCTTGCCTCCATGCTCGTTCGGGATCCACTCGCCGGCGGGCCGGGAGTAGTCGCGGTACAACATGGAAGCGACGCCGTCCACGCGAAGCCCGTCGACGTGGTACCGGTCGAGCCAGAACAGCGCGCTCGACACGAGGAAGCTGCGGACCTCGGCGCGGGCGTAGTCGAAGATGTAGCTCCGCCAGTCCCGGTGGTACCCCAGGCGAGGATCGGCGTACTCGTACAGGTGGGTGCCGTCGAAGAACACGAGGCCGTGCTCGTCGGATGGGAAGTGCGACGGGACCCAGTCGAGGATCACGCCGATCCCGCTCCCGTGCAATCGATCGATGAGGCGCATCAAGTCCTGTGGCTCGCCGTAGCGGCTCGTCGCGGCGAAGTAGCCGGTCGTCTGGTAGCCCCAGGACGCGTAGTACGGATGCTCGAGGAGCGGCAGCAGCTCGACGTGTGTGAACCCGGTCTCGACGAGGTACGGGATCAGCTCGTCGCCGATCTCGGCGTACGTGGGCAGGCGGCCCGGATCGTCCCCCGGGCGGCGCCATGAGCCGAGATGGATCTCGTAGATCGACACCGGCCGCTCGGCGACTCGCTCGACCCCGCGCCGGGCGATCCATTCCGCGTCGCCCCACTCGTAGTCGAGCGTCCAGACGATGGACGCGGTGTCGGGCGGCACCTGCCGGCGGAACGCGAATGGGTCGGTCTTGTCGCCCGGACCGTGGTCGCGCGACTCGACGTGGTACTTGTACTGCGCGCCGCGCGCGACGTCGGCGACGAACCCGGCCCACACGCCCGAGTGCGCGACGGGCGCGAGCGGATGGCGCCCGGCCGACCACTCGTTGAACGATCCGACGACCGAGACCGCGCGAGCGTTCGGAGCCCAGACGGCGAACGAAACGCCGTCCGTCCCCGCGACGCGCGACGGGTGCGCCCCGAGCTTCTCGTACAGGCGGTAGTGCCGCCCCTCGCCGAACAGGTGCAGGTCGTCGTTGGCGAGCCGGTGCTGCGGGACGCGCCGCACACGGCCGCGGCGCGGGGTGGAGCGGGCGGCGGCGTCCATCGCGCGGCTATGATAGCAACCCATGGCCGAAGTGACCCTGTACACGACGGAGTCGTGCTCGCATTGCCGGCGGGCCAAGAGACTGCTCGATCGGCGCGGCATCCCCTACGACGAGATCGATGTCGGTGTCGATCCGGCGCGTGAGCGCGAGATGATCGAGCGCTCGGGAGGGCGTCGGTCGGTGCCGCAGATCTTCGTCGGCGCGCAGCACGTCGGTGGAGCGGACGATCTGTACGAGCTCGAGCGCCGCGGTGGCCTCGACGAGTTGCTGAAGCGGACGAGGAGACAAAAGGACGTGAGCACGCACGAGGTCGTGATCCTGGGCTCCGGTCCCGCGGCGCTGACCGCCGCGATCTACGCCGCGCGGGCGAACTTGGCGCCGGTCGTCGTCGAGGGGCTCTCGGCCGGCGGTCAGCTCATGACGACGACCGACGTCGAGAACTATCCCGGGTTCCCCGAGGGGGTCCAGGGGCCCGAGATGATCGAGCTGTTCCGGAAGCAGGCCGCGCGCTTCGGCACGACGTTCGTTTCCGGTGACGTGGCGACGATCGACTTCAGCGGCCAGCCGCTTCGAATCGGGACCGATTCGGGCGAGCTGCGCGCGCGGGCGGTCATCGTGGCGACCGGCGCATCGCCTCGCCGCCTCGACATTCCCGGCGAGACCGAGTACGCGGGCCGCGGCGTGTCCTACTGCGCGACGTGCGACGGGTTCTTCTTCCGTGGCCAGGAGATCGTCGTCGCGGGGGGAGGCGATACGGCGATGGAGGAGGCCCTGTTCCTGACGCGGTACGCGAGTCGGGTCACGGTGGTCCACCGGCGTGCCCAGCTGCGCGCGTCGAAGATCATGGCCGACCGCGCGCAGCGCCACGAGAAGATCGAGTTCTTCTGGAACGCGGCGGTCGACGAGGTGGTGGGCGACGGTACGAAAGTCACCTCCGTGCGCCTGCGCGATCTCGGGACCGAGCGCGTCACCGAGCGCCCGTGCGGCGGGTTCTTCGTGGCCATCGGGCACCTGCCGAATACAGCGCTGTTCCGCGGTGTGCTGCCGATGGACGACCAGGGCTATCTGACCGTGGGAGCGAGCTCGTCGACACCGATCCCGGGAGTGTTCGTCGCGGGCGACGTGCACGACCACGTGTACCGGCAGGCGGTCACGGCCGCCGGCGCCGGGTGCCGCGCCGCGATCGATTGCGAGCGCTGGCTCGAGGCGAGCGCGGGGACTACGTCGACCTGACTCGAGTCTCGGGCGCGGCTCGTGCGAGTGCGTGGAGCCCCGTCCAGTCCTCGATGCCGGGGCTCAGAAGAGCGTCGTCACCCGCGCGACGACTCGGCACAGGCCGGGGGTCGAGGTCGATCGGGACCGGCCCGCCCGGCGCGAAGCGGAGCGCGGCGAGCCCGGTCTCTTCCTCGACCTCGCGGCGAGCGGCATCGACCCTCCACGTGGCCGCCGGGCTGCAGCCACCGGCCGAGAACGGATCGCCCGGCCCCCCCCGAGCAGGTCGAGCATCCAGCGCGGTGCTCGTGCTCTCGCGCGTCGAGCGGTGTGTGCGCGGCGAGGAGCGCCCGCAGATCCGAACGCCGATCCACGCCCCGAGAGTAGCAGTCGTGGCCCTTGGCAGGCTCGGGCATTCGTGCTCTTATCCCGCCCGTGCCTCGGTCGACTTCCAGGAACGTGCGCCTGTGGCCCCTGGCCCTGATCGGGATGGGGATCGGCTGCGCGCTCGGGTGGATCTGGGGGTTCGTCGGCGAGCAGCGGCAGGATCGCATCCTCGCCACGTACCTCGTGGTGGGGGGCGCCTTCGCCCTCGTCCTTCTGTGGCTGCTCGTGCTCTCGCGACTGACCTGGCGCGTCCGGTTGGGCGGGCTCGCCGTGCTCGCGGGGCTGCCGCTGGCCGCCGGGCTTCTGCTCGAGCGGCGTGGGGTCACGGGGGACATCGTTCCGGTCTTCGGTTGGCGCTGGTCGAAACGGCCGGCCCTGTCTTCCCCCGTCGCGCGGCCGACCCCGAGCGGTCCGGCGCGAGCGACCGGTGCCGCGGACTACCCGCAGTTCCTCGGAGCGCACCGCGACGGTACCGTTCCCGACGCACGGCTCTCCCGCGACTGGACGAGGCGTGCGCCGCGCGAGATCTGGCGACGCCCGGTCGGCGCCGGTTGGTCCGGGTTCGCCGTGGCTGGGTCCCATGCCGTGACGCAGGAGCAGCGCGGCGACGACGAGGTGGTCGCGTGCTACGACCGTGCGACGGGCGAGCCGGTTTGGACGTTCGCGGCGCGTGCGCGTCACGAGGACCCTCTCGGTGGGCTCGGTCCGCGGGCCACGCCCACGATCGCCGACGGCCGCGTCCACGCGCTCGGCGCGACCGGCCTCCTTCACGCGCTCGACCTCGTGACCGGCGCGCCGCTGTGGACCGTGGATGTCCTGGCCGACAGCGGGGCGCCTCCGCCGCAATACGGGCTCAGCGGCTCGCCGCTCGTGACCGGCGGGCTCGTCATCGTCCTCGCGGGGGGCGGGGCCGGCAAGTCGCTCGCGGCCTACGACGCCGGGACGGGCGCGCGAGCGTGGAGCGGCGGAGACGATCGAGCGGCCTACAGCTCGCCGGTCGCGGCCACGATTGGCGGGATCGAGCAGATCGTCGTGTTGACTCAGAGCCACCTCGCCGGTCACGCCGCGGCCACGGGCGCGCGCCTGTGGGCGTTTCCCTGGCCTGATGGGACGGAGAAGGTGTCCCAGCCGGTCGTGCTCGCCCCCGACCGGGTGTTCGTGTCCACCGGGTACGGCGTGGGGGGCAAGCTCGTCGACATCGTCGCGCGAGGAGCGGCCCAGGAGGCCGTGCTCGCGTGGGAGTCGGGCGGTCTCAAGGCCAAGTTCACGAACGTCGTCCACCGCGACGGCTACCTCTACGGGCTCGACGATGGGCGCCTGGCGTGCATCGACGTGGTCACGGGCGCGCGCCGCTGGAAGGGTGGGCGGTACGGCCACGGCCAGACGATCCTGGCCGGTGACCTCCTGCTGATCCAGGCCGAGACCGGGGAAGTCGGGCTCGTCGAGGCCGCGCCCGAGGCGTACCGCGAGCTCGGTCGCGTTCGCGCGCTGCGCGGGAAGACGTGGAACCACCCGGCGCTGGCAGGCGCACACCTCGTCGTGCGGAACGACGTCGAGGCGGCGTGCTACGAGCTACCTCTGCTCGATGCGGGGGCGGTCCCGGGCGACTCCACGGAGGGATCATGAGCTCGAGCCCGACACGTCGCATCGCAGAGGACCTCGACAAGTTCGTCCTGTACAGCGCGGCCGTGCAATCGACGGACGTGGATCTCGACTTCTTCGAGCGCGTGTACCGCAAGCTCCGCGGCGAGCGGTTTCGGACGCTGCGCGAGGACTTCTGCGGCACGGCGGCCTTGGCCTGCGAATGGGTGCGGCGGAAGCGGCACAACCGCGCCTGGGGCGTCGACCTCGACGAGACGACGCTCGAATGGGGTCGGCGCACGTACGTCTCCCGCCTCGGCACCGCAGCGTCGCGCCTGACGCTCCTGCGCGGCGACGTGCTCGAGATCCAGACTCCACGCGTCGACGTCGTGTGCGCCCTGAACTTTTCGTATTGCGTGTTCAAGCGCCGGAACGAACTGCGGAGCTATCTGGAGGCGACGCGCCGGAGGCTTCGGCCCGGCGGGCTCCTGTTCCTCGACGCCTACGGCGGAACGGGCGCGATCTGCCCCGACACCGAGAGGCGCCGGATCGCTCCTTGCGCTGCGTTCGACGGCACGCGGGTTCCGGGGTTCGTGTACGTCTGGGAGCAGGTGAGCTTCAATCCGGTCGACCATGCCACGGTGTGCCATATCCACTTCCGTGTCCGGCAGAACGGCCGGGTCCAGGAGATGCGTCGAGCGTTCACGTACGATTGGCGGCTGTGGACGCTGCCGGAGCTTCGCGAGATCTTGCTCGAGGCCGGTTTCCGGGATGTGCTCGTCTATGTCGAGGGCTGGGACGACGAGGCGAACGAGTCGGACGGCGTGTACCGCCTCAGGCGACAGTTCGAGAATCAGATCGGCTGGGTCGCGTATGTGGTGGGCGTGACCGAGTGACACCGCTCGCCCGGCTCGCCGCACGACGTAGGGCCTGGCGTCTCCTCCCAGAAAACAAGGAAGGCCGCGCCCCGGGGGGCGCGGCCTGATCGGGTCCTGGGGGCAGGTCAGTCGCCGTTGCCGAGAATCGTGTCGCTCCACAGCGCGGTGTCGCTCCACAGCGCGGTGTCGCTCCACAGCGCGGTGTCGCTCCACAGCGCGGTGTCGCTCCACAGTGCGGTGTCGCTCCACAGCGCGGTGTCGCTCCACAGCGCGGTGTCGCTCCACAGCGCGGTGTCGCTCCACAACGCGGTGTCGCTCCACAGCGCGGTGTCGCTCCACAACGCGGTGTCGCCCACGAGTGCATGATCGCCCCACAGAGCCGTATCGGACCACAGTGCGGTGTCGCTCCACAGGGCCGTATCGGACCACAACGCCGTGTCGCTCCAGAGAGCCGTGTCGCTCCACAGTGCGGTGTCGACCCACACCTGCGTCACGTCGCTCCAGAGCGCTGTGTCGGACCACAGGGCCGTGTCGCTCCACAACGCGGTGTCGCTCCAGAGAGCGGTATCGGACCACAACGCCGTGTCGCTCCACAGCGCGGTATCGCTCCAGAGAGCCGTATCGGACCACAATGCCGTGTCGCTCCACAGGGCCGTGTCGGACCACAGAGCCGTATCGCTCCAGAGAGCCGTGTCGGACCACAATGCCGTATCGCCGTAGACGCCGGCCAAACGATCCGGAAGCGCGGGTACGGAGCGGAGCTCGAATCCCTCGTCGGTGCGGATCACGAGCGGCGAGGCCGTCGAGAACCGAACCGAGCGGAACGGTCCCGTGAACGCCAGGGCCTTGACCACGTCGAGCGATCCGGCTCCAACCGTGAAGAACGACTCGGCCGGAACCCGCGCCGCGGAGGCGACGAGGATCGCCTTCAGCTGGTCGGGCGTCAGGTGCGGATTGGCTTGGATCACAAGAGCCGCCGCCCCGCTCACCGCAGCCGCCGCCATGCTGGTTCCCGAGAGCTCGATGCGCTGCCCGGCGACGACGCGCTCGGGGTAGATCTTGCCCAGGGTCGATTTGTTCGCGAGCGTCGAGACGATCCGGTTCCCCGGCGCGACCAGGTCGGGCTTGAGCACGAGATCCCGCGAGGGACCGCGGCTGCTGTACGTGGCCAGGATGTCGTCGCTTGTCGACACGGTGTCGCGGTCGTTCATCGCCCCGACGGTCAGGACGTACGGGTCGTTGCCCGGCGAGCTGATGGTCATGTAGCCGTCGCGTCCGCGATTGCCGGCCGAGGCCACGACGAGGATTCCAGTCGCCCACGCTCGCTCGACAGCGAGCGCCAACGGATCGACGACGAACGGCTCGACGACGGGGTGGCCGAGCGACAGGTTCAGGATCCGGATCCCGAACCGCTCACGGTTGGCGATCGCCCAGTCGACGGCCCGGATGACGTCGCTCGCGTACCCGGCGCCGGTCCGGTCGAGCACCTTCAACGAGACGAACGTGACCGCGGGCGCGATCCCGCGTACCGAGTTTCCGTCTCCCGATCCGCCGATGATCCCGGCCACATGCGTCCCGTGTCCGAACTCGTCGCGCCCGTTCGGGCTCGACTCGACGAAGCTCGCCTGGGCTACCACGCGCTCGGTTTCGACGGCGGCACCCCGCGCGATGCCGGAATCGATGATCGCCACGGCCACGCCCGCGCCCGTGAGCCCGAGGTTCGTGGCGATGCGGTCGACCCCCAGCGACGCGACCGAGACGTCCATCGCGCTGCGCACCACGCGGTCGGGCGAGACGGCGAGCACGCCGGGATCTCCCGCAACGCGCTCGATCTCGCTCGGTGTCAGACGGCCCGCGAAGCCGCGGATGGATTCGAGCCGGGCGACGCCTCGGCCGACCCGCTGCCCCAGCTCGGCGATCGATCGCTCGCACGCCTTGGGGGCGCAGGTCACGATGACGCGGATCTCCGCCTGGGCTCCCGCGGCTGCCATCTCCGCGCGAAGGTCCCGGGCGACCTTCCCTCGGGACTCACCCGCGAGGGCGCTGGACGCGAGCAACCCACCGAGAGTCGTCAGGATTACCGAAAGGATCCACCGGTTCTTCATGTCGTACCCCCTTGTCCACACGCCGCGAAGAGGAGCAAGGGTGGGGCCGACTCCGCCAAGTTGAGGAGGGCATCGCGTACAAGTCTTTGTGTGTCAGTCGATTGCGTTCGGCCAGCACCCGCCGGCACCGACAGCGACGCCAGAAAGGCCCGTGTCAGCCTGAGACCGGCTAGAGGCGTCGATCCACAGAAGTGTTTTGAAATCAGTGATTTGTAGCGTGAGACGGCTCGGTGGAAGGCACAGTCTCACGCTGAGACAACCCCCGAGCGTCGGCTTAGCCGATCCCGATCCTGACACCGTCCGTCCGGCCCCCTCCGATCGGATATGCTACGGCCGCCCACGGCACGGCTCACGGAACCCGCTTGAACGCCCAGTCGGTCAAGACGCTCTATCTCATCGACGGTACGGCGCAGCTGTTTCGCGCGTACTTCGCGATCCCCGGCCTCACCGACGAGCGCGGCATGCCGACGAACGCGATCTACGGCTTCGCGACGATGCTGCGCAAGCTCCTGCGCGAGGAGCGGCCGACGCACGTTGCCGCGGCGTTCGACCTCGGCGGCGACGTGTTCCGACACGAGGTGTTTGCGGATTACAAGGCGAACCGACCTCCGGTCCCCGAGGATCTGCACGTGCAGGTGCCGTTTGCCAAGCGCGTGTGCGAGGCGTTCGGGGTGCAGGTCATCGAGCGGGAAGGCTTCGAGGCCGACGATCTGATCGCGACCTGCGCGCGGCGCGCGCGCGCGCAGGGCTTCGACGTGGTCGTCGTGGCGGCCGACAAGGACCTCATGCAGCTCGTCGGTCCGGGTGTCACTTTGCTGAACCCCACGAAAAACCTGCGTCTCGACGCCCGGGGCGTGGCGACCGAGTTCGGCGTGCCCCCCGAGCGCGTGCGGGACGTGCTCGGCCTGATGGGCGACGCCGTGGACAATATTCCGGGCGTCCCGGGCGTGGGAGACAAGACGGCGCGCGCTCTCGTCCTGGCCTACGGCGAGCTCGACGCCGTGCTCGCGCGTGCGGAGCGCACCGTCGGCCTGTTCGAAGCGCGCGACGACCTCCTCGCGGCCGTCGAGGCGCTGGGCACGGAGGACGGTGGGGTCGATCCGGTCGAGCGGGTCTCGACCGCGGGCGAGCGATTCGTCGTGGCGGCCGATGCGCTTGCGACAGCCGGGACGTCGGACGATCTCGCGGACCGCGCGTGCGCGCTGCGCACGCTCGTCGATGCGGCGGGCCTGGCCGGCCTTCCCAGGGCTCCCGCGGAAGCGGCGAAACGCTTGCGAGCGCTGAAGCGCGCGCTGAAGGATCTCGATCGGGGAAGCGCGCGGCGGGTGTGGCAGGCGGTCCACGAGAACCGCGATGCGGCCCGTCTGAGCCGCGACCTGGCGACGCTCCACGACGGCGTGCCGTTCGACCTGGGAATCGACGAGCTGGCGCGCCGCCGCGCGGACACGGCGGGGGCGAACGCGCTCTTTGCGTCGCTCGGGTTCCGGTCGCTCGTCGCCGACGACGCAGCGAGCGAGGACCCGGCGGTCGGGACGCAAGCCGCCTTGGCGGTCGTGCGCGGCCCGGTCGTCGTCGGCGAGTACGAGCATGTCACGGACGACGAGGAGTCCCTGGCCCGCGTCGCGTCCACGGTCGCCACAGCACGCAAGGTCGCCATCGTGGCCTCGATTCGTGGCGACGACCGGCTGGCGGCGCCGCTCGACGGAATCGCGCTCGCGTGGGCGGAGGGGCGCGGCGCGTTCGTATCGGTCGGGGTGGGCGGCGTTTCGGTCGACCTCCTGAATCGCATGCTCGGCTCGATCCTCGCAGGCGAAGGTGCCCCGACGGTGACCCACGATGCGAAGCGTCAAGCCCAGATCCTTTTCCGTCACGGTCTGCCGTTCGACGCTCGAGGGCTCGATCTGATGGTCGCCGCGTTTCTCCTCGATCCGGGGCGGGCGGACTACTCGGCCGAGCGGCTCGTGGCCGAGATCGGCGGGCTCGGGCCCAGGGCGCGGGCTCTCGAATCGCTCGATGCCACAGCGGTGGCGCACGACCGAGCGGAGGATGCCGACCGGCTGCTGCGGCTGGCCGCACGGCTCGAGCCGCAGCTGGACGCGACGGGTCTGCGGGAGCTGTATGATCGCATCGACGGACCGCTCCTCCCCGTGCTCGCGCGGATGGAGGCCCGCGGCATCCGCATCGACACGGGGCTCCTGGCCGCCATGTCGGTGGAGATGGATGCGCAGATCCGCACGGAGCGTGAGGCGATCCACGAGCTGGCCGGCCGCGAGTTCAACATCGATTCGACGAAGCAGCTCCGGGAGGTCCTGTTTGATGGCCTCGGCCTCGCGACGCGACGCAAGACCCGGAAGGGTAGGGTCGCGTCGACCGACGCGCAGACCCTCGAGGAACTCGCGTCCGAGCACGCCATCGCGCGGAGGATCCTCGAGTACCGCGAGCTGACGAAGCTCAAGGGCACGTACGTCGACGCGCTGCCTCGTCTCGTCCGCGCCGACACGGGACGCGTGCACACGACGTTCGACCCGACCGGAGCCGCAACGGGCCGTCTGTCCTCGTTCGATCCCAACCTGCAGAACATCCCGGTCCGGACCGAGGCGGGCCGGCGCATCCGCGCAGCGTTCGTACCCGAGCCCGGGTCGGTATTCCTGTCCGCGGACTACTCGCAGGTCGAACTGCGGGTCCTGGCCCATCTCGCCGGCGATGACGAGCTAATCGCCGCGTTTCGCTCGGGCGAGGACATCCATCGCTACACCGCGGCACGCGTGTTCGGCGTTCCGGGCGACCTCGTGACCGATGCGATGCGCCAGCGGGCCAAGGCGGTGAACTTCGGAATCCTGTACGGGATGTCCGAGACGCGTCTGGCGCGCGAGCAGGGCATGGCGCGCTCCGACGCCGGCCGGTTCATTGAGGCCTACTTCGCGCGATTTTCGGGCGTGCGTCGGTACATCGATCGGACGCGTGAGGCCGCGCGGCGCGACGGGCACGTACGGACGTTGTTCGGCCGCGTCCGCTGGTTCCCCGTGCTGGAGGCCCGCGCCGGCCGCGCGGAGCAGGAGCAGGCGCTCCGCGCCGCGGTCAACACGACGATCCAGGGAACGGCGGCCGATCTGATGAAGCTGGCGATGCTCCGCGTCGACGCGGAGCTCGAGCGGGCGGGGACCGGCGCGCACCTGCTGCTCCAGGTGCACGACGAGTTGCTGCTCGAGCTGCCCCGCGATCGCGTGGACGAGGTCGGGCGGATCGTTCGGGAGGCGATGGAAGGCGTGGCCGAACTCGCGGTTCCGCTCGTCGTGGAGCCGACGGTCGGGGCGAGCTGGCTCGAGGCCGGTTGAGCGCGTGGCCCTCTGCCCAAACGGGGATCGCCTGATAAGATCGGGTTCGCGCGCAGATCCGTCGCGGGAGGGAGAGGGTCGTGGAGGCTCGTAAGACGGTCCTCGTCGTCGACGACGAGGCTTCGGTGCGGGAGATCCTCGCCGAGGGCCTGTCGCTCTTCGGGTACGAGACGCAGATCGCCGCAACCGCGTCGGCGGCGATGGAACTCGTCCGCTCGCGGCCGATCGACCTCGTTCTCACCGACATCGACATGCCCGGAGAGACGGGACTCGACCTGCTGCGTCAGGTCAGGGAGCATACGCGCGACCTCGACGTGATCATGGTCACCGGAATCGTCGACGCCGACACCGCAGTCGCCGCGATCCGTGAGGGCGCGAGTGACTACGTCACGAAGCCGTTCAATCTCGAGGAGGTGCAGATCGTCGTCCAGCGGACGATCGAAAACCGCCGGCTCGTACGCGAGAACCGTGCGTACCAAGAGCACCTGGAAGTTCTGGTCGCGCAGCGCACGCGCCAGCTCCAGGACACCTACGAGAACACGCTCCAGGCTCTCGTGACCGCGCTCGACTTCCGTGACAACGAGACGCAGGGACACTCCTATCGCGTCGTGGAATACGCGAAGCTCGTGGCCCACGCCCTGCGCGTCGGGGAGGCCGATCTGACCTGGGTGCGCTGGGGCGCGATCCTGCACGACGTCGGGAAGATCGGCATTCCGGACGCGATTCTGCTGAAGCCGGGCAAGCTGACCGACGACGAGTGGACGGTGATGAAGCAGCACCCGGAGATGGGCTACCGGATGCTGTCGCACATCGAATTCCTGAAGCCGGCGCTCGACGTCGTGCTGTGCCATCAAGAGCGCTGGGACGGAACCGGCTATCCGCGCGGGCTCGCGGGCGAGCAGATCCCGCTCGGTGCGCGGATCTTCGCCGTCGTCGACACGTTCGATGCGATGACGTCCGATCGGCCGTACCGCGCCGCGCTGACGATCGACAGGGCCTGCGAAGAGATCCGTGCCTTCGGCGGGCGCCAGTTCGACCCGGTGGTTTCGGCCGCGTTCCTGTCGATCGAAGCCGAGCGCTGGCGCGAGATCCGCGAGCGCGTGCACCGCGAGGTGATGGCGATCGAGGAGCGCGTGCGCCGCGTCCTCGGTCGCTAGCCCCTTAGCCCGGACAATTCATGAACGCGCGGCTGCAACGACGAATCTCCGGCAAAATCGGGCGTCCTCGCTTCCTGCGTCCTCGACGTACTGTCGTGTACGCCTCCGGTCGCGGGTCGCTGCGGTGCCCGATTTTTCTCGGAGCTTCGCCGTTTCGCTACGTGCGTTTTATGAATAGTCCGGGTTAGGGTTCTCCCGTTACCGCGTGGAGGCGATCGCCGGCAGCGCTGCCGTGCCATCCCCCTCGACCATCTCGATGCGGACGACGAGGTCTCCCGGTAGGATCCGCGCAGCGACCCCCGCGAAGTTCTGGACGACGTCGGCGAACGCCGTATGGGTCGGCGCGAGCTGCGGCTGCGCCCCCAGGGTGATCAGCCACTGGTTGCTCCCGTAGTCGCGCCCTGCGGGCACGGTCGCGAGCGTGCCCGGACCGAACCGGTCGCCCCCGAGCTCGTCCCGGACTTCGTACACCGGGCCACCGGTCCCGTCGCGTTCCGGGTCGCCGGTCTGAGCGAGGACGTTCGGGACGACTCGAAAGAACGGCAGCCCGTCGTAGAACCCGCTCGTGGCGAGCTGGGCGAACTGCCACGCGTGGAGTGGCTTCTCCCGAGCGCGCAGGCGGACTACGAACCGTGCGCGGTCCCCGACGTGAGGTCGCGTGACCGTTACGATCGCCGCTCGCGGCCGCTCCGCCCAGCGCAAGATCTCCAGGTACTCGTCGACGGGCCGATCGGGGCCCGGCGGATCGGTCCGCGGCCGGGGATCCCCGTAGACCCGCGAGAGCGTGCCGCTGGCGGCCTCCCGCACACGACGATTGGCGGCGCGCGAGGCCTCGTCGAGGAGCGTGCGGAGACGATCCTGCGGCCCGGAGCGGCCGGCCGCGTTCACAACCGCGAACGCGACGGCCGGCTCCGCCGATCCGGCTTTCCAAAGCGTGGAGAGCACGCCGACCGCGTCGTCCTCGGCCCGCGGTCCGATCGAGCCCTCGCCGGCGAGCCGTCGCCCGGCGGCCTCGGCCACGGCCGCACGCACGCGTGGGTCGCCCGATGCGATGGCGGCGGCCAGGATCTCGGCCAGGTCGCCCGCGACTTCCGCGTATGCGGGAACGATCGCGGCGCGCACGAGCGGGTCGGGGTCTGCATACAACCGGTCGGCTGCAGGCTGGGTCTCGGCGTCGATCCGACCGATCAAGAGAGCGGCTGCGGCGCGTCGGAGCTCCGGCTCCGTGGCACGAGACAGTCCGTTCGCGATGCGTGCGGAGGACTGACTCACGCGCGCCGCCGCCCGCACCGCAGCTTCGCGGAGCCACAACGGCTTGGCCGACACGACAATCGCGCTCAAGGCCTCGAGGATCTCGTCGCCGCGCATGCGGCCGAGCCCCTCGACGAGCGCGAACTGGACGCGTTCTTCCCTGTCGCCCAGAACCTTGACCAGAAAGGGCGCGAGCGGTGCTCCCGGAAAACTCAAAGCGCCGATCGCCGCGATCCGCACATCCGGCTCCGCGTCCTCGACGAGCCGGCCGACTGCCGCGGCCTCGGGATCGGAGCCCGGAACGGTCAGGCCAAGCGCTCCGAGTCGACGCAGCTCCGGGTGGGGCGAGCGAGTCAGGTCGATCATCCGCTCGCGCACCCTCCGGAGCGCCTCGAGTTCGAGCCAGCGTGGACGCGCCGAGAGTCGCGCCAGCGTTTCGACCGCCGCGAGGAGCGCATCGCGCTGCCCATGCTCCGCGAGGGCGATCAGCGGATCGACCGCGAACGCCGGGCGCTCGAAGCCCAGAACGGCGAAGCTCGCGGCGACGAGCACCGCGGGATCGTCATCGGCGAGAAGTCGGGCCACGATCCCCTCGGTACCGGGATCGGCCAGGCGCCCGAGTCCGTCGGCGACTGCGGCTCGCACGGCCGACACTGGGTCCGACGCGTGGGCGGCGAGCGGCCCCGACGCGGCGCGGTCTCCCAGCAGCCCCAGCCCGATCGCCGCCGCGGCCCGCACCGTCGCCGCCCGGTCGTCGAGTGCACGCTCGAGGCTCGAGCGGTCGGCGCGGTCACGGATCCGTCCGAGTGCGAGCGCGGCGGCCGAGCGAACGTCGTGGGACGAGTGGTCGAGCGCAGCACGGGCCGCGCCTGGGTCGCGTCGATCTTCGGCACGCAGGATCTCGGCGCGCTGAAGCAGGGCCTCCTCGCCGCCTTTTCCGCGGGCCGGCCGCGTCGCGCCGCAGGCCTGGGCGAGCACGAGCGCGGCGAGAAGTACTGCGACGACGAGCGAACGATGGGGCACGAGATCCCTCCGGGTCCCGTCCGTGGGCCGCTGCGGCGCGGCTTGACGGCCGAGGATTCAGCCTGTTAACTTCCCACGTCTTCGTTCCCGCCGCCACAGAACACGGCCGACGGCCGGCGGCTTCTTATACGGGACACGACCGGAGGACGCAAGCGATGCGAGGATGGCCTGGTTGCGCGCTCGCGCTCGTGGCTGGTCTGGCGTCGGTGGCGCATGCCGCCGAGTCGAGCCGCGTGGCTGGCGTTCTCGAGCGCTTCGACGAGGTGCAGAACTCGATTCGCACGCTCAGCGCGGAATTCCGCGAGACGACGACGAGCCCGCTGCTCGTCGAGCCGATCCGCGCCACGGGCCGGTTCTACATGACCAAGCCCGCGGCGATCCGGTGGGAGTACACGTTGCCGGAGGAGATGCGGTTCGTGATCGCCGAGGACCAGTACACGGGATACTTCCCCGAGCAGCGGCGCGCCGAGAAGCGCAACATCCAGCGCTGGCGCGAGCACATCTTCCGCTTCTTCGGCGTCGGGCAGGCGTCTTCCGAGCTGTCGAAGTTCTACGAGATCCGGCTCGAGGCCGCGCGCAACGATGTTCCCGGGACGGAGCTTCTCGTGCTCGAGCCCAAGCGCAAGCGCGTGCGCAAGCGGGTCGAGGAGGTCTGGTTCTGGCTCGACGCGACGACGTACCTGCCGCGGCGGGTCGAGTACCGCAACGTCGACGGGCGTAGTCGGCGGATCGAGTTCGACGACGTCCGGATCAACCCCGACCTGGCTGCCGGCCTGTACCGGGTCGACATCCCGAGCGGAGTCGAGATCACGACCGGGTTCAGCGGACTGCCGAGCTTCGATCCCGACGGGCCGGCGGAGCCCCGGTAGCCTCGTGTCGCCCGATGACGCGCGCACTCGGCTGGGTGATCGATCCCGCGTTCGAGGACCACGACACGGGTCCGGGCCATGCCGAGCGTCCCGACCGGGCGCGCGCCGTGCGCGAGGCCGTGTCCCGGGCGGGCCTCGCCGCGCGGTACCGTGCGATGGCGCCGGTTCCCGTTTCCGACCGAGACCTCGAGCGCGTGCACGACGTTGAGTACATCCGCCGCGTAGAGCGCGCGTGCGCGAGCGGCGAGCGTGTTCTCGACTCGGCCGATACGGCGATCAGTACGGCGAGCGCCCACGTCGCGCGACTCGCCGCGGGATCGGCCGTCGCGTTGTGCCGCGAGGTCGCCGCAGGAAGGATCGCCGCCGGCTTCGCGGCCGTTCGGCCGCCGGGTCACCATGCCGAGCGCGACCTCGCGATGGGGTTCTGCCTGTTCAACAACGTCGTCGTTGCGGCCCGCCATCTCCAGGTCGAGCAGGGCATCGCGAGAATCCTGATCGTCGACTGGGACGTGCACCACGGGAATGGTACCCAGCATCTGCTCGAGGACGATCCCGACGTGCTCTATTTCTCGGTGCACCAGTGGCCGCTGTACCCGGGGACCGGCGCGCGCAGCGAGCGCGGGCGGGGGCCCGGTCTCGGGGCGACCGTGAACTGTCCCCTCCCTCCGGGCTCCGGCGACACCGAGTTTCTGGCCACGCTAGAGGGCGACCTGACGTCGGCCGCTGAAGCGTTCCGCCCGGAGTTCGTGATCGTCTCCGCCGGATTCGACGCGCACGCCGCCGATCCGCTCGGCGGACTGCGCGTGACGACCGGCGGGTACGTCGCGGCCACGCGCATCGTGCGGGGAATCGCCGAGCGTCACGCGGCGGGCCGGCTCGTGTCGGTCCTCGAGGGCGGCTACGACCTCGACGCGCTCGGCGCATCGGTCGTGGCCCATCTGGAGACGATGGCCATGGAAGCCGTCTGACCGGAGTGGCGCGTCACCAGCCGCACGTGCGGTCGCGGTTCTGCTCGTCGAGCCAGGCGCGCAGCGGCGCGTAGTAGTCGAGGATCGCGGTCGCGTCCATCTCGCGGCTGCCCGTGAGAGCCTCGAGGGCGTCGGGCCACGGGCGGCTCGCGCCCGCCTCGAGCATCGCTCCCAGCTTCTTTCCGGCGACCGCATTGCCGTAGATCGAGCACCGATGCAGTGGGCCATCGACGCCCGCGGCCTCGCACAACGCCCGGTGGAACTGGTACTGCAGGATGTGCGCGAGGAAGTACCGCGTGTACGGGGTGTTGGCCGGGACGTGGTACTTCGCTCCGGGATCGAAGTCGGCCTCGCTGCGCGGCACGGGTGGCCGGATCCCCTGGTAGCGCTCGGCCAGCCGCCACCAGTCGGCGTTGTACGTCTCGGGCGAGGTCGTGCCGGCGAACACGTTCCAGCGCCACTGATCGACCACGATCCCGAAGGGCAGGAAGGCGACCTTGTCCAGCGCCGAGCGGAGCAACAGCGCTAGGTCTCCCGCATCCCCCGGCGCCTGGTCGAGCAGCCCGACCTGCACCAGGTACTCGGGTGTGATCGACAGCGCGATCGCGTCGCCGATCCCCTCGTGAAACCCGTCGTGCGCCCCGCTCTGATGCAGCGGGTCGAGGCCGTTGTACGCCCGCTGGTAGAAACTGTGCCCCAGCTCGTGATGGATCGTCACGAACTCGTCGGCCGTCGGATCGATGCACATCTTGATCCGCAGATCGTCGTTCCAATCCAGGTTCTACGCGCTCGCATGGCACACCACGTCGCGATCGGCGGGCTTGACGAACAGCGACCGCTCCCAGAACGTGTCCGGCAGCGGCTCGAAGCCGAGCGACGTGAAGAACCGCTCGCCGTAGCGCACCATCTCCCGCGGATTGACGTCGTGCTGCTCGAGCAGGCGGGTCAGGTCGTATCCGGGATCCGTGTCGGGCGGCCGGACGAGATCGAAGATCTCGACCCACGACTGGGCCCACATGTTCCCGAGGACGTGGGCTGGAATCGGCCCGTCGGCGGACACGATTCCGGGTCCGTACGTCTCGGCGAGCCGCGCTCGAACGTAGCAGTGGAGGGAATCGTAGAGCGGGCGCACCTGGCCCCACAGTCGGTCGACCTCCGCGGTGAACGCGTCCGGCGGCATGTCATAGCCCGAGCGCCACAGCTCACCGAGGTCGGCGAATCCCAGGTCTCGGGCGCCCTCGTTCGCCAGGACGACGAAACGCGCGTACATCTCGCGCAACGGCCGCGAGATCGTGCGCCAGCCCTGCCACGCATCCAGGAGCGCCGCGGGGTCACGACTCGTGGCGAGCACCCGCTCGAGCGACTCGAGATCCTGGCACGTCCCATCGGTCCTGCAGTACTCGCTTTGGCCGTAGACGCTCGTCATCCGGGTCGAGATGCGGGCGATCTCCGCTTGGGACTTGGTGTCGGCCGGAGCAGCCAGGGAAAGAGATGTCTTCAAGAGCCGCAGTTTTCGAGCCGCGTCCGGCGACAGATCGGCGCCGTCGAACCGTGTCGACGCCAGGGCCAGTTCGCGCGTGAGGGCCAGGACCTCCTGCCGCCCGTCCGCCGCGATCTGCTCCGTGTCGATCGTGATGAAGTTCTCCTGGACCCAGTTCGCTCGCTCGGAGGCGATCCAGGCGTCGAGAAGCCGTGGCTCGGCCTCGGCGAGAAACTGGCGTGCTCCTGCGTCGGTTCGTGGCAACAGCCGATCCTCCGGAGCGCCGGAGCGGCACGCCAGCCCCGCGAGGAGAGCGACGCCGACGGCGCGCCAGGCCGCGTACGCCACGCTGCGATGAGCTCCGAACCGCATCGGGTGTCCCTCCGGTTTCCGAGCGCGTCATGGTATCGGGTCCGGCCGTCTCGCGCCGCGCCGCTGTTGCCCCTTGACACCCCGCGTGCGGGCGCGGAGATTGGGCCGGGCCATGTGTGGGATCTTCGCGCTCCTCGAAGTCGGCCGCGACCCTCTGGTCGCACGGGATCTGGCGCTCCGCCAGGTCCGTCTGCTGCGCCACAGGGGCCCGGATTGGAGCGGGGTCTGGGCATCCGAACGTGCGGTGCTGGCCCACGAGCGCCTCGCGATCGTGGACCTGCTCCATGGCGCCCAACCCCTGTGCTCGGCCGACTCGACCCTCGTGCTCGCGGTCAACGGGGAGATCTACAACCACCGCGAGCTGCGCGCCGCGATCGGGGAGCGCTACGAGTTCCGCACCGACTCGGACTGCGAGGTCATCCTCGCGCTGTACCGGGACCACGGCCCCCGGAGGATGCTCGATCGGCTGCGCGGGATGTTCGCGTTCGTCCTTTACGACGCGGCGACAGGCGACTGGATGCTGGCGCGCGATCCGATCGGCATCGTGCCGCTCTACGTCGGGCGCCGGGACGACGGGAGCCTCGCCGTGGCGTCGGAGATGAAGGCCCTCGTCGGAGTGTGCACCGACGTCGAGGAGTTTCCGCCGGGCCACTACCGAACCCGTCGGGACGCGGCGCCGGTCGCCTACTGGACGCGGGACTGGTTCGAGTTCGACGCGGTGCCGGACATCGACGTCACCCCGGCCTCGATTCGCAGAGCGTTGTCTCAGGCCGTGCGTGAGCACCTGATGACCGATGTTCCCTACGGTGTTCTGTTGTCGGGGGGGCTCGATTCGTCGGTCGTGTGCGCCGTTGCCGCCGAGTTCGCCGAGCGGCGCGTCGAGTCTGGGGACCGCGAGCGTGCCTGGTGGCCCCGGCTGCACTCGTTTGCCATCGGCCTGCCGGGATCCCCGGACCTCGCGGCGGCTCGTCGGGCAGCCGAGGCGATCGGCACGGTGCACCTCGGGTTCGAGTTCACCGTACAGGAAGGCCTCGATGCGCTGCGCGACGTGATCTGGCACATCGAGAGCTTCGATGTCACGACCGTCCGCGCATCGACGCCGATGTACCTGATGGCCCGGCGCATTCGCGCGACCGGGGTCAAGATGGTCCTGTCCGGCGAGGGAGCGGACGAGATCTTCGGCGGCTACCTGTACTTCCACAAGGCGCCGTCGCCGCGGGCGTTCCACGAGGAGACGGTGCGCAAGCTGCGGCTGCTGCACCGGTACGACTGCCTGCGCGCGAACAAGTCCATGGCCGCGTGGGGAATCGAGGCGCGCGTTCCGTTCCTCGACGGTCAGTTCCTCGATGCAGCGATGCGCATCCCGGCACGAACGAAGATGGTCGATGCGGGAGGGATCGAGAAGCGGATCCTGCGCGAGGCCTTTCGCGGCGTGCTGCCCGACGAAATCCTGTGGCGGCAGAAGGAGCAGTTCTCGGACGGCGTGGGGTACGGCTGGATCGATGCGCTCAAGGCGTTTGCCGAAGAGCGAGTGACGGGCGACGATCTCGCCTTGGCGGAGCGGCGGTTTCCCGTCGGTACGCCGGTGACCCGGGAAGCGTATCTCTACCGCTCGGTGTTCGACGAGCTGTTCCCGCTGCCGTCCGCTGCGACCACGGTGGCGAGCGGACCCAGCGTCGCCTGCTCGTCCGTGGCAGCGCTCGACTGGGACCCGTCGTTCCGCGCGCTGACCGACCCGTCGGGCCGCGCGGTCCGCGGCGTTCACCGCCAGTCGCTCTGACGCCTTCGCGCCGGGACGGAGAGGCCGCTTGCTCGACGGCGCTGCCCGGTTTCGGCCGGTATTCTATGGCGGTCGCTCAGCCGAAGGAGAGCCCGCCATGCACCCATCGAACCCCAAGTCCAAGAGGTCGCGCAAGCACGTCCGACCGGGCGCGGCGCCGGGCACGCTCGTGGGCGATCCGCGGGCGGAGAAGTCTCGGATCCGCGTGCTGGCGTTCGGGCCCGATCGCTGCGAGGAGCGCGAGGTCACGGACATCCTGGATCTACGTCAGTTGCTCGAGGCCTGGCCGACGGTGTGGGTCGACGTCGCCGGGGTCGGGGACGTGCAGACCGTGGCGCGCCTCGGCGAGCTCCTGCAGCTCCATCGGTTGGCCCTCGAGGACGTGGTGAACGTGGGGCAGCGGACGAAGCTCGACCCGTACGATGAGCACTTGTTCCTCGTGACCCGAGTGTACGATGCAGCGAACGGGCACGACTCCCAGCAGCTCAGCCTGTTCCTCGGCGAGCGTTTCGTGGTGACGTTCCGCGAGCACGCGCCCGATCCGTTCGAGCCGATCCGCACGCGCGTGCGCGAAGGGAAGGGCCGGATCCGCACCTCCGGCCCGTCCTACCTCGTGTACGCCCTGCTCGACGCGGTGGTCGACCTGCATTACCCGGCGCTGTACCGGCTCGGGGACGAGATCGAGGCGCTCGAGACCGAGGTGCTCGGGCGTTGGTCCGAGACGACGATCCACCGGCTCCATTCCGTGCGCAGCCGACTGCGCGGTTTTCGTCGGGAGCTCGTCCCACAGCGCGACTTGCTCCATACGCTGCTCCAGGAGGAGTTGCCCTGCATGAGCCGCTCGGTCCACGTGTACCTGCGGGACTGTCACGACCACGCGAACCAGCTCGTCGATCTCGTGGAGCAGTACCGTGAGGTCAGCTCGGATCTCGTGGCTGCCTGCCTGTCGCAGGCGAGCCAGGGGGTGAACGCCACAATGCGCGTGCTGACCGTGATCTCGACGATCTTCATCCCGCTCGGTGTGCTCGCGAGTGTGTACGGGATGAACTTCGACCCCACCACGTCGCCGTGGAACATGCCGGAGCTGCGCTGGCGGTTCGGTTACCCGGCGGTCCTCGCCGGGATGCTCGTCGTCGCGGGCGCGATGCTCGTGTGGTTCCGTCGCGCCGGGTGGATCGGTGCGAACGGAGACGCTCGCACCCCCGCACCGGCCGAACGGTCGTAGCGACGGGAGTCAGAAGCCGAACGTCGCCCCGACGAGGAGGCTGCGGTCGAGCCCCGGCCGGAGCCCTGCCGGTCGAAGCGCGGCGACGTACGCCTCATCGGTCAGGTTGCGCATCTGTGCGTACACCGTGAGCGACGGTCGTAGGGGGCAGCGTACGGTCAGATCGAGCAAGGCCGTCGCGTCGGTCGATTCGTCAGGATCGAGTGGACCCTGACCCGCCACCGCGCGCATCGCGGCGACGTAGACCCCCGTGGCGAACACGGACACCCGCGGGTGGACGGCGCCGATCGACAGCGCGCCCTGATGGCGCGGGAGGTACGGGAACTCATCCCCGGCCTCGACTGCGGCCCACGGACCGAAATCCGACTGGAAGGGCGTCAGGAACTCGGAGCCGGTGTACGTGTAGGTGAAGTCGATCGGCACGCGAGTCACGCCCCGGCGAGCGAGTTCGATGCCGAACACGGTCTCGAGCCCCCGGGTTCGGGCGGCGCCGCTGTTGAACTGGTCCCCCACGTCCGCCGTGCTGCATCCGGAGGAGACCGTGCAGGTTCCGAGCAGCTGGTCGTAGTCGTTGAAGAAGCCGATCGCCTCGAAGCGGACATTCCCCCGCCTGCGGTAGCCGAGCTCGTAGCTCAGGCTCTCCTCGGGCTCGGCGACGGTCGTGCTCGGGGACGGGGGAGCGAACCCCCGATGGATCCCGAGGAAAACGCTCGAGATCGGGTCAATCGCATACGTCACGCCCACACCGGGGATCGCCTGGTTGACGTCGCTCGCGCGCCGGGAGCGGACGGTCGTGCGATCCGGGTCGGCGTACTCCACCAGTCGCAGGTCGATCGACTCGTAACGCAGGCCTGGGGTGAACGTGAACCGCCCGCGCTCGATCGTGTCCTGGACGAACAGCGCGATCGCGCTAGCTTGCGACAGCCGGTTGGCCTGGCTCCCAGGCGCGCCCGCCGCGGTCTCGACCATGTCGCCCGCGGTCGTCATCTGGAATCGATCGTCCTCCTGGAACCGGTCCTCCTCGTCCGCGTGGATCCGCAAGCCGATCTCGATCTCGTGTCGGGTGGTGCTGTCCGACCGCGGACGAACACCGACCACGGTCTGCAGCCCTTCACCGTAGTAGCTCCGGCGATTGTCGCGGACGGTCAGGGCATCGACCGGGCTGTCCGTCTCGAGGTCCGCACGCAAGATCGCCAATTCGGCTGCGTACAGCGTCGGATCGTCGAGCACGGTGGCGATCGAGACGCCTTGGACACTCTCGACCTTGCGCCAGTTGCGCGAGAAGTCGTTGCGATACGCCACGGCCGTCAGATCGAGCGTGTCGCTCGCCCGAAGGAAGTAGCTCGCTTGGACCTGGCGGTGGTCCGTGACGAGCGTGTCCTCCTGGGAGCCGGCGTAGCGCCGGTACGGGGTGGAATCGAAGTCCTCCCGCGCCAGGCCGAGGTAGGTCTCGTCGCCGTCTTGTCCGGTCTTGCCGAGCTTGAGCTCGATGGCCTGGAACCGCCGGGACAGAGGCTTGCTCGTGAATCGCACCTTGCCCAGGTAGTCCTCGAGAACGAACCCGGTCTCGCCGCCGCTGTCGAGATCCTTGAAGCCATCGGTCGCCATCTGGAACGTCTCGAACAGCCAGCCGATCCGATTCCCCGCGTCCCCGACATGGAACCGGCCACGCATCGTCGAGTCGTCGCCGCCGGCGACGTCGAACATCCCGCCGAGCTCGCTCGGGATCCCCGTCGACACGAGGTTGAGCGCGCCACCGACCGTGTATGGCCCTTGGCGGATCGAGGCCGAGCCCTTGCGGACTTCGATGCCCTCCATCCGGCCGACGGTGGGGAAGTAGTAGGCCGCCGGCGCGGAGTACGGCGCCGGCGCGATCAGAACACCGTCCTCCATCAGTGTGATCCGCGCGCTGCGATCGCTTCCGCTGCCGCGCATGCCGATGTTCGGACGCAGGCCGTAGCCTTCCTCCTCCTGGAGGTTCACCCCGGGAACCTGCCGCAGCGCCCGGTGCACGTCCGAATTCGCCTGCCGTGCGAGCGTTTCCTCATCGAGGTAGGTGACCGATCCCGGCGCACCGCTCGCGCGATCCGCCGAGCCAACGACGAGAAGCCGTTCGAAGATCTCAGGCTCCTCGGTGTGCTCGGGCACGGGTTCAGCTGGCGGTTGGGTCGAAGGCGCGGCCGGGGCGGGGGAGTCAGCTGAGGCCCGGGTCGGCGGCTCGTCGGCCGGGGACGCCGCGAAGACCCGGCTCCCGAGCAGTGCGATCGAGATCGTCGCCACGAGGGCGCCCTCGAGAATCCGCCCGCAAATGGATCGGTTCATCCGCTCTCCATGGTCAGGAAGTGCTGGGACGTTGAGCAGACTCAACGCGACTCAGTCGCATAACGGAGCAGGCAAGTGGATGGTGGGTTTGCCCAGCGCCGCATCGCTCTGTTGCGACCGAATCGCATCTCATTCTGACGTGAACCTCTCGAGGAACGCGCAGTAAGAGGCGCGATCGTATCGAACCTGTCCCCTCGTCGCAACGCGGAGATCTGGCCGTCGGAAGTCAGCCTCACGACCGGTCGTCGATCGGGAGCGGGACGACCCGCGCGACGACGCTGCCAGCGCGACTGCCCACGATCAGCTCCGCTCCGGGCTCGATGACCCGCCGCTTGACGATCGCCAACGCGACGGGCGCGCTCCAACCAGGAGGAGTCACCGCGCTCGTGAGCCGACCGACCGCGTGCCCCTCGAAGTAGAGTGGGGTCCCTGGCGCTGGGAGAAGAGTGAACGGCGGCAGCCGAAGTCCGACGATGCCTCGGGATACCTTGTCGTAGGTGTTCAAGCGGGCGACGACTTCCTGCCCGACGTAACAGCCCTTCGAGAACGACACCGCCTCGCCGAGACCCGCTTCGAGCGGGTTCGCGTCCTCCGTCAGCTCGTGGCCCGCAGCCGGCACGCCGCACAGGACGCGCCAGGACTCGAGGGCCAGATCGCCGGCCGCGCAGCCACCCGCGTGGGCCACGCCGATCACGAGCGCGCGCCAGAGGGACGGGCCCGCGCCGATCTCGCTGACGATCGCGAATCCATCGCCGGTCAGCCCGTCCTCACCGAGCACGTGGAGGCCGTGCCCGTCGTGTGACGCATGGACGCTCGACCAGCGACCGGGCCGGCCGAGCTCCGTCGCGTCGAGCGCTTCGGAGGCGCGCGGACCGAATACCGCGAAGTGGCAGGTTTCCGCGCTGCGATCGACGAGTTCGGTCCGTTCCGCGAACGTGTACCGTCTCAAGTGCTCGAGCACCCGGTCGGGCGCGCCCGGCCCGCCGACGAGTAGCAACCCCGCTTCGCCGAGATGGTGCACGAGCAGGCGATGCACGATCCGGCCCTTGGGCGAGGTCAGGACCGTCGGTCGGCCGTGACCTCGCTCGAGCCCCTGGAGGTCGCCGGTGCCGAGACGCTGGAGGAGGTCGAGCAGATCCGGGCCCGTTCCGGCCAAGCGGAACAGGTCCGATCGATCGACGACGACGCACGCCGTTCGTGCGGCGGCGAGCTCACGGGCCGGCTCGCCGAAGTGCAACGCGCGGCCGGTCGTTCCGTCGAGCGTGGCGCCGCCCTGAAGCAGCGCGTCCCGCAGCGTCGGCGTCACGGATGCGGATCGTCCGGCACGAACTCGACGATCGGCGCCCTGGGGATGACGCCGGCCGTGGCTCCCGCCTCGAGGAACCGGGCGATCGCCTGGCGGCCGCGTGGGCCGTAGTCGCGCGTCAGGTCGTTCACGTACATGCCGACGAACCGGTCCGTCCGATCGCGGTCGAGTCCGCGACCGAACCCCTCGGCGTAGCTCAACGCCTCGGTGCGGTGCGCCAAGCCGTGCTCGATGCTGTCGCGAAGCACGCGGCCGATCGCGACCATCGCGGGTCGACCGAGGTCCTTACGCACGACGTTGCCGCCGAGCGGCAAGGGCAGGCCGCCGGTTCGTTCGGACCACCATGCCCCGAGATCGACCACGAGATGGAGTCCCTGCTCGCGGTACGTCAGCTGGCCCTCGTGGATGATCAGACCTGCCTCGGCGTCTCCGGCGAGGACCGCCTCGGGGATCCGGTCGAACGGCACGACCGTGTGCTTCGGCTCCCGGCCGAGGAACAGCCATAGCGCGAGAAACGCCGAGGTCAATCGGCCGGGGACGGCGATCGTACGCGCCGCCAGCTCGGTCGCCGAGAGGGGGCGGGCCGACACCACACAGGGTCCGTAACCGTCGCCCATGCTCGCCCCGCAGGGGAGAAGGGCGTAGCGGTCCGCGAGGCCGGCGTAGGCGTGGATGCTGACCGCGCTCACCTCGATCTCGCCCGCCAGTGCCCGACGGTTGAGGGACTCGATATCGTCGAGGACCTGCTCGATCTCGAACCCGCGTGTATCGACGGCGCCCGACGCGATCCCGTAGAACATGAACGCGTCGTCGGGGTCGGGGCTGTGCCCGACGCGGACCCGGCGAGTCTCCATCGGGAACTCCGGCGGCGGGGCCCGACCGGCGGGCCGACGCGAGGGACGGCGGCGATTCTAGCCCGGACGATGCACCGGGTGCCACGAGCGTGGACGCCGGCTTGCCGCGGCACGTGTGCTCGACGGAGAATGGAGCCCCGAAGGAGGGTGAGGCATGCATCTCGTCCGAGCGGTCGCTGTGGGTCTCGCGCCCGTGCTGCTGCTGTCCGCCGGCCTCGGAGCCGGCAAGCCGGCCGAGCCCGAGGCGGTCGTCGTCCAGCACATCCTCGTCGGGTTCAAGAGCAGCGTGCGCGGCAAGACCATCGATCGAACGAAGGCCGAAGCGAGCACTCTCGCGCAGGATCTGGTCGTCCGAGCCCGTGCCGGTGAGGACTTCGATGTCCTCGTCCGCACGTATACGGACGACAGCCACCCCGGGATCTACAAGCTGACGAACACCGGTGCCCCGCGGATGAGCGGCGCGCGTACGCGCGACCAGATGGTGCCGGGATTCGGCGACCTGTCGTTCCGGCTCGCGGTCGGCGAAGTCGGTCTCGTCCCGTACCATGGGGCCAATTCGCCGTACGGGTGGCACGTGGTCAAGAGGCTCGAGTGACTGTATCGACCGACCGACTGCGTGCGGACGCGGACGCTCTCGCCGGCGAGATCGTCGCCTGGCGACGGCACCTGCACCGCCATCCCGAGCTGTCGCAGGGCGAGCACGCGACCGCCGCATTCGTCGCCGGCAAGCTGGAAGCGCTGGGCATCGAGGTCCACACCGGCATCGCGGGGACCGGGGTCGCCGGCGTACTGCGCGCGCCCGCGCACCGCGGGCCCGGGCTGCTGTTGCGCGCCGACATGGACGCGCTGCCCGTTCAGGAGGTCCCTGGTCGCGAATACGGCTCGACCGTTCCCGGTCGCATGCACGCGTGTGGTCACGACGGACACGTGGCGATGCTGCTCGGCGCGGCACGGCTGCTCGCCGAGCGGCGGGCTGCACTGCCCCAGGACGTGGTGCTGTGCTTCCAGCCCGCCGAAGAAGGGCCGGGGGGCGCGGCGCCGATGATCGCCGCCGGGGTTCTCGACCTCGTCGAGATCGGATCGGTCTGGGGTATCCATCTGTGGTCGGCCTTCGAAGTCGGCACGGTCCATGTGCGACCCGGTGCGATGATGGCGGCGCAGGACGAGTTTGAGGCGCGCCTCGAGGGGCGGGGAGGGCACGGCGCCCAGCCGCACACGGCGCGGGACCCGCTCGTGGCCGCCGCGTACGGTGTGACGGCGCTCCAGTCGATCGTCGCACGCTCGGTCGATCCGCTGGAAGCGGCCGTGGTCACTGTCGGCGCATTCGAGTCCGGCTCGGCGCCGAACGTCATTCCGGACGAGGCCCGTCTCTGCGGGACGCTCCGGTCCTTCTCCGAAGAGGTGCGCGAGCTGCTTCGGCGCCGGGTCCACGAGGTGCTCGCCGGGGTGGCCGCCGCGGGTGGGTGCACGCTGGCCTTCGAGCTTCGGCCGGGTTACCCCGCGACGATCAACGACCCCCGCGCAGCCGCACACGCGCGAGCGGTAGCAGCCGAGGTCGTCGGCTCGGCCGGGGTTCGCGAGCCAAGACCGATGGCGGCGGCCGAGGACTTCGCCTACTTCCTGCAGCAACGTCCCGGGGCGCTCCTGTTCGTCGGGGCGGGGAACGTGGCTCGCGGGATCGACGCGCCCCACCACTCACCGCGCTTCGACATCGACGAGGCGGCGCTCCCGCGCGGTGCCGAGCTGTGGGCACGGCTCGCGCTCACCCCACAGCCGTTCGGCGGGCGCGGATCCGAGTAGCTCCGGGGGCACAAGAAAAAGCCCGGCCCCGTTGGGCCGGGCTCGAACTCCGCGGGCGCGCATCCTGTCGGAGGATCAGAAGTCGCCGCCCATGCCGCCGCCGCCGGGCATCCCCGGCTTCTTCTCCTGGTCAGGAATCTCGCTGACGAGCGCCTCGGTGGTCAGCATCAGGCCGGCGATCGACGCTGCGTTCTGCAGTGCCGTGCGCACGACCTTGGTCGGATCGATGATGCCGTCCTTGATCATGTCGACCATCTTTTCGGACTGCGCGTTGAAGCCCATCGTGTCATCGAGCGCGCGGACCTCGTTCACGATGACCGAACCTTCCTTGCCGGCGTTGTTCGCGATCTGCCGGATCGGCTCCTCGAGGGACCGCGAGACCATGCGGACGCCGATCGCCTGGTCCTCGTTCTTCTCGCCCTTGGCCAGCTTCTCGAGCGCCTTCTGCGCGCGCAGTAGCGCCACGCCGCCGCCGGGGACGATGCCTTCTTCCACCGCGGCCTTGGTCGCGTGCATCGCGTCTTCGACGCGCGCCTTCTTTTCCTTCATCTCGGACTCGGTCGCCGCGCCGACCTTGATCACCGCGACGCCACCGACGAGCTTGGCCAGCCGCTCCTGGAGCTTCTCGCGGTCGTAGTCCGAGGTGGTCTCCTCGACCTGCGTGCGAATCTGGTTCACGCGTCCGGCGATGTCCTTCGGCTTGCCCGCGCCCTCGACGATCGTGGTGTTGTCCTTGTCGATCACGATCTTCTTGGCCCGCCCGAGATCGGTGAGCTTGAGGCTCTCGAGCTTGATGCCCAGATCCTCGCTGATGCACTGGCCGCCGGTCAGGGTGGCGATGTCCTGCAGCATGGCCTTGCGGCGATCGCCGAATCCGGGGGCCTTGACTGCGGCGACGTGGAGCGTCCCACGAAGCTTGTTCACCACGAGCGTCGCGAGCGCCTCGCCCTCGACGTCCTCGGCGACGATCACCAACGGTTTGCCGGTCTTGGCCACCTGCTCCAGGATCGGGAGTAGGTCCTTCATCGACGAGATCTTCTTCTCGTGGATCAGGATCGACGCGTCCTCGAGCACGACTTCCATCCGCTCTGCGTCCGTGATGAAGTACGGCGAGAGGTAGCCGCGGTCGAACTGCATGCCCTCGACGACCTCGAGCGAGGTCTCGAGGCCCTTGGCCTCCTCGACCGTGATCACGCCGTCCTTGCCGACCTTGTCCATCGCCTCGGCGATGATTTTTCCGATCATCTCGTCGTTGTTCGACGAGATACTGCCGACCTGCGCGATCGCCTTACCGGCCACCGGTCGCGACATTTTCTTGAGCGCGTCGACCACGGTCTCGACCGCGGAGTCGATCCCGCGCTTCAGGTCCATCGGATTGCTGCCAGCGGTGACCGCCTTGACGCCCTCGCGGAAGATCGCCTGGGCCAGCACGGTCGCGGTCGTCGTGCCGTCGCCGGCGACGTCCGACGTCTTCGAGGCGACCTCGCGCACGAGCTGGGCGCCCATGTTCTCGGTCGGGTCCTCGAGCTCGATCTCCTTGGCCACCGAGACGCCGTCCTTCGTGGACAGCGGCGATCCGAACTTTTTCTCCAGGACGACGTTGCGCCCCTTCGGACCGAGCGTGATCTTGACCGCGTCGGCGAGCTTGTTCACCCCGCGGAGCATCGCCTGGCGCGCGTCGGCCGCATATGTGATCTGCTTCGAAGCCATGTTCCGGTATCCTCCCTGGTCATTCGTTGGAGCGAGGCGGGCGACCGTGGCGTCCTTTCGCCGGGCCGGCCCACTCGCCGTGAGGGCGCAAGCCCTACTCTAGGATTCCGAGCACCTCCTCCTCGCGGAGGATGACGTGCTCCTTGTCGTCGATCTTGATCTCGGTCCCGGCATACTTGCCGAAGAGCACTCGGTCCCCGACCTTGACCTCGAGCGGGGTCCGCTTGCCATCCTTCTCCACCTTCCCGGTGCCGACGGCAATCACCTTGCCCTCCATCGGCTTCTCCTTCGCCGTGTCGGGGATGATGATCCCGCCCTGTTTGGCTTCCTTCTCCTCGATCCGCTTGACCACGAGTCGGTCGTGCAGAGGCTTCACCTTCATCGCCGTGGCTCCTTTTTTTGCCGTAAGTCGTTTTGAATGAACGACTTAGAGTTTTAACCTAGCACTCCCTCATCGAGAGTGCCGAGCACTATAGGCTCGCCCCCGAAGCGTTGTCAAGGCAGCGGGGCACGCCCGTGACGCGATTCGCGGCGTCACGCCGCGCCTGATCGATGGCAGGAGCGCGGGATGGACTTATCTTCCCGATACGGAGGAAGCATGGCCGGCGGATCGCCCCGCGGACCCGGGTCGCGCATCGAGCGGCTCGACCCCGCGAGTCTCGAACGGCGCCTCAGGGAGGCCGCGCGCAGGCTCGTTCCGGGTCGGGCATTCGACGACCTCGAAGTTCGGCACCTCGCCCGCGTCGTGACCGAGTGCTCCCTACTACTGACCGACGTCTACTCCGAGGACCGGCTCTCGCGCATCCTCGGCCCCAAGCGACCCAACCTCAGCGCGCTGATCGAGGATCTGCTCGCGCGCCAGCCCCACGGGGACGAGGAGATCCTGTTTCGGGTCCGGCGTCTGCCCGACGAGGTGCGGGTCGTTGCGGACAAGGCACTGTTCGATGTCGGACTTCTCGGCCGGCGGGCCGTGCACGGTCACGACCTCGAGGAGATCGGCACCCGCGCGTACCGGATGGCTGGACGCGTGCTGGAGCTGCTCGCCGCGGACCGGCAGCTGCGCCGATTCTTCCAGGAGAACCGCCTGCTGATGCTGCCGCTCGAAGAGGAGATCGTGTTCCTGCGCCAGTGTGCGGATCAGTTCCGGACCTACGCCGACATCCTGCACGAGGCGCGTAGCCTCCACGCCGCGGCGCGCAGGAAGACACCGATTCGCGAGCTGGCCGAGCGCGTTCCGCTGATGGCCGCGGCGGCCGAGGCGCTGCTGGCCGAGCGCGACGACGCGGAGCAATCCGCCGCCGTTCCGATCGAGTCGCCTGCCGACCCGTACCTGGCGGCCGCGCGCGGCGGCGGGCTCTCCGAGGCGGCAACGTCGAAGGACCAGCTGCTGTCGGCCTACGAGCGCACCCTGCTGTTCTCGGCCCTCGACCTGGCGGCACTGCGGGACGCGCTCGACGCCACCGTGATCGATCAACCACAAGCCGTTGCGGCGTTGTGTGACGAGTTCAGCCTGTTCGCAGCTGGAACGCGCGATCCGCGCAAACCTCCCGCGTATTTCCTCGTCGGGCCGACCGGCGTGGGGAAGAACCACATCGTGGAGAGTCTGCGGCGGGCCCTCGAGGGCGTGTGGGAGCTCGAAATCCCGATGCTCCTGATCGAGGGACCGAGCTACACGTACCCCTCGGACATCAATGAGCTGCGAGGGGCGACTCGCGGGTTCATCCGCTCCGACGAGGACGGCCTCTTGACCTCATTCCACGAGAAGTCGTCCCGTGCCCCGTTCGCGATCCTGCTCGTCGACGAGGTCGAGAAGGCGCATCCCCAGCTCCTGACCTTCTTTCTGTCGATCCTCGACCGAGGAACGACGACCGACAATCGCGGGACCCTGCTGAATTTCGCCAATTGCATCGTGTTCTTCACGTCGAACCTGGGGTACAGCGACGCACAGCAGCGCGCGGCGCCGATCGGCTACGCCGACGGAAGCGCGCGGGAGGGCGCCCTGGTTCAGGAGATCCGACGCGAGGTCCGGCGGGTGCTCAAGCCGGAGTTCGTGAACCGATTGCGGATGATCCACTTCCGTCGCCTCGGGCCGGCGAGCGCCGAGCGCATCCTCGACCTCGAGATGGCGCGAATCGCCCGCCGGTATCACGACGTGCACGGACTGCGGATCGAGCTCGATCCCACCGCCCGGGTCGAGCTGTTGCGCAGGGGCTTCTCTCCGGACTACGGGGCGCGACCGCTCGCGTCCGTTCTGGAATCCGTTTGCAACGTCGAGATCGCGCGCAAGGTGCGGAGCGACGACCGAGGGAAGCGGACCGATCGTGGGAGCCTCCTCGGCTGGATCCGCGAGATGCGTGCGGGCAAGCGCGCTTACTCGCCCGATCACGTCCGCCGCCGCGTCCTGGCGCGGACGCGAGCCGACCTCGACTACGATACCCTGCGGATCGTGTTCGATGGGCAGGCGTTCGAGTACCTGGCTCACCGCGCCGGGCCAGAAGAGCGCCGGTGACCCCCACGCTCCCGCTGCTCGAGCAGGTCCGCCGCCTCCTCGAGCGCACCTACGGGATGGATGCCGGGATCGACGATCTCTCGCGGTTCGTGATCGGCGACCGCGGGCTGCTCCTGTTGTACCCGGACCGCGGCGATGGAGCGGACGTCGTGGGGGCTGCCACAGCCGCCGGTCCGCGGACGCTCGTGCGCGATACGGGCCTCGACGTGCGTGTCTGTGTCTACTACCCGGACGCGATGATCGACCGGCTCGAACGGAACCCGCCTCAGCGTGGCCTCGACGACGGAAACGTGGATGACTTCGCCGACTTGGTCGAGGAGCTCGACCATCTGCTACTGCTCGGCGCGCGCGTGCGCTCCGGCCGCGCGGTCACGCTCTTCGAGCTCGAGTTCCACGCGAACGTGAGCAAACATCTTGTTCTCTCGCGGTTTCTGCCGGGCGCGCGCCGGCGGTTGGCCGATCGCCACAGGATTTGGCTGCGGCACCACCTGTTCCTGAAGCACCGGTTTTGCGACGAGAGACTGTCGGTGCGTCGCCGGTACGAGGATGCCGCGCGCTGGGCCGTTCGATTCGTCGACCGGATCGCACGGGTTCGGCGCGAGCGGCGTCTCCCCGTCCTGCGCGAGTTCCATCGCGGAAGCGCTCCGGACAAAGTCGCCCTCGTCGAAAGCTTGGCCGCTCCCCGCTAGCGGCGCCTCAGCGCTTGGCGGGAGGCCCCTCGGGCGGTCCCGATTGGGCCTGCAGCGCGGGGCGCGGCTTGGCCGCGGGGGAGTCCTTGGCCCGAACGGCGAGCGCGGCCGCCTCGTCGAACAACTGAAGGGCGCGCACGACCTGCGGATCGGCCGCTGCCAGCACCCGCGCCTCCTCGATCTGGTTCCACCTGACGCGTGCGATCTGCGCGCGCAGCCTCAGGCCGATTGCGTCCCGGCTCTCGTCGAACGCCCGCGCCTCGTAGGCAAACGACCGACGATCGAGGTGCGCCCGGAAGTCCGCCAGCACCTCGTCGTTCACAGCGAAGTCGCGGCGGAGCTCCGGATGCCGGTTCGCGAACGCCACGGCGTAGTCGAACAGCACGTTATCCCGGATCATGTTCAGCACGATCTCGGGCGCCCGGTTCGGCTCGACGATGTAATCGGGTCGGATGCCGCCGCCCCCGAACACCTTCCGTCCGGACGCTGTGTGGAACAGCTCGAGACCGGCGCCCGCATCCGGAGCACCCTCGCCACCCGGAACCGGAGGCGGCGCGAGATCGTCCTCCTGGTGCAGGTAGTACTCCTCCAGGTCCGAGTAATCGCGCTGGATCAGTCGGCCGGATGGCGTGTAGTACTTGGCCGTCGTCACGGCGAGCGCGCCACCCGACTGGAGCGGGATCACGCGCTGAACGAGCCCCTTGCCGAAGGTGGGCTGACCGACGACGAGACCCCGATCGTGGTCCTGGATCGCTCCCGATACGATCTCGCTGGCCGAGGCCGAGCTCTGGTCGACGAGCACCACGAGCGGCAGATCGACCCGCTCGACGCCGCGCTTTGCCACGTAGTCCTGGTCGGATCCCGGAATGCGGCCGCGGGTGTACACGATCAGCTTGTCCTCGGCGACGAACCGCTCGGAGACCTGCACCGCCTGGTCGAGTAGTCCCCCGGGGTTGCCCCGCA
>Ga0247727_10002555_pt1 | contig 41439 bp, 28 predicted proteins | sample WisWelCaveWW1625_FD_202498 | JGI IMG/M metagenome (GOLD analysis project Ga0247727, IMG submission 202498) | Biofilm microbial communities from Wishing Well Cave, Virginia, United States - WW16-25 | ecosystem: Environmental > Aquatic > Deep subsurface > Groundwater > Cave microbial mat | place...
CTTCCTTCCCTATCTGCAAGGCGAGCGCGTTCCCGACCTGCCGCTCGCCAGCGGAACGCTCTCCGGAATCCGACCCGGGAGCCTCAGCGCGGGCCACCTGTTTCGTGCTGCGCTCGAGGGAACGAGCATCAACCTGGAGCTCGGAGTCGAGCGAATGAAGCGCCTGGGCATCCCACTTGATTCCGTGCGCCTGGTCGGCGGCGCCGCGCGCAACCCCCTGTGGCGGAGGATCCTCGCCGACGTCCTCGGAGTCACGGTGCAGAAGATGCTCGAGACCGAGTCCGCCGCGCTCGGCGCGGCGCTGCAGGCGGCTTGGACTCGCTCGCTCCTCGAGCGCCCCACGAACGATCCTGCGCAGCGCCGCCTCCGACTTTCCGAGATCGCCCGGCCTTTTCTCCAGACTGAAGGCGACCCGACTCCTCCCAACCCGGAGACCTCACCGTCCCTCGCCGGAAAACGCCGCCAGTTCCGCGAGCTCCTGAAGACCCTGCACGGCGTCCACTGAGCATGTTCCCGGCAGCGGCGTCTTTCGAGCGGACACGAAGAAGGCTTCGCGCGAAGTGCGGCAGATCGGTCGAAGCGGACGTCACCGGACTTTTGGAGTGCGGTGCGAAGCACCGCTTTGGTTCGCGAACGCACCACGCGAACGCCTGCTCCATCGAGCATCCCGCCCGCAGCTTCGGACGCGAACGAAAGCGGCGCTGCCGCGCCGCACTCCAAAACTTGCGACGTTCGTCACGCGACATTTCCAACGCGCCGCACTCCAAAACGGAGCCCGCGTCAGTCCTATCGCTGGGCCTCGCCGGTCATCGGCACGAAGCGAACAGGGAACACCTCCTCGTCGATCAGAACTCCGCCGCGCTTGCGCAGACGCCGCAGCACCTGCGTGTCCTCCTGAGCTCCGACGGGAACGACGAGGCACCCGCCCTCGGCGAGCTGCTCGACGAGGCGGGGCGGTACCTCCTCGGGCGCGGCCGTCACCAGGATCGCCGCGAACGGCGCCATCTCCGGCCATCCCTGCCAGCCGTCGCCATGTCGCACTTCCACCTTGTATCCCAATCGTTTGAGCTGCTCGTCCGCGGCGCGCGCCAGCGACTCGACGATCTCGATCGAGTACACCTCGCAGCCGATCTCGGCGAGCACTGCAGCCTGATATCCCGAGCCCGTGCCGATCTCGAGGACGCGCTCGCCCTCCTCGAGCTCCGCGAGCTCGGTCATCTTCGCCACGATGAACGGCTGCGAGATCGTCTGACCGGCGCCGATCTTGACGGGGTGATTCTCGTAGGCCTCGTACTGGCTGTGGGCAGGAATGAACTCGTGCCGCGGCACTCGGCGCATCGCCTCCAGGACACGCGGGTCGTCCACCCCGCGGTCCTCGATCTGCTCCCCGACCATCCGCAGCCGTTCCTTGGCTCGCGGCGAATCCTCCAGGCGCTGCTCCGACCCGTGCCGGGTGCAGCCGAAGAGGAGGAGCAGCAGCCAGTCCGGAAGGAGCCTTCTCATCTGAGCACTCCGCGTGCGCCCCCCTCGAGGAGCCTTCTGAGTCGACATCGACGTGACGTATTGTCTGAATTCTCGACCTCGGGTCCAATCCCTCGTTTCTCCGGACGCCGCGCCGGACAAGAATCCCTGCACGGGACCCGGCGGCGCCCCTCGAGGAGTCGCGGCGGGTGAACACGGCAGAATCCCGCGATGCGCCTGCCCTGGAATGCGTTCGTCTCCCGCAGGTGTCCTCCTCGGTCTGTCCGCAACGAGGGAATTCTGTGAGAGGCTCTTACAAAGGACGTACCGATGACCATGGGATCCTTCCTCTTCGTGCTCTGCTGCGCTCAGGCCGCCGACCGGTCTCAGGTTTCCTTGCGTACCCTGCTCGAGGAGATGAGTGATCTCGAGACACTTGCTCGACTGCCCCAGATTCCGTGCTCGACGGTCCAGTTCTCCAGCTTCGACCGCCGCTCGACGGGAGTGGAGTCTGCGGACTGGCTGTCGAATGCCGACGGGTTCGGCAACGAGCCGATTCCGGGTTTCCAGAAGGTGCTGCGCGAGCCAGTGGAAGACACGCCGGGCCTCTACCTTGTCGCGGAGGTCGAAGGACCCGGGGCGATCGTGCGCGGCTGGTCGGCGGGCATGGATGGAGTCATGACCGTCAGGCTCGACGGTGATGAAAAACCGTTGTTCCAGGGCCAGGGCTACGACTTCCTCGCGCGCCGATCCAAGCAGTTTCTCGAGCAGGCCGAGTTATGGCTCGAGACCGAGGACGCCTTCATCCAGCAGGACGCCGACTACTTTCCGGTTCCGTTCGCGAAGAGCCTGCGCGTGACCTGGGAAGGACGGATCGTCGAGCTGCACTTCTACCACCTCGAGGTTCGCCGCTACGCCCCGGACATTCGCGTCAAGAGCTTCGCACCCGAGCGCGACGTCATGGCATGCGAGAAGGAGCTGCGCGCGGCGATCGAACACCTCACGCAGCCGCGTACTTCCGTTGGATTCGTCGAGCACGAATTCAAGCTCGAGGTCGCTCCCGGAGAGCGCCAGTCATGGAGCCCGCAGATCACCGGGCCCGCAGCCGTCAGCGAGCTGTCGTTCACGGTCGCGAAGCCCGCGGACGAGCTGCTCCGCGGCGTGCGGATGCAGATCGCGTTTGACAGCTCGCAGCGCCCGCAGGTGGAGGCGCCGCTCGGCGACTTCTTCGGGTCCGGCCCCGGCTTGAACTTCTTCGACAGCCTGCCCTTGTCGGTCCAAAAGCCGAGGATGGCAGAGCTGGCAGGCTGGCCGCCTCCTCCCACGTTTCTGCTCACCAGCCGCTGGGTGATGCCGTTCCAGTCCAAGGTCGAATTCCACTGGTGGAACACGAGCTCCCGGCCGCTCGCCGCGACCTGCACGATCCGCACCTCGCCCTGGAGCTGGGACGAACGCTCGCTGTACTTCCGGGCGCGCTGGCGCGCCGACCATGACCTCGTCACTCGCGACGAGAACAAGTTCGACCTGCCGTTCGTGATGGTGCGCGGCAAGGGGCGGTTCGTCGGCGCCGCCGCGATGGTCGTCAACCCGGCGGTCGGCCCGCACGCCGGCGGCAACTGGTGGGGCGAAGGCGACGAGAAGATCTTCATCGACGACGCCGAGGTCCCGCAGTTCTTCGGCACCGGCTCCGAGGACTACTTCAACTACTCGTGGAGCCGCTCTGACCTGTTCGACCACCCCTACTGCGGCCAGCCGCTCGACTCCGGTCCCGACACCGCCGGCTACGTCTCGAATCATCGATTCCACGTGCTCGACTCGCTGACGTTCGACCACTTCTTCGCATTCTTTCTCGAGATGTGGCAGCACCGGCCCTCTCCGGGGCTCAGCTACTCACGGATCGCCTATCTCTATGCCCGACCGGGCGCGCTCGACGACCACCGCGCGATCGTCGCGAGCGACTTGGTCGTTCCGCCGCTCCCTCCACGGACCCCGGAAGCCGTCGGCGCCGCCACCGGGAGCACGATCCACCTCGTCGAGAATCTGAAGGTCACGACCACCGGACGGCCCTGCGAATCCGTGAACCATCCTCTGTCTCCACGCGGCAAGTTCCTTCAATGGGACCTGCAAACGGGAGAGCTCGTCACCATCGAGCTTCCGATCGAGGCCGAAGGGAGCTACGAGATCAATCTCGTGATGCTGCACTGCGAGCACGGCGCGTTCGTCCGCTTCCACCTCGACGATCAACCTCTCGAGTTGCGCGAGAACAAGAACGTGGTGGCGATTCTGCGGACCCAGGGCAGCGACCGGGTGCTCAACGTCCGTCTCGACCGGCGCTTTCTCACGACCGGAACCCATCGACTCGCCATCGAGTGCCAGGTACCAGGGCCGGTCGCGGTCGACTATCTCTGGGTCCAGCCAATCCCCAAGGAAGAGTAAGGGTGCCCGTCGGTACCTTTTGCGTGAGTCCTCCAGTCCTTCGCCTGCTCCTTGGCAATACAAATCAACGACTTCTTTCCCCGCCCGGTCCCGCATGTGCGCTCGTCACCTTCCGATTGCGCGTTGGTACATGGAACGAAAGAGTCTCTCACTGGGGGGCTCGAGTTCTCCAAGAAGGACAGGGGCCGGGAAACGAGCGATCGCCAGCTCAGATCCCGGCCCCTGGACCTGGATGTACGGTTCGTCCGAGCTCGCTCGTTGCGAAGCGTCCCCACCGGTCTCCTCGAAACGATCGCCGGATCTCGTCGCTATCCTGCGAGGAAGCACGATTCTCGAGGAGGGCTGTTGCATGCTGCGCGCGCTCGTCCCCGCCTTTCTTCTCGCCGTGGTCTGCCTGTCCGCGTCGTTCTTCGACTCCTCGCAGAGCCAGGACGTGCGGATCGAAACGGTTCCGGTGAACGGCCACGTCTCGATGCTGGTGGCACAGGGAGCGGGAAACATCGGAGTCTCTGTCGGCGAGGACGGAGTCCTGCTGGTCGATGATCAGTTCGCGCCGTTCGCGCCCAGGATCCGCGAGGCGCTCGCCGCTCTCAGCGACAAGGAGATCCGGTTCCTGATCAACACTCACCACCACTTCGACCATACCGGCGGCAACGAGAGCTTCGGCAAGGCCGGAGCGACGATCGTCGCCCACGACAACGTGCGCGCACGCCTGTCGACCACTCAGGTGCTCAAGGCCTTCAACCGCGAGTTTCCACCCTCCCCCAAGGACGCCCTGCCGGTGATCACCTTCGCCGACTCCATGACTCTGCACTTCAACGGCGACGAGATCCGCGTGATCCACGTCGCACCGGCCCACACCGACGGGGACTCGGTCATCCACTTCGTTGCAGCCGATGTCGTTCACACGGGTGACCTCTTCTTCAATGGCATGGGGTATCCGTTCTTCGACACCTCCTCGGGAGGAAGCCTCGACGGGATGATCGCCGCCGCCGACAAGGTGCTCTCGATCGTCGGCGAGAACACCCGGATCATCCCGGGCCACGGACCGCTCTCGAACGCCGAGGATCTGCGCGAATTCCGCGAAATGATGGCGACGGTCAGCGCGCGCGTGCACGAGCTGGTCAGGGCCGGCAAGGGCCGGGACGAGGTGATCGCCACGAAGCCCACCAAAGACCTCGATGCTCTCTGGGCAAAGGGAATGATCAAACCCGACGACTGGATCGGGTTCGTGTACGACGGAATCGTGGGAGCGCAGTGACCGACTCCCGCTGCGGTCGCCGGTCGGAGGCATCGCCGTCCTCCGCGGTCGGCTCGTCCGCCGTTGGGACTGCGTTGCTCACCGGCTCTTGAGCACCAGCCTGCCGTCGACCAGCTCATAGCGCATTCGCTCCGGCGCCCGCGGCAGCGTCACCATCCGGCTCGACTCGATCTCCTGCATCGTCGGCCAGCGTCCGTTCTCCTCCCGGTACAGGCGCGCCCACCGCTCGACGATGTCGACGCTGCGCGCCCGATGGAGCTCGTCGTACCGGCCGAGCCGCGGCCTGCCGTCGATCAGCTCCATCGAAAGGAGCACGACGTTCTCGACCTCGGAGTCGATCAGACCCTTGCCGCGCAGCTCGGCGATGCTCGATGGTTTGTGGCCGGTCTTTTTCTCGAATTCGCCGATCGCCCTCGAGGCGATCTCGAGGCGCGTCTTCCCCAGGCACCATTCGGCCTTGTCCCGCACCGCCTTGTTCGGGCTCTCGAGCCACTCTGTCCATTGCAGGATCGCCGGCACGTCGTCGCGCTCGTTCACTCGAAACCAGGACAAGAGGCGAAGGATGAACGCGTCGCATCCGGGATTCCGGGCCGCGACCTCCAGGTGCTCGATCGCCTTGTTTCGATCCTTTCGATACTGATAGTGCGACCAGGCGACGTCCAGGCGCAGGAGGAGGTCATCGGGGTTGTTGTGCACGCCGAGTTCGAGAAGATCGATCGCGGCCTGGTGATCCTCCTCGAGAAACCCCAGGAACGTGGCGCCGTAGCGGTAGACCGTCGTGAACGCCGGATCGAGGCTGGTCACCGCGGCGAACACGCCGTCGAGCCAGCGCTTGCGGGCCGCCTTTCGTTCCTGCTCGAGTTTGTCGCGTTCCACCGGCGACAGGCGCTCCTGCGAGGGAGCAGGGAACGACGGCGCGATGTTCGGCAGGGCGTTGAGCCAGAACCAGTCCGCGACCGTCGAGCGGTGCGCGCCGGCGACGACTTTCATCAGACCGGGAACCGGCGTATAGCGGAGTTCGCAGCGCCGCCGCTCCTCGTTCGCCCGACCCAGAGGTCCGCGCAGACCGATGGTGGCTGCGAACGAGAGGGGCACGAGGAAGAGGATCAGGAAACGCGTCTCCATCGAATTCACAGCTCCCGGCGCGAAAAGAGCAGCGCCGCCCCCCAGATGAACAGCGCGCTCCAGCACAACATCGCGACTGCGCCCATTCCCAGCGCGTCCCAGGCGACCGGCCGGCCCGACGTCGTGGCGTTGATGAAGTTGACGTCCTCCAGGTTCGGAAGGAAGCGGTAGGCGACGCCGAACAATCCCTTCCAGCGGTCGGCGTCGCCCTGACCCTGGATCTCGCGCAGCGCCTCGGTGGCATGGCCGACCAGATAGAAAGAAAGCGTGCCGACCGCCGCGATCGCCGGGGAAAGCGAGCTGCCCAGGAACAAAGCCACCGCGGTCAAAGCCAGAGCCTCGAACATCAGCCCGATGACCGCGGCGAGCAGAGCCGCCTGCGGCCTTCCGCCCCAGAGGAAGAGCCAGGCGGTCAACACCAGGGCACAGAGCAGCAGGCAGGTCCAGAACACCAGGACCAGCCCGCAGAACTTCCCGAGGATCAGCTCGCCGCGCATCAGGTCGCGCGTGAGCAGCGTGTACGTGGTGCGCCGCTCGATCTCCCGGGCGAGGCTGAAGGAGCCGACCAGCATCGACAGGCACAAGAGCAGCAGGCTCAAGCCGCTGAGGGAGAAGTCCTGCAGCATCTTCAACTCGTCCTCGACCGACAGCCAGCCGAGCACCCGCGAGAACAGCACCAGCAGCAGTGCAAACAGCAGTACGACCAGCAGAACCCGGTCGCGGATCGCCTCCTTGAAGGTCGACCGCGCGACGGCGAAGACTCGCTGGCTCAAGCGCATGTGTTGACCTCCTCTATGACCCGCGCGGAGTCCTGCATCTCGAGCACCCGTCCGGTTCCGGCAGACTGCGCCGCTGTGCCGTGCACCTCGAGTGGCGGCAGGTTCTCACCCTTCACTTTCTGCGCGGTCAGCTTGACGAACCATTGCTCGAGCGTCTCGCGCTCCGGGATCAACGCCAGCAGACGACCTCCCTGGGACTGCACCTCCGCGGCGAGGCGTGGGCCGTCGTCCGCTCCATGGATGCGCACCGTGAGGCGTTCACCGATCTGCAGGATCTTGCTCGCGGTCTGCAGGATGCGCGCCCGCATCGGTTCGGTGATCCGTTCCACGCACAGCTCGAACGAGCGGGGCGCGCTGTGCACCAGCTCGGCGATCGGTCCCTGACACACGACCACACCTTCGTTCAGGACGGCGACCTGGTCGCACAGCTCCTCGACGTCGGCGAGCACGTGCGAGCTGAGGAGGATCGTCTTGCCGCGCGCATGCTCCTCGAGCAGGATCTCTTTCACCAGGTGCCGGCCCGCGGGGTCGAGGCCCGACATCGGCTCATCGAGCAGGAGGAGCCGGGGGTCGGAGAGCAGCGCTGCGGCAAGTCCGAAGCGCTGGCGCATTCCCTTGGAGAATCCTCGCAGTGGTCGGTCGGCGTCCTCCAGAAGACCCACTCTCTCCAGCAGCGGCGGCCCGCGCCGCTCGAGGTCATCGCGATCCAGACCCGAGAGCCGACCCAGGAGGTCCAGACCCTCGTTGGGAGTGAGGTGCTCGTGGAAGTATGGGTTCTCGGGCAGGTATCCGAGGCAACGGCGAGCGGCGGCGGTGCCGGCCGGCTTCTCGAGGAGCCGTGCCAGTCCCGAGTCCGCCCGAATCAATCCGGTGAGGATCTTGAGCGTCGTGGTCTTGCCCGCGCCGTTGCGGCCGAGCAGGCCGAAGCACCGGCCCTGTTCGACCGCAAAGCTGACCCCGCGCAGCGCCGGGACCCGTTTTGCGAACAAGGACGGCCGGAAGGACTTCTTGAGGTCCTCCACTTCGAGCAGTCGCGTCATCAGGCAATCCTTTCCCAGTGTTCTCCATGAATCGAAAGGTTTGCCGGAAAACTTGAGGCACGGGGCGGAATCCCTCGCCCGGGCGGGGCGGGCTTGTCCCGGGAGCCTCGGGGCTTATCGTCCTAGCCCGGAACATGCGAATGTTCCGGGCTAGGGTTGCGACGGGCGGCCCATGATTTTCATGAATCATCCGGGCAAGACCCCGATGGATCGATCACTCAACCAGGGTTACGCCTACACCGAGAGCATCGACGGTCGGTCCGCGGGCTCGACGGTGATCGAGCACCTTTCCCGCGCCCACCGCCATTCCAGCCACGATCGGTGGCTCAAGCGGGTGGGCGCGGGAGAAGTGCGGCTCAACGGCTTTGCGGTCACCTCCGACAGGCTGCTTAAGCGAGGCGACAGGCTCACCTGGATGCGTCCACCCTGGCGAGAGCCGGTCGTGCCGCTCGGGTTCGCCCTCCTGTACCGCGATGACGACGTGATCGTGGTCGCCAAGCCGCGTGGCCTTCCCACGGTTCCCGCGGGTGGCCGGTTCCTCGAGCACACACTCGTGCGGCAGATGCTCCGGCGATTCCCGGGTACGACCCCGGTCCACCGGCTGGACGCACCCACATCGGGAGCCGTGCTCTGCGCCCGGACCGAACCGGCACGCCGGTTTCTCGGAGGTGCGTTCCGCACCGGCGGAGTCGAGCGCATCTACCTCGGACTGCTCGAAGGTCGGGCGGAGCAGTGCTCGTTCGTGGTCGGCGCGCCGATCGGTCCGGTGCCCCATCCATTGCTGGGAGACGTGCACGCCGCCGAACGCGGCGGCCGGCGGGCGGAGACTTTGTTCGAGGTCGTGGAGCAACGCGCGGACTCGTTCGTCGCGCGGATCGAGCTTCACAGCGGCCGCCCCCATCAGATCCGCATCCATGCCGCGTGGGCGGGCCACCCCCTTCTCGGCGAGAATCTGTACTTGAGCGGCGGTCGACCCGCGCCAGCGTCCCGTGCTCGTCCCACCGACTGCACTGTGCACCTGCATGCCTGGCGGATCTCTTTCCCGCATCCCTGCACGCGGCGGTGGACCGCGGTCGAGTGCCCGCCGCCGCCCCTGCTTTCCGTCCCGTCAGGATCTCTTGCCGCCGGCTCCAAGGGAGAACCGCCTCCTCCCGCCGTACCGAAGAGTCCGACATTGGAAGGAGAGCATCGAGTGGACGTAGAACCAATGGTCGCCCTGCGATGGACGGTCGAGGAACCCTCGTGAGCACACCCCTGATCGAGGCACGCAAGCTCTATCGCCTGTACCCCGAAGGCGACACTCTGCGGCCGGTTCTGGAGGACATCAACCTGCAGGTGGCGGCGGGACGGTTCGTCGCGATCATGGGTCCCAGCGGCTCCGGGAAGTCGACCCTGCTGCACGTGCTGAGCGGGCTCGATCTGCCGAGCTCGGGCGAGGCGCTGGTCGACGGCAAGAACCTGGCGCTCCTGAACGACGAGCAACGCACTCTGCTGCGCCGCGAGCTGGTCGGCTTCGTGTTCCAGTTCTACAACCTGGTGCCCAATCTCACGGTCGCGGAGAACATCGCGCTGCCGCTGATGCTGATGGGCGTTAAGCGGCCGCAACGCGACCAGCGGTTCGAGCGGATCGTCCAGCTCTTCGGCCTGAAGGAGAAGCTGCCGAGCAGGCCCCACGAGCTGTCGGGAGGAGAGATGCAGCGCACCTCGATCGCGCGCGCGCTGGTCCATCATCCGCGGATCGTGTTCGCCGACGAGCCGACCGGCAATCTGTCGACCAGGGCCGGCGCGGAGGTGATGGATCATCTGCGGCGCGCGACCGACCAGATGAAGCAGACGATCCTGCTGGTGACCCACAACCCGCGCGACGCCGGATACGCCGACGAGCTCCACTTCCTCAAGGACGGCAGGATCGACCCGTCCTCCTCCCTCACCGGCACGGACATCCATGAAACCCGCATTACTGCTTGCATGGCGGAGCTTGGCATCTAAGCCCGGCCGCACGCTGACCTCGTCCCTGGGAGTGGCCATCGGGATCTCGACCGTGCTGTCGGTGCACGTCGTCGATCACAACACCATCCTGACCCAGGAGCAGAGCCGTCAGGCTCCCACTGGCCTGCCGGACGTCGAGCTCACTCCGGTCAAGCCCGGCCTGACCGAGGATGCGCTGGCACCCGTCGCCCTCTCGCGCGAGCCCGAGATCGTCGATCTGGTCGCGCTGTTCTTCCAAAGGGTCGAGCTCAAGCGCGAGGGCGAGGATCCGGTCGACCTCTCGCTGTGCGGCCTCTCTCCCGGAGCCGCCGAGAGCTTCGACGCCTACGAGATCGAGAGAGGCGCCGACTTCACCGGCGTCGACACACTGGAGGCGCTGCTTCCTTCAAGACTCGCTCTCGAGCTCGGAGTCGACGTCGGTGACGAGCTTTCGCTCATGAGGCTGACACGACTGCAGGGCTGTCAGGACGGACGGGTGGTGACGCGCGCGATCGCGCCTTCAGAGACCGCGCCCGCACGATTCCGCATCGCCGGGCTCCTCTCGCCGCGCAACCTGGGACTGCGCGCGACGGTCATCGTGCCGTTCCTGTCGGGCGCAAAGCTGTTCGAGGGCGGCCACCTGCAGCCGATCTACTGGGGCAGGCTGGCCGAAGGCGCCGTGTACCAGGATCTGCAGGGGCGCCTGAAGTCGTCGTACGTGGTCGAGAAGCCCAAGCTCGCCCTGGTCGGCGAGCGCATCGACCAGAGGGCTTTCCGCAAATCGATCCGTGTGACGAGCACGCTCGCTTTGCTGCTGGGATTGTTCGTCATCTACAACGCCTTCTCGATGGTCCTGGTGGAAAGAGTGCGCGAGATCGGCCTGTTGCGCGCGCTCGGCTTCACTCGTGGAGAGATCGCGACTACGGTGCTGCTCGAGGGTGGGCTCCTGGCAACGATCGGCGCGGCCCTCGGAATCGTCCTGACCGCAGGCCTGGTGTTCGGGATGAGGGCTCTGCACATCACCACTCTGGGCTACGGCAAGCCGCTGAGCCTCCATGAGATCCCGCTGGGCGTCGCTCTGTTCGTCATCCTCCTCGGAATGTCGTTCGCCGTCCTGGGCGTGACCCTGCCGCTGCTTCGAACGCGCAAGCTCAAGGTGATCGAGGCGCTGCGCGCCGGGCGCCTGGCGATGACCAGCGATCCGGGTCTTGCCCTCAAGATCGGCGCGATGATCGGCATTCCGGTGCTGCTGCCGCTGTTCTACACGCTGGCGACGCCGCCTCTGGGAGAACGCCAGGAGCTGGTCCTCGACGCCGTGCTGAAGATCGCGGTGGCGATCGGATTGTTCTTCCTCCTGGTGCTCGCTCTTCCCGGGATCGTCCATCGTCTGATCGAGTGGACGGTGGTGCCGCTGATGAGATGGGCACGCACCGAGGGCACGCTGGCGCGCGCCTCGATCCGCGGCAGCCAGCAGCGCGTGCTCTCCACGATGACCGGCCTTGCGGTGGTCGTCGCCGCGATCTTCTGCGTGCGCGCCGTCAACCAGAGCTTCCTCGACGAGTACGCGGATTTCTCTCGCCGGGCGATGGGACGGCGGGTCTACGTGCGCACCCAGACCCTGCCGAAGGCCGGCCTGAAAGGACTCGAACAGGTGAACGGCGTCGCGCGCGTGTACTCGGCGAGCGCCGAGGTGCTGAGCCCGTTCCCGATCCGCGGAGTGCGCATCGAGGACCTCGCCGCGCACCTGCCCGAGCTCCGGCCGGGCACGAGCCTGGGGCGCGACTTCGAACGCGGCGAGACGCTGATCCTGTCGCGCTTCCTGGCGGAGTCGTTCGACTACCGCGTCGGCGACGAGGTGCGCCTCGCCACGTTCAGCGGCCCGCAGTCGTTCCGCGTCGGCGCGGTCGCGGATGAGTTCGGGTACTTCCCGGATGACAGAAGCTTCGCGCTGATGGAGATGTCGCGCATCGACCAGCTCTTCTGCGTCAACGATGGCGACGGCAATCGCTTCATCGTCGACCTCGAGGACGGCGCCGACCCCGGCCGGACGATCGCGGGGATCCGCGGCCTCCTTCCCCCGGACAAGACGGTCTGGGTGAAGAGCGACGAAACGCTCCTTCGCTCCTACCTCCTCGATCGGCGCCGCGATTTCTACGTGTTCGACGTGATGCTCGGGATGACGGCATTCCTCGCGGTCGCGGGAATGCTCAACTCGCTGGCGATCGCGGTCCTCGAGCGCCGCCGGGAGATCGGCATGCTGCGCACCATCGGCGTCACGCCCAGGCAGGTGCAGAGGCTCCTTCTGCTCGAGGCGCTCGCCGTCGGCCTGATCGGCGGCCTGTTCGCCGCCGGTCTCTCCGTGCCGCTGTCGAAGTTCGCGGTCGAGGGAGTGAGCATCATCAGCTCGCTGCCGATGCGCCACGAGATCGACTCCTGGAGCATCGTCCTGCCGGTCGCCTCCGCCCTGCTGCTGTCGCTGCTCGCGGCCATCCTGCCCGCCCGCCACGCCTCACGCCTCCACCTCCCCTCGCTCGCGCGGCACGAATGACGGTGGGCGCGGACTGCTACCACGCAAACACGATTTTTGGAGTGCGGCGCGACAGCGCCGCTTTGGTTCGCACACGGGGCAGCGGGCGGGATGCTCCAAGGAGCAGGGGTTCGCGTGGTAGGTTCGCGAACCAAAGCGGTGCTTCGCACCGCACTCCAAAAGGACAGTGACTCCCGCATCGACTGACGCGTCACACTCCATCGCGTCCGCCGCACGGTTTTTGGAGTGCGGCGCGACAGCGCCGCTTTGGTTCGCACACCAGGCAGCGGGCGGGACGCTCCAAGGAGCAGGCGTTCGCGTGCTAGGTTCGCGGACCAAAGCGGTGCTTCGCACCGCACTCCAAAAGCTTCGCAGCACCGTGCATCAGAAAAGTCGCCCGGCGCACGTCGCAAGTCCGGCGCATCAGAAACGTCGCCTGGCGCACGTCGCAAGTCCGGCGCAACAGAAACGTCGCCTGGCGCATCTCGCAAGTCTTGGAGTGCGGCGCGACAGCGCCGCTTTGGTTCGCACACCAGGCAGCGGGCGGGATGCTCCAAGGAGCAGGGGTTCGCGTGGTCGGTTCGCGGACCAAAGCGGTGCTTCGCACCGCACTCCAAAAGGACAGTGACTCCCGCATCGACTGACGCGTCACACTCCATCGCGTCCGCCGCACGATTTTTGGAGTGCGGCGCGCCAGCGCCGCTTTCGTTCGCACACGAGGCAGCGGGCGGGACGCTGCAAGGAGCAGGCGTTCGCGTGCTAGGTTCGCGGACCAAAGCGGTGCTTCGCACCGCACTCCAAAAGCTTCGCGGCACCGTGCATCAGAAAAGTCGCCTGGCGCACATCGCAAGTCCGGCGCAACAGAAACGTCGCCTGGCGCATCTCGCAAGTCTTGGAGTGCGGCGCGACAGCGCCGCTTTGGTTCGCACACGAGGCAGCGGGCGGGACGCTCCAAGGAGCAGGCGTTCGCGTGGCAGGACCCGCCCGCCGCACGGTTTTTGGAGTGCGGCGCGACGCGCCGCTTTGGTTCGCGGACCAAAGCGGTGCTTCGCACCGCACTCCAAAAGGACAGTGGCGCCCAGATCGACTGACGCGCCGCACTGCAAGTCCTCGGACGGTGGATCGGACTGCGCGTGGTGATAGCCTGTTGTTGATCGAGTGGAGTTTGCGAGAAGCGCGAATGCCCGAGGGAGCGCGGTGCGTCGGCACTGCCTTCAGCGAAATCGGCTCGCCCGGTTGGAACAACGGAGGTCGATCATGCGTCTTTGCGCCGGAATGCTGGTTCTCCTTCTGATTCGTCCGGTGAACGGCATGGGAGGTCAGGCCGAGGAGCTGCCGCCAGCGGCGCCCGCCGACAGTGTCCTGCGACTGATCGACCTGTGGTCGTTGCCGCGGCTCGACGCCCTGGTCGTCAATCGACAGTTCGCTTCGACGGACCCTACGGGACGGGGACACGACCACGGCAACTTCCTGAAGCTCGAAGGCCGGCGCGCGGTCCTGGGAGAGATGCAGGGCCCGGGCGTGATCGCGCGGCTATGGTCCGCGAATGCGCAAGGCAGGCTCAGGGTGTTCTTCGACGGCGAGGACGAGCCGCGGATCGACGCGCCGTTCCAGGAGATCTTCCAGGGAAAGGTGCCGCCGTTCGTCGAACCGCTCGCGACTCACCGGGGCGGCGGCTGGATCTGCTACTTCCCGATTCCTTATCAGGAAAGCTGTCGAGTCGAGGTCGACGAGCTCGACAACCCGGGGGCGCTCTACTACCAGGTGCAGTACCTCACCTATCCTCCGGACGCGAAGATCCGCTCGTTCACGACGGATCTTCCTCCTGAGGAACGAGAGCATCTCGATCGGGTCCTCAAGATCTGGGGCGACTCGCGCAATGATCCCTTGCCGCCTTCGAAGGCGGACAAGGCTCACGCCTTAACCGCCAAGCTCGAGCCAGGAGCGGAGAGCATCTTGTTCTCCGAGTCGGGACCGGGCCTCGTGACCCTTCTCAGCATTCGACCCGATCCCGCGACCCCCTCGGTGCTGCGCGGGCTTCTGCTCGAGGCTCACTTCGACGACGTGAAGGGCCCTTGCGTGAGCGCGCCGCTCGGCGACTTCTTCGGGGTCGGGTTCGGGGCGACGACCTATGCGGGCCTCGCGCTCGGCTGGCAGGAAGACGGCGGTTACTGTCGATTCGCGATGCCGTACCGCAAGGCGGCCCGAATCGTGCTGCGCAACTCTTCTCGACAGACCGTCTCGTTCCGCAGCACAGTCGTTGCTCGTCCGCTCCCGAAGGTGCCCGAGGACTTTGGATTGTTTCATGCAGAGTTCCGGAGCGTCGATCCGGTCGGACGCGAGCTCTACGAGTTTGCCTCGATGAAGGGCCCGGGCAAGTACGTCGGCGTCAACCTGGCCCTGCAAGGCGTCGGCGACCTGTGGTACCTCGAGGGCAACGAGCAGCTGTTCGTCGACGGCGAGGAACAGCCCTCGATCCTCGGCACCGGCACCGAGGATTTCTTCAATGGCGGATGGTACTGGGACAGAGGAACACTCGCGATGGCGCTCCACGGCCTGGGGATCAAGGAGGAGTGGACGACCAATCGCACCACGCCCTACCGCATGCAGGTTCCCGACGCCGTGCCCTTTGAAGAATCTCTGGTCGCCCGGATCGAGCACGGCTCGGCCAACCAGGTGCTCGACGGCTACTACTCGAGCGTCGCCTACTGGTACGCGCGCGGCGGCAGCGTGCGCACTCCGGCGGAGGCGGAGCTCAACGTTCCGCGGCTCTGGGTGAAGAGACCCAGGAACGCCCTCGCCGCCGCCGACTGGGAATGGTCTCCGAAGGATGCGGTGACCACCGGCCGCTGGGAACAGCTCAGCCCGAACCTTCGCGGCGTGGAACTCGCCCTGTACCAGGGTTTCCCGGTCAGCTTCTTCGAGCGTGATCAACAAAGGCTCAACCCGGAGATCCTGATCCTCAAGGGTGCAAACGCCGAGGCTGGTTTCTCCGTCGAAGAGGGCGATCGTTATCGAGTTTCGCTGCGCGTGGTCGGGAGACCCGGGGGTCCCATCGCCGACGTGCTGATCGACGGAAAGAAGATCGGGCGTTGTGATCCAGGCGCGAGCGACGTGGCACCGAAGGATTGCGCTGAATTCGACCGGGTCGCGCTCGCGGCGGGGCGGCACAGGCTTCAACTGCAAAAGCAGTCGGAAGGCGCCGCCGGTTCGGACGATTGGCTGGGCATCGATTCCATCACTCTGGAGAGTGCCGCGCCGTTCGTGCGCTGCTGGTGGATCGCGCCGCCGGTCGACCCCGACCCCCAGGGAACCGTCGAGCAGACTCCCGAGGTCGAGGCGCGGTTTCTCGCCTCGGATTTTGATCCCGCGTCCGCGGGCTGGAAGGAAGCGCCGGAAACCTCCGAGCACCTCGACCTCAATCACTGGGTCGGCTCGAAAGCGCCGGTCTTCGGCTATCTGCTGACGCTGGTGCATTCGCCCCAGGCGCGCACCGCGCGTGCGCGCCTGGGCTCGGACGACGGAGTGAGGATGTGGGTGAACGGCCAGCTCGTCTGGTCGCACGCTCTCCACCGCCATTTCACTCCCGACGAGGATCGATTCGACGTCCAGCTCTCGCAGGGCTGGAATCGCATCCTCGTCAAGGTGCGCAACGACGACGGCGGCTACGCCCTGTCGCTGCGCCTTTGCGATCCCGACGGCACCTTGCGCTTCACGACCCGCCCGCAATGACTGCCTAGCCTCGAGATCCAATCCTGCTCCCGGGAACGAGCTGCACGAGGTACACGCCACCCAGCGTGAGGAACATCCCGATCCAGAAGGCCGCTCCCAGATCCTGGGGCATCGAGACCAGACCGACAGAATTCAACGCAGCGGCCAGCGCGACGGTCGCAGGCGGCTGGGCGTTGGCGCAGATCGCGACCTGAACAGGCTCGAGGAACCGCAGCATCGAGTTCCAAAGAATCATCATCCCGACGCTGGTGATCAGGATCATCCAGCACAGGCCCAGCCAGGCCTTGAAAGGAACGTGGTGAAGGTCGGCGTCGAGCACCGGTCGGGCTCCCCACGGGACGAAGGCCAGGGCGCCGAGGATCAGGCTCCAGGCAGTGAGAACGCGGGCGTCGTGCCTTCTCAGAAGTCGACCCGCCATCACTGTGTAGACCACCCACAGAAGGACTGCGCCGATGATCCACAGATCGCCGCGCCGCGCCCGCGCCGCGAGCGCGCCGGCCTGCCAGGGTCGCAGGACGAACAGCACGCCGGCGAACGCGAGCGCCACTCCCAGACAGAGCCGGGCGCTCGGCCAGGACTTGCGCTGGATCGCTGACAGGATGAGCACGCCGAGCGGAGTCATGGCGTAGAACAGGGCCGGATGGCTCGGCACGGTGTCGTCCAGGCCGCGCACGTAGAAGTACTGGTTGAAGACCAGCATCACGCCCAGGACGGCGACCCACCGCCATTCCCTCCAGCTGAACCGCGGGAATGAAAACAGGGATCCGGTCAGGCAGAGCAGCAGCACCGCCGCCCCCGCAGCCCGCAGCATGGTCAGCACGGCGCTTTCGAAACCCATGATGGCGGCCTTGCTCAGGACATGAGTGCCCGCGGAACAGCACACGTGCAGGGTCATCAACGTCCACGCAGTGGCCCGGCGAGGAGGAGGAATGAATCGCTCCAGAGACAAAAAAGTCGAAGGAGCATACCGACAGCGCTCTGGCCCCGTGCCGCAGGGCGCCCGGTGCGACTTGGGGCCGATCCCAATCGGTCCGACCGAGCCTGACGGAGCGCGAGGCTCTTATGCTCTCGAGGCCGTATTCGTGGATACGTTGAGGATCTCGCGACCGAGGAGAGGACGAAGGTGGCCTGAAGATGGAATGCAAGGTTGTCACTCTGTTGGGCGAGACTCAGTAGGTCCCACGGACGAACCGATTCGCTCTGGCGCGATGAACACCCTCCTTCTCTCCTGCGTCTTCTTCCTCTCGCCTTCCTCGTCCTTCCTCCTCCAGGCGACGAAGACCACCGACGCGGTCAAGAAGTTCGAACGTGAGTTCAGGAGCACCGCGCAGAAACCAAAGACTCCCGACCAGAGGAGCAAGGCCCTCGATCTGCTCGTGGGTATCGACCTGCCGGCGGTCGCGGTCGCACTTTCCAACGCATACCTCTCGGTCGAGCTGGAGATCCTCGCGCTCGACGAGCGTCGAACGGCGGCCGTCGAAGCGCTCGCCAGGATGGTCAAGGGCCAGGAGTTCACGGATCGATCGTTCGAGACCGGCGCGATGGCCTCCTACAAGCAGCTGCGGGCGCAGGTCGCGAGCTTCGATCGCACGATCGAGAGGTTGCACGGGCTCGAGGCCGCGATTCTGGCACGTGCCGGCGAGCTGAAAGAGACGCCGACGTTGATCGCGCTCATCGAGCACGCCTTCGGCGACAAGACTCTTCCGTTTCACTTCAAGCGCTCCGCAGTCCAGATGGGGACGGCTCTGGGCGAACCTCTCGTTGCACCTCTGGAAAAAGCTCTTGCGACGTGCAAAGAACCGCAGGAGGCGGTCCTCCTGCTCGAAGGTCTGGGAACGATCGGCAGGCCGGCACGATCGGCGGCGGAGCGCGTACTGGGCTTTCTTTCGCATTCGGACCCGGCGGTGCGCGAGCAGGCCGCGTTCGCGCTGTCGCAGATGGCCGTGCCGTCCGCCATCAGCCCGCTGATCGACCAGCTCGCCCAGGAACCAGAAGGCATCACGCAGAAGCGAGTGGCGGCCGCCCTCGAGGTCCTGACCCGCCGGCCGCTGGGATCGGACGTCGAAGCCTGGAAGCGCTGGTACACGGACGAGGGATTCAAGCTTGCGGCCGGCGAGGGTGCTCTGGGAGGAGGGATCTCCTCCCTGGAGAAGAGCTTGATGGCCGACCCGAAGGTGGCGCGCGGCGGCTACTACCACGGCATCCCGCAGGACGGCCGCTCGATCGTGTACGTGATCGACTGCTCCGGCTCCATGGTCGTGTCCGCGACGAACCCCAGGTACGACGGCAAGGTTCCGGTCGACGCCGGCAAGGAGAGCCGGATGGAGGCATGCAAGGCGGCGCTGGTCGGCGCGCTCGGCAAGCTGCCGTCCGACTGCCGGTTCAACATCGTGTGCTTCAACGACCTGCCGCATCTTTACGCCGCGGCGATGCAGGAGGCGAAGCCCGCAGAGATAAAGAAGGCCCGCCAATGGGTGGAGAACCTCGAGGGAGCCTCGACCACCAACATCCACGACGCCATGCAGAAGGCGTTCGAGATGGCCGGGCGCGGCACGATCGACAAGTACTACAGGAGCGCGGTCGACACGATCTTCCTCCTGACCGACGGAACGCCCACGACCACGGACGGGGAACCGGATTCCAAGGAGCGGGTTCTGGAAGCGCTGCGGCGCTGGAACTCGACGCAGAGCGTGATCATCCACACCATCGGCATCGGCAAACACATCGACGAACCCTTCCTGCGCCAGATCGCCCGGGAGCACGGGGGCCGCTTCGTCCAGCACTTCCAGTGAGAGGCTGCACCCGATCCCGATGATTGAACGAGCGGCACTCGAAGAGATCGAAGCGATCCTGCGCGAGCCACGGGTGCTGGAAAGGCTCGGGCGCGCGGAGGCGCTCTGTGCTCGTCGGCATCAGTGGTGCGGCGAGAAGGACAGCGGCGATCCGGTGTCCTATGCGCCGCCGGCTCGGCCGTCGCACTGGACGGTCCTGCCTGCGACGGAGGTGCCGCGAAGGCCACGCCTCTCCGACCCACGCGGACGCCAGCTCCTGATGCATTCGGTCGCGCACATCGAGCTGTCCGCCGTCGAGCTCGCCCTGCTCGCGGTCGGCCACTTCCCGGACGAAGAGATCGAGTACCACCGCGACATGCTGCGAATCGCGGGCGAGGAGATCGCCCACACGCGCATGCTGATCCGGCGACTGAACGAGCTCGGCTGCGAGCTCGGCGCGCACCCCGTGCACCTCGACCTGTGGGAGGTTGCGGTCGGGCACCAGGATGTGATCGACCGCCTCGTCGTCGTCCCCCGCGTTCTCGAGGCGCGCGGCCTCGACGTCTCCGGCAACATGCGCCGCAAGCTGCGCGGAGCCGGCGACGAGCACAGCGCGGCCCTCCTCGACATCATCTACGGCGACGAGATCGGCCACGTCGCCATCGGCACCCGCTGGTTCCGGCGGCTGTGCGCGCGCCGCGGGATCGATCCCGAGCAGCGCTTCTTCGGGATCGCCGAGCGCCACCGCAAAGGTCGCGGCGACGCCTTCATCGACCGCGAAGGCCGCCTCAAGGCCGGCTTCACGGAGCGCGAGCTCGACTTCATCTCGCGCCGCGCCGATCCTGCCACGGCGACCGGCTAGCCCGGGGCAGGCCGTCATTCCCGCGAAAGGTAGCCCGTCATTCCCGCGAAAGCGGGAATCCAGCTTCATGGACGGGCGGCCGCCTCTGGAGTGCGGCGCGTCAGTCGATGCGGGCATCACTGTCCTTTTGGAGTGCGGTGCAAAGCACCGCTTTGGTTCGCGAACCTGCCACGCGAACACTTGCTCCTTGGAGCATCCCGCCCGCTGCTTCGTGTGCGAACCAAAGCGGCGCTGTCGCGCCGCACTCCAAAAACAGTGCGGCGGACGCGACGGAGTACGGCGGATGCGATGGAGTGAGGCGCGGTCGCGCCGCACTCCAGAAGCTCCGGCTTCATGAGGTAGGCCGTCAATCCCGCGAAAGGTAGCCCGTCATTCCCGCGAAAGCGGGAATCCAGCTTCATGGACGGGCGGCCGCCTCTGGAGTGCGGCGCGTCAGTCGATGCGGGTGTCACTGTCCTTTTGGAGTGCGGTGCAATGCACCGCTTTGGTTCGCGAACCAAAGCGGCGCTGTCGCGCCGCACTCTAAGAACCGTGCGGCGGGCGGGTCCTTGGCTCCGGGCTATCGGCCGAGCCAGTCTTCCAGACGTGCGCGATCGTCCTCGAACGGCGTCCACTCCTGTGCCCGATCGACTTGATGAGCCGAGCACAGATCGAGGAAGCGGCGGGTCCACGCCCGCAGCCGCAGATCCTGTGCGGCATCGCGCGTTTCCGCGCCCTTGCCCTCCCACACAGGAACGATCGCGAGCCGGTAGGCTGCGATCGACGCCAGCTCCACACGGCGGAGCGTTTCAGCGTCGGCCGCCAGCGCCATGGCCTCGTCGAACAGAAAGATCGCCTCGGCGGCGCGTGACGCGCTCAATCCATAGTCGGATGGATCGAGCGTGAAACATCCGTGGTGCCGGCCGCAGGCCGCGGCCTGCTCGTGAATCCAATCCACGTAGCGGCGGAGCGGCGGGGCCGCACTTCCATAGTGAAGCACAAGGAACTCATCGATCAGCCTCTCGCCATCGGCCGCCGGATCGAGGAGCAGCCCGCAGATGAGGTAGTTGCGCAGCTCGGACAGCTCCGCGCCGACCGCGTTCCCGGCGGCCTGCATGAACAGGCCTTGCACGCGATGTTGCGCGAAGCAGCGCACGCTGCCCGGGATGGCGCGCAGGTTGGGGCAAGGAAGAAGGTAGGCCTGGAAGTCGGTGTTGTAGTGCCAGAGAAGCAGCTCGGGACAGAGGGCCGCCCATCGGCGAAGCTCGTCGAAGAAGGCGACGTTGAGCGGACAGGAAGGATCGTCGATCGAATGAAGCTGGCAGCACTCGATGCTGCAGAGCTCCACCTGGACGTTCGGACCGGGGCGCAATGACTTCGGCGGCTTGCGGCTGAACTGGTAGGCGAGCGTTCCCACCTTGACCCGAGGATGGACCTTTGCGACTTCTTCGGCGATCGCGTTCACGAACTCGAGCAGCGCCCCCATGTGCGACTCTTCGCGGACATCGATCGCCGCGCAGCCCTCACATCGGCAGTACTGCACGTTGTCGTTCTGGACGACGGACACGTTTTCGGCCTCGGGATGCGAGTCGATCCACTTCAGGACCTCGTCGCTGACGATGCGCCGCACCTCTGGATGACTGAAGCACGGCTGGGTCTGGTACACGTCGTCCTCGCATGGAGCGAGGCGCCGGCCATCGACGAGGGCGAAGTACTCCGGATGCTCCCGCCCCCACACCTGCGAGGGAATCTGCGCGTACAGCGTGTGGTTGACGTTCTGCAGGCCGGTGCGCCCGCCCAGCCGGTCTTCCTCCGGGACGGTGTTGATCCGCTTGCGCGCGGCGAACAAGGGGTCGCGATTGATCTCGCCGTAGTAGCTCCAGCGCATGCGGAACGCGGGATGAAAGGTGCGCTCGACCGCGACTCGCCGGTCGCGATCGAGCGGCGGCACGTGAGTGTGATCCGAGGTCAGGAAGCGCACGCCGAGGCATTGCTCGAGGAAATCGTAGACGCCGTAAAGGGTCCCGCGCGGACGTCCGCCGACGATGGCGACGTTCCGGTCGCGCGCGAGCACCCGGAAATCCTCCGGCCCGAATTGATCCTCGGGAAAGGCAAGGTCGCTCGATCGGAACGCGGAGGAAGAGCCGACGAAGATGTGCTCGGTCTTTCGTTCGACGTCCGTGACGATCGACAGCGTCGTGCCGCTGGCGCGCGCGAAGTGATCGCGCAGCTCCTCCGCGGCGAAGCGCTCCGCCGGGCTCGCATCCGCGGCCACCACCAGGTCGAAACCGCAAAGATCGGCAAGGCGCAGGGAGGTGCTCGGGGAGTCGTTCGAGGCCGTGACCGAGGTGCACGGAAAGCCTTCGCAGGCGAGAACAATCCCGATCGATAGGAGCTGGGCGGTGGTCAGCATCTGGCATTCCCTTCCGTTCGTAACGAGCGGAAGGGTAGGAACTTCTGACTTGCGACGCCAGGACCTATCGGAGACGAGAAGTGTATGCCGGCCAGCCGGAAAAGCGCTTTCTGGCGCCATGGACCAGAGCTATCAGGTGCGCTTCGCGATCAGCAAGGGAAGCCCCGAACCGGGGTTGGGCTGATCGACAGGGGATCCACCCCTCTCGGGAGAAATAGATGAAGGATCGCATCGAGTCACGTCGTCGTGAGTTACCGCGCCCCTCGCGCAGCTTTTGGTCCGGCAGCGCCAAACTCCTCTTGTCCGGTTTCCTGTTGTCCGGAGTCTGCGCGGCCCAGACGGCTCCGCATGGATTCCAGGAGCAGCCGGGAATCGAGGAGTTCTCCGGCCGACTGATCATCCGTCCGGTCCAGTTCCAGGACTGGCTTTCGCGAGGATCGATCGCGCTCGAGGCGATCGAGCAGCGCAGACGGGCGCAGGCGGTCCTCTCGACTCTAAAGGTCGCCCGTTCGGTCCGGGAGACGGACGAATCGATCGTCGAGCTCAGACCCGGTGAATCGGAGAACGGACTTGCGCGTGCCCTGATGGCGACCGGACTGTTCGAGTACGCCGAGCCGGACTGGGTCGTCTATCCGATCGGCTGCCCGAACGATCCGCTCCTCGGCAATCAATGGCATCACAACGCCAATCGCATGCAGTCGTGCGACGGCTGGTCGCTGCATACGGGCAACTCCACCGTCACGGTGGGAATCTGCGACACGGGCATCCGCAAGACTCACGAGGACTTCCTGCTGCACCGGCGCGAGGGATACAACGCGGTCGATCAGCTGTTCGAGTCCCAGGGCGGCAACATCGACCCCGTGCACCCGCACGGCACGATGACGACCGGCTGTGCGGCAGCGAACGGCAACAACGGCGTCGGGATCGCCGGCGTCGGCTGGGATCTGTCCCACCGCATGCTGCGCGTCAGCAACACGAGCAGCGGCAGCTCCTCGCTGTCGGTGCTGCAACATGCGGCCCGAACCTCGGTCGAGAACGGCGACCGCATCGCGAGCGTCAGCTACAGCGGCGTCGACAATTCCTCCAACCTGACGACCGCGACGTACATCAAGTCCATCGGCGGGCTCCTGGTCTGGGCCGCCGGCAACGACGGCCGCAATCTCACCTTCGGCGACCGCGACGCGGACGACATCATCGTCGCCGGCGGAACCGACCAGAACGATGCCAAGGCCTCGTTCTCGGCCTACGGGATCTTCGTGGACCTGACGGCGCCGGCCGTCAGCGTCTACACGGCGGATTCCGGGAGCGACAACGACTATGCGGCGGTCAGCGGCACCAGCTTCGCGACGCCTTTGACGGCCGGATTGGCCGCTCTGATCTGGTCGTTCGATCCGTCCCTGACTCCGGATCAGGTGGAATCGCTGCTCAAGCAGGGCTGCGACGATCTGGGCTCCGCGGGCCTGGACAACACCTTCGGATACGGCCGGATCAACGTGTTCCAGTCGCTGTCCCTGGTCAGCCCCGGCAACCAGCCGCCGGTCGCGAGCCTGTCCGCAAATCCGCTGAGCGGCGATTCTCCGCTGCCAGTCGATTTCGATGCCACGGGAAGCGTCGATCCGGACGGAACCATCGCCGACTATTCATGGGACTTCGACGGAAACGGCACGTATGACTCATCCACCGGAACTGTTCCGACCACCCAGAATGTCTACTCCACACCCGGCACCTACCTCGCCGTGGTTCGCGTGACCGACGACCAGGGTGCGACCGACACCGCCTCCGTGACCCTCACCGTCACGTCTCCCGGCGGGCCGGGAGTGCTGGCGTCCGACGGCTGGGAATCGAACACCTATAGCGGCGGAACCGGCTGGACGGGCGCCTGGACGCATACGGGCGACACCAGCCTTCGCTGGAACACCGACTCCCCGCACACCGGCAGCGGCCACGTGCGATTGCGCCGCAGCACCGGTTATCTCGAGCGCACGGTGAACCTCACAGGTGCGACCGACGTCCACCTGACCTTCTGGGCGAGGGTTTCCTCGTTCGAGAGCAGCGACCAGGCGTTGATCCGGGTCAGCAGCAACGGCGTCAACTACACGACGGTGAAGACGCTGACCTCCGCCAATAGTGACAACACCTACCGCCTGCACGACATCTCGCTCGCGGGATTCTCCATGACCTCGAACTTCCGGATCGTGTTCGATGCGGCGATGAGCTCGACCAACGACCGGCTGTTCATCGACGACATCGAGATCGTCGGGATTCGCTAGAACCTGATCAGTACGAGGGGGCGCGGCCGCTGGCCGCGCCCCCTTTTTTGGGGGGGGGCCCAGCCCGCGACCAAGGTAGTGATCACTCGGCGGAGCCGCAGATCAGGACCTTGAGCACGCCCGCCTTGCTCGCGTGGCGAATCGCCTCGTCCGCGCGTTCCAGAGGGTAGCGCGCCTCGATCATGCGCTCCACGGGAACGTCTCCACGCAGCAGAACGTCGATCGCCGGCTCGAATGGGCCACAGCGCGAACCCTGGACCGTGATCTCGTCGACGACCAGCGGGGCGAGGTCGATCGACCCAGGCAGCTCCGAAGTCGTCTTCAGCACCACCGTCCCTTGTGCCCGCACCCAGGCGGCGGCGCGCGCCAGCATCTCCGTTCTTCCCGTCGCCTCGACCACCACGTCGAACCGTTCGCTCGAGAGCTGCGGCCGATCGGGCAGCTCCTCGCGCCATTCCACCGACTCCGGCAGCAGCGCGGCACGTTCCCGATGATGGCCCGAGATCACGACACGGCATCGGCGGCCGAGGACGTTGGCGACCAGGATTCCCAGCTTGCCATCGCCGATCACCAGACACCGGGAGGTATTCCACAACTCCACCTGCTCCACGATCCGAAACGCCGCCGCCAGCGGCTCGACGAACACCGCAAAGTCGTCCGGAACCTCGTCCGGAATCTCGTGAAGATTCATCGTGGGAAGGACGATTCGCTGGCTGAACGCCCCCGGACGTCCCAGGATCCCGAGCACCGTTCGATGAGGACAGTGTCTGTGCCATTGATGCAGACACGACTCGCAGCGGCCGCACCCCGCGTTGATCTCGCCCACGACACGCTTGCCGCGGAATGGCCCGCCGAGGGCGCGTCCGACGAATTCATGCCCCGGCACGCCGCGAAAACCCAGATAGCCCCGCATCAGCGCAAGATCCGTCGAGCAGACGCCGGCACGGAGCACTTCGATCAGCGTCTCGCCGCCGCAGACCTCCGGCTCCGGCAGGTCTTTGCGCATCCGCATTCCACTCTCGCCGATGAACAGACCGAGCATCGGATCCGCTCCCTCCCGCTTCGCGACCCGTCCCCGGGCAGGCTCGGGGTCGAGCCGGCGTTGCCGTTCACTCTGTGCGCACCGGGCTTCTCATGAATCCGGACTCCCGCTCTCGTTGGAAGGATTGCTGGTCCCCTGGATCACCATCAAGAGCTCGTCCGGCCGGAAGCCGACCAGCACCCGGTCGCCGACGACGATCGTCGGAGTGCTCTGGGAGCCCAGCTCGAACAGCTCCTTGCGCGCCTTGCCATCCTTTCGCACGTCGCGGGCTTCGAAGACAATTCCTTTCTGCGATAGAAACTCCATCGCCGTGTGACACGGCGGTCAGCCGGGCTGGTGGTAGACGATCACTTTCTTCGTGAGTCTCGAGTCGGGCATCGTTGGTCCTCGATGAGGGGTCCTTCCCATGTCCGGAGAACAACGCTCGTGCGGCGATTCCCCCAATCCACAGGATAGCCGTGCTCGAAAACCTGCGCGGCCACCGGATGCAGGGCCACCTCGGAATGTGACTCCGGTCGAAGCCTGACGCCGGCCGATCATTGAAGGGTCTTTTTCCACAACGCGAAGAAGGAATGGATGTTCTCGAGATGAATCCGGCGGCGAGTCGGTCCGTTGAGTTGCCATCCGCCCTCAAGGCTCGCCCGGGCGTTCCCATCAGCTCCGTGCTCCTTTTCGTCGTTCTTTCGGTCCTCGCCCTTCACGGTGCCTGGTTCACCGAGTCTCGTCGCCTGTCCTTGAGCCGCAAGATCGACCAAGGCGGCTTTCCCGCCGCAGGGCTGCTGCTCGTTCTGCCCGGCCTGTCCTCGGTGAAGGAGACCGGAACGCTCAGCGAGGATCACTGGGTTCGGCTGGAGGTCCTGTCCGGGACGTCCATTGCCCTTGTCGCGTTCCTGTGCCTTTGGATCTGGAAGCCCCTCGGCAAGGACCCCCGGACGATCTGCGGTTTCGTGTCGACCGGCTTGTTCGCCATCCTGTGCGCCCTCCTCCTCGACCGGAGGTCGCTCGGCATGGAGGAGAACTCGATCCGCTCGTTCCAATGCACGATGTTCGTCCTTGCCGCGCTGGCGGCTCTTCGCAACCGCGCCCTGCTCTCACTGCCGGGCTCCTGCCTCGAATCCGACCGAAGCAAGCTGAAGCGCGCGTGGACCGTCGCGGCCGCGGGACTGGTGGCCGGAGCCTCCGACGAACGCTTTCAGATCCACGAGCGCGTCGGCGGCGACTACGACGGATTCCTGCTGCTCGGCCTGGGGGTCGCAGCGGTGGCTCTTGCCTTGTGGTTCCTTCGTCCGCTGGCCCGCACCTACCGGCCGAACGAGAATTTCGCTCCTTTCGTCCTGGCGCTGGCCTTGCTCGTCGGAATCAGCGCGGCTCTTTTCGACCTTTGCTCCTTCGAGGAAAAGTCCGTCAAACTGGCCGGATACCTCGAGGAATTGCTGGAGATCCAGGCGGCGATGCTGCTCTTGTGCGCGTTCTGCCTCGCCTCGCAGCATGCCCGACCGATGAGTGATGAAGCATCGGCGCATCGCATGGACGGCACCGGCACGAGCTCGGTCGCGTTGCGGCTGCCCGCTCGCTCGTTGCCGGGCCGGGAGTCGCTCCTGCGCTGACCATCCCGGAGTCTTTTGAGCTGCGGAACGGATTCCATTTCATCTCCCTGGTGGTCGGATGCAGAGATAAGGTGCCTTCTCCGCCGAGAGATTCGGACCGTGATGCGGGTTGAAGAGAAACCTGCTGAGAAGGCGCAACGAAGCCTGCGGTTCGAAGATCCGGCGCAATTGAGGCAACGAGTTGCGACCGACTGACCATGATCTTCGTGAATACTCCGGGCTCGACGATTCCTTGATCGACGTGCCCCGCTGCCCCCTGTGCGAACGGGAAGAGAGTCGACTCTTGCTCCACGGAGTCGATCGCCTTCACGGATTCCCCGGCAGATTCGGAGTTCGCCAATGCCGGCACTGCAGCTTCCGCTGGACCAGCCCGCGCCCGGTCGATCCTTCGTCGTGCTACCCGGTCGAGTACCAGCCGCACTGCGTGGTCGGGACTCCTCGCCCTCTCGATCCTTCGCTGGTCAAGGATCGACTGCGTCTGGGTGTTCTCAAGAGCTGCTTCGGGTACCGCCATCTGGACGTCCCGGAGCTGTCCGCACCGATGAGGGCCGGGGCGGGGCTTGTTTGCCGCCGACCGCCTCTTCGCGCCATTCGCTACCGCGGACAAGGCCGGCTTCTCGACGTCGGCTGCGGAGCCGCCGCATCCCTCGTGCGCCTGAAGGAGCTGGGGTGGAAACCCACCGGCATCGACGTCTCCGACCGTGCCGTCCAGTCGGCGCGCAGCCTTTCGATCGAAGCCCATCATTGCAACCTTGCTTCGTTCGCCAGGACCGCTCCCCGTCGTTTCGACCTGATTCGTTTCGCCAGCGTGCTCGAGCACCTCGAGGATCCGCTGACGAACCTGAGGCATGCCGCGCAGCTACTTGAAAACGGCGGTCGGATCCTCTTGATCCTGCCCAATTCCGATTCCTGGATGTTCCGAGTCTTCAAGAGCTACTGGTTCGCACTCGAGCTGCCGCGACATCTCTGCCATTTCACTTCCCGGACTCTGTCCCTGGCCGTCGCGAGCGCCGGGCTCTCGATCGAGTCGATTCATCTCTCCACCCGCCCGAGGGATCTGCAGAGGAGTCTTGCCTACGTCTTCCCGCGCCTTCGCCGCACCCTCGAGTCGGGAATGGCACGCCGCATCCTTTCACCGTTCGTCGGCCTGCTCGACGTCGTCGGCGGAGGCGACCAGATGGTGGCGGTGTTGAAGCGTGCCCTGGACCCTTGAAGCCCCCCTTCGAGTCGGATCCGTGCCTGCTCCCGGAACGGGAATCCTTTTCCGGAAACACCCCGCCCGCCGTCGGACTTCCGAATCCGCTTGAGATCCGCAGAGCGAGCCAACGATGACAGATACCGCCGTTCACCTCGGCTCACTGATCAGCTCCTCGCTTCACTCCACCTCAGACCGGAACGGTTGGCTCGAAACCATCAAAAGTCGTCGCCTTGGGAGGATTGATGCATGTCAAGCGGCCCGTCGGTGGAGACCCTGGATTCCCAGGTTCGCGCGCTGGAGGAAGCAGTTCAGCGCCAGAAGAAAGCGGCGAAGAACCGCACGATGGTCACGGGCGCCATGGTCGCCTTGTTCGCCTTCGCCATCGTGTGGAGGATGTTCTCCGACTACTCGTACATGCGCTCGGAATGGACGGAGCAGCGCATCCAGACCAGCCTCCAGAAGGAGCTCGAGCAGCTCATGCCCGCGGCCTCGCGCGAGCTTGACCAGCTGTGCTCGGCGCTCCTTCCCGTGTTCGCCGAGCAGGGCCAGTCGCAGCTCTCGCAGCGCTGGCCGGCCATCCAGCAGAAGCTCTTCGCGGAAGGGAGCGACCTCTGCCAGAAGATGGTCGAGTACACCCATCGCTCGCTCGAGGACTCGAGCCACGAGGTGGGCCAGCGAATCGAGAACGTCGTCCTCTCGAGCTACCCGTCGTTCAAAGATCCGCAACAGCGATCGGAGCTGCACCGGATCATCCAGACCAAGTGCGAGAGGGCGATGGAAAACGCCCTGCAGGACTTCCAGAGCCGTTTCCAGGGCCGCCTGCTCGACACCCAGTCGTCGGTCGCCGCATTCGACTCGAATCGGCTGGAGGACAGCGTCGACCTGCAGAAGCGGTTCGTCCAGCTCTGGCTGCATCTGCTTGAAGAGGAGATCATGTCGTTATGAACGCGCCATCCACCGCCCCTCCCGACCGGCTGAACGATCTGCTGATGCAACTCTCCGCGGCGGAGAAGGAGACCAGCCGCCGCACCAAGGCGCTGCTCTGCCTCCTGCTCGCTCTTGGGGTCGGCACGTTCTTCTCGCTCCAGCATGCATCCGGACTGGTACGAAAGCTCGACCCCGACACCGTCGCCTCCATCGGCCGGTACGAGATCGAGAAGCACATGCCCTCCACCCGCGACCTCGTCAGTCAGTCCCTCTCGAAGAACGCTCCGCAAATCGTCGGCGGCCTGGTCGACAGCCTCGAACAGACGCTGCCTGGCTTCCGTGACGCGGCGGAGAAACACCTCGCAGAGACGATCGACGGTACCTCCCGGAACCTCCAGGAGATCCTGCTGGTCGAGTTCGAGAAGAACATCGAAGAGCACAAGGCACGCATCAACGAGTCGATGCCAAACAAGAGCGACGTCGAGAGGATTGACGCCCTGATCCACAGCGTGACGTGTCAATTCTCGGACGTCTTCAGCCAGGCCGTCGAAAGCCTCTATCCGAGGTTCGACCACGAGCTCAAGACCGTCGAGAAGCACCTCGACCAGCTCACCGCCGACGAGAAGCACCTCATGACCGAACGCGAGCGAACCCAGGCGGAGATCATCGAGATCCTGCTGTGCCTGATCCTGCGCGGCGAGCCGGCCGTCGCCCAGGGTTCCTGAGCAACGACGTCGGTCCCGGGACCAGATTCTGCGCGCCGCGGTCCTCCTGGGCCGCGGCGTGATCGGTCGCCCCAGCCCCGCGGACAAGTCAGTCCGGGCTCGAGTCGGCGGTGCTCGACGATTCAGCCACCCACTGATGGGCCGCCACTGCCGCCGGCAGGCCGATCGTGGGAGCCGCGAGGGCGATCACCTGCTCGAGGTCCTTCTGGGGGATGCGCCGAGCGCGTGCCTTGCGGCAGGAGGAATGAACTGCACCTGGCCGCCCGGCTCCGATCGCGACTGCGAGCTTGACCAGCAGCTGCGTGCGCGAGTCCAGGGAACCCGCATCCTTTCCGGCGTCCCGCATCAGGTCCCAGGCCTCACCAAGTTTGGGATAGCGATCGACGAACCTCTGAAATCCCTCCGGCGGCGGGGGCACCCTGGCCATCGTCTCCTCCTTTGAATCGGGCTCCGGACGGAAAGATCTCCGGGCACGAAACCTCGCGCTTTGTGGAGCGCGGTGGGTGCGCAATACTAGCGCCCCCTTCGCGCGGCAATTTGCCGCGTTTGAACGATTCCCGATGAGATTGCCCCGACGAGAATGATTGTGGCCACGGAACAAGCCTCTCCAGCCAAGGGAGCCGCCTTGCTCAACATCGCACGAACGGGTGACAAGCACACCGTCGAAACCCGATTCCTGGAGGAGCTGACTCAGTCTCCGGATCAGATCGATCTGTTCCTGCAGGTGGGGCAGATCCTGCGCGGACGGGGCCAGAACAGCTTCGCAGGAAATCTGATGAAGCAGGCGCTCGAGCTCGCCGACGCGCTGCTCTCGGCGACCGATCGCGTGAGGATCTGGGAATTCATCGCGACCTCCCAGGAACACGACCGCGCCCATCGCGAAGCGCTCCTCAAGGCGATGCAGGCGCTTCACAAGGGGGATTCGGCGGCGGAGCTGTTCGTGGACGCCTGCGGAATCCAGGGAGAGGTGCCGATCGGAAAGGCGATCGACGCCTTCCATCGCCTGCACGACCATTACGCAGTCGGATGCTTCGTGCTGCACGCCTCCGGCTGGGGCGTGGGACGAGTCGAGGAGATCGATGCGTTCGCCAAGGAGATCCTGATTCTGTTCGAGGACGGCCGGCGCCACACGATGCCGATCCGATCCGCGCTGGAGATCCTGAATCCGATCTCGAAAGAAGACTGGCGGGTCTACCGCGCGTTCCGGAACGACGAGCTGCAGCAACTCCTGGTCAAGGAACCGGGACTGGTTCTCGCCAAGGTGCTGCAGCAGGTGAACAAGCCGATGGGATCCCCGGATCTGCGGCCGATGCTGGAGGGCTCGATCGTCCCCCGGGAGAAGTGGACCGAGTGGTGGAATCTGGCGCGCAAGTCCGCGCTGCTGCGCAAGGACGTGCAGTATGCCGACAGCCGTGGTGCAAAACTGGTCTACCGCGAGGTCCAGCAGGACAACGACCCGTTCTCGGACATGCGCGCCGTGCTGTCGGCCCGTCAGGTTCTCGATCTCACCGACGAATACCTGCGAAACCACCCGGCCGACGCGGCCGCCGATCCCGGGACGCTGGCCGCGTTCCTGACCGTGCTGATCGAGGGCTCACGCAAGCATGCGCCGCCGAACGAGCCCGCGCCCCTCGAGCTTGCGCTTCTCGCTCACGAGATCGCCGAGCAGCACAAGCTCGCGATCGCCGACGCCGAAGCCGCGTTCCGGATGATGCTCGGCGACCGCAAGTCGTTCGTTCAGCGCCTTCCGTTGTGCCGGACTCTGAGACTGCAGAAGAAGGCCCTCTCGCTGGTCAAGAGATTCGAATCGGACTCCCTGAACCTGATTCTGCTCGAGATCGCCAGAGAATCGAGTGGCGCCTTTCTCGACGTCGTCGCCGCGGAGGCGATCGACCGGGGTCAGGTCGGGCCGCTGCGCCAATTGCTCGCTGAGGCTCTGCGCGCTCCTGAGCAGATGCCCGAGCTTCTGGTCTGGGCACGGCGCCGCGTCGGCGTCGAGCGTTACGATCCGCTTCTCCAGGGGATCGACTACAAGGGTTTGCTCGATCGGCTGCTGACGCTCGGCGAAATCAAGGGAAAGAGGGTCAACCCGGAGCTGCGCAGGATTCAGCGCAACGTCGCGCGCGACCTGACCGCAAACGATTGCAAGGATTTCCGGACGTTCCTGAGGCGCGTCAGCCTTGATGAGGCACGCCTGCTGCGCCAGCGAGTACTCGGTCTGCGCTCGCTCACCGATCAGGCCAAGGCCGCGCTGCTCGACGCCCTCGAGACCGAGCACGTCGACATGGTGGCCGCACCCGAGGTCCTGGCGCCTCATCACGACCCGACGGTGATCTACTGCACCCGCGCCGGGATCTCGAGGCGCAACGACGAGTACGAGAAGCTGATCCACGTCGAGCTGCCGAAAATCTTCGAGGCCGTCGGCAAGGCGGCGAGTTTCGGGGACCTGAGCGAGAACGCGGAGTACTCGGCGGCGCTCGAGGAGCGGGCGACGGCGACGCGAAGGGCGGAATCGATCAAGGAAGAGCTGCGCAGCGCTCGCGAGATCGACTTGAGTCTGCTGTGCGACGGCGTCGTGACGATCGGCACGCGGATCACCGTGAAGAACCTGCAGACGAACGAGCTCGTTCAGTACACGGCGCTCGGGCCCTGGGACGCCGATTACGAGCACGGGATTCTCGACTACCACGCTCCGCTCGCTCTCGCCTTCCTCGGGAAGACCTTGAACACGACCGTCGAAGCTCGTGTCGGCTCGAGCCAGCTCCATTTCCAGATCGTCGCGATCGAGCCAGCGATCTAGGAAGTAAGAAGTAAGAGGTAGGAAGTAAGCGCCTCCAGCCACCGCCGCGCACGAAGGCTTCCTGGACCGCTTCGTCGATCCCGACTGAGAGCGAAGCACAGCGCCAGCGGGACGCAAGCTAGGAACGGATCACGTGGAGATAGCGCACGGCGAAAGCCTCTTACTTCCTACTTCTTACTTCATCCTCCATCGCGTACCCGATCGCTTCGATCCGCGCCTTCTCGTCCGAGTCGAGCGTGTAGCGCAGGGATTCGTCGATCGGCGCGACTCCAAGGCGCCATGCCTCGAGCTCGTGCCGCAGCACTCTCGCCACGAGCGGAAAGCGAGGAGCACAGTCCCCTTTCTCCGTCGGATCATCCGGCAGATGGATGAGAGCACCATTGCCGTTCGCCGGATTGAAGATCCACTTGAACGGGTGGGCGAGCACGGCGAGGTGAATCGGTCCGCCCTGGAGGTAACGCGCACTGAGCAACTGTGCCCGCGAGCGCGTTCGAGCCGGCTCCCTCAGCACCCGATCGAGCCAGGGGAGGGGGCGCGAGTCGCGATCCCCGTTCTCGAGGCCGAACCACTGCTCGAGGGCGGGCCGGAGGTCGAGCAGCGAGACCGGCGAGCTCACCCGCGTTCCCGGCGGAACTGCGGACCCGGGCGCCCACACGATCAGTGGCACGTGCACCATCTCCTCGAACACGTGGAGGTTGTGGCCGACGTAGCCGTGCTGCGCGAATGCCTCCCCGTGGTCGGACGTGTGCACGACCACAGAGCGACGCTCGAGGCCGAGCTCCTTGAGCTCCGCGACGATCGACCCCACGATCGAGTCCGAATACGCGACGTTCGCGCGATACAACGACAGGAGTTTTTGCGCCGGGGCGTCGCCGGGACCCGGTTTGACCTGGTTGACCCGCTGGATCGATGCCTGGGACCCGTCGATCTCGGGCGATGAGGTCCGGGCGAACCGATCGCGAAACGGTGCGGGTGGCGTGTACGGCGAATGCGGAGGAAGCAGGTGCACGTACACGAAGAATCTCTCGCCCGTTTTCCGCGCACGCAGAAAATCGACCGCGCGGCGCGCGACGTCATCCGACCCTTCGCCCGCAACCACCTGGTAGTCCTCGAACCCGCGGTCGAGGCCGATCTCCTTGTCGAGGATCGGGTTCTGCACGAAGGCCGCAGTTCGATCGCCGCGGGCCCGGAATGACTCGGCGACCGTTCGGATGTCGGGTTTGAGGCGAAGTCCGACGTCACGCACTCCATGCTCCTCCTGGGTCAGTCCGCTGAACAACGAGGTGACCGACGGCGTGGTCCAGGAGGTCTGCGAATAGGCTCGCAGAAACCGGGCGCCCTCGGCTGCAAGGCGGTCGAGATGGGGAGAGGTCTCCTGCTCGGCACCGTAGCAATGAAGATGTGAAGCTCCGAGAGCGTCCGACACGATCAGGACCAGGGAACGACCGTCGAATCGTTTCGGGTCGGGTGGACTTGGCAGGATCTCGTCCGTCCACGCGGCGCGGATCCAGCGGACCTCGTCCGAGGCCTCCACCGCGACGCGCACTGCGCGTGGACCTTCTCCAGGAATGGGCATGGCACGAATGCATCGATCGGCATCGTCGGTCCTCTCCGTCGCGGCCTGCGCAAGCAGGCGTCTCGGCGAAGAACCATGGTCGCCGGCACCCTCCCAATCCAGAAGAACCGACGGCTCGGGCCCTCCGCTCCACTGAAGAGTCAGGCTCGCGTCGCCGTCCAGCCATTCGAAGAGCTCGACGTCGCCTTTTTCGGGCAGGCGCTCTTCGCGGAAAAGGGATGGCGGCGTTTTCCGGGAGTCACAGCAGAACAGCAGACCAAGGACGAGCGCGATCGAGCGACCCGCTGGCACCGGAAGATTCGGGAGACCGGGTCCGCGTCGCCACGCTCCCTGCGCGGAAGCGACCTGGGCCGTTCGCAGTAGAGCTTCATGCATAATCCGGACTTGAGACTCTCTCTAGGAAGAAGGAGAAACCCGTGATCGGCGAGCGAGAGGTGCTTGCGATCCTCTGCGGCGGCGGGCCGGCCCCCGGGATGAACTCGGTCATTTCATCCGCCACGATCGATGCCATCAACTCTGGCTGGAAGGTGCTGGGGATCCTGGACGGCTTCAAGCACCTGATCAAGGGGTCGACCGACGCGGTGATCGAGCTCTCGATCGAGAGGGTGTCGCGGATCCAGTTCGACGGAGGAACGATCCTGTTCACGGCACGCGCGAACCCGACGGTGCGCGAGGAGGGGGCGGCGGACCCGGAATGGCGCCTCCAGAGCTGCGTGAAGGCGCTGAAGAGCCTCTCGGTGAGTGCGCTGCTCACGATCGGCGGCGACGACACGGCGTTTTCGGCAACGCGCATCGCAGAGAAGTCCGGAGGCGCCTTCCGGGTGGTCCACGTCCCCAAGACCATCGACAACGACCTGCCGCTGCCGGGGATGATCCCGACGTTCGGCTTCGAGACGGCGCGCCAGTGGGGGTCGGAGCTGGTGAAGAACCTGCTCGTCGACGCCACCGCGAGCAAGCGCTGGTTCTTCGTCGTGGCGATGGGCCGCTCCGCCGGCCATCTCGCCCTGGGAATGGGAAAGGCCGGCTCCGCGACGCTGACGATCATCGCGGAGGAGTTCCAAGGGAAAGAGCCGATCGGGCTCAACCATCTTTGCGACATCGTCGAGACCACGATGCTCAAGCGGTCGGTGGTGGGACGACCGTTCGGCGTGGTGGTGCTTGCGGAGGGCCTGGGTCTGCGGCTCAGGGAGGAGGAACTGGAGGCTCAGGGCGTCAAGGACGTCGAGCGCGACGAGCATGGACACATCCGCCTCTCGGAGCTGCCGCTCGATCGGGTGCTGGCGGACGTGGTGCGGGCACGCTTCAAGATGCGTAAGCAGAGTCCGACGATCGTCGGCAAGAACATCGGATACGAGCTGCGCTGTGCGCCGCCGGTGGCCTTCGACATCGACTACACCCGCGACCTGGGTTTTGGCGCGGTCGAATACTTGAAATCGTTGATCGCATCCCGGAGCTCGGAGGTCGGCGGAATGATCACGCTGCAGGGAGGGAAGCTGGTGCCGCTGCGCTTTGGCTCGTTCAACGATCCGATCACGGGGCGGCCGAAGGTACGCGGTGTCGACGTCTCCTCGGATTCGTTTCGGTCGGCGAGAGGGTTCATGATCCGTCTGGAAGAGGCGGACTTGAAGGATCCCGCGCGGTTGGCGGCGCTCGCGAAAGAGGCGCAAATGAGCGAGGAGGCCTTCACGGCTCGGTATGCATACCTCGTCGCCGGCGACGGACGATGACCGGACTCTGGGAGCAACGCTGGCATCCGCTGCGGAGGGAATGGGTGATCGTGGCAGCCCATCGCCAGGATCGTCCCTGGCTGGGCGAAAAGGTTGTTGCGGAACGCAAGGCGTCGCTGCCTGCCTACGACAAAGGCTGCACCTTCTGTCCCGGAAACGCCCGCGTTTCAGGCAAGCGCAACGCCGCCTACCAGGGCGCCTACGTCTTCGACAACGATCATCCGTGCGTGGGCGCGGAAGCACCACTCGACATCGAACCGGCCCCGGGAATCTATCGCAACCAGCCGGCCCGCGGAATCGCGCGAGTCGTGTGCTTCACGCCGCGCCACGATCTCACTCTGGCGGAGATGGAGGTCGAGGCCATCGACGCCGTGCTCCGCACCTGGCAGGAGCAGTATCGCGAGCTTTCGAAGGTTCCGGGGGCTCTCCACGTCTTGATGGTTGAGAACAAGGGGGAAGTCGTCGGCGTCAGCAATCCTCATCCACACGGTCAGATCTACGCGACGAGCTTCGTGTTCAAGACGATCGAGATCGAACGGGATGCCTCTCGCGAGCACAAAAAGAAGCGCGGGAAGAGCCTGTGGGAGGAGATCGTCGGGAGCGAGCTCGACGACGGCCGCAGGATCCTGTCCAGCAACGACCACGCGATCTCCTTCGTGCCGTATTTCGCCCGCTACGCCTATGAAACGTTCGTCGGTCCCAGGCGCAGAGTGGGGAGCATCGCCGACCTTCAGACGGACGAGCGCAACGGATTCGCGGCGGTCCTCAAGGACGTCCTGGTCCGCTTCGACAACCTCTGGAAGATGTCGTTCCCTTACGTGATGGCGCTGCATCAGGAACCGACTGGAACGGTCGACGATTCGTTCGGCTTTCACATCGAGCTCCACCCTCCGTTGCGCAGACCCGGGCTTCAGAAGTACCTTGCGGGCCCGGAGATCGGCGGGGGCTCGTTCTTGTCGGACACCGCGCCCGAAGAGAAGGCCGCGGAGCTGCGCGCCCTGCCGTCGGTGCATCACAAGAGCCGGTTCTCCTGAGTCTCAAGCCCGCCCTCGCGGGCACGGAGGTCTTCGGTGACGGGCAAAAGCAGGACGACTCCCGATGCGGGCGGATCCCCGGCGGATCTCGAGAGCTTCCTGCAGGCAGTGAAGCGCCGGGTCGGCGGACAGTTTCGCGCCGGCAACCCCATCGTCATCGCCCGGGCGCCGGGGCGCCTCGACGTCATGGGCGGCATCGCCGACTACTCGGGCTCACTGGTTCTGGAAATGCCGCTCGCGGTCGCGACCAGGGTCGCGCTGCAACAAAGCGAAAGTGCGGACATCTCGATCGTCTCACCGTCCCCGGACGACAGTCGCTCCTCCGAGCTGTCGATCTCCCTTACGGAGCTGCTCGCGCTGGCCTCGTCCTCGAGCCTTGAGACGGCACGCGCGCACTTCGCAAGACGCCCTCGAGACCGCTGGACGGCCTACATCGCCGGCGCCTTCATCGTCCTCGCCCGCGAGCACGGCGCTCGATTCTCGCAGGGCGCGACACTGTACGTCGAGAGCGGCGTGCCGGAGGGTCGAGGAATCGGCTCTTCCGCCGCGCTCGAAGTGGCGGCGATGTCGGCAGTCGCGGCGGCGTATTCGATCCCGCTGGAGCCTCGAGCGCTCGCCCTGCTGTGCCAGAAGGTCGAGAACGAAGTCGCGGGAGCGCCGTGCGGCGTGATGGACCCGATGACTTCGGCCTGCGGCGAGAAGAACCGCCTTCTTGCGCTGCGCTGCCGGCCGTGCGAGCTCGTGGGAATGATCGCGTTGCCGACCGAGGTCGAGATCGTCGGGCTCGATAGCTCGGTGAAACACTCGGTCGCAGGAGATGCGTACGGCAGAGTCCGGTGCGCGGCATTCATGGGCTACCGGATGCTGGCGCAGCAGCGAGGGCTGAAGGTCCACATCGAGAATGGACGCGCCATCGTCGACGACCCAGAGTGGCGGGGATACCTCGCTGCCTGCGACCCGGACGCTTATCGCGCGCGGTTCGAGAGTCATCTGCCCGAAAGCATGCCCGGCGAAGAGTTTCTGGCTCGCTACGGCGCCTCGACCGACACGGTGACGAGCGTCGACCGCGAGCAGAGCTACCCCGTGCGCGCGGCCACGCGCCACCCGATCGAGGAGAACCGCCGCGTCGAACGTTTCCGCGAGCTGCTGCTCGAGCCGCTCGGCCGGACGGACCTCTTCGCGCTCGGCGATCTGATGTTCGAATCCCATGAAAGCTACTCGAGATGCGGCCTTGGATGCGAGGAGACCGACTGGATCGTCGAGAGGGTGCACCAGTCGAGAGCATCGGGCGAGGGGCTTCTGGGCGCCAAGATCACCGGAGGGGGCAGCGGCGGAACGGTCGCGATCCTCGGATTTCGCGACCGCTGCGTTTCCGCAGCGCAGCGCATCGCCGCGGATTACTTCAAGTCCAGCGGCCGCTTTCCGCAGCTTTTCATCGGTTCGTCACCCGGCGCTGCCACCTGTCCGCCGCAGAGCATCCTGTTCTGAACGCGCGTGGCGTGATCGGTAAGCTCTCGCGCGACTTGTCGCCACAATCCCCATTCCTCGACCGGGAATCCCATGACGTGCACGTCGATCAGCGATCTTCAGGAGAGACTGAAGCAGCGCATCACGGAGGTGGTCGGCCTTTCCACTGCCCAGCCGCTGCGTCTCTCGGAGCCTCCGACCCCGGACCGGGGCGACATCGCAGTCGCCTGCCATGGAGCGGCAAAACTGCTCCGTTCAACTCCCGATCAGCTCGCAGAAAAGCTGGCCCTGGCACTGGCGGACGACGCCGGCTTCGAGGTCGCCGGAGCCGACCAGGGTTACCTCAATCTGCGCATCCGGCGCCCGCTGCTGCTCAAGCTCGTCTGCACCGAGGTTCGCGAAGAGGGGAACGGGTTCGGGCGGTCCCGGCACGAGTCGGGCGCGCCGTGGCTGATCGAGTATTCCGGACCCAACACCAACAAGCCGCTTCACATCGGCCATCTGCGCAACACGATCCTCGGTGCATCCCTGAGCAGGATCGTCGAGCGCTTCGGCCAGAAGGTCATCCGCTACAACATCATCAACGACCGCGGAATCCACATCTGCAAGTCGATGGTGGCCTACCGGCGCTTCGGGGACGGTGACGACCCGAAGGCCCGGGGCATCAAGGGAGATCAGTTCGTCGGTCGCTACTACTCGTTGTTCGCTTCCAAGGCAGCCGAGGAGTTCGAACGCTGGGCGAAGAGCTCCGGGAAGAACGAGCTCGAAGCCTTCCTTGCCACGCGCAGGGACGCCTTGAAGTCCGGGGCCGACGTCGTTCTGCGAACCCGGTTCCTCAAGGAGTCGGAGGCCGCGGGACGGCCGCTCCCGTTCAAGCAGAGGAAGGTCAAACCCGCCGAATACTCCGATCGGATGAAGGAGGAGACCGCCCTGGAGGCGGAGTACCGGCGCTGGCTCGCCCCAAGAGAGGAGGAAGCCGCGCAGGTGGAGCTTGCACAGGGGATGAAGCGTTTCCTCGAGGCCAAGGCCCGGGATTTCGAGGCCGATGTCTCCGAGCTTCACCGCGAGGCGCGTGAGACTTTGATCCGCTGGGAGGAGAACGATTCGCCGACCCGCGCGCTGTGGCGCAAGATGAACGACTGGGTGCTTGAGGGCATCGAGCAGACCTACCGGCGCCTCCAGGTCTCCTTCGATCACGTCGATTACGAGAGCGAGGTCTATCTCCTCGGCAAGGAGGTCGTGGGCGAGCTGCTTCGAAAGAAGATCGCGCGCCGGCGCGAGGACGGGGCCGTCGTCTACGATCAACCGCCCAAGAGCCAGGACGAGGCTCCGAGCGAAAAAATCCTGCTACGCCCCGACGGAACTTCCGTTTACATCACGCAGGATCTTGGCTCCCTCTGCCGGCGAGTGGAGCGCCATCGTCCCGGCCGGATCATCTATGTCGTCGGGTCCGAGCAAGAGCTGCATTTCGAGACGCTGTTCCGGCTGGTCGATCTGCATCTTCCCGGCGTCGGCGCAAGCTGCGAGCACCTCTCGTACGGAATGGTCGAGCTGCCGCACGGCAAGATGAAGTCCCGCGAGGGCGAGATCGTCGAGGCCGACGAGTTCCTCGACGACGTGCATGCCGGCGCCGCCGAACAGTTGCGCGCGCGCAGCAACGACCTTCCCGACGGCGAAGTGCAGCGTCGCGCCGAGCGGATCGCGATTGCGGCGGTCAAGTTTCACCTGCTCAAGTATGGAAAACGATCGACCGTGAAGTTCGACGTCGAGGCTGCGCTCGACATGAACGGCAAGACGGGTCCCTACTGTCTGTACGCGTTTGCCCGGATCCAGTCGATCCTGCGAAAGGTCGGCTCCGACTTCGTCGCCGGAGTTGATTTCGAGCGCCTGTGCGGAGAGCTGCTCGCCCCCGAAGAGGCCTCGCTGGTGTTGCTCGTCGGACGGTTTCCGGAAGCGATCGCCGCCTCCGTCCGGGATACCGAGCCGCTGCACGTCGCCGAGTACGTCTACCGGCTTGCCAAGTCCTTCAACTCCTACTACACGGCGAGCGATCCGGAAGGCAGGACTCTGTTTCCGGTGGTGCAGTGCCGGGAGCCTGAGCTGAAAAAAGTACGGGTCGCGCTCCTCATGCTCGTTTCCCGGGCTCTCGCTCTTGGTCTCGCCTCCCTCGGAATCGAGACTCTGGACGAGATGTAGGCGTAGTGTCGGCCTGCCCCCCCCTCTGGCAGGAATCCGAACTCGAGCGAGCGGAGGACGTGCGAAACTGCTCCTTGCGGCGTTCTCGTGACCTTGGGGTAGCGGTTCCTTGAGCCCCTCGGGAAGGGGTTGCCCCGCAAGCCCTCGCCCTCCACCCGGCGGTTCCCACCATGCAAGGAGCGTCTCCCTTGCCCGCTGCAGCGGCTGTGGACGTCGGCTTGCGGAGTTGAGGGTCTTGAGAAACAGCCGGCGGCCGGAGCAGAAGGGCCGGCCTAGTTACAGAGGCCCTGGATTTGCACTAGGAACCTCAAGACACGGGAGAGTTCTCCTGCGGCGACGGATCGAAAGGCAACCCTTCCGTGTCTTGAGGCTCCTAGGCCTGTTGTCGCAAGGGTATCGGGGTCGTTCCGCCAGCCAGAACGTAGTCCAAGCTCGGGCGCCGCGGCGCCTTCGGAATGTATTTCACGTCCCTGTCCAGGTTTCCAGGGAGGACATCGCGATGTGTCGGTCATTGCT